>Ga0325411_1000660_pt1 | contig 36555 bp, 13 predicted proteins | sample PopdelMetagenome_13_FD_206181 | JGI IMG/M metagenome (GOLD analysis project Ga0325411, IMG submission 206181) | Populus deltoides microbial communities from Bellville, Georgia, United States - Xylem-PdIQD-R4 | ecosystem: Host-associated > Plants > Phyllosphere > Stem > Wood/Secondary xylem...
GGCAGTGATTGATAAAGGTGTTGTGTGGGTCTTGAAGCATTGGAATAGCATGCAAGGATTGACTTCCTGTTACTCAAACTGCAGGCACCAGGTTTAAGGGAACTGCCACTCTGGGCTCACGCGGGGATTATAGGTATCCAGATGAATTAGCACGTTGGACAAAATCATTCAGAGAATCCGCTTCGGAGTCTCAAGTCAGTTTGCTGAGACTGTTGGGTTGGCACAAAATTCCACCGCACTTCACCCTCTGTAAGAACAACGATAAATGCCCGGTGGAAATGAGAAGAGAGGACGGCTCATAGCCTCTCTCATGTCCTCAGAGGAGAAAACAAGATAAAAGCGGCACTTTTCTGGATAATGTCCTAGGTATAATGCTAACAGGGTGTCATATTTTGCTCAGTGTTGACCACAAAATGCCTTAACTATAAAATTGACCTTGTCTTTATGGTAGACAAGTCATAAACTGAAACTACACCAGTTCTTATGGGTTTTTCTGTTGGTTGAATGCTACACGTTTCATATTTTGCTCATAATATCTTTTTTTTTTGTGGGCTTTCTTGTTAATCAGCTTCTGAAGGCCTGGTTATTTGAAGTTGCTAAAGAGGCTTGATTTCCACCAATTAGGAACTCACAATTTGATCCTTCACTTCTATCCTAGAACTGGAACCTTGCTATGGTGATCCAAATCAATCTATAGATTAGCGGATCATCGATGAAAGTCACTGTGTTCATGGATCAAATTCCTGATTCTGCCTTTTTATGGATCTTGAGATTGGACTGTCTCTAACTATTAGTTGGACAAAATTCTCGATTCTGTAATTTTATGGATTCTGGCCCTGGCCAGTTGGTCTTTTTTATTTGTAGCGGACTTCCAGGAATTTCTTTTATTTTTATTATCTGACATAAAATTCCAGCTCGGTTCGGTTTCTCCTTTTGAGTGCTGAAAATACAGAAATTATCTAACAACCAAGTGGGAAAGGAACCTGTGGTTCAGGACCTCAGGTAAAGTCAAGTCAAGTCAACCGCGTCTGTCTAGATTGTCTTGTGTTGTGTCCCACTGCCCTCACTTTCTAAAATCTTTCACATCTAACACGCACTTCTGCAGGGTAAAACTCGTGCAGGGATGATGCCTTTTGTTATGTTAAACGGTATCTTGTACAATTTTAGACGGTATGTCACAAGGGCTGCTAACAATCTATCTAGTGGGCTGGCATTGATTATATAATCTGTATCTCATGATTTTGCGCACTAAATTTGCTTATTATAATGTGATTGTCATAGAAGGTTATGCAGATCTTACTGCATTAAAAAATAGTACGATGGTCATATAACTCAGGTGATGTATAATCTGGATTTTTTGCTTCAGGGACCCAGCTTCATCCTGCCTCCAGGAAGCTGCCTGCGGGAAGGATACTGCAGCTCATCCCTTGTAGTCTCTTCCTGGTTCATGTTGATAGTTTTACCGTTTGGTTTACGTTTAGTTGATTGTTACGTTGTTTGATAGCAGAGTTCCTTTGTCCCCAGAAAACCTGTCATGCATGGTGAGGATCGTCTTCATCGGGGCAAATTAATTTTTGGAGTGTGCAGAGGGATATCCCCTCCTGGGGGTTAAAACTTATGGTCATCCATTCAGAATGAGCTATCACTTGACTACAATGCTTGTAGAATTATTGTTGTGGAAAGTTATAGTGCCCGTCATATCTGATTATAATTGATCTGAACTCCTCTGTTTTTTTAAAAAAGCAACAACGATGTTAGTGTGTGACTGTGTGGTTCTAAGCTCCTGCGGACCAAAGTAGAGACTAGACTATGCTTTTCCCAATGGAGATATATGGTGAATGAGCAATCATTGAATGCTTTGTTTTAGAATTCCTGACTGAAGAGCCTAAATTCAATTCTATGGTTGTTGAGACGAAAGGGATATGGATAGCTAGTTGACTGGCAATAGGAAGGAAGACTGCAGGAAGGAAATCACATTATCATTCTATCATTGCATAAACACATCCATATAGTCCAAGGTTTTATAAATAAACACATCCATGATGGATCTTAAAAACTATATCTTCTTTCTGATCAAGTTTTTCTCTATAAACATGCACAACATATCCTCTTGAAACGTACACTTTGCTTCTACCATCATGAATGATTGCTCAAGGGTCAAGGATCTTTCAAATCTACAAAGAGGAGGCACTGGCACATGTTAGAGAGAGCTTTCTCTTTCTCTTTATCCATTTTTCTCTTTTAATTTCTATATTTATATATTATACATTATATTCTTTAATCTCATAGTGTATTAACCAATAAAATCATCTCGTTGAGGCACTTCCTAATACCACTAACTTTCTTTGTTTGAGTTTAATATGCACATGACTTGGAAAGACACTATCACCATTTTCCAATCCTTCAAAAAGGATCATTATCAAGTATAATAAATACAAATGCCTAAAATATTGAGCATCATTAGTCACACCATTAATCAGATCAATTATATTTTCAGCCTCTCAGCGAACCATCTTAACATCCTCCTCCACACAACACATATAAATATATTTTGAGAAAAATTGAACTTGAATGGCCATAACCATCACTTTCTAGTGCATAAGATAAGATATATTTTTTTTTATTTTATGTTTTATCGTAGTCATGCCCATGTGGTTTCATTCTTGTTGGCCATGATATTGTTTAAATTATATGACATGTAAAACATGAACATGAAAACATAAAATATTGGAGACATTCTATTATCATTATGTCTTATTATATGTATTACTTGACCCATACATGTATTTATTTTGATACACACACATGTACTCTTTTTAGCATGCATGTATATGCCCTAACACCTTTGCTAAGAAGATATCAATTATTAGCCTTACCAAATTTTTATTATTATGATAGAAAAAAATTTAGGAGAAATAAACCAAAATATGGCCAAACTTTAATTTTCAACACATTCATGATGTTGACATCTTTTTCCATGTATTTTATTATTTTGTAAAAGTTTAACTAATAATGTGCCAATTATTGAGTTTTTTTGGTATTTTTACATGAGGTGATTGCTTGGAAAGTCAAGCATTGCTGACTATGTTTATTTGATCAAATTGGTTAGAAGAGCATATAAACCCAAATTATCATCCAATCTAGTTGGGCTCGCTTGCCTTAACGGGCACGAAATGTTTTCACCAGGAAATTAGGACTGAACCTAACAATAATTCTCGAAGACCATTGGCTTAATCTTTTATTCATATAAATTCCCCTTAAATTCTTGAAACAAAAGCTAGTATACAAGATCAATTGGACCAACCATTTAGAGCCCGACTTGTCAACATAGAAATGAAAAGTAATACTTGTAGAAATCATACCAGTCTTCCCTTCAATGTCTATTTCATCTCATTCATTTTCCACTACCTTGGCAAAATAAACCATATTGAATGAGTTAAGAAATTATGCTGGATAAATCTTATCAGAGAAATTGTTAAAAGAACAAAGAAGAAGATACTAGAAAATAAGCTAACAACTAAGTATCCATCATCAACTTGACGACAAGAAATAAAGAGTAGGGATGATACTCCAAAGTTGTATTGAATACCATTCAAGTGAAAGGCAAGAGCAACAATATGTTTATTGATCCAAACTTTAAAATATAGCTCAATCAATACAGAAATGAAAAGTAAAACTTGTAGAAATTATACTAGTCTTCCATCCAATGTCTATTTAGTCTTATTTATTTTGCAGTATCTTGACAAAATAAACCACATCGAATGAGTAAAAAATTTATGCAGGATAAATCTTATCAGACAAGTTGTTAAAAGAACAAAGAAGAAGTTACTAGAAAATAAGTTCATAACCAAGTATCCATCTTCAATAAGTAGGAAAGAAATAAAAACTAGGGACGATACTCCAAAGTTGTACCGAATACCATTCAAGTGAAATGCAAAAGCAACAACATGTTTATTGATCCAAACTTTAAGATATAACTCAATTTGTACCAAATACCTCTTAACACATGAATGCCATATTTTCTTTAAATAAGTAAATCAAATTAGTCAGTTTCTTAAAAGACTCCATTTGTTAGATATCCAAATATATTGACTCTGTATATGGCCACTAAGTTTACTAACCAATGAAAGTTATTTGGTCAAATGCTAAGGTATATAAAGCACATGCCAAGTAACAAAAGACATGCCTATCTAACAAACATGATTACAGTCGGGTTCGTCTTACTTTAGTAAGTATATTTTGTCCCTTAGCTTAATATGTATACCAAAAACCTTAGGGGTCCATTCCATCTGTTTAGCAACGTAATATAGGATTCTCATATGTACATTATTCTCTTACTTGGCGTGCATACCAAAAACCTCAAGCATCTTCTCTTTTTATCTAGTAGTCCATCCTAGGATCCTCAAACATACATTCTTATGTACTTTACATACACACTAAGAACCTCAAGTGTTTCCTCTATTTTTCCAGTCCTCTAACCTAGGAACCTTATGCATATATTATTTGCTTGCCTGACCATTCAACCAAGGAATCTCTAGTGTCCATTGAAAAATGATTATTTGAGAACCACATTCCTCCAAAAACCTTATTCCTTTAGGAGTTTAGTTCCTCTAGGAACCAATAGCCATATTCTTTTGGGATCCATGTTCCTTTAGGAACCACGTTCCTCTAAAAGTCATATTTCTTGTGGAATTTCTTTCCTTTATAAATCATATTCCTTCAAATTTAAGAAAACACCTTGCTTAGAAATAAAGGCATCCAACTCTTCTAGTTAATAAAAAAAACACCTTGTCGAGATATAAAGGTTGTATCTTTTAAGGTACAATAAGCCACTTTGTCCAAGTATAAAAGGACTTGTCTTGCCTAGTTATAAAGGTACACATTTTACCCAGGTATAAAAGCATATGAATTTTCTAGTTATTGGGAAAACACCTTACCCAAATATAAGGTCATATTTCTTTGAGCTTAATGAGCCAGCTTGCCCAAGTATAAAGGAACTCACTTTGCCCAACCTCTCTTTGGCAAAGTCTTCTCTATGATCACATGTCCCTCCTTAAAGAGACTTGGTAATGTATCCTTTTTTTATGGATCGATCACGCGTACGCTCTTCATATGACCTAGCAGCGTGCCTATTCTCAATAAAGCTTTATCTTGCATTCTTCCTTAGTGGACTAACTGCCCATGTAGTTGGATTTGTTTTCCATCCCTTATTAGCAAACTAGTAATATGTTCCCTTCGACTAACCTTATATCCCCTCTTGATGGAATAACTAAATATCTCCATCTATTAGACTAATCTTATATGCCTCTTGCTAAGCTAACCTCTCTTTTCCATATAGATTTGGTTATGCATCCTTCTTTAATGGACTGGCCATGCATTCTTTAATGGATGTTATACTCATAACCATTAATTATTACCTATAAGCTTTAGTGTACCTCGTTGAACAAGTAGTACACCCTTAGTAGATGAAAAAAATATATTGAACTTATATGTTTTTAAAAGTCAATAATATGTGCCATTAATGCCATCATATATCCAATAAATATGGCATCATTTAACTTGATCATGTGATTGTTCTTATAAAAGGCAAATCCTATACTTTAGGACTAGTTTTACAATAGCCTCATTTATCTTTCAAGATTTTGTTGCACAACAAATCTATATAGGCTCAAGACTATATAAAAGGACTTGGGTCCTAAAATGACTTCTTTTTATTATATAGGTCTTTCCCTACACAAGAGTCTCAATTTTTTATAATTGGAATCCATATTAGCTTTAAAAAAGTATATTTTTATAATCACAATCCATTTTAGCCTAAAAAGAGCACATTTTTAAAAAAATGTTTTTATATAATCACATCACCAAGTATATATACAATGCTTTATCATAGGTGTATAGTTACACCATGTAAAGGAATAAAGGCACCATTCCACCTAGTATAAAATTTTAGAGTCATCTTGGATAACTTTTTAAACATCTTGAGAAGCACCTAGACTGATTATTTAACTTGGAATATGTAGGATCTATATTTTTTGATCGATTTATATACTCAGAATTGCATGTCACTCTCCAAAGTCGTAGTCCATTCAGGTAACTCTTCAAACAAGATGGCTAGACCATTTAAACTTGATGAGTCATATATTTAAAGCCTAGGTTTGTTCAAATTACATCATATATGAAATCTCAAACTAAGTGTAAACCTCACTTTAAGATAGGGGTAATTGATGAGGGATGAAATTTAGATTCTATAAAACTCACAAGATTGGACTTGAGATGTCTATATATATGATCCAACAAGACAAATACCCTTAGATATAAGGCTAGCTAACATTCCATGAAGACTAAACCATAGACAAGGCTTGTACACCTAGACCTGAATGCATAACCTCTGGGTCGAACATGGTCTACTCAACACCAACCTTAGAGAAAAACTTATATGTATTAAATGAAAGCTTGATTATTGTCCAAATGTCCCTTAAATATTGATCTCATTATTGTCATTAATAATACACAATTTATAATTTTTGTTTTAAAAAAAACAACCTTTGTAACATTTTGTTGTCACTTTAGGCATGTCCTTAACTAGTTCAAAGTTGTAGGTGACAAGTAGACTATCCTACTCTTGCATGGACACACCCACATGGGTTCAAGATTGTATAAACAGTTTTGAACTCTAAGGTAAACCATCTTCTCTTTCATAAAAAAAACTCCATCTTTTTTCATTTTAAACTTTGCTTTGCAAATACATACAACATAACCTCTTAATGCTCCTTTCCACCATCATCAAAGCCTTCTAATGCTCTTTTGCTCCATCATTAATGCTAATTTAAGTATAAAAAGGTCTTTTAAACCCATAAAAAGAAGACATTGACACATTTTAGAGAGATCTTTCTCTCTATCCCTTTCTTTCTTCTAGTATAACTATTAGAGGTGTTTAAAAAACTCGACCAACCAAGAAAAACAAAATAAGAATTAACTGAAAAAATCAAACCAAGAAAAATAATAATTTAAAAACAAGAAAAACCATTCAATTCGGGTTGGTTTTGATTTTAGAAAGCTGAAACTGAGTGAGCTGGTTCAACCAAAATAAACACCTAATTCTAAATCACTATGGAAGTCGCCTCCCTTCCCCTCCCTCCCCCATCCGTTGGCCCCCCTCTCTCTTTCTCCCTCATATATGTACTCTCTACTGGGCATAATTTGATTGTAGTCCAAGAGACTTCCTTGTCATAAAACCTTAAGAAACCTAAATTGAGAAATTTGAAAAGCAAGAAAGAAAGAAAGAAATAAGATGTTGTTTCAAGTAGGAGGTCAAGGGATACGTCTCACCTTCTTTAAGATGGCTGCTGCTATTCAACAACTCCTTACATGTCCTTATCTCTTGTTTTCTGCATAATTGTTTGCCCATTTAATTTTTCAAGTTTTTAAGGTTGAGAAAATGATATTTTTATGACTCATATGGGATATTTGTTGGGTTTCTCTTAATTCTCTCATTTTAATTTGAATTTGGTAAATTCAATTGTTAAAAATTTTGGGTTGTAGATGTAGCTACCAATTTGATCCTAGAAGTGGTGGGTGAAGATGGTTCCCATGCACTCCATCTTGCCATGAGTTCTTCCTTTGCTTGACTCTGCTCCTTGTCAAAGGGAAGGGCTCATAAAGGTTGTTGAAGACACTGATAACAATGTTGTTTTTTACTAGTAGAGTTATATTGGATTCACTTAATTAATATTTTTTGCCGCATGCCTTGGTTTTTTTAGTGGTGTTTATTGAACTTGAAACTTGAAGGGTAGAGATATGTTTTCGTCGCTTCATTTGGGCTTAATTATTTTTCCTTCTGATGGAATTAGATCTCTCGGTTTTCAAAGAAAACACTGATCTAAATTGAAATTGAACCGATTTTCAATTTGATCCGAGTTAAATTTTTTTAAAAATTAAAAAACCTGGTTAGTTGGTTTTTTTTATCCGAACCAAACGGACTGGGAACACCATTAATAGCTATATGCTATACGTATATATGCTTTATTTATATAGTATATTAACAATCATAGCTGTTTTGCAAGCACTCCCCCTACGCCACTAACTTCCGGTGTTTTAGCTGAGTGTGCGCGAAAGACTTGAAGGAGATCACTATCGTTTTTTAATCCTTCAAACAAGTTGAATATTAGATACAGTAAATCTAGATGCCCGAAATCTGAGCATCATCACCTCTATAAATCTGTCTTTCTCTATAGTTCATCTTGCATAACAGAGTTCAAACCAGAATAACAAACTCAAACCCTCCGAAATGTCGGAAATAACCCCCATTGTCCTTTTAATTCACTTCCTCACCCTCATCCATTTCCTTCATGCAAACTCCCAATTTCATGATCAAGAACAAGCCTAGTTAATTAGTCTGTACTTTGCAGTGGGTAAATATTATTTTTTTAAATAAAAAAATATTAAAAGTATGAAGAATATTTTAATAGTATTATTAAAACTAGTCAAGTGAGTTAATTTTTAAATCCTCACTCAACTCTTTGCCAAACCCAAGTAAAATGGGACTGACAACCATGTCAGACTCATGCCAGACCTAGGCGCCTGGGTTTGGTAGCCACGCTAGATCCAGGTGTCGTGGGTCTAGCAAACATGCTAGATCCATGCGTTTTTTTTTTGAAAATATATGAATTCACTTATAAGTATTCTAAAAATATATTTATTTTGTATTTTTATCTTTGTCTTTTTAACAAAATATATTTCTATCTTTTCTAAATTTCTTTCTTCTTTTTTGGGACATTAACCATATGCATCCCTAAAATTCACTCAATTTTTTTTTATTAACCTCTAATTTTAGTGAATAAATCATCTACAAAATTGTACAAATTAAGATAGTCAAAAGGATAATAAGTCTTTTACATATACAATATTTTCTTTTCTTACAACATAATGTATCAATTCAAAAGTTCAATTTTTTTTTTAATGATCATATATTTCAAATTTTTGTATATACTAATAGTTATGGTGTAGAATAAACTCTCATTGTAACAAATTTTAACAATTAGATCATGCAACAATATCTTAAATAATAATAAAAAAACATGAATCCTTTAAAAAACTATCCAACACTTGGATGAAAATATAAAATCAATATTTTCATCCACAATACATCAAGAAATCAAAAGCAATATCAAGCTCATCTTCATAAAAACCTTTAATTTTCATCACTTGTTAATGAAGGCTTGGAATGAATATCAAGTTGATCCTTGGCGAGATTTCAAATCGCCACCGCAATCTCCCTAACATCTTTTCGTGTTATTAATGATGCACTACCATCATCCTCTGGTTTTTTTTTGCCCTTTTTTGCAACAAAGGATTGATGGATGAAAAACCTTCATTTCCTCCGACCATCTCTTCATACTGAACATCATTTTCCACTTGGTTCAAATCCACTTCGGTGCTTTCAAACAAGGATAAGACTTTGCAAAATAACATGTTGGCATGTCCTTTCCAAAAACAATGGATTTCTATTCATACATTTCTATCTTCTTTTCCATCTTGATTCTTGCATATAATAATAAAGAAAATGTGAAATATTAAGAAACATACAACGTTATTCTTATTGAAAACAAATACAAAACATAATCTAAAATAAAGTCGATTACTCACAAAACATGCAATAATATCTCAGTACAATATATATATAAGAAAAAAAAATAAAAAATTAAAGGTTGGCCTACAGATAGCAGAAACCTAGAAGGAGAAGGAAAAATAAAATGAGAAGAGTCTAGCACTGAAGAAGTATCACAACTAGGGTGGCTATATAGAGTATAGACATAGTAAAATCAAGATTGAAGGTTAAAAAGTGCCCACAATACTCTGTACACAGCATTCTTTTTTGAAAAATCCTTAAGAAAACCATCCCAGAACAACAAAGATCATGTGGCCAGGATCACATGATCATGGCGATTCACAATAAAGATCTGTAGTTGGACAGTAAAATAAATATGTATCAATCTTCAATTTAACTTGATTGACAGGCACGAGTGGGAGCCACAATCTATTCAATTTCCTTATTAGACATGATGGTCCAGCTAGAGAGATTAGCTTGAATGAAAGGATACTAAGAATCATTTGATAGGAAAGGTGTAAGGCTTGATCTTTATGTACATTAATGCAAAACAAAAGTCAGATTAATTTGTCTATATAGGCAAAAAATAAGCATAGAATCAAAAATCGAGATAAAAAAACAATTATATCTCTTAAAACCCAGCTCGACCTAAAAAATAAAAAGATCAAAACAAAACAAACTAGAAAAAATTCAAAAAGAACATTGATTTCTTAATGCCATCTGTATGTACCAAAATTCAAGAAATATAACACGAGAAAATGAGAAAAAAAAACAGATATGATAACAAACTTAAAAAATAAAGTTGATTTTGATGTTGATAACAAGCATCACATAATAACTTCTTCGAGTTTGTGTTGGCCTCTATCCTATGTTAGATTTTTCAAAACATGTATGAAATGATAAATCTAAATATTTTTTTTTTGAAGTTTCAATATCTTATTAAATAAATCTAGAGTTATTTGAGATTTATATAAAGATTACATAAAAATTAAATTTTTTTTTCAGCTTTGAATAATTATTTCAAAGCTAAATTATTACAAGTTACAAATTTTTCAAGAGTTTAATCTCTAATGATAATTCACATAAATTACTAATAAAAAATTTTCTATATCCTTTTAAAAGAGAAAAATTACTATATCTTTAGTACTAGCTTTTTATATTTTTAAGGAATTTTGTAATTGACGATGTAGTTTCAATATAAAATTACTATATCTTTAATACTAGCTCTTATCTTTTATATTTTTAAGGAATCATGTAATCGACGATGTAGTTTCAATATACTACCACACACAAAAAAAAAAAAAAAAAAGGTCTTAAAGCATGGGAATAGCATGCAAGAATTAACTTCCTGTTACTCAAACTGTAGCAACAGGTTTAAGGGAACTGCCACTCTGGGCTCACCCGGGGATTCTAGGTATCCAGATGAATTAGCCATATGGAGGAGTAGAAATCATTCAGATGAATTAGCACGGTTGCACGTTGGACAAATCATTCGGAGAATCCGCTTCAGAGTCAAGTCAAGTCAAGTCAAGTCAAGTCAAGTCAAGTCAACCGCGTCTGTCTAGATTGTCTTCTTGTGTTGTGTCCCACTGCCCTCACTTTCTAAAATGTTTCTCATCTAACACACACTTCTGCAGGGTAAAACTCGTGCAGGGATGGTGCCTTTTGTTATGTTAAACGTTATCTTGTACAAGGGCTGCTAACAATCTATCTAGTGGGCTGGCATTGATTATATAATCTGTATCTCATGATTTTGCGCACTAAATTTGTTTATTATAATGTGATTGTCAAAGAAGGTTATGCAGATCTTACTGCATTAAAAAATAGCACGATGGTCATATAACTCAGGTGATGTATAATCTGGATTTTTTGCTTCAGGGACTCAGCTTCATCCTGCCTCCAGGAAGCTGCCTGCGGGAAGGGTACTGCAGCTCATCCCTTGTAGTCTCTCCCTGGTTCATGTTGATAGTTTTACCGTTTGGTTTACGTTTAGTTGATTGGTACGTCGTTTGATAGCAGAGTTCCTTTGTCCCCAGAAAACCTGTCATGCATCATGCATGGTGAGGATCGTCTTCATCGGGGCAAATTAATTTTTGGAGTGTGCAGAGGGATGTCCCCTCATGTGGGTTAAACTTATGGTGATCATCCATTCAGAATGAGCTATGACTTGACTACAATGCTTGTAGAATTATGGCTGTGGAAAATTGTAGTGCCCGTCATATCTGATTATAATTGATCTGAACTCCTGTTTTTTTAAATAAAGCGACATCGATATTATTGTGTGGTTCTATGATCCCGCGGACCAAAGTGGACTGGAGACTAAACTTTTCCTCTACCAATGGAGATAAATGGTGAATGAGCAATCATTGAACGCTTTGTTTTAGAATTCAATTCTATGGTTGTTGAGACGAAAGGGATATGGATAGCTAGTTGACTGGTAATATATAGGGAGGACTGAAGGAAGGAAATGGGTTTTCCTCCATTATAACTGGTGTTTTCGTTTTTCCCTTCTAATTTCATCCCCTCAAGGTTACATATTGTAGCTTGTCCAGATATAAAAGATTGTGAAAAGATGATACTGCCTATTTTTGGAAAAACTTTCTGTTTCTCTTCAATCCTTGGTGGCAGATGAAATTTATTTCGAAATAGCCGTAAGAGATGACTTTACCTGCATAAATCAGCATTTCTTAGCTCATGTTCTTCCTCTTACTTTCCTCTTCCAGTTAAAAATTGTGTCATGGCTTTAATTCTCTCATTGGTAGATCGATTGACTGTACACGAGCTGCACTGTTATTAAGTGGTCAAGTCTTCCTCGATGTATGGTGTTCAAAAGGCAGTCATTCAAAAGTGGACTCCCATTTTCAAAATTCTCGCAATTATTATTATTATTATCATTAAAATATGCAGAGATGTAAGGTGTTGGCGTGGTGCGGGGAAGGACATTCCTGTTATATAAAGCTTTTATTGATCACGACTATAAACAATTGACTGGTGTTTGTAAGAGCTATTTAGCCTTGGATGAGATAACTTAATCTGAATTTGATCAAAGGTTGTTAAGGACGATAGCTTTAACCCAAATTTGATGAATATCAATGGAATGAGTGATTATATATATATAGACACACATCATATTTTTATTTTATATTAAATAATAAATAGTACTCAAAATAATAAATATTTAAAACTCGATAAATAAAATACGAATATAAAAATTTCTTACATAATTAATAATGAAATATATATATATATATATATATATATAACAACCCTATTTATTGTTCATTTAGACAACAAAATTTCAACAACACGCGCTTGTCAATGTTTTTAAGGGGCATATATATGTTTTTCACCGTATTATTCTAGATGAAGACGAAAAAAGCTCTAGGTAAGAAAACCCTTTCAATGAGGGATGAAACAGTGACATACTGTGACTTTGAGTTTTTATCCTTAAATAGTCAAAAGTTGTAAGTGACAATCACACTGCCATCAAATGGTATGGTTTCGAGGTTTTATAAATAAACACATCCATATGGGCTCGCTTACCTTACCGTGCACGAAATGTTTTCACCAGAAAATTAGGACTGAACCCAACAATAATTCTTGAATAACATTGGCTTTATCTTTTATTCATATAAATTCCCCTCAAATTCTTGAAATAAAAAGCTAGTATACAAGATCAATTGGACCAACCATTTAGAGCCCAACTTGTCAACATAGAAATGAAAAGTAATACTTGCTGAGATCATATTAGTCTTCCCTTCAATGTCTATTCAGTCTCATTCATTTTCCACAACCTTGGCAAAATAAACCGTATTGAATGAGTAAAGAAATTATACAGGATAAATCTTATCTGAGAAATTGTTAAAAGAACAAAGAAGAAGATACTAGAAAATAAGCTCACAACTAATTAAGTATCCATCATCAACTACAAGATAAAAAATAAAAAAATAAGGATGATACTCCAAAATTGTATTGAATACCATTCAAGTGAAAGGCAAGAACAACAACATGTTTATTGATCCAAACTTTAAAATATAGCTCAATCAACATAAAAATAAAAAGTTATACTTGTAGAAATCATAGTAGTCTTCCGTCCAATGTCTATTTAGTCTCATTTATTTTCCACTACCTTGACAAAATAAACAACATCGAATGAGTAAAAAAATTATACAAGATAAATCTTATCAGACAAGTTGTTAAAAGAACAAAGAAAAAGATACTCGAAAATAAGCTCACAACCAAGTATCCACCATCAATTAGTAGGCACGAAATAAAGAATAGGGATGATACTCCAAAGTTATACCGAATACCATTCAAGTGAAAGGCAAGAGTAACAATAAGTTTATTGATCCAAACATTAAAATATAGCTCAATCAATATAGAAATAAAAAGTAATACTTGTAGAAATCATACTAGTCTTCTATCTAATGTCTATTTAGTCTCATTTATTTTCCATTACCTTGGCAAAAAAACCACATAAAATGAGTAAAAAAATTATGTAGGATAAATCTTATCATACAAGTTGTTAAAAGAACAAATAAGAAGTTACTAGAAAATAAACTCATAACCAAATATCCATCTTCAATTAGTAGACAAAAAATAAAGAATAAGGACGGGACTCCAAAGTTGTCCCAAGTACCATTCAAGTGAAAAACAAGAGCAACAACATGTTTATTGATCTAAACTTTCAAATATAGCTCAATCAATACAGAAATGAAAAGTAATACTTTTAGAAATCATACCAATCTTCCATCCAATGTCTATTTAGTCTCATTTATTTTCCACTATCTTGAGAAAATAAACCAAATCGAATGAGTAAAAAAATTATGCAGGATAAATCTTATCAGACAAGTTCTTAAAAGAACAAAGAAGAAGTTACTAGAAAATAAGCACATAACGAAGTATTCATCTTTAATTAGTAGGTAGGAAATAAAAAATAGGGACGATACTTCAAAATTGTACCGAATACCATTCAAGTGAAATGCAAAAGCAACAACATGTTTATTGATCCAAACTTTAAGATATAACTCAATTTGTACCAAATACCTCTTAACACATTATTGTCATATTTTCTTTAAATAAGCAAATCAAATTGGTTAGCTTCTTAAAAGGCTCTATCTGTTAGATATCCAAATATATTGACTTTGTATATGGCCACCAAGTTTATTAACCAATGAAAATTATTTGGTCAAATGTTGAGGTATACAAAGTACATGTCAAGCAACAAAAGACATGCCTATCTAACAAACATGATTACAGTCGGGTTCGTCTTACTTTAGTAAGTATATTTTCTCCCTTAACTCAATATGTATACCAAAAACCTTAGGGGTTCATTCCATATGTTTAGCAATGTAATTTAGAATCCTCATATGTACATTCTTCTCTTACTTGGCGTGCATACCGAAAACCTCAAGCGTCTACTCTTTTTATCTAGTAGCCCATCCTAGGATCCTTAAATATACATTCCTTATGTACTTTGCATACACACCGAGAACCTCAAGTGTCTACTTTATTTTTCCAGTCCTCTAACCTAGGAACCTTAAGCATAAATTATTCTTTTGCTTAACTATTCAACCAAGGAATCTTTAGCGTCCATTGAAAAATGATTATTTGCGAACCACATTCCTCCAAGAGCCCTATTTCTTTAGGAGTCTAGTTCCTCTAGGAACCAATAGTCATAATCCTTTGGGATCCATGTTCCTTTAGGAACCACATTTCTCTAGAAGTTATATTTCTTGTGAAATTTCATTCCTTTAGAAATCATATTCCTTCAAACTTAAAAAAACACCTTGCTTATAAATAAAGGCATTCAACTCTTATAGTTAATAAAAAAAAAACACCTTGCCGAGATATAAAGGTTGTATCTTTTAAGGTTCAATAAGCCACCTTGTCCAAGTATAAAAGGGCTTGTCTTGCTTAGTTATAAAGGTACGTATTTTGCCCAAGTATAAAAGCATCTGAATTTTCTTGTTATTGAAAAAACACCTCACCCAAATATAAGGTCATATTTCTTTAAGCTTAATGAGCCAACTTGCTCAAGTATAAAAGAACTCACCTTGCCTGACCTTTTTTTAGCAAAGTTTTCTCTATGATCATATATCCCTCCTTCAATAGATTTGGTAATGTATCATTTTTTGATGGATCAATCACACGTACACTCTTCATATAACCTAGTAGCATGCCTATTCTTAATAAGGCTTTATCTTGCATTCTTCCTTAGTGAACTGACTGCCCAAGTAGGTGGACTTGTTTTCCATCCCTTATTGACAAACTAGTAATATGTTCCCTTAGACTAACCTTATGGAACAACCAAACATCTCCATCTATCAGACTAATCTTATATCCCTCTAGCTAAGCTAACCTCTCTTTCCCATATAGAAATGGTTTTGCATCCTTCTTTAATGGACTAGTCATGCATTATTTAATGGACATTATACTCATAACCATTAATTATTACCTATAAGCTTTAGTGTACCCAGTTGAACAAGTAGTACACCCTCACTGGATGAAAAAAATATATTGAACACATATGTTCTTAAAAGTTAATAATATATGCCATTAATGCCATCACATATCCAAAAAACATGGCATCCTTTAACTTGTTCATATGATTGTTCTCACAAAAGGCAAAGCCTATACTTTAAGGACTAGTTTTACAATAGCCTCATTTATCTTTCAAGATTTGGTTGCACAACAAACCCATAGAGGCTCAAGGCTATATAAAAGGACCGGGTCCTAGAAGGACTTCTTTTATTATATAGGTCTTTCCTAACACAAGAGTCTCAATTTATTTACAATTGCAATTCATATTAGCTTAAAAAAATATATTTTTATAATTGGAATCCATTTTAGCCTAAAAGGAGCACATTTAAAAAATATATGTTTTTCAATAATCACATCATCGAGTATAAAAGAAATGCTATATCATAGGTGTATAGTTACATTATGTATAGGAATAAAGGCACCACTCCACCTAGTATAAAATTTTAGAGTCATCTTAGATAACTTTTTAGACATTTTTAGAAGCACCTTGACTGATCATTCAACTTGGGATATCTAGCATCTATATTTTTTGATCGATTTATATACTCAAAATTGCATGTCACTTTCCAATATCTTAGTCTATTCAAGTAACTCTTCAAACAAGATGGCTAGACAATTTAAACTTGATGAGTCATATATTTAAAGCCTAGGTTTGTTCAAATTACATCATATATGAAATCTCAAACTAAGTAAACCTCTAAGATAGGGGTAATTGATGATGGATGAAATTTAGGTTATATAAAACCCATAAGATTGAACTTGAGATGTCTATATGACCCAACATGACAAATACCGTTAGATATAAGGCTAGCTAACATTCCATGAAGACTGAACCATAGACAAGGCTTGTACACCTAGACCCGGATACATAACCTCCGGGTCGAACATGGTCTACTCAACACTAACCTTAAAGAAAAACTTATATGTATTAAATGAAAGCTTGATTATTTTCCAAATGTCCTTTAAATATTGATCTCATTATTGTCATCAATAATACACAATCCATAAAACTTTTTTTTTTTTTAAAAAAGAACAACCTTTATAACATTTTGTTGTCACTTTAAGGCATGTCTTTAACTAGTCCAAAGTTGTAGGTGACAAGTAGACTATCCTACTCTTGCATGGACACTCCCACATTGGTTCAAGATTGTATAAACAGTTTTGAACTCTAAGGTAAAGGATCTTCTCTTTCATAAAAACAAAACTCGATCTTTTTTCATTTTAAACTTTGCTTTGCAAATACATACAACATAACCTCTTAATGATCTTTTCCACCATCATCATAGCCTTCTAATACTCTTTTCCTCCATCATTAATGCTAATTTAAGTACAAAAAGGTCTTTTAAACCTATAAAAAGAAGACATTGACACATTTCAGAGAGATCTTTCTCTCTATCCCTTTCTTTCTTCTAGTATAACTATTAAAGGTGTTTAAAAAACTCGACCAACCAAGAAAAAAAAAATTAACTGAGAAAACCAAATCAAGAAAAAAAAAGATTTAAAAACAAGAAAAACCATTCGATTGGGGTTGGTTTTGATTTTAGAAAGCTGAAACTGAATGAGCTAGTTCAACCAAAATAAACACCTAATCCTAAATCATTATGGAAGTCGCCTCCCTTCCCCTCCCTCCCCTCATCTGTTGCCCCTCCAACCCTTCTCTCTTTCTCCCTCATATATGTACTCTCTACTGGGCATAATTTGATTGCAGTCCAAGAGACTTCCTTGTCATAAAATCTTAAGAAACCTGAAATGAGAAATTTGAAAAGAAAGAAAGAAAGAAAAAAGATATTGTTTCAAGTAAGAGGTTAAGAGATACGTCTCACCTTCTTTAAGATGGCTGCTGCTATTCAACAACTCCTTACATGTTCTCATCTCTTGTTTTCTGCATAATTGTTTGCCCGTTTAATTTTTCAAGTTTTTAAGGATGAGAAAATAATATTTTTATGACCCATTTGGGATTTTCATTTAGGTTTCTCTTAATTCTCTTATTTTTATTTGAATTTGGTAAATTCATGTGTTAAAAATTTTGGATAGTAGATGTAGCTACCAATTTTATCCTTAACCTAGAAGTGGTGGGTGAAGATGGTTCCCATGCACTCCATCTTGCCATGAGTTCTTCCTTTGCTTGACTCTGCTCCATGTCAAAGGGAAGGGCTCATAAAGGTTGTTGAAGACACTGATAACAATGTTGTTTTTTACTAGTAGAGTTATATTGGATCCACTTAATTAATATTTTTTGCTGCATGCCTTGGTTTTTTTAGTGGTGTTTATTGAACTTGAAACTTGAAGGGTAGAGATATGTTTTCGTCGCTTCATTTGGTCTTAATTATTTTTCCTTCTGATGGAATTAGATCTCTCGGTTTTCAAAGAAAAAACTGACCTAAATTGAAATTGAACCGGTTTTCAATTTGATCCGAGTTAAATTTTTTTAAAAATTAAAAAACCTGGTTAGTTGGTTTTTTTTATCCGAACCAAACGGACTGGGAACACCATTAATAGCTATATGCTATTCGTATATATGCTTTATTTATATAGTATATTAACAATCATAGCTGTTTTGCAAGCACTCCCCCTACGCCACTAACTTCCGGTGTTTCAGCTTGAAGGAGATCACTATCGTTTTTTAATCCTTCAAACAAGTTGAATATTAGATACAGTAAATCTGAGCATCATCACCTCTATAAATCTGTCTTTCTCTGTAGTTCATCTTGCATAACAGAGTTCAAACCAGAATAACAAACTCAAACCCTCCGAAATGTCGGAAATAACCCCCATTGTCCTTTTAATTCACTTCCTCACCCTCATCCATTTCCTTCATGCAAACTCCCAATTTCATGATCAAGAACAAGCCGTTCTACTAAGACTGAAACAACACTGGCAAAATCCGTTGTCTCTTGAGCAATGGACCCCATCAAACTCCTCTCATTGCACTTGGCCTGGAGTAGTCTGCACCGATAACTACATCACTCAACTCATCCTTGATAACAAGAACATCTCTGGAACTATCCCACCCTTTCTTTCAGACCTTAAGAACCTCACATTTCTCAACTTTTCTAATAACAATATTATTGGAAAGTTCCCAGTGGTTGTATATAACTTGTCCAAGTTGGAGATCTTAGACCTCTCTCAGAACTATATTGTTGGCACAATTCCTGATGATATTGACTGTTTGGCTCGCCTCTCGTACCTCAACCTCTGTGTTAATAACTTCACTGGCAGCATTCCAGCTGCCATTGGGCGGATACCAGAGCTAAGAACTCTTTATCTTCATGATAATCTGTTCGAGGGTACTTTCCCTCCAGAAATCGGAAACTTGTCCAAACTTGAAGAGTTATATATGGCTCACAATGGCTTTTCTCCATCAAGGTTGCATTCCAGTTTCACCCAGCTGAAGAAACTGAAGATGTTGTGGATTTCCGGAGCGAATTTGATTGGCGAGATTCCACAAATGATTGGAGAAATGGTGGCATTGGAGCACTTGGATTTATCCTCTAATAAACTAACTGGGAATATTCCTGGCAGTTTGTTCATGTTGATGAATTTGAGAGTGCTATGGCTTTACAAGAACAAATTATCTGGGGAAATTCCTCGGGCTGTTGAAGCTTTGAATTTGACTTCCGTCGATCTTTCGGAGAACCATCTAACTGGTACAATACCTGTTGATTTTGGGAAGCTCGACAAATTATCAGGTTTGAGTTTGTTCTCCAATCAGTTATCTGGTGAGATCCCAGAAGGCATTGGTCGTCTTCCGGCATTGAAAGATTTTAAGTTGTTTAGCAACAATTTATCAGGGTCAATCCCTCCATATCTTGGGCGATACTCAGCCCTTGAACGCTTCGAGGTTTGTTCCAATAGGCTTACAGGGAACCTGCCTGAATATTTATGCCATGGAGGGAGCTTAATAGGCGTGGTAGCTTTTGATAATAAGCTCGGTGGAGAGTTGCCAAAATCACTTGAGAATTGCAGTAGTTTGGTAATAGTAAGTATTTCAAATAACGCATTTTTTGGCAATATTCCTGTTGGTTTATGGACAGCTTTAAATTTGCAACTACTGATGATAAGTGACAATTTGTTCACTGGAGAGCTTCCTAATGAAGTGTCAACTAGTCTTTCACGGCTCGAGATAAGTAACAACAAGTTCTCTGGTAGTATTTCCATTGAAGGAAATTCTTGGAGGAATCTGGAGGTCTTCAACGCGAGCAATAACCAATTTACTGGCACCATCCCTCTTGAATTGACTGCTCTTCCTAATATGACGGTTCTTTTACTTGATAAGAACCAGCTTACCGGAGCACTTCCATCTGACATCATCTCATTGAAATCTTTAACTACTCTAAACCTCAGTCAAAATCAACTTTCTGGACAGATTCCTGAAAAGTTTGGTTTCCTAACCGACCTTGTCAAACTGGACTTATCAGATAATCAATTTTCTGGTAAAATTCCACCACAACTTGGTCATCTGAGGCTTGTTTTTCTCAATCTCTCTTCCAATAATCTCATGGGGAAAATCCCCACTGAGTATGAAGATGCTGCTTATGCCACTAGTTTCTTGAACAATCCTGGTCTTTGTACAAGAAGGTCATCCCTATACCTTAAGGTTTGCAATTCCAGACCTCAAAAATCGAGCAAAACTTCAACCCAATTCCTAGCCTTGATATTAAGTACTTTGTTTGCAGCCTTCCTGTTAGCGTTGTTATTTGCATTCATCATGATCAGAGTTCACAGGAAGAGACACCATAAATTGGATTCAGAATGGAAATTCATCAACTTCCATAAGTTGAATTTTACTGAATCAAACATAGTTTCAGGATTGAAAGAAAGCAACCTGATAGGAAGTGGTGGATCAGGAAAAGTATATCGTGTTGCTGCAAATGGATTTGGTGATGTAGCTGTAAAAAGAATAACGAATAACAGAAATTCACACCAGAAACTTGAGAAGGAGTTCCTTGCGGAAATTGAGATACTGGGTACCATAAGGCATTTGAATATAGTGAAGTTGCTTTGTTGTATTTCCAATGATAACTCGAAACTTCTTGTTTACGAATATATGGAGAAGCGTAGTCTTGATCAATGGCTGCATTCAGAGAGAAAGGCAAAAAGTGCATCGGCTTCAGTGAATCATGTTGCTGTGGACTGGTCCAAGAGGCTGCAGATTGCAGTGGGAGCTGCCCAGGGTCTGTGCTACATGCACCATGACTGCTCTCCTCCCATAGTACACCGAGATGTCAAGTCAAGCAATATACTGTTGGATTCTGAGTTCAACGCAAAAATCGCTGATTTTGGTTTAGCAAGGATGCTTGTTAAGCAGGGAGAACTTGCTACTGTGTCTGCTGTGGCTGGTTCTTTGGGTTACATAGCTCCAGGTAATAAGAGAAAACGTCACCATTTTTGTGCATTTGTTTCCTTTCCCTCCTTTTCCACTACCAAATAGTTTCATCTAAGTTCATTATCTGAATAATAACTTGAACTGCAGAGTACGCTCAAACATTTAGAGTGAATGAGAAGATTGATGTTTATAGCTTTGGAGTTGTCCTTCTTGAACTAACGACAGGGAAAGCAGCTAATTATGGTGACGAGGATACGTGCCTTGCCAAATGGGCATGGCGTCACATGCAAGAAGGAAAACCTATAGTCGATGTGTTAGATGAGGAGGTAAAGGAGCCTTGTTACGTGGATGAGATGAGAGATGTTTTCAAACTAGGGGTGTTGTGTACCAGCATGTTGCCTTCTGAAAGGCCTAACATGAAGGAGGTTGTGCAGATCTTACTTGGCAGGAACCGTCGATGGGTCTGTGGAAGGAAGAATATGAGACATGCATGAGTACGCTTCCACTCCTTTGCTCAACTCCTCAAAAAGCCAGAGGTTGTCGGAGAGTGATGGCATCCAATATTAAAGACTTATTAGAATAATAATATCCACCTCTGGAGTTCAGATTGAAAAATATCATCAGTCGTTATGCATAATAATATAATGAACTAGTCTACAATGGTGGAACCTTCTAAATCTCTGGAGGAGGGAATCCGCACCTGTAACGTTGTGGCTTTGTATGTATGATTTTTATTTGATTTGATAATGATTAGCATAGCATTAGGTGTCCCCTCTGTGTTAGTTGGTCAAAGATTTACATAAAAAAAAAAAAAAAGATTTCTCCCACAAAACATAGCTGGGAATGGTCACTTTTTAACTAATGGTTAAAAAAAAAACAAAGCAATTGGCTCCTCAGGTTCCATGACCCTAGAGGCCCTATGGTTTTGATTCTTATAAAAACACCTTTACACTTTTAATTTGGATAATTTAGGTCTTATAATTTGATTTGTTATACAATACAAATCACTTCCTCATTGATTGAATTGAGTTTTTATTATATAGGTTGTCCACGTGTTATTGCGAGCTACTTTAAAAAATATGTGTTGCTTTTAATTGTGAGACAATTAAAAGAAAAAAAACGCTTTTTAAGCATACAATCAAGAGGTGGCAACTTTAAAAGGTATATGATTTGGTTTTCAAGCAACGGATAAATAATATGCAAAAAACTTACTTAATCTGTTTTGAATTTCATATAAAAATCAAATTGTAAAATGTAAAAGGGCATCAATCTAACATAGGTATTGTTTGAGCAACTCAAGACAAAATGTGGCACGATGAACAAAAAAAATATGGAAGCCAAAGTTTTGAGTGAGAAGTGAAATCCTATCAACTGTTAGCAAGTAAAGAGTAATAAGTGCTTGTTAACTCTCTGTTACTATAAGGACTTGAATAACTTAGTTAAGTATCTGCAAAAATATTTTATGTATCCATCTATGTGTTTGAACCTAATGTATAAAATGAGTATGGTACATACCTCAAACACTCATCTTAGAAGGTAATTTTCCCCCCTAAAAGAAAGCAACATCTAAAAGCATCTAAAGCTTTTAAACTTTTTTAGGCAAGCATTAACCAAATAGTTTCTTCTACTAGATTCTCTATATATATAGCAAAAAAATCTCCTGGATGTAAATAAAAAAACTTATGTACACATCTAATTAAACAACTCAATAACAATTGTGTAAAGTAATGAAAAAAAATCATCATCAATAAAAAAAATTGAGAAAATCAAGCGAAAAATAAAGATCAAGATATCTAATATCGCAACACGGGTAATTTACTTGGTCATGTTCAATAAATTCCTCTATCAAAATAAATTTATAATAGAAAAACACATAAAATTTATAATAGAAACCGACACACATGTAAAATTTATTGAACAATAATTATATATAAAACAAAACAATGCAAGGCTGTACATGTAAATCCCGATTGAAAATTAGGCAGAAAAGCAATCTAAATATTTATAGAATGGATTTATCAGAAGTACCAAATAAGCATTAGAACAAACCAAGTATGAAAAAAATAAATAAATATAGAAAAGTGAATAAAATATTACTATGGGTGAGTTACCTTGAAATAAAATTATCAATATGTAACTAAATGATATTTGAATTCACCCAGGTAAAACGTTTATATAGAAAAATACCAGGATCCAGGAATTTTATCTCGGGAACAAGATATGTACTATTTGGGATATAGAGGGAATTTGGTAAAAAGTGTGTGTGTGTATATATTAATGTGCATGCGTATGGGCATGGGCAAGAAGGAAAAAGAGAGAAAAAAAGAGGGGAAACTACCATTTACATGCGAGAGAGAAAAAATGGTAAAGGAAACATAAAATCTTAAGAGGAGATCTTGAGGGAACATTAACCAAGCTTAGTGAGCATTAATTGGAAGGAAGAAAAATCTAATGAAGGTGAATAGAAAAGGAGAAGGGAAATTTAACATGACCAAAGAGTTGATGTCTTCTTCCAAGTGTAGGAGTGTCGAAGTAATAAATAACCTGACAAGACCGGTGTCGAATCGCAGGGAGGTCAACTGTATAAACTACAAATAAAAAAATAAATAATAACATAAATGAGTTGAAGAGAGTTTTGAGATGCGATATTGATGTAAGGATTTAAACAAATATAAAATAGTTGTCAAGGTTAGAGGATCCACTAATGGTATTTCAAACAAGTATAGTATAAACTCTTTTTGTTACTTAACTGGAAACCATACACAAAGGAGGTTCCAATCGGTTTATAAATTGTTAACATGATTACATTGGTTATTTTATTCGAATAATGCTAATACTTGTAAATGTTATCAGGTATTCATGATTATAACTTATGTTAACAACAAATCAAGTTTCTTTCATAGCACAGGTGTCGATTATACCATATGGTTGGGTTATGAAAGTGTCAAGTATTTGTTGTATCAAGAGTTATACATATAAATCTAGATTAACCATTTAACAAGCAAAGTATTAAGCATGAACAAGATAACAAATACAAAACATGTTAGTATCAAACATTAAAGTCTATGTTGAGTTTATACTATACTTATTCTTACACCATTAGTGTAACCTTTTCATCTTGACATAATTAACTTAGCTAAACATAATGAAAAAGAGAAACATAAATAAACAAGATAAGAACATAAATAAGATATAAGTTAACTAAGTAAAGTAAAGGAAATGAAAAGCATAAACAAGAGATTAATATAAACAAAACTTAAGCATTATAAAAATATAAAGAGAGAGAGAGAGAGAGCAAGAATATGATCTTGATCTGAAAACCAAGATGTCTAAATGCATGGCAAATGTCTCCTTTTATAGGCCAAAATTTGAAACTATTGATTTGATGATTAAGTGTTGAGTTGGTGGCCACATCTTGACTTGGTGACAATCCTTATCTTCTTGTCTGAACAAAATATCATTGTTAACGTCAAAATTTGAACAGATAGTCCCATAAAAGTTCTAGGAAATTGTCTCAACTTTCCAACAAAAAAAGAATCGGTGCATTTGGACTTCTAGAACTCAAGATATGGGCTGAACACTGAACAGTGTCTAAGCTGTAGGACGGATTCTGACTTCTTTGTTGTTGCTATAATTTGAACTTGAAAATGACCTTTTTGAATCTTGGACTCCCATGAAAGTTTTAGGCCTATTTCTTAGCTTTCCATCCATATAGACCAGACCTAAATCCAAGTTCTACAGCTTCAGGTATGATCCAATAACCGAATAGTATTCCAGTTTGGACTGAACCAACATTTTTTTTTTAAGCTTGCCCCTTTCTTTGTCTTCTCAATTTCAGTAGTTAAACTCATCAATCAATCCTTTGATTTATGCGATAGGCCTGCATTTAAGATGAACATTTACCATAAAGTAATCCTTTGATTTAAAGGTATCTTATAATATCAGACTTATTATTATAAAGCATGCTTTAGTTAAGAAGTTATTGATACTTTAAGTGCAAAATGATGATATAAAACCTTAATAAAAATGCACTTTTAAATACTAATCAAAATTTAACCAAGATTAAAGAAGAAAAGGAGTTGGAAGCTTGAATTAGATAGTGTTTAGAGTTTAATTACTTACTTGGTAAGGCATTCTAAAGACTTTTGATATGATTTTTAATGGCTTAAAGTCCTTAATTGATTTAATTTTTGAAATTTAGAAAGTTAGGGTTCTTGAATGAATTTGGGGGAAATTAAAATTTACTATAAATTGTCATGGGAAATACTGTGAAGTTAGAGTAAAGTGATTAAATTATTGTAGTTGAAGTAAAAAAAAAAATGATAATGAAATAGAGCTAGTGGTCGGCCAATAATGAGAGTCTTTCAATCTTGTTTTATGCTACTATGTTAATGTTTTATACTCCATAATGTCAATTGATGAATAATGTAGGTAGTAGAACTATTTTTTTTTAATATCTCTTTACAACTTCTTAAATTTCATGGAGATGCCTGATGAGGAATATAGTTGATTGCTAGTCCTTATTAGATTTTGTATGTAATAAAGTTATAAGACGTTAATAATTCATTAAAGATGTTAAATCAGTGGCTAAAATCCATGAAATTCAATGGGACTGTTACAACAAGATGAGATATCTAAGACAGTAATAGTTCAGGTCTAAGACAGTAACATATCAAACAGTAACAGTTGATATGTAAAACAATAATAGATCAGGTCTAAGACAAAAACAGATCAAACAGTAACAGTTCAGTTCTAAGACAATAACAGTTTAGGTTTAAGACAATAACACTTCAGGTCTAAAACAATAATGGATCAAACAGTAATAGCTCAGATCTAAGACAGTAATAGATCAAACAGTAACAATTCAAGTCTAAGACAGTAAGAGTTGAGGTTTAAGACAGTAACAGATCAAACAATAACAGTTCATGTCTAAAACAATAATAGTTGAACTTTAAGATAGTAACAGATCAAACAGTAACAGTTGAGGTTTAAGTTAGTAACAGATCAAACAATAATGGTTGAGGTTTAAAACAGTAACAGATCAGGTCTAAAACAATAACAGATCAAACAGTTGTGATTGAGATCTAAGACAGTAATAGATCAAACAGTAATGGTTCAAGTCTAAGACAGTAACAGTTAGACTTTCATGTGAATACTCTGTGTGTGTGTAAGAACTGAGTCATGCAGACACTTGCACGTTGAGATATTAACTCTAAAAATATACATAATATGTGTGTGTATGTTATGATGAGGAAATGAACATGCATAGAAAGTAACATGTATGTAATAAATGAATATGGGTTCTCTATAACATTCGGCTTGAAGGGCTCATGACCAAAAACTTCCTTGTAATTTAGAAGGAGCGATCAAGATTGAATCTTCTGTTAAGGGAGGTCACGAGACAGGCGGAGCAATTGCATGATTTTCCCTCTTCTTTGCACTTTTACAATTTAACGTTTTTTCTAGTGAATGTAATTACAATAAATGTCATGTTCACTGTAAATAAAGTCTGGTGTATTTACAAGATTAGTTTTGAGTAATTGCATCCGCGATAGGATTGTCGAAAGATGAATTATAAGATTAGCTTCGGCTAATGGCATCCTTAATAGGATTGTTAGGAGATGAATTAGAAGATTAGCTCCGGCTAATGGCATCCGTGATAGGATTGCTGAGAAATGAATTACAAAATTAACTTTGGCTAATGATGTCCACGTTGGGACGCCCGAGAATAATTGATAAGACTAGAATTGTAAAGGGTATCCGTGTTTAAATGACCTGGGGGAAATTGATAAATATAATTGCCTAAACATATTTAGGCTGGATTATGCAAAGTCACTCGGTTCATGCATGTAAATAAAAGTATTCAAATTAAGGATATGCAAATGAGTTTTAATGGGATTTAAATGATTTACAAGCAAATTATAAGTTGATTTTTAGAATTCCTACGGATTCGATAGAAAATTTATACTTCATTCGTGTACATTACATGATTATATATATTTCTTTTATTAGCATAATGGTATGCTTACTAGGTTGTTTGTGCAACAGGTCCATCAAATGTCCAGGGAGATCACTAGTTAAAGACTCCACTTTGTTAAGCTTATATATATATTTAACTTAAGTATAATGGAATTAACGTGATTATGTAGTATGCTTTTGTGTAAACCTTAATGTATATATTAAAGTCTTAGCTAAGCATGTAGTACATTAGTTATCCTGTAATTAACCTTTTTGAAATGTTTAAGAATACTTATTATGTTTTAAATTCTATCTTTACATGTTAGTATTCCCTTTTTCTTTTAAATTTTATAATATGATTTGTGGGCTATGTTCATATTGAACTTATTCGTATGAGGTGTTTAATATTGATGATTGAAATAAGGTCTGGAATTATGGGAACTTGTGATGATAAGTTGATTGAGTAAATTGATAGTAGTCTATAACTTGGGATGTCCTAAATACAAATGAAACTATACCGAAATTTTGATAAAATTCTTTACAAAAAATTAAATACCCTCAAATTAAGAGCATATGTTGGGATCTTTTAGTGTTGATCAAATCGTACAATCGAGTTTGTTACAACACATATGAAGAATCTTATAAAAAATCAGTATTAAAAAAATATAATTTATATGAAATTAAGAAAAAACCACAGATGAATAATACCTGCCTAAACATAAACCAAAAATTTATTTGAAAAAATATACATAAATAATGCTTTAGTTTTTTTAAAACTAAAAAAAAAGAATATATATATATAAAGAAGGGCAAACATGCCTGGCCCACGTTTAATTGAGTCTGATACACGTTTAATTGAGTCTGACAAACATGTCAGACCCACTTTAATTTGCACCTGGTTGACCATAACGTCCACACACTCTAGACTTGGCACCGGGCAAGTCCAGGCGCCACGAGTCTGGCAAACATGTCATACCCACATTTACTTAGGTCTAAAAACATGCTTGACCCCCTTTTACTTGGGTCTAGCAAACATACTTGACCTAAGTTTACTTGGGTCTAAAAATCATACCTGACTTACGTTTACCTAGGTTTACCAAACTTGTCAGACCCACGTTACTTTAGATGTGGTTGACCGCCAAGTCCACGTAATTTGGACATGGCTCGTGCCAAGACCAGGTGCCTTAGGTCTGAAAACTTGCCCAACTCGCATTACTTGAATTTGACAATCACGTCTGACGACCCACGTTTACATGGGTCTGATAATCATACCAAACCCACGTTTATTTGGACTTGGCTTACCACCAGGTCCATGCATTTTGGACGTGGCTGGCACCAAGCCCAGACACCTTGGGTCTAACAAACATGTTAGACCCATTTCTTATTTCGTCCTTATGCCTTTTATAGAAGTATTGTTTTTTTTTTTTCAAGTTTTTCCTTCAATTACAATTTCTTATATATTTTGTTTTTCATTTTAGTTCTTATTCTTTTAGTTTCAGTCATCCTAAATCCGTTATTTTTTTTTTTGGTGTTTCAGAATCCATCATCTTTGTTTTGATTTTTGATTTTGGTCATTTTCTCTTTTGTGTGATTTTATTTGTTTATAATTTAGCTCTTTAATTCTAATTTGTGTATATTATATTTTTCAATTCAGTCCTTTTACTTTTGATTTCTTTTTCTTTTCCCTTGGCTCTTTTTTCCAAAATTCTTATAGTTTTTAATTTTACCATTCAAATCAAATTTATGGTTTTTTTAAATAACATTTTCTTCAAATTTAATAATAATAATTTTTAATTTTACCCTTCAAATCAAATTTATGGTTTTTTTTAATAGTAATAACGTTTTTTCAAATTTATCAATAATATGAAAATAATAATATTTATAAAATTAACAACAACAACAATAACAACAATAACAACAACAACAATAATAATACTAAGAGTAGTAGTATAGTCATAGTTAATAGTAATAATAATAATAACAAGTAAACATGTCTGACTCACGTTTCTTAGGTCTGGCAAACATGTCAGACGCACTTTACTTTTGACTTGGCTGACCGCCACGTCCACACACTCTTGACTTGGTGCAAGCCAAGTCCAGGTACCTTGAGTCTAGCAAGCATGTCAAACCCATGTTGTTTGGACTTAGCTGACTGCCAAGTTCAGGAGGCTTGAGCTTATTTCATCATTATTCCTTTTATAGAAGTTGTGTTTTTTTTTTAAAAAAAATTTGTGCTTCAATTACAATTTCTTATTTGTTCTGTTTTTTCATTTCAATCCTCATTCTTTTAATTTCTTACTTTGTTTTTCTTCTTTTTTAGTTTCAGTCATCCTAAATCCATCCCTATTTTTGGTTCGTGTTTCAGAATCCATCGTCTTTGTTTCGATTTTTTATTTTGATTCTTTTCTCTTTTGTGCGAGTTTTATTTTTTATTATTATTTTGATTCAATTCTAATTTGTGTATATTATGTTTTTCAATTCAGCTATTCTACTTTTGATTTCTTTTTTTTTCCTTTGCTCTTTTTTTCAAAATTCTTATAGTTTTAAATTTTACCCTTCAAATCCAAAAAATTTTTTCAATAGTAATAATATTTTTTTCAAATTTATTAATATAATAATAATAATAATAATAATAATTTATTACTACTACTACTGCTACTACTACCCTTCAAATGAAATTTATGGTTTTTTTTCAATAGTAATAATATTTTTTTTCAAATTTATTAATAATTATATTAATAATATTAGTAATAATAAAAATAAAAATATTTATAATAATAATAATAGTAGAAGTAGTAATGAAAATAAAAATGTTATTACTATTGAAAAAAAAACCATAAATTTCATTTGAAGGGTAGTAGTAGTAGTCATACTAATAATAATAATAATTATTATTATTATTATGACTACTACTACTACCCTTCAAACGAAATTTATGGTTTTTTTTCAATAGTAATAACATTTTTTTTTCAAATTTATTAATAATTATATTAATAATATTAGTAATAATAAAAATAAAATATTTATAATATTATTAAAAATAAAAATAATAACAACAAGAATAGTAGTAGTAGTAGTAGTAGTAGTTAGTAGTAGTTGTGATTATAATAGCAATAGTAATAATAACAAACATGCTAGACCCAAGTTACTTGGGTCTAGCAAACATGCTTAACCTATTTTTTGGGTTTGGTAATTATATCTTACCCATGGGTTTTTGCAATGGGCAGCATAATTTTCTAGGAGGAAAGAGGGAGGGGCAGAAAACCCCCCAGTCAAAGCTTCTTCATGGGCCACCTCTGCACAAGCACCTCGCCATTATGCCTGGGGTGGCGAGGCGCATCTAACCCTGCCTTGAAGGCGGTGCTCAGTTCTTTTTTGAAGTCGCACACGCCACCCAAATGGCGCGGGCAGCGCCAACCTTCTGGCGCTTGCTCAACATGCTTCAGCCATTTCTGAACATAAATAATAGTTTATATACATACAAATACCCAATTACCCCTGAACCCACATGATATTTACAATAAAACCATATGAAAACTACGAAAACACCTCTACATACAGCCTTGTTTTTGTTGAAACTCAAGGTTAATTTCATATTTGAACTATTTCAATAAAAGAAAAGGATAGAGAAGCCCCTCAACACATGCATATTTTCCTCCTTGGGGGCATGATTGTATCTTCACTGTTTATTTTTAAAACAAAAAACAAAAGAAGCCTCCAACCCAAAGGTTAAAATTTGGTGCCCTGAAGGCCAAATCAATATCTGTATTGTAGCTTAAAAAACCTAAACATACCATTTTGTCCCCAATAATTCTTTCAATATCAAATGTATCCCATGAAAAAGACAATCCTACCCCCAACTACATGCTTAGCGAGTTTCTTTGGTAATGGCAATTTTGTTATTACACTGCTACAATCTATAATAATCTATGTCTAGGTGAATAGAGAAAGGATAAACAGTCATACATTGAACTATTTTGGTATTTGTTGTAATTAATGTTTACTTTTATATGAACACATGCTAATTTCTATTGGTGTCCATTTTAAGAAAAATAAAAATGGATAAAAAACTCAAAAACAAAGAAGCACTAAGGATTTTTGTCAATTTATTGAATTAGTTGCCGAAGAAAATTCTGACTAACTATCAAAATGAAGCCCTGTATAAAACCCTTTTTTTTCATGTAATTTAGATCATGGATGATATATTTTGTAACACGAAATATTTATTACTTGAAATGCCACAATCACAAAATAATTACTTGAAATAATTATAGATCATGGATGATTTATTTTGTAACACCAAATAATTACTTGAAATGCCACAATCACTGACATCTATACCGACAGAATAAGTCCGTCGACATCTCACATAGAGTTCAAAAATAATTACTTGAAATGCCATCATCACCGATGTCCATACCAACAGAATAAGTCCGTCGGCATCTCATAGAGAGTTCAAAAATAATTACTTGAAATGCCACAATCACCGACGTTAATACCGACGGCATAAGTCCGTAGGCATCTCACAGAGAGTTCGAAAATAATTACTTGAAATGCCACAATCACCGACGTTAATACCAACTGCATAAGTCCATTGGCATTTCACAGAGAGTTCGAAAATAATTACTTGAAATGCTACATTCACTGACATACATACCGACGGATATATTTCCGTCGGCAAGTTGTCAGTGGGTCAATTTTACCGATAAAATTACCGACGGACTGTGTGAATTTCAAAGGGTTGTGCATTAAATGCATCTCTGACCGCATGATCTTGCCGACAGAATTACCGACGGACCACGAAAAATATGTAGGGTCATTAAAAAATTTGGTGCGAAATTCAAAACTTACAGACGAATTTTTGACACTTCACCGATGGAATAAATTAAAATAATAATTAATTTTATATCCATCGGTAAAACTGTCATATAAGTTCCAGCGACCGCCTCTTCGGTTCATTTTTTCTTCTCCTCAGTTTTTCACCGATTGTTTTCCTCTCCATTCTTCAAAGCTTTCACTTGGGATCTCTAGCAAATTTTCTTGTGAATCTTCATCAATTTAAAAGGTATGTGTTTCTTCTATTTCATTTTACTTTAAGGGTTTTTTTTGCTATTTTTTTTGTTATGTTTTTTGTTTTGGTGTATTTTTTGTAATGTAGATAAAGTATTGAATTCAACACATTATTAAAGTAAGCATAATTCATTGCTAAAGTCTATAGTTTTTTTTTTAAATTTATTGAATATTTTTTATTGTTGTATTGGCATAATTATTATTAGTTAATTTGTTGAATATTTATTGTTAATGTTGAATTTACCATAGAATTAGTAATTGAATAAGTTGGAATAATTATTAATTTTACTCTATTATTGCATGATTTGTGTTTAATTTTTTCCATTTATTTTGATTTTTATTCTAGAGTTTTTTTTTAAATTTATTGTTTTGTTGTATTGGAATAATTATTGAATAATATTTTGAATTGTAATTGTTAATGTTGAATTTACCTTAGTATTAGTAATTGAATATTTTAGAATAATTGTTAATTTTACTCTATTATTGCATGATTTATGTTTAATTTTTTTCCATTTATTTTGATTGTTATCCTAGAGTTTTTTTTGAATTTATTGTTTTGTTGTATTGGCATAATTATTGAATAATATTTTGAATTGTAATTGTTAATGTTGAATTTACCTTAGTAGTAGTAATTGAATATTTTGGAATAATTGTTAATTTTAATCTGTTATTGCATGATTTATGTTTAATTTTTTCCATTAATTTTAATTGTTAGTCTAGAGTTTTTTTTTAATATATTTTATTGTTGTATTGGCATAATTATTGAATAATTTGTTGAATTGTAATTCTTAATGTTCAATTTACCTTAGGATTAGTAATTGAATATGTTGGAATAATTAGTATAGATTGGGTCAATTAGTTGTGGCTATTGTTAATATGTGCAGGTTTGTGGATTTGGGCAGTATCCAGTATAGGGGAGGTGCTGTTGAATTTTTTTTTTAACATTTGAATTTAATTATATAATTATTTGTATAGAATTGTGTAAATGCGTAAAATGAAAACCAAAGCTGGTCGTTCACATATGGTTGCAGCTAGTTCGTCTAGCAACGAGGATGATATTTCCTTAGGTGCCTCTCAAGAAGAGGCACGTACACCACCTGCGCCGTCAACACATGCTTCCTCTTCCAGTGCTACTTCACAGCGCAGAGGCGGCGTGCCTTCACAACGGAATCAATTTACCTGCAAGTATGAGGCACAGTGGAATGACAACCTTTCAATGTAAGTTTGTTAAGGTTTTAGTTTTTTTTAAAAAAAAAACATTGCAACATAATTTATGAAGTAATCATTATTGAATTTATTTCATTTATTTTCAGGTTCACAAACATTGAAGCCGCCCGAGTAATATCATCGGTGTTTAAATCGTCGATGGAGATTCCATTGTTTCAATGGAGTCGGATATCCAAGCATCCTGAATGGATGCCTCAAATCAATGCATGGTTTGACAGGTTTGAGGTTGGTGTTACTTTATAATTTTCAGCTTATTTCTAATAAATTATTAATATAATTGTAAATAAATTATTTTTTTATTTAAAATTAATTATTTATACATAGAACAAATTCTGCTGGGACATTGAGCGTAACATTGTCTAAGCGGTTCACACGACGCTCACAGTCCAGTGCTGGCAACCAGAATCGGCCAATTCATGGCTCGTGACAACACACACTAGCGGCTCCATTCCGTTTGCTGCTCATGCGAAACGAATGGTAAGATTAATTTAAATGAAATATATCGTTAAATTAAGTTGTTGTTAATAAATCTTTTTTCATTATAAGCTATGTCTTTTGGACGTGAGCCAAGCCCGATGGAGCTGTTTGTGGAGACGCACGTGCGGAGTCAAGACCACCAAAAGGGGTTGCAATAGTTCGTTGATAACCGTGCTCAATATTTTATGGTATGTTTGTTCAACCATTTTATTTTGTAAGTTATTATGTTTATTGAATTGAATATGCTAATTACTTTTTTTATTTTCAGGAGACCTATAATAATCGGTTGAGGGAGAGATACAGGAACGATATTTTGACCCATCCGAAATTCGATCTTGATTTGTGGATGGAGATTGGATCGTCAGGTGGACCCGATAAAAATCGGGTTTACAGGCTCTCCAACACTACGGCCGACAACTTGCGGACGGCCTGTAGTGTTTCAACCATTGGGAGCTCCCAATCAATATTGAGCTCCCAATCTGAGGAATTCGTAGCCTTGCAGTAACGCACGGCTCAGCTCACCGAAAAATACGACCACCTATCAACGGAGTACGCACAACTCAAAGCGTCTCATGCACAACAAGGAGCAGAGTCTGCACAACAAAAAGCGGCTTATGAACAGCTTCACGAAGTGGTCATGAACATGGCAACACAGAGTGGAACATGTGCGCCTAATCCTTTTTGGTCGTATAACCACCAGCCTCCTCCTCCAGGATCCCTCCTCTAGGTCCACCTTTGTATTAATTTGTAATAAACATTATTTACCTTTAAAATTTCATTTAATATTTTTATTTGAAACACATTCAGTTTGTAATGAATATTATTTAACTTTGATTTTTTGTTTTTGATGTTTAATATAAATTTTATTTGCATAATTGGTTTTTATTACCATTAATTTATATAATTTTATATTATATATTCTAAATAATTTGTTAAAAACAAATTAAAAAAAAAACCTATTACAAAAGGTTTTACCAATGGAATGAATCCATCGGTATTTGACAGTAGCATTCACTGACGTATTTCCAGACGGATATATTCGGTCGGTATTTCAAACACTCACCAACCGCTTTACTGACGGACTGAATCTGTCCGCATTTGACAGTAGCTGCCACACTTACCGACAAATTTACAGACGGATATATTCGGTTGATATCTCAAACACTCACTGACAAATTTACCGACGGTACATATTCGTTGGTCAATCATGATATCACCAATAGAATAAAAATCCGTCGGTATATTTCAAGCGGGAAACTTTTTTTTGCACACAAATTCCATCTGTAAAACCATCGGCAAATGGTTTTTTTGTTTTTCCGACCGATATAGCGACGGAATGGGGAATCACCAATGAAAGGAAAGCCGACGGACGTAATCCGTCGATGAAGACGTCGGTAAATAAATCATCGACGAACTGCTAATCACACACCGACGAAATATGTCCGTCGGTAAAACTGTGAAATCTTTTAATGAATAAAATATGCTTTATTTGTTTTTTGTTAATTCCTTATTTTTGCTATAACAAAAATGATTAGGAAATGCTTAGTGATCATTTGAATCTTGTATAGTCTGATTTTTACATAAAATTATTGATTTCTTAAGTCTTTGCTTTGAATTTTGAAAATAAAATAAAAACTAGCTAAACAAAATACAGCATGAACAAATAAAAACATATCTTAAAAAAATTAAAAATTCTAATTTTTTTAACAAATCCAACATAATAAATAAATAAAAATAGAGTTTCTACTAGTTTTTTTAGCTTTTTATAATATAGTAAAAAGAACTTCCAACATAAATAAATAAAAAAAAACTCTCCAGAAAAATGAGCCTCTAGGTGATGCCACCTAAAACTCCATAGGTTCTGAGTGGATGAAGATGGGAAAAATTGAATTAGAGAATGGGGGCATCCTCGTGGGGGAGAAGGAGGGTCTTGAGATGGAAATATAAAGCCCGCCCACATAAGCCATAGGAATTGGCTATTGTTGTCAGGATCTTGGGTCACACAGTTTGAGACACGACCTTATGCACTAGACTGAAATCTAAAAGTATCTGGAACAGAGCAAAGCCTTTTAAGGTTATTGATCCGAGGAATGAGTTCTTTCTTGTCCAGTTTTCTACTATAACTAGTTATCTCTATGCTCTAGTGGATGGACCATGGACAATCCTTGGACCCAGCCATGGGATCATAATTTTCAAGCATCATTAGGACACGTTACAAGGGTGGTGTTTTGGGTGCATTTTCCCTGCCTTACCAGTTGCTTGGTAACACAGTTACGATTGATTATAATACCCAGACCAATCAGAGAGGGAAATTTGCTCGTGTAAAGGTTGATATTGATCTTGAAAA
>Ga0325411_1000661_pt1 | contig 36554 bp, 27 predicted proteins | sample PopdelMetagenome_13_FD_206181 | JGI IMG/M metagenome (GOLD analysis project Ga0325411, IMG submission 206181) | Populus deltoides microbial communities from Bellville, Georgia, United States - Xylem-PdIQD-R4 | ecosystem: Host-associated > Plants > Phyllosphere > Stem > Wood/Secondary xylem...
TTTTGAATTTGCATTAAATTAAAAGGACTATTTATTAATTTTCCTCTTTTTTTTTTTTTTTTTTTTTGAGGGTGGGGGGTTGGTACTTGGTAAACAGCAGTACTAGTCTTTTAGTCTAATCAGTCACCATTACAGAAACCACGAAGAAGATGAACCTTTCTCTTTCAGTGTTTACTTTTCGTTTTGTTCTTTTCTTTTTCCTGTCTAAAGACTGTTTGATAAAAAGTTTTTTTTTTTTTGAAAGTTTATTAAAATAATAAAAAAAAATTTTAAAATTTTATTTTTAATAGTACAATCAATGAATATATATATATATATATTGAAAATATTTTTTTAAAAAATAATTAAAAAAAATTAAAATGAAAAAACAAACAAAAACTTAAAACTTATTTATTATAATAATGATTATTTTTCAAATTAATTTTTATTTTAAAAATATCAAAATAATATTTTTTATTTTTTTAAAATGTATTTTTAATATAAATAAATTAAAATAATTTAAAAATACTAAAAAATTAATTTAAAAAAATTAAGATTTTTTTTATAAAAAAAACAGGCTATTAATATATATAATGGGCGGTGATTTCAAGTATTCAAACTAGCAGGTTCTTCTTCTAACATGTTCAAGTCTTAAGCACGTGACTCCCTTCCTTATATAAGTGCCTCAATTTTTTATTTTTATTTTTTTATGATTGTAATGCACTTCAGTCTAAAAAAAACACATTTTCTATATGAGCTTTCTCCGTAACCTCATTACATTTGTTGTATTATTATATATATAAAAAAATTAACACTTGATTTATTTTATTTCAAAGACGTGACCTACTCAAACTATATCATTTTAAAAAATTATTTTATATCAAACTAAATGAACCTCATTTTAAGATATAAGGATAACTTATGAAAAATGAAATTTAGTTCTTATACAAACTTACCAAATTGGACCTAGGATGTCTATAAGGCCTAAAAAAACAATATTCCTAGATAAAAAGCTCACTGATAGAAGATAAACCCAAATCTATGATGAATGAATGAGTTGATACATTTAAACCTATAAAGACCGAACCTTGGACATAACGCCTAGAACTTTTCAAACAATTATTTTCTTTCTAATTGTCATATATATGAAATTTAGGTGTATTTTTTTTTATTATTATTATTAAGGATAGTCTCTGATTCACCATTCATTCATTTAATCTACAAGTACATTGATATACTATTCGTACTTACATGTTAGCGTGGTTATAACCTTTAAAAAATTACATGCATAAGCTTGAATTCAATACAATCGTTACAGAATACTAATATGTATCGAATAGAAAGGACCAAATAGCTCAATAACCTTTTTATGAGAACTGAGGCCTTCCAAAGAAACACATGTAAAACACACAAGTTCATAAATACCATAAGTATTTACCTCATCATCATTACTACATTTTACAACTACATGAATATAACCAATATTTTATTCCATTCAACAAGCACATCAATTTGTGTCCTTTTCAATTTAATATTTCCTTTCATTCATTGATGAACTCTTCTTTTTCATTAAATAGATTATACTATTATCATCATACATGTTACAACTTCTTAATTTGATATTTGCTTCATAGCTCATCTCAATATAAATTTTTTTTCACTCATTTCTTTTATGTTCATTGAATTTATTGTAACTTTTCAATAACATATTCCCTTTCCACATCATATTTTATATGTAAATAATATTTCTCTTAGTTGTCATCCCCGACCAATTAATTCCATAGTCCCTATCACAAGGGCCGACCATGTTCTTATCAAATTCATTGTTATGGTCTAATTAAAATTCATACATTGCTTTATAATATTACAATCGTTTATAATTTCTTTCAATGGATGTATGCCATTTTATTTGTTCACAATTATATATATATATATATATATATATATATATATATATATATATATTGGTTATTGTTGTTGTGAATTATTACAATTTAACATGTAAACTCATGCAGTTTTCTAATTACATGCAACACAATTAAATATTCATTGCAAATCTAACAACTACCAAAGCATTTTAAATTATTAAAAAAAAAAAGAGCAAGAGAGGGCAATCTCTTACCTTGAGCTCTTATTGTTCAACTCCCAATAAGTTAAATCCCACACCGGGTACTTCTCTTACAACTCCTAAACAAAAACCATGATTGTTTGTTTAGCCCCACACATTTAACCATTTGTTTAAAAATCAGTTCAACCTAACACATAGTTTCACACACACACATACACACACACACATAACATTCAACACTAATCTCAAGCATTTCTATAAATTCCTAAACATCCATTAAGCTCTTTATTTCAATTTCTTTCAATCTATACTTTTAACATCAAAGGTTTCAACTTAATATCCACACACACTTCAAACTTCAATTAACATCTAATTCCATAAATCAATTTCCACTTTATTACATTAAATCCTCACTTAGGTCTATTTCGTTTCCAAGTTCCAAAATTAATGCTTAACACCTCACCATCCAATAATAATATTCATGTTTCACATACTAATTCATTGTAAATATTTACTCAGTTTTGTCATGCATATAAAACATCAATGTCTATACAATTTATCTACTCTCTACTTTTCCAACACATACATCACAACATGCCATACATCCATTCCATAAAACATTCTACTTAATTTTTCCATTTAACCAATTCACACAATTTGGACACCATTCCTTTCTATATATGACATTTTCAATGCAACACGCTACACACATCCTAAATCATACATTGCTACAACGAACTTATGTTATGTATATAATTTATTCATTCATATAATTAAACATGCTTCTAAACAAGAATTTGAAAAAAATTTCAACATTTATAATTATGACATTAGTTACATCAAATCACACACACAAAAAATTCTTTCCTAACACCTAGTCATTCATACTCACGGGTTCATTACATGAATATCTTCATAATCATCCAATCAACCATAATCAAATACAATAACTAAATTCTTCTCAAACCATTATCCTTATGCCAATACATATTAATTACATACAGTTTATAAATATTGGAATCAATTAAACTAATTTCTTTTTTCTCCCTACTTTGAATGACCCTTAACTCCCCATAACACCAAGTTTTCCTTCTTCATTTCCCCATAATTTTGCACTTATTACAACCCATTGCATACCAGTTAACTTATTTAAAACCAATTTTGCATTACTCTAATTCTTGACTAAAAACCCTAACTTGAAAGATTTGAGAGTTTCATTCAAAATTGCTTAAAACTTCAATCAACAATAAAATTCATAGTAAAGGATACATTACCAATCAATTTTGGTGTCAAAACCATTTCCTTGCAAGCTTTAGCTTTCAACTCCTTTCTTCTTCAATTCCTTTGTCTCTGTCTCTCTCTAGCCAAAACTATCTCTCTTTCTCTCTCTTCTCTTCTCAACCAAATTCTTAGCCTCCAAGATAGTTTCTCCTTAATTCCCTCTCATTTCCCATTTTCCTGACCAATTTCCCAAAGAAAAACTAAGAAGAAGCAGAAGAACAAGAAGAAGAAGAAGAAAATAAGCTACAATTTCTCCTTTTAATTCTAGTTGCATGTCAGTTTATATAGGGAAAATAAGAGATTTTTGTCTTATTTACAATTTTTCCATCATTAATGGTCCATATGCCACCAGTAAATTTGTATGCCCTTCCTAAACTCCAATGAACTTGAAATTTTAATTCAAGATAGAACAACATAGCAGAAGGCTCTTTAAAAACTTTCAGTCTGATTCATTGACTGAATTAAAAGTTATGCTTGATATCGTATAACTGAATAATAAATAATCTTACAAAAAAAATGAATTTGCTAGTTCAAACATTCCTTGAATTGTATCATTTGCATGCTGTTTATTTACTAGAATTGTCAATATTCTCAAACTAATTCACTGAAAACATTCATTTATTTTTGATTAAAAACTATGTGATTGTATGTGAGGTTTATGCTACCAGTTAATGTTATTTCCATGTAAAATATACATATATTTATTTAGAATTTCAAAATATTTTGACCCATGTTTATAAAAAAAAATTTCTTTAAAATAATTATTTTACCCGATCAAGAAGTTTACATAATTATTAATAGTTAACATTTCACGTACCGATTTTATTACTTTATTTTATATGAGATTTAGCTAATTTTACCAGGAATTTTCACCTCCAATACTAAAACTTTCCTTTTTAATTTATTATTTTCTAGATAAGGATTTTTTTATTTAACACTAATTTACCATTTTTTGGCTGAGGTTTACATTGGATAAATTGATACACCTAAATCCAACTATTATGCCTAGATACACTAATCCCTAGTCAAACCTAATCTATTCGCTACTAGCAATAATAAAAAAACATACACACATTTAATGAAGGCATGCTTTTAACCAAGTGTCCTTAAATATTGGTTTTGATATTATCATTAATAGTATATAACCCATAAAATCCAAAACTAAAGCAACATTTAAATGGCCCATTATCACTCTTAGTCTTTGTCCCCAAGTAATCTAAAACAACTATAGGTAGCAAGCACCTTGGCCATCTTAAATGCATGGACACATTGATTTAAGTATGTATAAACAGTCATAAATCCCAAAGTAAGCAATCAACTTCTTCCAAAGAAAACCTTTGCAAACACAAATAACACAACCTCTTAAAGCTATTTTCTTTCACCATTAGTGCTAACTTAAGCATCAAAGTGTCCTTCTATAAATGAGACTATTTTATGGGTGTTCTAGTTACTTAAACTTAATCTTTTATACCTTTTAATCCATAACAGCCTTGAAAGAACCATAATATATGTAAGGATTTCAACAACCTCATCAATACTATTTTATAAGTGTTTTAGTTACTTAAACTCAATCTCCTATACCTTTCAATCCATAATAGCCTTGAAAGAACCATAATATATGTGAGGATTTCAACAACCTCATCAATACTATAACTAATTATATATCACTTTCTTAAAAGTTCAAACTCCCGCAAAGACATGCATTATCTCTTTTTGTATGATCTTGTAGGATGAAACTAACTATCAATGCTAATTATGTATAAACCTTTTTAACGTGGAGACTTTCTTCATTATTCTTGGAATAATTATTTTCTATTATATTTCTTAATTATTAAGATTGTTGGGTTTTGAGGAGTTTTAAAAAAGTCCAATGTATAGTTTAGTAAAACCAAGTATAACTTTTGATCTAACATTTAGATCATGCATATTTTTTTCCATAATGTTCTAAAGGCCTTATTACCTATAAAAATAAGAAAACAACTTCTCTAAGTTTAGGAACATGCTTAAATTTAGCCTAAAAGTTACTGCTCAAAAATTTATTTATTTTTCTTGTTATATTTGAATTCTTTTCCTATTTATATTTATATTAGAACTTTCAATTTAATTATAATTAAGATATTTTTCTTATATTTAAAAAACCTTATAGGGTATTATATGTTTATACCTCTAAAAGGAGAACCAAACCCAAAGCTTATAAGGTAAAGGAGAAGCAACTTAATTTAGGCGCTAATTCTTTGAGTTAATAATAAAAAAGAGTTGAAAAAATTTTCCATTACTGAATCACACACACCTATTGTTCTGGCTTTATGTCTAATGCTTATAATGGTAAATTTGTTGCTCCATCTATATATTTTTTTCTCAAAGAAACTGAAGAGCCACAATTATAACCAATCTTAGAGGAATAACCTGAAGTCATTAAACATGATGAAAAGTTAGAGGAACTTAGAAGTAGGGGGAATTCGAAGGACAATCTAAAGACGGTGAACATGTTAAGATCTAACTAATGAAAAGGCCAAACAAGTTGTTGAAATTACTCAAGACATTGAAGTTATTATCAAAGATAAATTAAGTATAGATATATCATTCAAACCAAATGTATTTATGTTAGATCATTCTTCTAAAATTACCAATTTAGTTAGTGGCCAAAACATTACTGTTAGGGATAACCACAAATGTCAACTAAAGTTTCCATTATCTCAAAAGATGGTTTCATATGATCTTGATTTTTTTAGGTCTTGAGAATTTTTGCCAAGATTTAAAAATTCTACATGAACATATCTTTGCTAAAATTGGATTAAAGAGATTTAGAGCAAGTTATCTCATGAATAAATTGGTGACAATGTTATATTAAAAGTATTTGTTTCTTTGAAGTGGTTGAGTTTAATTTTTGATAGTTAACTTGAGGTTGTTTTTCCCAAGTAGAGGAGGCTAACATAGGGGCACCTTCTTTATTATTCATGGAATAATTATTTTATTTTATTAAAAAAATCCTTAACTATTATTCATGCCGCCTCTTCTCTTGTTGATTCTGGTTTAGTGTAACCATTTTAACTAACTCTCATAACTCTTGTGATCTTAGTAGTGCTAGTGCCTTGTATTGAATACACCACAAATCATCGTTTTGTTTTGTAAGATGGGGAATATGAAACTAAGCATTGTTATTACTGGAAGCTATATCTACTCTCAAGCTCTGATACCAAATTTATTGGAAAAAATAGTAACAGAATGATAGAGAGGGGGGCTACTCACAATTTGGTGGAATACAATACACTAAATAATGGTACTCTCACACTTTTCATTATCACCCTTCATTTATATATATATATATATATAATGTCTTTTACAATCTTGAAAGTTCTTAATTAATATCATACTCTTCAATACTATCACTAGATTCATGGTATTTTTGATTTTCATAGTTATTCATTGTACTAATTTCAATATACTTAATCTTAGTAAACAAGTTGAATAATTAACATTCTCCCCTCTTAAGCTTGTTTCATCCATCTTCATAATTTCAAGCTTCTTCTGCAAATAACAAAAAGCATGAGTCTTCAATGACTTTGTAAAAATGTTAGCAATTTGTTCATGATTTTGACATTAACTAACTCCATATTGCCTTCTTTTACGTGCTCTTTAATGAAGTGAAATCAAGTATCAATACGTTTTGAATGTTCAAGATGAATTGGATTTTTTTGTTCATGAGTTTTGACATGAACTAACTCCATATCGCCTTCTTTTATATGCTCTCTAATGAAGTGAAATCGAGTATCAATATGCTTTGAACGTTCATGATGAACTGTATTCTTTGCAAGTGCGATAGCAGACTTTTTATCAATAAAGATTTGTGTAGCCTTGCTCTGTTTTTGCAAATCTTCCATCAATTTCCTTAGCCATAATGCATGACACACACACACGATGCAACAACAATGTATTCTACTTCACATATGGATAATGCAACAATAAATTGTTTCTTTGATGTCCACGTGAAAGTTGCTTCTCCCATAAAGAATACAAATACAGTTGGGCTTTTTCTATCTTCCAAGTTTCCTGCCTAGTCACTGTCACTATAACCTGTAATTTCAAGATTCTGTGAAGATGAATAAAATGATCCATAGCTTGTAGTTCCTTTAACAAAATAAAGGATCCTCTTTGTTGTCTTCAAATGTGAACTTCTTAGCTTCTTCATATATCTGCTAATCAAGCTAACGCCAAACAAAATGTCTGGTCTGGTACATGTTAGATAACATAAGCAACCTATACTACTTTTGTAGTATATAGGATTAACTAAATCTCCTTTTGATGCAACCATATTATTCAATAGTTTCACCCACATTTAACTAGTGTTTTGCCTATGTTTTATATATAAAATGCCTTGATATTCTTTGTTTTATGTTTTGAAGGAACTTTTGGATGAAAGATGCAAAAAGGAGTAAATTGGAGATAATTGGCAGATTTGACCTTCAGTCGATATTTTGTGCAGAGCGTGAGCTCTAGAGGTTGAAATGAAGTGATTCCAGTGCCATTAAAAAGCTAACATCCATACCTTTCTGGAAATCTAAGGTAAGAAAATAAAATAAGGAAGAGCATGGAAATCACAACCTTCAAAGTCAAATCTCGCAATCTGCGAGTGTTGACCTTCAGCCATTCTAACTTGAATATCTAGAGCTACAGAAGTCCTTGATGCAAACTCAATTTTTTTGGATTCATGACTCAAATTTATATAAACGTTCCAAATTTCAGCCAAAAACGATGTCATATGAGGGAGATATGATTTTTCAAATATGACATCTGAATTCTGCCAGCAAACAGGTTTCGTTAAGAAACGAGTCCAAATTACATTCTGAAGCATCTAAACCGATATCCAAGTTTTATTTCAGCAATTTAGCTCCTCTAAGTCAAAGCTTGAAGATTTCATGCAAGGCTATTTCTCCTTTTTTAGGAAAATAGTTATTGAATTACTTAAATATAAACAGTCTACTTAATGGAGGACTATTTTGTAAAATAGAGACCTAGGGTTTCCTAAGATATAAAAAGAATGAGAGAAGAGAAGGGGGCAGCCAGCCAAGAAGAGAAAAACGCTCCCTTCCTCTAAGAAACCCTAAATTATGCATTCTTTTTTTTTTTGATTAGTTGTTCAACAAACATGCAAGGCTAAACACTTTTTCTTGGTTGCAAGAACACGAAAACCTTCGGATTTCAAGAACTGTGAGATTTATTTTACTTTTTCTTTTCAGTTTATATGATGAATATGTTTGTTCTCCTATACTTATTTTTCCTATGATTGTTTATTTTAATTGCTAGAGCGGACTCTAAGTTATTATTGTAGACAATCTATTGCTAAGTTTGATATCAAAACCGGAGTTGTGGTATATGAACTTGTAAAGCAACTGAGTTTAATAATTGTGGCGGATCTACATTATTAATCTTAGGGAGAACATTCAATCAAATCAAACATAGACTGCAGACAGTTATATTTTCTTGATTAATCAACTTATCTAGTTCTTAAGGCTGCCATTAAATTAAATTAAATTACTAGTGCGGACACTGTGGTTGTTTGATGGTTAGGGTTAGTTATACGGCGGATCCGTTAACTAACCAATGTTAAGAAGAGATAAATATTCAGAATATAAATTGATGTTTCATTTCCATGATCAGTTCTGATTTCTGTAGGTGGATGTGTGCTTGTGACCAAGGTTTGTTCTCTTGATAATTTTCTGATTTTATTAAATTTTGTTTGGTAGTTTTCTGTTTTCTTTTGCTTTAGCCTAGATAACATCCAAACCCCCCCAAATTGCATATCATCTAGCATAAAAATCTGACTTGAACTTCCTCGTGGGATCGACTCCTTGCTTGCTCTATACTATCTTGTGTGTTGTGTTTGAAGCTAGGGTAATTAATTTGTGCGACTGCGACATCACAACACCTTCTCCTTCTTTAGTTAACTTGGTTCTATATTCAACTGGATTGTCTACTGGACAACAATCTTCCATAGCAAATTTCTTCAAAACTTTTATTGCATACTTGACTTGTAAAATGAAGATTTCATCACTGCACTGCTTCACCTCTAATCCCATAAAGTAGGCTATGAGACCTAAGTCTGTCATTTCAAATTCCTTCATCATGGATTGCTTGAAATCTTGAATCATAGTATGATTATCCCTTGTAAAAAGTATATCATCAACATATAAATAAATAAACATTATTCTACCTTGTAAAATTTTCTTCACATATTCATAAGGACATTATTCTACCTTGAATCATAGTATGCATGTTCATAAGGACATCTTATGAATCCTTTCTATGAAAGATACCCATCAATTCTGGAGTTTCATGCTCTTGGTGCTTATTTAAGTCTATAAAGAGCTTTCTTCAATATACAAACCTTCTCTTCTTCTCCTTTTACCACAAAGCCAACTGATTGTTCTATATAAACTTTCTCTTCATGGTTGCCATTCAAGAATGCTGACTTTACATCCATCTAAAATATCTTCCATCTTTTCTGATCTGCTAGGGAAATCATCAGTTTTACTATTTCCATTCTTGCTACTAGAGCAAAAACATCTTCATAATCAACTCCATATTGTTGCTTGTACCTCTTCGCTATTAATTTGGCTTTATGTTTTTCAATTCCTCCTCCTGCATTCCTCTTTGTCTTGAAGATCCATTTTACTCTTAATGCATTGTGTCCTTTGGGAAGTGTTGTCAATTTCCATGTATTATTTTTATAATAGAATTGATATCCTTCTTCATTGCTTTTTTCCATTTATCTTCTTGATATGCTTCTTCAAATGTAATAGGATCATTTCCTGAAAACAAGCAAAACATATTAATATCATCAAGATTGATTCTTTCTGTTACATCATAAATCTCTTATATGCTCTTTTTCTTTCTTGTTGTTGAGCTTGAAGGACCAGCATGACTGTTAGTTTGAGTTGATGGAGATGGAGCTAACATGATTTCTTCTTTATTTTTCTGAATTTATTCTTCATCTACAATTAATTTCTGTGGCTGATCTTCAGAATTCCAGTTTCATTCTTGCTCTTCATCAAACTTCACATCTCTTGACATGATCACCTTCTTTATCATCGGATTGTACAAGTTGTAACCATACAAATTTTCTCCATATCACAGCAGTATGCATTTCTGACTTTTATCTTCAAGTTTAGTTCTTTTTTCTTATTGAAATTTGGCATAAGCAACACTGCCAAAAATTGTCAAATGATTAACTCTTGGTTTTTTCAGGCTCCATGCTACTTCTGGCGTGATATTCTAAAGTCTTTTTGTTGGAAATCTGTTCAACAAATACACAACACATACAATTGTATCTCTACAAAACTTTTTTGGATAGTTTTTTTTTCTTTTAGCATACATCTAACCATGTTCATTATAGTTCTATTTTTTCTCTTTGATACTCCATTCTGTTGTGAAGTTTGTGGCATTGTGAGTTGATGAACAATATCATTTTATTTACAATAAACATCAAAATCATAAGAAATATACTCTCCTCCTCTATCTATTCTTAGACAGTTTAGGTTACACTCATTTTGTTTTTCTACTAAATTATTAAACTCCTTGAATTTGCTTAGTACTTCTTTATTTTCTTTTAATGCATATATCCGTGTCTTACCACTGAAATCATTAGTAAAAGTGAGAAAATACTTGCTTCCACCTATTGAAGCAGGTGAAATAGGGCCACACACATATTTGAATACACCTAGTCGAGAGGCTAAGATGCTCTTGAACTCTTCTTTGGGAATGGTTTTCTGTGCTGCTTTTCCATTATACACACTTCACACATTTTGCTTGTATGCTTTAACTTTGGTATTCCAAGAGCCATTCTGTTTTTCTCCATCAACATCAGTGATCCAAAGTTTAAATGTCCATATCACAAATGCCATAAATTCATCATGTTGGAGATTTCTGCCTTAAAACATTTTGACAGATATATACTCTGATCTAGAGGAAACATCATGTTTCTAGTCATTTCAACTGAAGCAATTGCAACTCCAGACTCATAAAAAATCTTCAAATTCTTATCTTTCATCTGCACTTCAAAGCTTTTCTCCAGAAACTGTCCCAAACTTAGAATGTTGTTCTTCATGTCTGGAACATAAAAACTTTTTAAATGAACTTCTTCTCACCATTTTTAAGTCTAATAATAATTCTGTCTTTTCCTTCAACTAGTCTTTGAGAAAGATCTCTAAAGGTAATGTTATCTATATAATTTTCATCGATATCAATTAATGCTTCCTTCATACCACACATATGATTTAATGCTCCTGCATCTAGATACCAGGTGCTGGAGTTGCTGCCATTAAATTTTCCACAGGTCAACAATAATGCAGGTTCTTCAGAATCAATTTCTTTTTTAGCAAAGTTGACATTTTTGGCTTTAAATTTGTATTGTGAACAATCTGAAGCAAAATAATCATACTCTTTACAATTATAACATTGTATGTTTGCATTATTATTTCTCCAATTTGAATATCCTCTACGACCTCTTCCTCTACTTCTGCCACGACCTCTGAAATTAAAATTTTGATTTTGTGCACCATCAGATTCTTGATTTCTGAATGATATTCCTTCTCTTCCTTTTCTGTGAAAGAACCTTTCTCTTTAAAATGCTCATTTGCCAGATTCGCTAACATTCTTCACAGTTAACTTTGTTTGTAATACTTGTTTAATAGATCTTCCTTCTTCTTTCTATCAATTTTTTGCTCATGAGCTTGTAAGGAACCCATTAATTCTTCTATTGTCAGATCTTCTAAATCCCTTGATTCTTCAATTGCTACAACCACATGATCAAATCCATAGACCTCAAAATTTTTTCCATCACACGAACATCATTAATATTTTCAACATATTTACTCTTATCTGGTGTATTAAAGAGATTACTTTTGTGAAGTAATTCGAATCTATCTCATTACCTTCTTTATTCAACTTCTCAAAGTCTCCTCTCAATGCTTGCAACCGTACCTTTTTTTATCTTTTCAACTCCACTATAAGTCTTGTTAAGCATTTCCCATGCTTCCTTTGACGTCTTTGTTGGTGCCACCATCTCAAGAGTTGCTTCATCAAGTCCTTGATAAATCGTGAATAAAGCCTTATTATCATTCTTCCTTGATTCTCTTAATGTTTGTCTTTCTACATTACTTATTGTTGCCTCTTCTCTTGTTGATTCTGGTTCAGTGTAAGCATCTTCAAGTAACTTCCATAACTCTTGTGATCTTAGTAGTGCCTTGTATTGAATACATCACAAATCATAGTTTTGTTTTGTAAGATGAGGAATATGAAACTAAACACTGTTATTACTGGAAGTCATATCTATTCTCAATCTCTAATACCAAACTTGTTGGAAAAAACAGTAATAGAATGATAGAGGAGGGGGGCTACTCACATGATTTGGTGGAATACAATACACTAAATAATAATACTCTCACACTTTTCATTATCAACCTTCATACAATATATATAGACATTATAAAATGTCTTTTACAATCTTGAAAGTTCTTAATTAATATCATACTCTTCAATACTATCACTAAATTTGTTTTTCATAGTTATTCATTATACTAACTTCAATACACTTAATTTTAGTAAACAAGTTTAATAATTAACACTTTTTGCTATTTGAATTAGGACTTTCAATTTAATTATGATTTTAATAATTAGATTTTTTTTGTATTTAAACAAACTTATAGAATATTCTTCAAAAGTGAAAAGAATGAAATAAAGATCTTATACAACATATAAAAGTTTTTAGAGTTTTCTCTACCAATTAATTAATTAAAAAACCTAACATGTGTTGCTTTTTAACTATGAAGCTTCCAAGAGGAAACACTATTGATTGTGATTGTGTTTCTTTTTTTATCCTTAATTTTTTTTCCCACTCCAATCATCAAACTTTTTTTTTTAATGTCATACTTTTACTTTGCATTGAATATGAATTAGGCTAGATTATTTGTTTTAATTTACTTTTTATGAGGTTTTTGAGGTGTTAGAAAAACATTATAACACTAATTTGATGCTCGATTTTACAAGATAAATTTTGGTTTTATTGCTTATAAAAAAATCAAGTTATGAGAACCAAAATTGAAATTAAGAGAAAAATGAAAGCTTTTTTTCCCACTACTGTTTATAGGGCAATTTTCAAACATTTTACCTCTATACTTTGGAAAATCTTATTTTTGATCCCTTTAGTTTGACCCTTTTATGTTTTGGTCCAAAACTTCATTTTATTCACATATCGATCCTTTAGTTTGAGAGAGGTGAGGTAAAGTGATACGAATGAACCCACTATAACAAAGGATCCACTTGAGGCGCCAATTAGTCCAATGACAAGGTCAAAAGCTAAGAAGCTAAATGAAGCACTAAATTGGCTTATTTAAAGCATTTGAGGCAAGATTGATTTCTAGGAGACTTCAACATATATGAGGTAACCTATAATCAACCTAATCCATATGCAAGAAGGGCTCAACTCAACCCCAACTTGGGCTTAAAAGAACTAAAATTGACTTGTCAGTGAACAACTATCTTCATGGCGTCTTCCTTTAACTTCTTATTTGTAATTTGCTAATCGTTGGGTGGGGGTTTAAATTCTAATAATGTTGTTGGGTTAACTTTGAGCAAGTCTCCCAACTATCATGCGACTTCTGATTACATTCTCGAACTATCATTTTAAGTAACATGGTCGTAAAGTAACCTATATAGTTTGAACTAGATAGGTGGTCAGCATTACATCATGGGCCATGTAAAACCCGAAAATTTTTTTATGTAAAAGGCCAGCCCAAGCTAAGCAAGAATTAAGAAGAACAAACTAGCCTACTCTAGGTGGAAAATGAGGAAGGAAAACCAGCTTATTCTAGGTGGGAATTGTGGGGTAGTAACCAGCTCTAAGATAACCCAAAAGAGGGATAAGAACATGAATAATCAGCCCCCCTAACACCCCCATCACATTTATGAGTGATTTAAATAAAAGAGGGAGAAAAAGAGATGACTCTTCTTCTCTTCAAAAATCGGCTGTAGCTCCAGCTGTAACAGTCTCTCTTCCCCAAAGAAAAACCTACCAAACCCAGTTGCATGTTGTCTTCCTTGAATGTTTGAGTGAAGGGAGAATTAGAGAGAAAAGAGGTAAATGAAACCATGAAAAAAGAGAGAGCCTAGAGGACCGGCTACTGCAGTAGAAAAAAAAGAGAAGGAACCGAGAGGAAGAGAAGAATAATATCATTAAACCTTCCCTAGGTTGTTAAAAATGTGAGGTAAGAGGAATATCACTTCCTTTACTAGTTACTACCTCATGATTTCAGGACAAGAAGAGGATGAAACCCTATAGTAGAAGGCTTATGGTTCTTGCACTTATGCTTTCAGAAATGATAAAATGTGAAGCTTTAAGTAGAATAATGAATAGAAGAATACAAGAACAAAATGTGAAGCTCTAAGTAGAATAATGAATAAAAGAACACAAGGACAAACTCTTCAAAAGAAATATGTGTGAATATGAGTGACTTTGAGGGTGTAAACCTAAGAGGGGGGCCGACCAAATTGAAAGAATGTATGGAACATGGAATAAAATGATGAAATGCCTAAATTATGATCTTATTGAAGTCCTAAAAATATGCTTAAACTAAAACAGAATCTATGGTGAAGTTAATGTTTTGACCTTATACATGTTGTAATATCCCACAACGGCAGGTGAGGGAGTGGTAACTAGCCTTATTAAGAGTGCTGGTTGTTGACTTGTCATACGCGTTTTGGGGCGTCAGGTTCAAAAATGGGCTCGCGTCACCAGGAACAAAACTGTGAGGGTGGTAAGGCCTAAAACGAACAATATATGGCAAGTTAGGCTGGGCTGTTACATTTCGTATCAGAGTCGACCTCACTGGTTGTTTGGTTGTGCCGATGGGGTCGTCGGAATCCTTAAGGAGGGTGGATTGTAATATCCCACATTGGCGGGTGAAGGAGTGGTAACTAGCCTTATTAAGAGTGCTGGTTGTTGACTTATCATATGTGTTTTGGGGCATCAGCCTCAGAAGTGGGCTCGCGTCACCAGGAACAAAACCGTGAGGGTAGTAAGGCCCAAAACGGATAATATATGGCAAGTTGGGCCGGGCTGTTACACATGTGATTAATGAACTTGTATGAAATGTGAGATAAAATGATAGAATGCATGGATTGTGACCTTGTTGAACTCCTAGGAGCATATTTGTGCTGAAACTGAATTCATGTTGATGTTAATGCTTTGATTTTGCTATGTGATTGATGAATTTGCATGGTTATGAACCAAGTGAATGAAGGTATGGTTGTAGCATATGGTTGTGAATATACTTATAATAAAAAATGATGAATTACACATACACAAATTAGAGAGAAATGGATAGCAATGTCCGACCATAGAAAAAGTGAGAACCATGAAGGGATATATCATGATGAACACCTTAGGGGAAACAAGTCATAGGACAGAAATGATACCCTTATGTAGTATGAAATTGCTATAAAATTATGTTAATATATTGTCGTGGTACCATTGAAAACATAATATGAATGTGCGTGGCAACTCTAGGTGTCGGCCTTGAAGTGATGATTAAGGGATTCTTTGGAAGAATATACATGTTGAGATTTGGTTGTGCATTGTTGATGGTCTTCTGATAAAATTTGAATGTAATTGATTTCGGCATATGTTCGAACTCGGTTAGGGGTGAGTTATAAAGGGGGAAAGCCTAGCGTGGACTTTATGCTTAGCTGAAGGAAAGAGTAAAAACCAAAAGTGACTCAATCATCACTGACAATTTCTGAATTGGTAGAGACATGGATTGCGTTGATGATTTTTGGGTCAGCAACGACATAATTTTTATCAACGATTTCTGAATCAACAATAAGTTATGTGCACTGATGATTTGATGCGCCAATAGTAGAACTGAATCGCGTTGATGATTTCCAGGTAGGCAGCTTTGCAGTTTTAATCAATATTTTTTTAGTCAATAATAGATTATGTGCGCTGATGATTTCATGCGCCAGCAGTAGAACTGGATTGCATTGATGATTTCTAGATCAGCAGCGACGTAATTTTTGTCAATAATTTTTTAGTCAACAATAGATTATGTGCACTGATGATTTCATATGCTAACAGTAGAACTGGATCGCGTTGATGATTTCTGGGTTAGCAATGACGCAATTTTCATCAATGATTTTTGAGTCAACAATGAGTGTGTGCGCTGACGAATCCAAGCATTAGCCGAGGAAGTAATTTCGTTGATGATTTCTGAGTCGATGCGACTTAGTTTTCATTGATGATTTCTAAATCGATAGTGAATGTATTCGCTGACGATTCCAGAAGTCAACCACTAAAGTAGTTTTTGCTGACGATTTTCGTGTCACTAGCAAACCAGTTTTTGCTGACAACTTTCTGTGACACCAGCGACTTAGTTCGTTGATGAATTCCATATCAGAAATGATTTAATGCTTGTGATGATTTTTTCATCGATCTGATCTAAGTCACTACGAAACTCAAGAATTAAACACTAGGATGCCCGTGAGTGGTCACATTTAAAATAAAAAGAAGTGTCTTAATATGATGATGTTCATTGTATGATTGTATAATGTGTGGAACACTTGAATGTGAACATGAGTATTCTTGGGATATGTATGATGATGGTTATATGGTTGCTTGATACGAGTATGCTAATTATGATCATTTCATATGTCAGATGGTACAACCGAGATCGGATCTTCGACCGGACGAGGGCATTCCATAGGAGAAACAGGTAGGTGGTTTCCACCCTTTCCTAGTATAATATAAATTTTCTGAATGAATTCATTACGAATGATTTAATACTATCTTGTGATGAATAATAAATCGCTTGTGGAACATTTGATGGAGTATGATGATTAGCTTCGACTATTGACATCTTAGATGGATGATCGGGTTGAGTATAATGATTAAGCTTTGGCTAATGACATCCTAAATGGATGACTAATTTGATTATGTAATTAACTTTTGTTATTGGCATCCGAGATGGATGACCTAGTTTGGATATTACGTTAGCTACAACTAAAAGCATCCAAGGTGGATGACTGGGTTAAAGCAAAGTAATTAACCTTGACCGATGTTTTAACTCCGGCCCCACAACTCCTATGGAGAGGTTTGGGCGTATAAGTAAAGATAATACAATGAACAAAATAATAAGGATTGTAGTATGCATATGAGAAGTAAAAGAAGGAATGTACTCACTAAGTTGGATAATGAAAAGTAACGATAACATTCTTCTAGTTGTTTATTATCATGTTTAGATTATTTATAATTCTTATATCCATTTTGCTTTTGTAATAGGGACATCACACGATCAATGTGCGTAGGAAATCCCGATCCACGGGTGCATATATTTTTTAAAAGAACTATGTATTCGCATATTTAGGTATTATGTATTTTATAAGTACGAATGTCCTAGTTGCAGACTTATCATTCGACACTTTTGTATAATCTAGTAACAATAACAATATTCGAATAGGGATGCAAACTTATGCATATGTTATTATGATGTAATGTGAACCTATGTATATGTAAATATGATGTTGTGTGGTATGTGTATTGAGTACTTTCTTTCTTATGATGTAATTTACGCAATCATATGAGTATTATGCCACACTAATGGATGGAACCCATGTACTAACACTTGGAATGCTATTGTGAGAAGCATTGAGAATATGATGGCTAACAAAAAAAAATTACCATTTATTTCGGCTTTGAATTATTGGGATGTTACAGGCCAGGTTAAAAATTTTATAATGTAAAACAAATTATGCAAGCGATGATAACAATTTTAAAGGAGCAAGAAAAATCTAAGACCTGTGTTATTAATTTGAATGAGTTCAATAATCTTGGCAAATTTAAAAATGTTATTAAAAAGCGTAAATGACAATAAAAAAAATGCTAATGACCAATAAAAAAATATGAATGCTTGTCAATATTATTAAAAGATGCATTCTAAATAATCTGAAGAGATCTCAATGATTTTATTTATAATAAAGAAAAAAATAAATAAAAATGGAATAACCTCACAAAGAAAAATAAAATTAAAAGTTCAATTACCAGTAAATCAAACATTGAAGGATAAATTGAAAAAAAAATCAATTTTAAAAAAGGATAAAAAAAACATGACTCTAGCTAGCATGCCAAATTGGTAACTCAATCATGAGATCGAGATAACTTTATATAGTCATTTTATTGTGCCTTTAAAACATTAAAAGATTAAAAAGCTCCTAAATTCTAATTTTATTTATTTTTGCTTTTAAGGCATTTCACTGTTCATCAAAGTATAAAAAAATCAATTTATTTATGATTAATATATTAATGACAAATAAATCTTATGAAAAAGATTATTTTGATCTTAATGTGTAAGTGAAACCCCGATCCCTTTTAAAGAGGTTTTTTTTTTAAAAACAAATTTAACATACCTGCCTTAGGTCAAATCCCGTTCAAATCATGACATGAAACCTCCCGTACCAAATGCAATGTTGTACCCTCTACGAATACTGCTTCAAGCTGCTCATGAAGCTCCTTAAAATAGAAAGAAAAAAGGCTTGTTTTTCTCGTACACAAATTGAAAAGTCTTATCAAAAAAGGCTCCTAAAGGGTCTGTTGACCAAAACTAATAGTGGAGGTTATTGCATGAATAGGCAGCAAGGGATGTAAATGCAAGTTTCATCATAGAAAGGGACCTTAATGAAGTTATTTTTCATTTTCCTTTTTTTTTTAATTTTTTTTTATCCTACCAACGAATTAATTAAAGCGCGACAGAGTGCTTTCTTTGACCAGCAACGAAGGTGCCTCCACTTGCCTCTTCGGTGCTGGGCAAGTGGGCATTAATTTGCCCCCCTGCCGGCTGCGAGTCACACAATCCAGTCTCGAAGTCATCTCTTTTATCCTTGTCAGCTTCAATATATTAGAATTTGAATATGCAACGCCATAAACTGGACAGGAATAATTGAAACTCAATACCAAACGAGCCAAGGAGTACAACCCCACAACAAACCTAAAACCAGAAGCCTTTTAAGTATATTTAGTACCTGTAATTTGCTGATTAAAAAAAAAAAAAAACTAAGTGTGAAGGAAAAATTGCTAAAGCCCAAGACTCGCATTACTATTTATTATAATAGGGATTTGATTATATTGTCCTTCTCTAAAAAACCTTTTAATTTTGTATTAGGGTTAAAGTAGTCTTTTCATCACTACATGATTATCTTTTACAAATTGTATAAGGTTAGATTGATTATTTTGCTTTTTTTTTTCATAGTGAAAGTACAAATCTAACCCTATAAGAAAAAAAAATATAATGCCTATTACTTAGGGATGTTTTGATCTTTTTAATTTTTTCAAAATAGTATAATTACTTTGATACTCTTAAGAACAAATCAACTTAACTCTCTCACAATTGTTTTTTTTTTTTTTTATCATTTTATATTGGTTCTATTGTAGATTTAAAGGTTGTTTAGGGTTTTTTTTTTTTTTTGTAATTGACATATATTAAATATAATTATAACAACAACAAAAATTGATGGCACGTGTCATGCACCCGCCAGCATGTGGACTTTCCCCGCACCATTCTTGGAGGCATGTAGGGCTACTTGACAACCAATTGTAGACTTCTATAGTAGTGTTGGAAAGGTCTTAATACCCCTAACTTGATGTAGTGGTGCGTGCTCCAAGATTCACGGCAGTCTGGTGCTAGTGGTCATTTCTTTTTTCCCCTTCTTTTTTTATCTCTATCTAGATTTTTATGCCAACCCTTTAAAAATTCAAGAATAACCCTTTAATTTGTTGATTTTTTAGATTTGGTCATGTTTTTATTTTATTATGATATTTTCTATATTGAATAATTTATAAAATTGATATGCCTTTTCAATTATATCCCTCTTATATTTTTTTTCATCTTTTAAATTTGCTCATCTTTTTTTATTGTTATTTTTTTAAAAAAATTCATTTTTAAAATTGATTTTGTTTGATGATTTCACCATCGTTTGGTTTTTCTCTTATCAAATTTAATTTTTATTTTTTTGATTGGTATTTTTTTTTGCTTTGACAAGTTTTTAAAACTTATATTTTTAAACTGGTTCATAATAAACTTGTCACATCTCGATCCCTAGATCCATGATCGACACACAGATAAGCTCTCCCTGCAGGTTCCTTACCTATATGAACCCAAAGATACATACAAACTTTTTCTTCCTATTAACTCAATCAGAGTTAAACGCAACAATGATAACATAAAACTAAAGTCCATAACATAAATCAACATCTTAATACAATAGTTAATACAAATTCTGTAATTGTAGAGCTCTAACTAGACATAACGGAATAATGTTAATTACAACAAAAGAGTAGATTCTGAAAATCCATAAAAACGATCTATTAATGAAGTTATAAGCCTGAAAAATGATAAGTAGCAAGAGGGTAAGTTCAACAACTTGGTTAATAGATAACATTCAATATACACATATGAGATAATACATGAAAAAGGAATATGTATAAATTTAGCTTATGCTCTTATAATAGAGTTTAAGAAACAGATTATAACAAGAACTATCATAAGGTAAGGCTCGTTAGAAAATCAAAATGCAATGAGCATGATGCTCCAAACTATGAGATGATCAATCGCCATAGGTTGATAACTCCCCCGACCGACAAGGGTTCAAAATTACAATGTACATAAAGAAATACTATCTTGTTAGCATGAGTGTTCTAACTAGCATACCATAAGATCATAATCAAACAAAACAAAATTATTTCTTATAAGCTAAAATATACAATCAATCAAATGAGGAGTTATCAATTTAGAATTACATAATGGCTCAAATCAAGAAATTAGTTTTAATAAATGATCATCCTTTACCATAGATAAAAGATAATAAACAATATATAACTTACTAAAAAGCATGATTAGTTTCATACTAAGAATTCAAATATTTATACCAATCCTCTAGCATATGGAATATTATCCACTCACTTAACTCAAAACTAGTTAGGACTCAAAAGTAGATATCGATAAAAGTCTTACTGATGTTCAGGAGGTTGAGTATCAGGAGTATCTAAATATAAAAGAAGACGTACTAAAAAATAACTCGAAACAGAAAAAAATAAGAGATTATATCTCTAAGATTTTAGACCAAAACATAAATATAAAAGTGAGATGGATCTACTCGATTGATCCTAAATATTTCCTAAACTTTTCAAAAAAAAAAATATAATCAACCTTTATTGTTTGGTCAACCGGTCGATCAAAATCTACCTTTATTTTTATTTCAAAATATTATAAAGCTACTTGATTGAACTTGGATCCAGGATTTTACGAGTTACGAGTTCTTAAGATTTGACCACGTTTGAGGATATATATATATATATATATATATATATTAACACTATCATGTCAGAATGAGTGTTCTAACTAGCATATCATAAGATCATAATCAAACAAAACAAAATCATTTTTAAAAGCTCAAATACAATTAATCAAATGAGAAGCTATCAATTTAGAAGTACATAATGACTCATATCAAGAAATTAGTTTTAATAAATGACCATACTTTACAATAGACAAAAGATAATAAACAATATATAAATTACTAATAAACATGATCAGTTTCATATTAAGAATTCTAATATTTATACTAATCCTCTAGCATATTGAATATTATCCACTAATCTAACTCAAAAGTAGTTAGGATTCAAAAGTAGATATCGATGGAAGTCCTACTAATGTTCAACAGATTGAGTATCAGGAGTATCTAAATATAAAAAAAGACATACTAAAAAATGACTTGAAACAAAAAAAATAAAAGATTACATCTCTAAGATTTGAGACCAAAATGTAAGTATAAAAGTGAAACGGATCTACTCGATTGATCCCAAATATTTTCTAAACTTTTCAAAAAAGAAAAAAACATAGTCAACCTTTACTTTTTGGTCAACTAGTCGACCGATTGATTGAGATTTTCAGATTTCTGATCCACTAGTCTCCTAACAATGGAAGATCCTAAATTCTAACTCAAAACCTAACATAATCAACCCATAATAGCTTAACCCATAACAACTAACCAATAACTCTTCAATTAATCCATCAATCTAACCCTAAAACATAAACTTCAAAACCTTAAACCTTAACAAAATCAAAATCAAAGCTAATTTCCATAATCACACATTACAACATAAATCTTACCTTAAACACTTAGTTTCTCCGATCCTTTTCCCTTTCTTTTATCTCTTCTTCTTCTTTCTTTCTCTATTTCAAGTTCTATATCTCTCTAAAATCTAATTACTCTTTTTTTTGTCCTCTTCTTATTTATATTTATTAAGTTTTGTGAGATTACCTAAAAGTCCCTAATTCTTTTATACCTTAAACCTACTCCTCTAAGGGCATTGTTGCCTTTTCCTATTAAAACCTTTTTTTTTATTTTAAAATATTATAAAGCAACTTGATTGAACCCAGATTTAGGATTTTATGAGTTGTGTGTTCTTAAGATTTGACCAGGTTTAAAATGTTTGCCGAGTTTGCTTAGTTTATTTTTTTAATTATTTTTATTTATACATTTTGTCTAGGATTTTTCACTAATTTTAAAAATAACCTTGGTTTTCTTGGTTTTTTTTAATTGTTGCTCTTTGTTGGATTTACTTTGGCTAATCAATATTAAATTGGTTAAAAATTAAGCTTTTTCATTCAGCACTATTTTAAGATTGAACAGGTTGCAAGTTTAAGACATTTGCCCATGTTTAGAAGGGTTGCCCGAGTTTTTTTGGTTTTTTTTCCCTTTGATTTTTTTTTTAAGTTTTATCATTCAATATTTATATCATTAGTGATTAGGCTTTTTTTTTATCTGCTTTCTATATAATTTTTTTCAACTGTGCATTTTTTATTGTTTTTTTTGGTTTGTCCATATATCAACATTTTTTCCTTGGTTGCGTATCTACCTCGAGTCACATTTTATTTGAAAAATTTAAAAAATTCTTGCATCATAAAATTACAAATATTTTTTAATTTTACCCATTTTCATTTTTTTTATCTTTCAGATTTGGTTTCTATTTTTTTTATTGCTATTTTTTGTTTGGGGTCAATTTTTAGATTCTTTTTTACAATTTCATGCTTCATGAGTTTTTTTCTATCAAATTTGATTCTTATTCTTTTTATTATTATCTTTTGCAAGTTTTTAAAATCACTATTTATTTTCACGATTTAATCTTTCAAAATTAAATTAGTTGAAAATTAAGCTTCTTGATTCAACTCGGGTTCATGATTTCACGAGATGTGAGTTTTAGAGATTCAACCAAGTTTAGAAAGTTTGCTTAGTTTTTTTTTCTTTTTTTATGCAGATTTTTTTTTTACCCTTGTTTTTACAATGTTTTTATTTTTATTTTTTTGTTTGACTTCTTTAGGGTTAGACTCGGATTCATGACTAAAGTTACTGGTTTCATAGGATAACACAAGTTGACTTAACTTTTTTTTTTTTATCATTTTTAAATTTATTTATTTTAATTTTATCATTCAACAATTGATATATAAAAAATTCATCTTCATGCTTTTTTCCCTTTCCTATCAAGTGGTCAATTTTTCCTGCTTTTCTTTCTATAAGATTATCCCAACTTTTTATTTATCGTTATGGAGCTTGCTAGTTTAGCTGGGTTTATTTTCTTGTTTTTTTTTTTGAATTTTGCTAATTTTTTATACCCTGAAAGGGCTCATGCCAGTTTTTTTTTTTTACTATTTTTTTATTGTTTTTATATTTTATATTTATATTATTTAAATTATCAATTCGTTCCGTGACTCGAGTTCCAAATTTTTTCCCTTGCTATTTTTCTTCAAAAAATTTGACCGGCCCGTGGAACTGCTTTAACTTTCTTCTATTTAAGTTCACTCTAAAACCTGATCCATTGAGTTCTCAACCTAACAGATGTCTATAAATTTGTCTGTTATCTGCCTAGTTTTGTCATGACCAATTCAAACCACAAGCTTTCTTTTAACAGTGGCCTCTGTTCCCCAACAGACAGACATGAAGTAGATATCAAAAATGGGAAACTATCTCTTCCTTCAATACTTCAGAGCCTCACCACCTTAAATATCTCTGGAGGACGTAGTGTTTACAACTATGGAATTTGCGAGCCAGAAACTAGCAGAAACTCTATTTTTAAAGGATCTGCAGCAGTATAACTACCATACAGCCATCAGATACTTAAGTCAACTGCATCACTATTGTCACTCAACACAAATTTTGCCAGAAACTCTATTTTTGAAGGATCAAACCTAAAAGTTTTAAGCTAGCTGGTCGAAAATTAGTAGTTGGCGCAAAATAACTGCATCCAACAGGAACATGGCCTGTGACAAAACGCGGCCCAAAAGCTTGTTTTAGCAAGTGAAAAATAGCAGTGCATTGAAAGAAGCCTGCTGATAGGTATAATTCATAGAGAATGCCTCACCAAGCTCAAATAACTAGAAAGAACATTGCCTGAACACCTGAAAAGAACCAGTTCAAACTTATAAACTATTCCTTCAGCATTAAAAGAACATTAGTTTCCAGTCTGAGCAGAGATGATAATTATCGGATGCCAAGATTGCAGAGTTCAGGATTCACTAACGTCAAGGAAACAGTTAATAATATCTACTTCTTATAAAGGAGTCTGTGCTTGGATTAAACTTTTATTTTAGTATGATCACCAAGTAATGAAAATCTAATGAAATGAACATTCTTACACATTTCTCTGAATGGTACAATATGGATAAAGAAAACAATATCAAAGCCTTTGGCTTTTGCCAAACTCAGTATAAATGTACTATCACAAATTCCAATCATTGGAAAATAAAGTAAAAAACAACTTTATGACGAACTATCATGTGTAATCGAACATCCAAACAATACCGTCACACCCAGAAAAAAAGAAAGAAAACAAATGTAACATTTGTACTTGTTGTGCTCAAATGACAAAGCATTAACACCGACAACGTTAAAAATCTATATATGGTATCTACAACCTGTCCATTCAAGATTTCACTAGAAGTAGATATCCTCTATATTTACCTTATAGCATCCTCAACACACTGACCAAGTCCCTCTTCAAGAGTTGATGTTGAAGGAGACCTTTGATAGCAACTGTGGAACTCCTCATATTACTGGTCTACAAAATATTATAATTAGTATTTGTTAGAAAATGGAAGACCAACTCTAGGAAATTTTAACCAAGAAATGTTCATGGCGATTGAATCAGTTAGGAGCAGTCAGATAATAATTGGAGAAACAAGATAATGATGGAATATGAAGATCAAACTATACAATAAGAAAGACTGAAGGGAAAGACAGCAGCCTATCAATATCCCAAAGCTTCTGGCCCCCTCTTGAGAAAGGACTCCTTGAATGCAATGACAACATAATAAAGCCAGATAAAATCTAACCAAATAAATCTTCCATAAAATAGAATGTTGTGCACTGACTTGATCTATAAGGACATCCAAATACCATTGATGTTTGCGGATCCTTTTAAAGAGTTGTACCTTGTGATTTTCGTGAACTTGGCATAAAGGAACTGCAAGCAGTTTAAGGTTCTTCGGTACAATGAACTTTCGGCTCTCTGGTAATCTCACAAGGTAGAGTTTCATGCATTCCTGAATAATGAAACAAGTATTAAGAATTAAGAAACCAAAACTTCCAAGAGCAGTATCAGTGAACTGACCTTCGGTACTTACATTATGGGGCAAGTAACATGGTTTCAAAGTCAGACCTCCACCACATTCCAAGGCAATCTCCCACCTAAACATTGAGAATCTGCAACCTCTCAGCACATGCAACAATAAAACCACAACTAAACACCATTCTGATTACCTCCCAGTGATCTATTCCATCTCCATTCACAGAAAGCATTCTTGATAGCTTACGTTTCAATCCATCAATATTATCTGAAAAATCCAAAAATATATATACTTCAATCAGCCCATGGGAGAATATCCTTTCTAATTTCAGGTTGATAGAGTTGCTTAATTACAGTTAATGATTTACCTGATTTGATGCGAACCTCGTGATCACGTGGTTATGCAAACCACAATCAAGATTGAGATCTAATTCTAAAAACCTGAAATACGTTTGATAAGAGTGTGACATAATAAAAACTTGTCCCAAGACATTAACACTATTGGAATGAAGTCAAATAATGCCATGAAGCTAATTAATCTTCGATAAGTCAGATTCAGTTTGTTGAAGAATCGAAGAATGCAAGAATCACTTTCACAAAAGTTAGAAAAAAAATGTTATGAATTCTTATCGATCAAAATGTTCCATCTTTAGGATTTACAAGGGTTTAAATACCTATGAAAATATAACCCTAATGAATCTACCCTAGATGATTGATTTGGTCCATTTATAAAATTAATTCAAAAACCCTAAACTGAAAAGCACATAACTTGATTCAAACAAGCCTTAAATCTTAATTGAAAACAAAGTATTAATTAAAACCAAACAAGTCTTGAATTGTAGTTAACAAAATAAAATAAAGCTTATAAATCCTTGTTCTGACATGAGAAGAAAAGAAAGAAAGAAAATATTACAAAACTGATTCAAGGTTTATTTATAGCCTTCCATGCAGCCCATAAATCTTAGAAACTAAAAGAAAAGGAGCCGTCTAAGTTGTTTCCAACTTGTAGTAGGATTTTGATCTCAGACTTATGTTTTTTACTTCTTTTGAAAGGAAATTTAATTGCTGGTATTAATTCATTTCTTTTGTTGCTTCTTAGCATCCTTCTAATGCTAGGAAACACAATTAAAGTTATTGAAATAATCTCCTAAGCCTTGCCATCACTTTGTTTTCTAATTAAGTTAGCTTGGATTCTTTTATTTTTTTTTTATTATGTTTTCTCCTCATCTCAAGGCCCAAATAAGATGGGATTGAGCATCTCTTGTGCTTGGATAAGATATACTAAGATTTTTTTTTGATGTTCAAATAGATTTTTCAAATCTGACTTGATTAAAACCTTCAAAACAAATACATTCAATATTTCTTTCAATGTTTTTGTCTTAGATAAAGTTAACATATAATAGGTACTTGCTCGTTGTTAGTGTTTATGGGCTGATCTATGATGCACCTTGTCTTAATCGACAGCCAGTAGCTTCAAGATAACATTTCTTAATTGCAATAGCAATAGATGGGGGGAGTTTGAACAACTCAACTTGATTTGACAACATTAAAACCTTTCAGTTTAATGTATGACGACAAATGCTAAGATTTCTTAATAGGAAAGTTGAAACATTAAAACCTTTCATTTGAACATATAATCGAATGCTAAAGTTTCTATGGTTTCTTAAATGCTAGATGGAGATGTTCGAACAACTCAAAAAAATTATCTTTAATATATTATCGCGTCCTAATGTTTCTTATTTCTGATTGGATCACTTGCACCGAGTAAAGAAAACGTCTCATATGGTACGCCAGCCAAGCCAACGCAGAAATTCTGATCACAATCCCTTAGAATGGCCTCATCACAATCAGCACAATCACCTTTCAATCCCACATCTGTCTGCGTCACTTCTTTTTTTCTTGTTTTATGAATGTTAATTCAAAATTATTTCTTTCATAATACAAGATTTCGTTTTCTTTTCTTATACAATTACTGCAACAATTGACGTACATATCACTCATTTTCATGCTGACCATGTTTTAGAGAACTCCTCTATGCTCATATATATCTAGCTCGTCAATGTTGGATTTTGACAGAATAAAATGCAGAGACCAGTAATTAATACATTTATTTTGAAACTTCCTCGCATTTTATTGATCATTAAAAGTTTTATTTAAGCAACTTGAAAAAACCGAAATGCAAGTAACAAGCAGCTAAATCTGTTGTTGTTACGTAATAGAAAATAAAATCATAACAAAATAAAAAAGATTTATGTCAATCCTAACAATTTTGACAATTTCAAATCAGCAAATGTTTTATTAAATCTAAAATTTTTATCAGCTCCACGTAAGCAGCTTCATATCATCAGCTTCCGAGACATTAATTCAACTAAACTACTGAAATCTTAAACATAACAACTATGGGGACCCCATTAACAGAAGCAAATTCTTTGCAGAGATTGCTTGAAGAGGATAAGCTTGTTCTTGATGGATTTACTAGAGATTGTTTTGCAGAGACACCTCTGCACATATCTGCCATGCTTGGACACTTGGAATTTAAAAGAAATATTTCAAGCCAGACACCTGTGTTTGCTAAAGAACTAGATTTCCGCAGAATATCTCCGCTTCTCTTGGCAACAGCAAATGGGCACCTTGAAGTAGTAAAAGCACTGTTACTGGTCAACCCTGATATGTGCGATGCTCAAGATCGAGATGGCCAGAGCCCACTTCATATTGCAGTGATCAAAGGCCGAGTTGATGTCTTGAAAGAATTGGTTCAAACTAAACCTGAGGCCGTTCTTCTCCGGACTGAACGAGGTGAGACCATCCTGCATCTCTGTGTTAAACACTAACAGATAGATGCTTTGAAATTTTTGGTAGAGACAATCAAAGAAAGTGGATTTACCAGTTCTAAGGATGAGGATGGCTCAACTGTCCTGCACCTAGCAGTAGCCGATAGAGAAATTGAGGTATGAAAATAACCCTCCAACCACTAACCAGTACAATTCGTATATGACTTCAGCTCAGCATATATATATATATATATATATATATATTAGAACAGGGAGTAAAGAAATTTAGTTTATTATCTTACAGACATGCTGAGATATAAAAAAAAAACTTGAAGTTTATAAAAGTTTATAACTACGCATGCAAAAGCAGAACTAATGACAAATATATTTTCAATACAAAAATAATAATAGAATATTAGCATCTATACTAAATAAATATTCAAATTTGCAATTGATATAAAATAAAAAAAAATACTTATATGCATACTAATAATAAAATTAATTATACTTAAATTAAAATAAAAAAGATACTTGTTGAAACACTTTAAAATAATGAATCTTTTGTTGTTTTATTGCTCCTCACTTGTGAAATTATGATATTTGCAAAATGTCTCACAATATTCCAACAACATCACCTTGTTTTAAATACACTTCTAAACAAGGTTTCTGAACTAAAAATTGTGTAACTTAAATATCTCTCAACAAAATAAATTTAAACTCTAGATTTAAGAGGGAAACTAAAGCATAAAAAAGAGAAGAAAAATACTAAAAACGAGGAGGTGAGGAAGAGTGGGTGGAATTTGAGAAATTTTAATTGGAAACTCTTCTTTCACTCCCTTTCTATAGTGAATTTTGAAAGTTCAAAGATTGAAAAATTAGTAAAAATATTTAAATTATGCAAGATAAAATCCACAATCATTCATTTTCTTGGGTTACTATGTTAAACTTTATTTTGTTCACTGAGATTTATTCAATTATCATTATTTTACTTACGAACTGTATTGTATACAAAAATAGTATCATATAAATAATATTTTCACTAAGTAAGTTCGCAGGAAAGATTAACTTTTTAGATCATATATATTCACCGCACTAACTTTCTATCTATGTAAACAATAACATATATGTGAACAAAACCGACCAGATAACTTTGATGCCAATCTTACAAAGTATAAGCAAGATAGAATAAACTATCATAAACAAATTAATAATTTAATTATTGAAAAATATAAATCCATAAGATTTATGACATGCATCAAACCATCCAAATAGCATGAAAAATAATTTTAGAAGATAAACTATAACTTTAAAACAAAAATATATAGTAACCTTCTAAAATTAAACAAAAAAAATCATAACATACCAAAATGTTATAGATTAAAGTATATAGAAATAAAATTAAATCTATATATGAGAATATAACAATTTAAAAGGAACTTAAATAATAACTTCAACTTTAAAGATGTTAAAAACCTCTTTCATAATTAATCTATATTATTATTTTCATAATGTTTTTCTCAAAAGGTAAACTAAACAAATTTGAATATAAAAAGAATAAATCCTTAAGATTATAAATCAAAGTTTGTAGATATATATATTAGACTGGTGAGCAATGATGTTTAGTTTATCATCCAATGTATGCTAAACAAAAGATGTCTAACAAAAGCCTATAATTTATACTTGTTTAAAACTATAAGCAAGTAAAAGCATAATTAATGACAAGCATGCTTTCAACACAATAATAATAATAAAATACTAGTATGCATACTAAGCATATATTCAAATTTGAAATATATATATATATATATATCCTAGCATGCATGCTACTAATAAAATTAACTATGCTTAAATTAAAACAAGAAGGGTATTTACTTCTTTAAAGTAATGAATCTTTTGTCATTATTAATGATGAATTCTTTGTTTTTAAAGTTTTAGTAATCTTTACGTGTGCTACTAGAATGTTTGCAATATGTCTCTCAAAATTCCAACAACATCATCTTGGTTTAGATGCTTTTCTAAACAAGGTAAACCAAATATTATGTAACTCAAATATTTACCAACAAGATAAACCTAAGCTCTAGATTTGTGAGGAAAACCAAGTATAAAAAGAAGAAGAAGAAGAATGTGAGGAAGAATGTGCAGAATTTGAGAAATTTGAGTTGGAAAATCTTCCTTCATCTTATTTTATAGTGAATTTTGAAAGCTAAAAGGTTAATTAATTAATATAAGATATAATTTTCACCATTATCTACCTTTGATTAATTAACTACCGTATATCAATAATTAAATTGAGAAAAATCAAAGGTTATTTGTGTAGGAAAACCAAGAGTTATTTGAGATTAATTTCTCATTCACTTATACTTTTTTTAAATCATGTTAATTAAAATAAATTTCCAACAAAAATCACTAATACAAACTTGATACCACTACAACATTTAACAGTTTTACCGATAAAATTTTTCTATCGATGTAAGATTACCATTCCATCAGTAAAAATTTTAAAGACTAATTCACCGACAGAATGCGTTCATCGGTATAATGTTTGTCAACAATTCCATTATCTATCGCTAATTCTGTTGGTAAAAAAAATGATGGTTTTACAAACGAAAAATGTGCAAAAAAAAATTACCCGTTGGAAATATGCCGATGGAATAATTCCGTCAACATGGACATCGGTATTTGTGGCATACTTTTACATATTTTGTTTGTATTGCCTATTTATCCTCATGCGCAAACGCTTAAATTGCAAACTTACTGCACAACATAATAACAACTGCAAACAATTATAAAATAAATATTTCATGCTCCAAAATATCATCCATAATATTACATTATAAAAAAAGGCTTTACACTTTCGTGTTATGATCATATTTAGTCAGAATTTTCCTCTTCGTCGTCAATTGAATTGTTATCAGCTCCATCACACTCTTCAATGTGGTTATCATCATCTTCATCCACATTTGCTATTCCACTAGAGCTCAAAACAACATTCAACTCCTCTGCGTCAACATCAACAAGACTATAATTGAAAACATAAAAATTCAAATTTTCTTCTAAGTCAATCGAAGGAGCAACTCGATATGGTTCAACCAACTCACTAGCTTGAAAGACTTCATCTATCACACTTATGTCTTCGTTCTCATCCTGAACAACCTCGACACGACCCTGAGTTTTGTTTTTAAAATGGACAACTAATCAACTCTTGATCGGTCCTTTCTAAAGGAAAGGGTGTATGTGTAATAAACTTATTGGCATTGTTTTGCGAAAACAAAGACATCGTTTACGCTGTAGAGTCTAAGTTTTGAGTTGATTTCAATGAGACCATAGTGAGGATCTACTCTGATTCCTCTGTCAATTGTGTCACACTAATAGCATTTGAATAAAAACACTCTATTCTGCTCGCTATGATATTGCAATTCGACGACCTCTTCTAATTTCTCATAATAGTCAACTTCAAACTCACTAGAAGTCGATCCCTTAATACAAACACTGATGTTGTATGTCTTTTCTTCCATGCTCGTATTCTTCAGTATGAAACACATATCCATTGACAAAATACTCATTATAGCACTTGACTTTTCTTTCAGGACCCAGGCTTAGTAAGGATAATGAAATAGCAGCACTACCTCTCATTTGATAAACCTTGTATATCAAATACAAAATAATCAATAAATGAACATTCTATAATATTGACGTACAATTACCTTGCAAGAGATAATAAGTTTGTGATAGGACTTACATGTGTTCTAAACTATGTGGCAAATTGTTCATCTTGTAATTGAAAGATTTGGGATTCGATCAGTTGTGAGTTATTGGGCAGTAAATATCGTCGGTGTTGCCTGCAAGGTTGTTCCAAATTATATGAGTTTATGATACCATAATATATAAATAGTACACTCTTCATAAAGTTTAAGTAGTAAATTTACTTACTTAATAAAAGGTCTCAGCTGATCACAGTTATATAGAACATAATTGTGTGCTTATCTGAACTCTATTTCAGACAAATATTTTCCCCTTATGGCATATTTGGGTGTGGGTCATCCAGGATTGGAGAATATTGACAAGTTTTCACTTAAAGGCACTTCATCACCATCATCATATCGTGGAACACGGTTAATTCTCGTTCTCAAATGAGGTTAGAAATAGTACGAGATAAATGTTGAGATCTCCTCAACAATATAGGCCTCACATATTGAAGCCTCAACATGCGTCTTGTTCTTAATATTTTTTTTTAAGATTGAATAAGTACCTACATATATAGAATTAAACAAAAATTCTCAATTAAAAAAAACAATGAAAAAACTTTTAATTATGAATTACATTGCAACTGTAATATCTAACCTCTTGAATGGATACATCCATCTATATTGGACCGATCCTCCAACTTTTACCTAATATGGTAAATGTATAGGTAGATGCTCTATTGAGTCAAAAAATAATGGAGAGAATATCATTTCAAGTTTGCATATTGTCTCGAAGATATTCGTTTCAAGCCTTTCAATATGATCAACATTCAACTTGCTGGAGCATATATCTCTAAAGAAATGACTGATCCCGTGAGTGCATCTCATATCCCTTTTAGCAACAAATCACAAAAAGCTAATGGAATGAGTGTTTGCATAAACACGTGGTGGTCATGACTCTTCATTCCATATAATTTGCATTCCTCCTTATTAACTAGCCTTGATATGTTCGAGGCATGTCTATTGGAAAAACGCAGACTCTTAAGCCATTTGTAGACTAGTAGTTATGCATTTTTCTCTAACATGAAGCTTGCTCTTGGTTTTGCGACCTGTGACCCATCACAAACCAACTCTATATTTTTACGGTTACAGGACAACGCTAAATCCAATCTAGCCTTGATGTTGTCATTTATCTTCCCCTTCACATCTATGACGATGTTGAAAATATTCTCAAACATGTTCTTTTCAATGTGTATGACATCAATGTTATGGCGGAGGAGATTGGTCTTTCAATAAGAAAGCTCCCAAAAAATATTTCGCTTTACCCAATTATGGGTCAAACCAAAACCAGAAAACTTCTGCTTACCTGATTAGAGACCAAACACAATGTCACTGTACTCTGATACAACATTATGCAATTCTTCACTAGAAAGACGTGGGGGTGCAACATCCTTCTCAACTCTGCCAACAAAGAAATCCTTTCTGTTCTTTCTGTACCTGTGATTCAGTGGTAAAAACGACGGTGACAGTAAAAAAAAGAAGCTTTATCTCTGTTTGTTAGCGTGAATGCCTTGTTGTTTTCCATATAGTATGGACATGCTAGTTTTCCATGCGTGTTCCAACTAGAAACCATTCCATAAGCTGGGAAATCATTGATAGCCCATATCAAAGCCACTCTTATAACAAAATTATGTTTCCTTGATATATAATAAGTCAAAGCTCCGGAGGACCACAATTGCGTCAACTCATCAATCAACGGTCAAAGACAAACATTTAAATTCTGACCCGAACTACTCGGACCTAGTATGAGCATAGATAAAAACATGAATTCCGGCCTCATACACATCCCCAGTGGCAAGTTATAAACCGTCAGTATGACCGGCTAACAAGAATAAGAAGCAACAAATGACCCGAATGGGTTGAATTCATCTGTACACAACCCAAGACGCACGTTCCTTGATTCAACTGAAAAGTAAGGATGCACACTGTTAAACTGTTTCCATGCTTCACCATTAGAAGGATGCACCATCACTCCATTAACCGTATTATGTGATTGGTGCCATGTCATATGCTTAGCAGTCCTTAGTGACAATCTATAACCTCTGCAATCTAGGTGTGATTGGGAAGTATCTAAATTTTTTATATGCCACGAGATTCTTTCCCATGGTAGTTCTGAGTTTGTAACGGGAATGCCCATATGTCATGCACTCGGTCAGCTCAGCATTTTCAAGGTAGTAAATCTTGCAGAAGTTAGGGCACATGTCAATTTTCTAGTATCCTAAACCGAGGGGTTTCATCATGGACTTAGTAGCATAGAAGTTCTCTTTAAGCTTGTTCCCTTCAGGTAAAATGCTTCTCGCCCATTCGATAATTTTGTCATAACTGGCCTTACTCAACCCATGATCTAACTTGATGGTGAACACCTATGCTACGGTCGATAATTTATTGTGGTTCGTGCACCCATCCCATAATGGTTCGTCAGAATCTTTCAACAGATCAAAAAACCTTGTTGCATCTGCATTAGGTTCTTTTTCTACAATTGGACATTAACTAACATTACCTTGATTCATTCTCATTGCATCCATAACCATACTCCTGTAAGGATTACTGTTGTCATTTACAACGTCATGCATGTTGCTAGCACTAGAAGTTGACCCAACCAGTCTTTCTACCATGCTCTTATTAGGAACAAATAGTTCTCCATGTGCATACCAACACAGGTAATCCTTCATAAACCCTTTGGTTAGAAGATGCATCTTTACAACATCTTGATGCAGAAACTTTTTATTTTTACACTTACTGCATGGACATCTAATACCGCTATCAGTAAAATTCCTCAGAATAGATGTTGCAAAATTAATAAAACCCTGAACCCCATTACAATAATCCATCCTCCGCAATCCTTGGGTGAGTCTCGATACATCCATAAACGATCATCCATGACTTCTATCGGATCTCTATAAAATTATGATGACAACATGTATTAATTAACTATATATGTTACGTAAATAAATTTGAAAAAATATCAGTTTGCCCTGACATTATCCAACAACCTAAAAAAACACTTGTGTTAAATATTCATTATCAATTATCAACGTCTATACAAATTTATACATATATAAATTTACAAAAATCACAACTCCGCAATATAATTGATAAAAATTAAAACGGAACCGTTAAACATGCTATTATTTGTTTCATCACAACACATCTAATTCGGTGTAATTCAAACAAAGTTTCAACAATTTATAAAAAAATATAATTTGACAAAATCTAAAACAAACTATAACAACTACAAAATTATACATTCATACTACAAGTTTCTTTGACAAATAACAATAAAACAAGTACATATGTTAATAAAATACATATACTAAAAAATATTAAAAATAATAAAATTAACATTTAAATGTTAAAACTAAAAATGATAGATTTACTTACAAAAAATGATAAAATCCACAATAAATTAATCGGCGAACGAATGTTGTGACCACGTACAAAAGTACAAGAAACTTGAGTGCTTGTGTTGGGAAGAGGGGGAGAGTTAGGAAGGGTGGTTGGTTGAAGTTTGGGAGGGGAGAGTTGGGATGGGGAAGAAGAAGGAGAAATAGAGGAGGGGAGAGTCGGCAAAGTGTTGATATTTTGGCTTTTACCGATGGAATCACCGATGGAGAAGTTCTGTCGGTATACCGATGGTCATTCAAGCTTTGAATTTAGGGATAATAATATTAAGTCTTGTGTACTTTACTCGTTTTTTTTTTTTGGTTTTGCTTCTGTATTTAAAAAAATTATACTTAATAAAAAATAAATTTACTTTCGTATATAATACAATAAAAATACCCAAATATCATATGAATTTCTTTTTTCAATCTCTTCCCCTTCTCCTCTTCCTTCTCTCCTTTTCTTTTTCAATTAAGATTTCATAATCAATAAAAATCAATTTGGAATATTTTTTAGACCACTTCCTCTAACCCACCCTTCATCTTCGTTGTCCCAATGAATTCTTGTATCAACCCCTGGTGGTGGTGCTCTTTCGCGCTTCTCCAGTCTTCCTTGTTCTGCATAAACACAGCCCGTTTGATTGCTTTGCTTGATCACAAAAATTTTTC
>Ga0325411_1000663_pt1 | contig 36492 bp, 29 predicted proteins | sample PopdelMetagenome_13_FD_206181 | JGI IMG/M metagenome (GOLD analysis project Ga0325411, IMG submission 206181) | Populus deltoides microbial communities from Bellville, Georgia, United States - Xylem-PdIQD-R4 | ecosystem: Host-associated > Plants > Phyllosphere > Stem > Wood/Secondary xylem...
TATTATTATTCAAACAAAATTTCATTTAGTGCAACAATTTGTTTAACAATATTAATGATGTTGTTGAGTAAGATAATACTTGATAATTGATGAAAACTTCATAATTAAAGCACTAAAAGGGTGTTTGAATTGTATATTGCAAGTTCAAATGCAATTAATTAAGAAATTAAATGTTACATGTTCATTAAATATTTTCATAGTCTCCGAATATGAAAGTCATATTGTATGGAATTTGTATGATTTGTTTCTTCAGAGAAAGCTTATACTATTCAAAGTAAGATTTTATTAAGTGTAATTAATTTAGGAAAGTTAATTTCAAATCTCTATAAATGTATGCATATTATTAAAATAAAAATAAAAAAACAAGGCAACCCATACCGTTTATAATTCTTCCAACCAAGTTTTTTTTTTTTTGCTACAATTTGTTTAACAATGTTAATGATGTTGTGGAGTACGATAGTAGTTGACAATTGATTCGAGCTTGTTTAGGAGTGTGGTTGTAGTTGCTTTTCAAAGTGTTTTTCACTTATAAATATATTTAAATAATATTTATTTTTATTTTTTAAAAATTATTTTTGACATCAGCACATCAAAATGATCTGAAAACACCAAAAAAAATATTAATTGAAGTAAAGAAAAAATAAATAAAATTCAAATTTTTTCAAAAACGATTTTAAAACTCAAAAACAAATAGGGCCGAAATCTTCCAGATTAAAACACAAAGAGGTTGTTTGAAATTAACAAATCAAATGCTATATGTACATTAGATAATGCTAACCCCGTGGATATAAAATTCAGAAACTCATAGTCAAATTAATTTTGCCTAATAAAGCTAAATTCAAGTTTATAATTGAATTTGACACAATGATAATCAATATTAAAGCACACTATAAGTAACTAAATCCCAACTAACACCTATAAAAAGATGTAAACAAGAAGTATTTAATATTTTATGAAGTTTGATTAATTTTGTCTTAGAAAACTTGGCGATAAGAAATTAAAAGTAAAGTACACTTACTTTTAAACTTAAGATGATTGAAATTTTTTTTTAACAAAAGTATTAATGGCTTAAGAGTCTGTGTTTTCCCAATGGACATGCCTCGAACATATCAAAGTTTTTTTAATTTAGAGGATTACAAATTGTATGGAATGAAGAGCCATGACTGCCACGTGTTTATGCAAACATTCATTCCATTAGCTTATCTTGATTTATTGTCAAATGAGATATGAGATGCACTCACGGAGATCAATCATTTCTTTAGAGATATATGCTCCAATAAGTTGCAGGAACAACACATTATGAGGCTTTAAATGAATATCGTCTAGACAATATGCAAACTTGAGATGATATTCCCTCCATCGTTTTTTGACTCGATGGAGCATCTACCCATACATTTACCATATGAGGCAAAAGTTGGAGGCTTAATTCATTATAGATAGATGTATCCATTTGAGAGGTTAAAGATTACACATGCAATGTAATTAAATAAGTATTTTCATTGTTTTTGTTAATTCAAAACATTCATTTAATTCCGTACAAGTATCTTTTTAACCTTAAGAAAAAGGTTAAAAACAAGGTGTATGTTGAAGTTTTAATATGTGAGGCCTATATTGTTGATGATATCTTAACATTTATCTCCTACTATTTTGAGCCTCATTTAAGAACAAGAATCAATTGCGTTCTAAGGCATAATGATGGTGGTGAAGTGCCTTTGAGTGAGAACTTGTCAATATTCTCCAATCCTGAACGACCCGCACTAAAAAAATGTTGTTAGGGGAAGATATTTATCTGAAATAGAATTCAGATAAGCATATAATTATATGTTATTTAATTACAATGAACTGAGACCTTTTATTCAATAAGTATAACACTTAAACTTTGTTATTAATAGACTATTTATCTCTTGTAATATCACAAACTCATACATTGTTAAATACCTCGTAGGCAACATCGTCAATATTTACTGTCTAATAACTCACAATAGACCGAATCCCAAATCTTTCGATTACAAGATGAATAATTTGCCACGTGGTTCAACAAACATGTAAGTACTATCACAAACTCATTATCTGTCAGGATACTTAATTTTGATATAAAATTCTCGTTCACTATTCATTGTTGTATTTGATGTACCACGTTTATAAATTGGGAGGGAATGTTAGTGCTATATTATCTTTACTAAGTCTAGGTCCTGAAAGATAGGTGAAGTGCTACAACAGGTATTTTGTCAATTGATACGTGTTTCATATTAAAGAATATAGGCAGGGTAGAAATACATATAACAATGAGGTTTATGTTAAGAGATTGACTTCTAGTGAGTTTGAAGTTGACTATTATAAGAAATTAAAAGAGATAATTGAATTGCAATATCATAACAAGCATAAAAGAGTATTTTTATTTAAATGTTATTGGTATGACACCACTAACTAAGGAATAAGAGTAGATCCCCATCATGGTTTGGTCGAAATTAACTCAAAAGCTAGACTCTGCAATGTCAACAATGTCTTTGTTTTTGCTAAGCAATGTTAGTAAGTTTATTACACATACACACCTTTATTTAGAAAGGATTATTCAAGAGTTGATTGATTATCCGTATTGAAAACTAAACCCAGGGGTCGTGTCGAGGTTGTTCAGGATGAGAATGATGACTAAAATATGGGCGATGATGTCTTTCAAGTTAGTGAGTTCGTTGAACAATATCAAGTTGCTCTATCGATTGACTTAGAAGAAAATTTAAATTTTCACGTCTTCGATAATATTTTTGTTGATGTTGACGTTGAGGGGTTAAATGTTGTTCTGAGTTCTAGCGGACAAGCACAAGTCAATGAAGATGATGATAGCAATGATATCAACGTAGAAGATTATGATGGAGCTGGCGACGAGTCAATTGAAGAAGAAGACAATTTTGACTAATTATCAAAACATGAAAGTGTAATGCCATAAAGTGTAATGTAATATTTATTGATGAAATTATCTACAAAGAAGTATTTATTTTATTATTGTGTTGTGCGTGCAACTTTCAATTTAAGTATTTGTAGGATGGATAGATAGGAAATACAGAAATAAGATAGATAGGAAATACAGAAATAATCTGGCATCAGAAACTATTTCACATTGATGAAAATACCGATGATTCGTGTCCGTCGGTGTATTCCAAAGGAGAAAGGAACTGTTCCCCTCCCATGGCACTGTTCACTGTGCTTAGCACCGATGGAAATACCGATGGTTAGTGTCCGTCGGTGTATTGTAGAGCGAAGGGAACTATTCCCCTCCTCCTAACACTGTTCATTGTGCATAAAACCGATGAAAATACCAACGGTTAGTGTCCTTCGGTGTATTCCAAAGGTGAAAGAAACTGTTCCCCTCCCATTGATACTGTTCATGGAACATCACACCGATGAAAATACCGACGGTTCATGTATGTCAATGTATTTTAAAGGTGAAGGGAACTGTTTCCCTCCCTTGGCACTGTTTATAGAACATCAAACCAATGGAAATATCGACAGTTCATGTCTATAGGTGTATTTTAGAGGCGAAGATAATTTTCCCTCCATCTCCATCTCTGATCTTTCCTTACATCAATTTTTTTGTTTGATCTTTTGAGCTAGTAGTTTGGGACCCAATGATGTAAGGGTAAAATAATAATTCATGGTCATCAGTAAGTCCATGGGATTTGGTATATAGACTTCATATATTTAGGGAGTGTTTAAAAGTGTGATAGCAATTATTTTTTAAAGTGTTTTTTACTTGGATATACATCAAAACAATATTTTTTATTTTAAAAAAATTATTTTTGATATTAATAAATCAAAATATAAAAAAATAATTTTAAATGAATTTTTTTTTCAAAACTTGCCCAAATCTCATTTGGAACATAATAAGGCTCCCATCAAATGCAATATCGTCTTCAGCTTCATTGTCGTTTGTCAGCATTAAGGCTCGGTAATTATATTTACTATGATTAAGAAACTTTTGGATCTATTCCCAACTCCATAAAGATTTTATTGTTATTGGTGAGATAACTAGATTAAACTTCTTCTTCAATCTTTATATTTTCTCTTGAAGTGAAAGTCAAGGATATCTACAAATAAAAGAAATTCCAAACCTAACAAAAAAATTGAAGTATACATTAAACTTATAATTGAATTTGACCTTGTTGCTTAAATTCTGATTCTTTATATATAATTTTATTGATATTTTATTGCAAAATAGATTATTAAATCTCATTATTTTATCATCATTAATTCTTTTTATTAAAAAGAATATTTTACGGCCAATTCATTTCATGACAATGAATTAATTTATTTAACATATTAACGATTTTTATTTTATTGAAAATATATTTTAATAAAAACATTTAATAGATAGTTATGATATATTATTATGAAATATAAATATAAATAAAAAAACTCAAAGAAGGTAAGTTTTATCACTCAAAAAATTTAAAATGGATAAAAATAACAATTGGAGTGTGAATAGCTAGTGCTTTCATTCTTTTTATGAGAATTAGATCAATTAATCTAAATTTCTATATTTAAATATTGCAATTGTGATTTGATTTCAGTATATTTGATGAAACCCAAATGTGCTCATTAATTGTTAACATCGAAAGTTTACAAACGTTGAATGTGTTAAAATCACTACGAAACCTATATAAATATATACATGTGATTAAAATGAAAAAACGAAGAAACATAAAATATTTATAATTCTTCCAAATAAGTTTTATTTAATGCAACAATTTGTTTAACAATACTAATGATGTTGTTGAGTAGGATTATAGTTGCTAATAATAGATAATTGATGAAATCTTCAGGTTAAAACAATACTAATGAAGAGAGGGAAGATTGAAAAACAGAGAGGAATTGTTTTGAGATACAGAGATGAGAAAAGAGAGAAAACAGAGTAGAACAGAGAAGAACCTCCGTCGTCTGCCTTCCTCATTGCCGCCACGAGAACTGCCTTGAGCCACTATTGACAGCAGCTCCACCACCAGCAGAAACAGAGGAGAAACCAAAGCAAAACAAAGAAAAGGAGAAAGAACAAGAGGGAGGGCAGAAAAAAGGGTAAGGAAAACACAGAAAAAAGAACCACCAACCACCCTCAGCTCCCCAGTCCGCCACCGTCATCGACAACGGCTCCACCATCGTCAGAGACCGAAGAAGAAACATAGAAGTAGGAGAACAGAAACAATGAGAAGAAGAAAACACAGGAAAACAGAGAGAAAAACGAAGAAGAACCACTGTCTGGAATCCCCCGTCCGTAGCACGATTCTTCCTCAACACCGCCACCGTTACCAGGTCAGTTTCTTCTCCTTCGTTGTCCTCGGCTGCTCCACTGTTTTGCGTGAACAATATTAGAGAGTGAATTAATTCACTCTCCACTGTTTACGTGAATAGTGGAGAGTCCTCCAATGTTCACTAGGCCGAACTCTGGTCGGCCCAACCCAAAATGAGTGGGTCGGGTCCGGCTCAGTACAATTTTTTTTAAAAAAATTATTTCAAAAATTTGTGATTTTCCCACATATTTTTCTGTCCATTTTGATTAGTATCGGTTTGTATTTTTATATCGTAAGGATACGAATTCGGTTTTCGTCAAAACATTGCAAAATAATAAAATAAAAATATCTTGTTTTCATGCATACGATCAAGTCTTAAAAAATCATATCGTATTTTCATACGACAAAAAATAAAAAATATGTATTAGCATGCATTTTGGCTTTAATAACCAGGTTATTAAAGCCATAAGAACTTGGCCAATATTTCAAAAATTCCCAAAAAAATCATTTTGTTTTCTTTTAGTATCTGGGATTACGAATTTATACGTATAATGCATTCCCAATATTAAAAAGGTATTTATTTTTATTAACGTTAGAACAGTTAAGTTTTACCCGATAAGATAAAGATATCCTTACCGAAGACTTTTCTTAAACCATAGACAGACCAACAGATAGGCCTTAACATAAATCAGATAATTAAACAATGCAGTTTACCTTAGGTAGGGTGTATTTAGGTTCCTAATACTTTCCCTTTATGCAACTAGTCCTCGTGCCCAATCTTTGAGACCAGTTAGGGTTTTTAGTGACCAAAATACTAGGTGGCGACTCTCATTCCATCATTCCACTGATAAAAGACAAGAATTCCTTGTCTTTTCATATTTGCCAGACTGATATAATACTGAAAGTGGACGATCGTCGCGACACCGCACATGTGCGATAACATGAAAGTCATGTTGTATTGAATTTGTATGATGTGTTTCTTGAGAGAAAGCTTATAGTATTCAAAGCTTTTATTAAGTGTGAATTATTTAAAATAATAATAATTTTACTCAAAACTTCTATAAATCTATACATATAAATTAAATCTAATCATATATATATATATATATATTTTAAATTATTTGATCGCTGTCTTGCGCTTCTATTATTGTGTAATTAAGTAAAACATGATTTCATAAAATAAAGTTGTTAGACCTGACTGAGTCATTTGTTTGGTAGGTATAATTGGATCGATTCAAGATATCATTGTCTCAATATTTGAAGAACAATGTTAAAACGCTGATGTCTTCAATTCTTTCTAGTCAAACTAGATTTTTACTAGGTCGATTAGATCAAACTTTAACTTACTTAATTGATTGGATCATATAAAAGTTAAATCCAACCCAATTTAGCTTAACACCCAGGCAGGAAAGGGCTCAACTCAAAATATCTTTGATTTTAATTGAAATTCATTAAAACATTAACAACACCCGTAAATACATTTTTTCTTTTTGCAATCAAATTTAATTTTTTATCAGATCTACAATGGAGTTCGGTTAAGTTAATTATAGATTGTAATAATATTTTTTTTTTTTTTACCCAGGTCATCTTACTTTTTTTTCAGATTTTGTCAAGAAATACTGCTAAAACACATATGAGCAACAATTATATTTATATATATATATATATATATATGTTTTTTTTTTAAAAAAAAAAAAAAAAAATTAATCCTACCTCATGCAAAACACGTGCCACTAGCTAGGTTAATTTAAAGCACCACTTGCTCTTCGGTATTGGAGAGAATGTAGTCATCATAGATTCTGTTTGGAAAACTGATATTCAAAGAGATTAGGAGCTGGATGTCTTCCTCTTCCTCTTTTTTAATATTTATCTATATCATATTCCTCTTGTCTTATTCTACACCACTGTAAAGGGATATTTGAAAGAAAAAAAAAAACATTGTAAATTAAGTTTTATCGTGTTTTTACATTCCCGTCATAAATAGTTTTAAAAAATACATTTAAAATCCTAGGTCAAATAAAAATTTAAAAAGTAATAATAAGAAAATATTATCATATATAATATAACACAAATAATAACTATAACTATGATATCAATTTCTTTATACAACCTCTTCCCTCTCCTTCTCTCCCATCCCTTCTCAATTAAGTTTCTATAATTATAACTTATCTATCATTCAATGTCACTACAACAATTAATAGGTTTACTAACGGACCTATTCCGTCGGTGTGAGATTATCACTCCATCGGTAAATTTTTTACCAATTAATTCTCCGACAGAATGCATCTGTCGGCATAGCTTTCGTCAGTAATTCCACATTCTGTCGGTAAAAAAAATACCGATGGTTTTACAAACTGAAAATGCGCGCCAAAATAAAAAAATTTCCACTAGAAATATATCGATGGAAATATTCTGTATGTGATAGTGGCATATGAAGTAAATATTTTTCAACTCTCGGTGAAATACTGACGGAATGTATCTGTCTGTGAAGACGTCGGTGATTATGGCATTTGTAGTAAATATTTCTCAACTCTCGGTAAAATACCGACAAAATGTTTCCGTCTGTGACGAACGTCGGTGATTGTGGCATTTCCAGTAAATATTTTCCAGTAAATGTCTCCCTCTAGACATCCATCAGTGATGTTTTTAAAAAGATTTTAAAAAAGTATTTAGAATAATTAATATAAAATTATATAAATTAATAGTAAAAAAACCAATTATGCAAATAAAATTGTATTAAACATCAAAAATAAAAAAATAAAGTTAAATAATATTCATCCAAATATTCATAACAAATTTAATGTGTTTCCAAAAAAAATAAAATTAAACTAGAACAATGGCAGAGCGGGAGGAGGAGGAGGAGGAGGAGGTGGTGGAGGCTGGTCATTCTTGGGACGAAATGGAAAAAAAAAAGGCGCACATGTATCATCACCCATCTTTGATCTAATGTCCATGACCATTTGGTGGAGTTGTTGATAATCCGTCGAGAGTTGAGCGTATTGTTGTTTCAAGGTCATGAACTTCTCAGACTGGGTGCTCGATACTGATGGGGAGCTCCTGACGGTTGAGACATTACGAGCCGCTTGAAAGTTCTCGGTAGTAGTGTTGGAGAGCCCGTACACCCGATTTTAATCGGGTCCACCAAACGATCCTACCTCCATCCACAAATCTGGATCGAAATCCGAATGGGTCGAAGGATCGTCCCCATATCTCTCTTCTACTGGCTATTATAAGTCTCTTGAAAATGAAAAAAGAAATCATCATATTCAATTCAAGAAAAATAATGACTTATGAAATAAAATGGTTGAACGAACATACCACGAAGTGTTGAGCGTGGTTGTCAACAAATTATTGCACCCTCTTTTGGCAGTCTTCACTCCGCATGTGCGTCTCTAGAAACAGCTCCATTAGACTCGGCTCACGTCCAAGAGACGTAGCCTGTGTCACACCCGGACATCTCGGCGACCCATTAAAAATTTAAATCTATGAAATAAAATGGTTGAACGAACATACCACGAAGTGTTGAGCGTGATTGTCAACAAACTATTGCACCTCTTTTTGGCAGTCTTCACTCCGCATGTGCGTCTCTAGAAACAGCTCCATTAGGCTCGGCTCACATCCAAGAGACGTAGCCTGTGTCACACCCGGACATCGCGGCGACCCATTAAAAATTTAAATCTGGATTGGAAAAAGAAACAGATATCTGACATTTTGTTCTTTGATGTGAAAGGTCTAGTGCAAGGAGTCGCCACCTAGTATTATGGTCTCTAGGAACCCTAACTGGTCAACAGATATTCTATGGTACGGGACTGATTACACGAAGGGAAGATACTATCACCCCTTAAGCGTCCTACCTAAGGCAAGCTGCATTGTTGGTTTTGTCTTAAATTGCTAAAGGTTTGTTTGTATTCCATTTTTATTGGTCATCCTATAATATTCCCGACTTGGCGTCAGTGAATATTGGTCATCCTACGAATATTTCGAACTCTGGCGTTGGTAAATATTGTTTAATCCAAAAAATACGGTATTCCTGACTCTGGCGCCAGTAAATAAATCCACAAAAATTAAATTTTTTTAAAAAACTATTTTTTTAAATTTTTTAAGTTATTATTTATTTTTTCCGGTCTGGTCACTGGCCTAAGCCAGTGACCCAGCTAAGTAGCAGGCGTGACGCACGCCTGCTACATAAACAAGTAAATTATAATTAACTTGCTACAGTAGCAAGTGAATTATAATTCACATCTACTGTAGCGTGAATTATAATGCAGGAGGGGGAGCGAAGGCTTACCTGCTGGAGACGAAGATGTGAGGTTCCTTCTAGTGAAGAAGAAGTTGCACCGCTGGTCGACTGGTGGGGACGCCGCTGATGCAGAAGGAGGAGGTGCTGTATTGCTTTCCAGAGCTCATCGTGCCTATGGAAGAAAAAGCTGCACCGTTGGAGGAGAAGAAACTACACCACAAGACTTTGGTGTGGTAGCTGGTCGTGAGGGGGAAGCTGATTTATGAGAGGAGGAGGCGACGCTGCTTGTTGTTATTGCGCTGCGATATTGGTGTTGCTCTAAATGCTGGACCGAAGAGAATGGGTTGCTGTTGCAGCTGAGTTCAGAGGAAAACCTGTCTCTGTTTTGTAGCTGCTTGTGGCTGGAACCATTGGGTCTTCGGGTGCTGCTTCTCCGTTGCTTTTGGTAAACGGCCGAGGAAGAAAGAGAGCTGCTGATGGGGGGAGGCTGAGAGAGGGTTGGTTTGGGAGATGGTGGTAATGGCTTCGGGGAGATCGTGTGACTGTGGGTTGCTGGTTTGAGTACCAACCGGGACTGCTGGGGGTGGCTGAGATGAAGCGAGAACCGTTTCTAGTTTTTCTTTTCTTTCCCCTTCTTTTTCTCCCCTCCAGGGTTTCTTGTAATGGTCTCACCCCAGGTTTCTTAGGATTATTTTCTTCCTCGGGTTTTTTCTCTCTTTTTTTCTCCTTTTTTTCATGCACCAAGATATGTATTTATAGTGCAAGAGTCTTATCGCGTGTATAAAATAAAGTTTCAATCAAACTCATTCTCTTCTTTGAAGTTTGAATTTGATTAAGAATCAAATTTGAAAATAAATAACTATCATTATCTTCAAGATAAGGATAAAATAAAAAAAAACATATTGTAGTCCCTAGTTTTCATGCAAGCTGACAAATCACACTTTTCATTGAAATAAATCTCTGATCTTTTAATTTGCATTTTAAACCCCTTAAAATTAAATTAAAAGCCAAAGGGTCAAAATTGGGTTATAACAGCCTGTAAGAAAAAAAAATTAATTAAGTAACAACAATTTAATTAACGATATATTTCATTTAAAATAATCTTACCATCCATTTTGCATGTGCATCAAACGGAACGAAGCCGCTGGTGTGCATGGTGACTGAACCATGAATTTGTTAGTTCCGGTTGTCGGCACCAGACTGTGAGCGTTGTGTGCACCGCTCAGACGTCACGTGCTCAATATATTGCGGTCATATATCCCCCGGGATGTATGGTGATTTAAAAACCCTCCAAACCATCACGTCATTTCAGCCTTATAGACCGTTATCTCTCTCGTATGTTTTGGCCTTTTTTTGTGCTATATATCAAAACTCATGCAACTTACTTTCATAGTGACAAATTAGACCTTAAAACAATTTTTTTTTAAAAAATATCGTATTGTTTTCGATGTTACCTAATTGCCATGTGATTTTCCCACACCCTCCTCACAACATCATCATGCTCGTTGTCCCACTCGAATTTGTGTTGTGTACAATTATAATAATAATTTATTAAAAATAAGCTGGAAATTAGAAATTAACATCAATCTCAAATCTTCGAAACCATGCATAGATATAAGGTCTCCATTCAGAATGTTTAGAAACTTGACTCCATTGAAAAAATGAAAACTCAATCAACGATTTAAACGTCGATGATATTACTCGGGTGGCCTCAATGTTTGTGAACCTGAAAATAAATTAAATTAATGAAATATTGATTAGTTGTTCATAAATTATGTTATAATTAAAATAAAATAAACTAAAATCGAACCAAAACAAACTTACATTGAAAGGTCGTCCTTTCAATGTGCCTCATACTTGCAGGTGAATTGATTCCGCTGTGAAGGCATACCGCCTTTGCATTGTGAAATGCGCTGGAAGAGGTAGCATCGCGAGTTGGTGCTGGTGACTCTTCGTGATAGGCACCTAAGGACATGACATCCTCGCTGCTAGAAGAACTAGCTGCGACCATATGTGAGCGACGAGCTGTTGATTTCGTTCTACGCGTCTACAAAATTTTATACGAATAATTACATAATTGAATTCAATTATTAAAAAACAATTCAGCAGCACCTCCCCTATACTAGAGACTACTCAAAGTTTTCAAACCTGTAAATATTGACAATAACCACAACCAATTGACCCCATTAAAAAAACTTATATATAACCTAACATCTATACAAATAACAATTAAAATAAATAGAAATAATTAAACACATATCATGCAATAATAGAGTAAAATTGAGATACAATAATTAAATTTATTTCTATATATTCAATTACTAATTACAAGGTAAATTCAACAATAACAATTAAAATTCAACAAAGTATTCAATTATTATGGCAATACAAACAATAAAATATATTGAACAAATTAAAAAAAAACTAGAGACTTTAGGAATGAAAAATGCTTACCTTAATAATGTGTTTATTTCAAGACTTTATCTACATTATAAAAATACACCAAAACAAAAAACACAACAAAATAACAATAACTAAAACAAGGAAAAAATAAAAAATAAAAAATAAAAAAATAAAATCATTAAGCATATTAAATGGAAATACATACCTTTTATTTTGCTGAAGATTGAACTAGAGATTACAAGCCAAAAAACAAAAGTTTAGAAGGAAAAGAGAGGAAAAACAAAAACGAGATTATGAACAAATGGAGCAGAGGAAAAATGAATTGAAGGGGCGGTCGCTGGGATTTATAGCGCAGTTTTACCAATACCTATTTAAATAATTTTATTTTTTATTATTCCGTCGGTGCCTTTTCAAAAATCCGTCGGTAAATTTTGAATTTCACAGTAAAAATTTTAAATGACCCTCCAGAATTTTTGCAGTATGTCGACAATTACACATGCTCAGAGATGCATTAATACCCACCCTTTCAAATTCTCATCGTCTGTCGGTGATTCTGTCGGTAATTGTGAACTGCGCCAACAAATACCGATGGACTGTATCCGTCTGTAGAGACGTCAATGATTATCGCATTTGCAGTAAATATTTTGCAATTCTCGGTAAAATACCGACAGACAATAGCATTCTGTAGAGATGTCGGTGATGATGGCATTTCTAGTAAATATTTTTCAACTCTCGGTGAAATGCTGACGGATACAGTATCCATCTGTAGAGACGTTGGTGATTGTGGCATTTGCAGTAAATGTTTTGCAACTCTCGGTAAAATACCGATGGACGGTTTCCGTCTGTAAAGACGTTGGTGATTATGCATTGTGTATGAAAGATTATGTTTGTATTGCTTATTTACCCTCCTGCAAACACTTAAATTACAAACTGCCCGCACAAAACAATAACAACAGTTAACAATTATAAAATAAATATTTCGTGTTACAAAATATCATCCATAATATTACATTATAAAAAAATGCTTTACACTTTCCTTGATTCTAATAGTTAGTCAAAATATTCTTCTTCTTCGTTGTCAATTGAATCGTCATCAGCTCCATCGTATTCTTCAATATGGATATCATCATCATCATCTTCATCGACATTTACTTGTTCGTTGGAGCTCAGAACAACATTCAACTCCTCTACGTCAACATCAATAAGACTATCATCGAAAACATGAAAATTTGAATTTTCTTCTAAGTGAATTGAAGGAGTAACTCGATATGGTTCAACCAACTCACTAACTTGAAAGACTTCATCTTGCACACTTGTGTCTTTGTTCTCATCCTGAACAACCTCAACACGACTCCTGGGTTTCATTTTTAAAATGGATAACCAATCAACTCTTAATCGGTCCTTTCTAAAGGAAGGGGTGTATGTGTAATAAACTTGTTGACATTGTTTTGTGAAAACAAAGACATTGTTTACGTTGCGAAGTCTAGCTTTTGAGTTAATTTCGACCAGACCATAGTGAGGATTTACTCTAATTCCTCTGCTAGTGGTGTTATACCAATAAAATTTGAATAAAAACACTCCATTATGCTCGTCATGATATTGCAGTTCAACGACCTCTTCTAATTTACCATAGTAGTCAACTTCAAACTCACTACAAGTCGAACTCTTAACATAGACACCGATGTTGTATGTCTTTCTTTCATGCCTGTATTCTTCAGTATGAAACACATATCCATTGATAAAATACCCGTTGTAGCACTTAACTTTTTTTCCAGGGCCCAGGCTTAGTGAAGGCAATGAAATAGCATCACTCCTTTCCATTTAATAAACCATGTATATAATGTACAGCAATGAACAATAAACGAGAAGTTTGTAATGACACACAATAACTTTACAAGAGATAATGAGTACTTACATGTGTTCTGAACCACGTGGCAAATTGTTCATCTTGTAATTGAAAGATTTAGGATTCGGTCAGCTGTGAGTTATTGGACAGTAAATATTGTCGATGTTGCCTACAAGGTTTTTCCAAATTATATGAGTTTATGATATTACAATAAATAAATAGTACATTCTTAACAAAGTTTAAGTAGTACATATACTTACTGTATAAAAGGTCTCAGATCATCACAGTTAAATAGAACATAATTGTGTGCTTGTCTGAACTCTATTTCGGACAAATATTTTCCCCTTGCGACATTTTTATGTGTGGGTCATTCATGATTGGAGAATATTGACAAGTTCCCACTGGAAGGCACTTCACCACCATCATCATGTCATGGAACGTGATTGATTGTCATTCTCAAATGAGGTTCGAAATAGTACAAGATAAATGTTGAGATCTCCTTAACAATATAGGCCTCACATATCGAAGCCTCAACATATGCCTTGTTCTTAACCTTTTTTTTAAGATTGAACAAGTACCTGCATGGAATTAATCAAATATTTTCAATTAAGAAAAACAAAGAAAATACTTGTATATATGAATTACATTGCAACTGTAATATCTAATCATTCGAATGGATACATCCATCTATATTTGACCGGTCCTCCAACTTTTGCCTCAAATGATAAATGTATAGGGAGATCCTCCATTGAGTCAAAAAATGATGGAGAAAATATCTGTCAAGGCCCAAAAAAAGATATTTAAAAGAGTTAATTGGTCTCTCTTCAAGTAAATATTTCTAAAAATTTCAGCAGAGTCTTCTTTGTATTTTCAATACCAAGTTATCGACTCAAAATCAAAACCTGTAAATAATAACCACAAACTCATCCCAGTATAAATGAACATTATAACTCCACTAAACACAACAATTTCCATATCCCCTATAGTTTTTTTTTTATATATATAGTTAACATTCTATGATTTCATATACAACATTTAAAACTAATTTATTTATAATAACATTAATTTCTTAGGACACATACACATTCAAATATAAATACAACAAAACTATATTACTAGTTAAAGTAAGGGCATTGTTCTTAATTACATACCCGGCAAAAGAATAATTTAAACATTTTAAAATTTCTTAACATATAGGCAATATAAAACATAATATCAATACTTTCAATACAAAAATTAACTTAAACAAGGATTTCCATCCATGCTTCTACTTTCCAGCTCGAGGGTGCGATGTACCTAACAATATATTTATATAACATGTGAACATTTGGTAAAGACTAGAAAATTTACACTTATTAATAATACACAATTTAAGTAAGGGTTATTTGAAGCATACACGATAATATAAGCACTAGCTAATTAAATGAAGTATTTCTTGTCAATATAATAATTTAATCTAAATTTCATTTTTTGCCAATCCTTTACTAGATACAAGAAAAACCAGGATATGACTTTCTCAAGTTGTCCATTAATTAGTACATTATATCTGAAGTTCAGGTAAGAAAGAAAAGGAAAATAGTTCAACCAATGTGCCCATTTCAACAAGGCATTATTTCCATTAAGTAGGAAATAATCTTTCAACACGCCCATTTAACAGGGCATTATTTCCATTAAATAGGAAATAATCTTTCGGCACGCTCATTTATTTAACAGGGTATTATTTCTATTAACCAGGAATAATCTTTCACCACGCCCATTTAACAGGGCATTATTTCCATTAACTAGGAAATAATCTTTCGACGCGCTCATTTATTTAACAGGGCATTATTTCTATTCTTTTTATTTCACAATTTCTAAATTAAAATTACAATAACAAGAAATTTCTTCTAAAATACTTAATTAAACAATTAATTTATTATAGGGTATTTAACACCTACCTGGTGTTTGTGGGCGTGAAGTGGTCCCCTGTTGCTGATTAGGTCCTGCGATCTCTTCTGCACCAGCAAAAAAATCAACATGTCAATTATTATTCATAACCAAATAATAAAAATCTCATTTCATTTTAAGTTAAGAAGAGTAAAATTCTCCTTTTAACCCTTCTTCGAAATTAACTTCCTAATTCTCCAACAATCCATTGGATTCATCTAAAATCACTCTTTTACATTAACAAATTCTAAGTCAAAATTCTTTTTCTCCTTTTCATATGTCATGGCCGAAATTCCTTCAAGGAAAAAGGGTAATTGCATTAAATTCACTCTTTTACATTAACAAAATCCAAGTCAAAATTCTTTTTCTCCTTTTCATATGTCATGGCCGAAATTCCTTCAGGGAAAAATGGTGAATATTTTATTTTTGTAACATCCTCACCATTCCATTTATTAATATTTATAAGCTCATAAATTCTCACAATTCCTAAATAATTGCATTAAGTTCTTCAATCTCCCAAAACTTCTCTTTTTGCCGAGACCAATAACAAAAAGGGGGGAGGGGTTTGTTTCTTCCATTTCTAAATTAAACACTAACCCATTAATAATTTATGCTTCCTAATATAGGTTCAATCATAAATTGCATCATTTCAATAGTTAACACCATAAATCTCCAAATTCACATAATCATAGCAATTTAATTTCTTCATCAAAACACAAAATTATAACAATTAATCATTCTAAACATGTTCTTCAACTTACTTGGATAAAGATTCAAGGAATGGATGCAAGAAAAATTCAAGTTTCCTTCTTCTCTCTTTTTAAACCCTAGCTTTAAATTTCTTTCTTCAAAACAAGTTCCAAGCATTAAATCACCACTCTTAATTCCTTTTTTCTAAGTGATAATCACTCTAATTACACTTTTTTTTTTTTACATATATAATTTGCAAGGAAACAACTAAAAATCACACAAATCCTCTCCCTCTCTTATGGCTTCTAGCCATCGGCCAAGCAAAAAAAAAAGAGCATTTATAGAGTCCCATCTTTTAAATTTGCACATTGACCCCTTTTGTTTAGTATTTTCCAAATTTGTCCCCATCCTTTAATTTCTTTCTCAATAAATCAATGCCATATAACTTTCTTTTGTTTAATTTTTGCCCCTCCAAATGCTTTCTTACTATTTATCTATTATTATTATTATTATTATTATTATTATTATTGGTCGGGTTAGAATATAATCGGCTTTTACATCTTCTCAAGTTTGCATATTGTCTCGATGATATTTGTTTCGAGCCTCTCAATGTGATCAACATTCAACTTGCTGGAACATATGTCTCTAAAAAAATAATTGATCTCTGTGTGTGCATCCCATATCCCTTTTGGCAACAAATCATGATAAGCTAATGGAATGAGTGTTTGCATAAACACGTGGCAATCATGACTCTTAATTCTATACAATCTGTATTCCTCCATATTAACCAATCTTGATATGTTCAAGGCATGTCCATCGAAAAAACACAGACTTTTAAGCCATTTGTAGACTAGTAGTTGTGCATTTTTCTCTAACACGAAGCTTGCTCTTGGTTTTGTGACTCGTGACCCATCAAAAACCAACTCCATGTTTTTACGGTTATAGAACAAAGTTATATCCAATCTAACCTTGATGTTGTCCTTTGTCTTCCCCTTCACATTCATGACGGTGTTGAAAATGTTCTCAAACACGTTCTTTTCTATGTGCATGATGTCAAGGTTATGGCGAAGGGATTGGTCTTCCAATAAGGAAACTCCCAAAAAATACTTCGCTTTACCCAATTATGGGTCAAACCAAAACCAAGAAACTTCTGCTTACCTGATTGGAAACCAAACACAATGTCACTGTACTCTAATACAACATCATTCAATTCTTCGCCAGAAAGACGTGGGGGTGCCACATCCTTTTCAACTCTGCCAACAAAGAAATCATTTCTATTCTTTTTGTACTTGTGATTCGTTGTCAATAAATGACGGTGACAATAAGAAAAAGAAGCTTTACTTCCGTTTGTTAGCGTGAATGCTTTATTGTTTTCCATGTAGTATGGACATGCTAGTTTTTCATGCGTGCTCAAACCGGAAACCATTCCGTAAGCTGGAAAATCATTGATAGTCTACATCAAAGTTGTCTTCATAACAAAATTTTGTTTCCTCGATATATCATAAGTCAAAGCTCCAGAGGACCACAACCGCGTCAACTCATCAATCAATGGTCGAAGACAAACATCTATATTCAGGCCCAGACCGGGTATGACAGTAGATAAAAACATGAACTCCGACCTCATATACATCCCTAGTGGCAAGTTATAAACTGTGAGTATGACTGGCCAACAAGAATAAGGAGCAGCAAGTGACCTGAATGGGTTCAATCTGTCTGTACACAACCCAAGATGCACGTTCCTTGATTTAGCTGAAAAATAAGGATGTAGACTGTTAAAGTGTTTCCAAGCTTCGCCATCAAAAGAATGCATCATCACTCCATCAACCGCATCATGTGATTGGTGCCATGTCATGTGCTCAACAGTTCTTGGTGACATGAATAACCTCTGCAGTCTAGGTGTGATTCAACCCGTGATCTGATTTGATGGTGAACACCTGTGCTACGGTCGATAATTTACTGTGGTTCGTGCAGCCATCCCATAATGGTTTGTCAGAATCTTTCAACAGATCAAAAAACCTTGCTGCATCTGCATTAGGTTCTTCTTCTACGATTGGAAATTGATTGACATTACCTTAATTCATTCTTATTGCATCCATAACCATATTCCTATAAGGATTACTGTTCTCATTTGCAACTCCATGCACGTTGTTAGCACTAGAAGTTGACCCAACCACCCTTTCTCTCATGCTATCATTACGAACAAATAGTTCTCCGTGTGCATACCAACACAGGTAATCCTCCATGAACCCTTTGTGTAGAAGATGCATCATCACAACATCTAGATTCAGATACTTTTTATTTTGACACTTCCTGCATGGACACCTAATACCGCCTCCAGTAAATTTCTGAAAATAGATGTTGCTAAATTAATAAAACCCCGAACCCCATTACAATAATCCATCCTCCGCAATCCTTAGGGTGAATCTCTATATATCCATGAACGATCATCCATGACTTCTATCGAACCTCTATAAAATTATGATGACAATATGTATTAATTAACTATGTTAGGTAAATAAATTTGCAAAAATATTGGTTTACCTCCAAATTATCCAACAAACTAATTAAAACTTCTCATAAATATTCATTATCAATTATCAATATCCGTATAAATTTATGGAGATTACAACTCCGCAATAGTATTGATAAAAATTAAAACGGACCCGTTAAACAAGCTATTAATTATTTCACCACAACACATGTAATTTGGTAATTCAACAAAGTTTCTACAATTTACAAACAAATACAATTTTACAAAATCTAAAACAAACCATAACAAGTATAAAATTATACATTCATACTACAAGTTTGTTTGAGAAATAACAATAAAACATGTACATACACTAACAAAATACATATACTAAAAAAGCGTTTGGGAACGCGGTGCGTTCCAAAAAATTAAATTTTTTTTTTGCTAAAATTTAATATGGTTTGTATGTTTTGGATCGTTTTGATGTGCTGATATCAAAAATAATTTTAAAAAAATGAAAAAAAATCATTGGCATGCATTTCGACACGAAAAGTTATTTGAAAAGCAACCACTACCACACTGCCAAGCACTCTCTAAAAAAACAATAAAATTGACATTTAAATGTTAAAATTAAAAAAGATATATTTACTTAAAAAAATAATAAAATCCACAATAAATCAGAACACGGATGTTGTTACCACAAAACTTAAAGAAATATTACTTGTGTTGAGAAGAAGGGGGATTTTTTTTGGGGGGTGGTTGTTTGTAGTTTGGGAGGGGAGAGTTGGGATGGGGAAGAAGGAGAAATAGGGAAAGAGAGGGTCGGCAGAGTGGTTATATATCAGCTCTTACCGATGGAAACACTAATGACCTCATTCTGTCAGTGATTCCGTCGGTAAGTCTGACGGTGAATTGGTCACGTCACGGTACGGAGATCCCGGTTTGAATCCCTCAGTAAGTCCGTAGGTAAAATCGCCCGCAAAAACTTCCACGTCATCGAACCACTTTTTTGTTTTCAAATTCTATATATTCCGTCTGTAATTCAGTCGGTATATACCAATAGAATGAGTCTGTTGGTATATACCGACTGAATTACAAACAGAATAGTGTCCGTCGGTAATTATCACCGCAATTTACCGACATAATTATTCCATCGGTAATTCCGTTGGTTTTAGGCGAATTTCTGGTAGTGTGTTCACTAGGGTTCTAGATTATAGCTATTTGATTATAGAATTAAAAAGTGAGTCAGCCAGAAGGTAGTTAATTGGCATTTTACCAGACATAAAGAGGTGTTTGGAAATGTGGTGATGGTTGTTTTTTAAAATATTTTTTGTTTGGAAATGTATTAAAATAATATATTTTTTTATTTTTTAAAAATTATTTTTGACATCAGCACCTCAAAACAATTGATAAACATAAAAAAATAAAAAAAAATTTAAAAATTTAAAACGTAAAAACAAAATAGCAATAATAGCAAGCAGAACATAAGATGCAGTTAAGGATTCGTATAAGATTTAATATATTATTTTTGGAACACGACAGTTAAAACCTTTGAAATTGAAGAAAGCACCATACAACGATGATGATGGCCTTGCTGAATTGAACCTGATTGCCTCAGGTTGTGGCTTACGTCGCCTTGCTTTGTGATAGGAAAGACGTCTACGACAGCTTCGCTTCTTGTCATCAAACTCTGACAATTCATGGAAACCTAAACAAATTTTGCATCCTAAATGCAGCATCAGCAGACTTGTTTAGCCGTAGATAATAACATCAGAAAGTTAAAGCTAGCAAAAGCAACAAAGCTAAATCATGGAGATTAAAAATGAATAATTACTTAGAATTCCCCAAGAATCAAGATCCATGAGAGAACCTGCCTGCTGCAAGAATTCCCCAAGAATCAAGATTCATGAGAGAACCTGCCTGCTGCACTTTTTTATGGCTTCCTGAAAAGGATTTGTGTTCAAGAATTGATCATGAATGATAATTTTGTTATTTTGAGATTTCAAAGATTTTTTAGTCGTTAAAATAATAATCTTGTAAATAATGAGATATATTTATTTATTCCAAGAATTTTGCGTCTTCTCAATTAGGATATTTATTTTGAGACTGAGAAGGTAGATAAATTATTTTGAATTCACAATTTAACATGACATGGAAGGAACATGCATTAGAGAGAGGACATGTCGTGCAATATTAACTTAATCTATAGCTTTTTTTTTTATTTTCTTTTTTAATTTTGGTACAATAAAAAGCTCTTCAAATATGTAGAATAAAAGCCCAATCTACTTAGATAAAACATATTTAGAGTATGAGATGAGATCAGCTTATACTGCAAATAGTTTATTACTGAGTCATTGCGTAATTAATTAATTGGAATAGAGAGCATGTATCCCATCAATGTCATCCTGAGCGAGATCTCTTTTCTTCTTTCCAGGTGCTATCGTTGGATACATGATGGCTTCGGGATGATCTTTACTATGATAAAGGCCAAGCAGATGTCCTATTTCATGAACAGTAACGGATTCCAGGTCAGTTTGATCCATTGCGGGGTCAGTGCTCCAGTTCTCGTCTGCATCGTAATGGAGACGGCCGTCTTGTGGAAGAAAACCATGAGCCAGTTGTTTCCCTGGTCCATCAAAAGGTTCCTGGTCCCCATGATAGCCGCTGTAGAACGCAATTACAATATCTGCTGATGCACTGTCAGTCGCCTCCTGGAAAGTGAATGGAGAAACCTCGGCCCATGTCTGGAAAGCTTTTGAGCAGACCGACCTCAAGATGTCCGAACCAACAACTTCGACACCCGAGCCAAATGTGTAGGTCAGAGCATACTTGGAAGGTGGCCACTTTTGTGTCCCGAAATCATAATGAGCAACCATGTGGACCTTCTTGTGTTTTGATTTAGTGCTGTTCGGTTTTGTGGATGGAGTGTTTATGATATCAGGCATTCCACATCGTGGAATCACCATTTGTTGTATGGTACTAGAGTCAAGGATACCAGTAACATTCAGATGAAAATATTCTTGGTATGTTTTGAGTGCTAGCTCCAAGTGGTCATCAAAATCACTGCTTGTGAGAGTGATATCACTTGGGTAGTACCCAAACTTTTTGAGGTATTGTTTGAGCTCAATAAGCCCTTCCACAGCTTGACCCTTTTGGACCCCCTCCAGCCCTTGAAGGAAGCTGCGAAAAGATTGCCGATGCTCGGGTTTCAAAGTTCTTGCCTGACCTCTGAAGAACTGGATAGAAAAGATAACGAGGATTGCTGATAAAAGACGAGAAAGTTTAGGAGCCATATCGTATGTTGTTTCGGAGAATGGCTTCAGACGTGGGTTGTGGCTTTCAATTCTAGTATCGGATGGCTATTTATAGACATATATTATGTTGTATTGGCATTAGGACTATAGAATATGTCTTGAGATTTACTACTATCCTTATTTTTGTTAATTCTGATTACTTATTTTCAAATATTAATTATTGAGACTACATTTGTCCTTCAAGCATCTAATTTATTTATTTTCTTTCATAGTAATCAATGAAATTACTATCTAAATATTTGACTTTAACGCTGCCTCTAACCTTCAAATTTGTTTCTCCATGGTGCGCCAAAGTATTGCTTTATGGCTAAGACTTGATTCCAACTCTTTAAGCTCAATATAGAGAATGTTTAGTCGGGAGGAGTTGGTTTCTTATGATTTGTTTGTTCCCCCATTTGTTGCTCTCCCTTGTTTCATGCAACAGTTTTTGTGCTTTCCTTTCCTCTGCTTGTTCATCTGATGTACGTTAGGCTATTATCTTTGTAGCTTTTTTCTTAATAAAATTTCGACTATTAACCAAATAAAAAAACTTTCATTTATATGGCTATTATTAGATATCATTATCCAACAAAATCAACAACTTCTACTATTAAGAAAGTACATCTCTCTAACCTTGAGGAGTGTAGCTCAACGGGTTAGGTCCTGGGTTTGCTCCCCAGAGGTCACCAGTTCAAGTTCCACAAACCTCAAGGCCATTGGAGACTTACATGGTCGTTAACTTCAGGGCCCGTGGGATTAGTCGAGGTGCGCGCAAGCTGGCCTGGACACCCACGTTAATCTAAAAAAAAAAATGTACATCTCTCTTCTGTGTCCTATAAATTTAAATTATTAAATGACTAATCCTAAATTGAATCAAATTTTTATTTATCATTTCAATAATTTTATTTTCATCATTGTTAGTCTTGAATGATTAAATATAGTATATTTTTTTAATATATCTTTTTTATTTAATTCATTTAAATAATGCCATTGCACTAAAAAAATAGATGATCATGAATTTCCACATGTAAACCACACAAGATACATATGGTAGAGATGATGATCTAAAAAGTCTATAGTTTGTTCATAATGTGTAGACGACCCAAAAAGGCAAGCCATAAGATAAAGAAGTGTCGTGGGACATGTCCTGGAAACTAGAGAAGATGGTGTATATATTATTGGGCCTAGTATCTCGAAGTGCCTCCCAAGCTAAATAAATAATGAACCTCCTCATAGAATGACTTGTCTAGACATAGTGATTCGAAGAGTTAACTGGGGGTGGAATCTAATGCAATCCCAGATTTGTTGGAGGTCCTAACAATCTAAAGAAAAGTCCCAACCACCATCCTTAATAATGTCTGCAACCTTTGCATACTAAGACAATCCAGTAGATGATAAATTCTGGAAAGACAAAAAGTCATTAAAACATTGTCCATATGGAAAATAATAATCTAGTTATAGAGAAGTTAGAGAGTCATCACCAATGTAAGAGACAAACATACCTCTACACCAATCTCGACTTTGAAGAATCTTTCGCCATGACCAAAAAGATACCAAAGGTAGCCTAACATGCCAAAAATGACCTCCCTATGAACAATACAGAATGCACCCAAGCTGACCAACTGACAATCTGTTTGAAAGTAGCCTCTAAATATGCTTGAGAATAGCTGCTCTGTTCCAAGTTTTAACCCTTTTAATCCCAAGCCCACCCTCTTATAAAGGATAACAAACCAAAGCCCAAGCCACATTTACCCTTAAAGGGGAAATAGATGAACCCTTCTAGAGAAAAACAACTAGCATGCCCTCAATCTTCCTAATAACAGAACAAGAAAGGATAACATAGTAGACCAATATACTTGGATGGAAAAGAGAATGAATTTGATTAGCTACAAATGACCAGCATATGTAAGAGATGTTGAGGTCCATAACCTGATCTTAGAGAGAATCCGTTCAACCAAAGCCATGCAGTCACTATGTTTTAGTCGAGTAGTAATCAAAGGAACCCCCAAGTATCTGATTGGCAAGGAGCCCAACTTGAAACCCAAGAGATCAAAAATAGATGCTTTCAAATCATCATCCATACCTGATATGAAAACATGACTCTTCTCTAGGTTGATCACTAGCCTTAATAACACAACAAAGTCATCCAGAACCCTCCCTACAACACTTATTGAATATGTGTTTGCCTGACAGAATATCATAAGGTCACCATCAAAGCATAAATGAGTAATATTATCATATTGACACCTCCGATGATAATGGTATCTCTAGTCCTGAGCAGCCTTTTTAAGAATACAACCAAGCCCTCCATAGCCAGCACAACAAAGTTATCTACATGCCCGCTTTGGTTGCGAGACAGCTTGGGGGCATACAACATGCCAAGGACGACTAAACTATCACAATTCTCTGGGTTATTTAAAGACCAATCCGCTTTAGAAGTCATGAAAAACATCAAGCAAGATTGGAAGCTTCTGGTGTTGATAAAAAAGGAATTTGATGGTTTGAGAGATCCAGTTACTAGTAAAAAAAATACCCGAGGTGGAGAAATCTATCATTAGTGACTTTCCTCATGAATCTCGAATTCAAAACCGAAACTTCATAAGCCATTGAATTAAATAAGAGAAAAATGATTAACAATGAGGAAGAGTTAAGAGAACAACTGGAAAAGGTCCAGGTAGAATTGGGCACCAGTAAAGCCCTTAGGATGTCCCTTGAGGAACAATTCTTCATTGAAGAGAAACTGAGGAAGTTTGTGGCGTAACAGTTGATGGAAAAAGATTAAAGAGTCATGTCTTTAGAGAAGCAGTTGAGAAAGGAAAAAGTGGCTAGAAACCAAGCTAAGAAAGAGCGAAGAGAATTGAGAACAAGTTAGATGCAAAACAATACCAAATTTGAGACATTGAAAGCCAATTTCAATTATTGCAAAATTGAACAACATAAGTAGTTATATAAAGAACATGTGATGTTTGAGAGTGAGTTGGCTAAAGAAAATGTCAAAGGAAAAGTTGTTAGGAATTCTAAAACTGATGAGATCAACCTGTTAAAGAGAGAGCTCGACAACAAAAAAAATCAGGGCAAAACATTTGGAGGAGGAAAACAAGTTATTGGAGCACCACAATCAGATGATTGATGCCAATAATAATCAACTAAATAGGAGCAGCATGTTGCTCTTAGAAAATATGAGTAACATGGATGAGCATATCGATCGAGTTTTATTTATGCTCGAAGAATTCATCTCAATACCTGATAAGTTAGGAGAGATCTTCACTGATATCAATAAAGTACAACTAAAACTGATGTTTTTCTTAGGGATATAGGAAACAAAGGCTTTGCTTTTCCCCTTGTAGATGATGATGAATGAATTGATCCTCAAATGTAAAAGCTTTCATTGAACATTAATGAAAAATTCTTGGAACCAATCTTCTCAGCAACATCTTGTATTGATGAGTATAAATTTATTAGAAATTGGCTCAAGTTAAATTGCCTTGATAGTTACAAAAAGATCATAAATCTTACCTAAATGATGACATATATCAGTCTAGAAATTTAGCTAATCCACATCCAAACATGCATAACTATACATCCATATGCATTTGTGTTTATGAATTTTTAAATGTTCCCAACAAGTATTTGAAATATAGGTCCCCCTACTAAATTCAACAATACTAGGCTTTGTAAAAGGATGGAAAATGAAGAAGGGGCTCACTATCAAAAAGAGCTGGATGATGTTAAGAATAACATGACTCAGGTTACTAGTTTACTCGAGCAACTCCTGCGAGCGCAGTCTAGGGAAGGGACATCCAGTTAGCATCCGACTCTGTTATCACCGCTAGCAACTCCAGTTATCATTGACCCATAAAACTTGGAAACAAATCCCATCGCTAGACCATAAGGAACAACAAACATTCCAATGACTCGTTCAATTATGTCTGTTTAAGTGCCGACCATAATAGATCTAGCTATGGGGAAATCCCATGGGGTTAAATCTTTTATTCACCATAAACAAGATAAGTGGGTTACCTGAGAGGAGAGGTTTAGAGTTGTTGAGAAATTTGACGTCTATGACCTGGTTAGAACAACTGAGATATACCCAGTATCAAATGTAATGATACCCAAGGAGTTTAGAGTGCCAGAATTCATCAAGTACATGAAGTTAGAATGCCTTAATACACACCTGAGGTTATATTACAAAAAAATGACGGAGGTCATACATAATGACAAGTTGCTCATCCATTTCTTCCAAGACAACTTGACTGGTTTGGCGTTAAGCTAGTATATGACTTTAGATAATACAAGGGCTAAGAAATGGAGCGATCTCATTGATGCTTTTTTAAAGCAATTCAAATTCAATATTGACATCGCTCCGGACCGGACGAGTTTAATATTGATGGATAAGGGAAACAAAGAAACAATGAGGGGGTATGCTCATAGATGGAAAAACAAGGTAATATATGTATAGCAATTTTTGTTAGAAAATGAAATGGTTACTCTATTCGCCAATACTTTCAAATTTTTGTAGTATGAGTACCTGATGGGTAGCTCTGCCCAACACTTTTATGATGTCGTGGTTATTTTTGAGAGAATAGAGTAAGGAATAAGAGCCGATAGAATATCAAAACCCACCACGAAGAAAGGTTTTACTAGGAGGAAAAACAATATTGAGGTAAGCAATATAGAAGAAGGGTATAAGGGTAAAAAGGATTTCCAAGCCCCAAGCTATCACATCCAAAACTACCAAGCCATGTTTCCTAAAGTACCCAATATCAGCTTTGCCAAGTCTTTCCTAGTAAACTAGCCCACCAACCTATTAAAAAACCAAACTGAAAACAACCCAAAATGAACATACCAAAGAAACTAAGAACAACTCCCACCTTTACCAATGCCTTTAGGGGAAATGTATGCAAAACTATTAAGCATAGGTCATGTGGCTCCTCTTCCTTTTCCACTATTTAAGCCTCCCTTCCCAAGTTGGTACAAGCCATAATTGACGTATGAGTATCATGCTGGAAATCCTGGCCACATCATACACTTGCTCAGCATTCAAAACGAAGCTCTTGCCATTATTCAAGGCATGATGAATAACTTTTAAAGATACCCCCAGCATCAATTTCAACCCTTTTCCTAATCATGCTTCCAATAATGGTGGAGTAACTACTGTGGAGTATAGAGGGAAGAAAGAGCAAGTTTTAAGGATAAACATGGATAGGCTATATGACATGTTGATGCAAGCCGAGTATTTTCCAGCGAAAAATGGATCAGGTCCAAGAAAGGATGATGGTTTTGGTAGGTTCCATAAAGCGATGGAACATAACATTGAGGGATGTAAGGAGTTTCACCAGAAGGTGATATAATTGATGACTTTTGGATCTTTACAAATACAGAAGGAGGAAGAGGATGATGTTGTTGGCATGATAAGTTTATAGAGGAAGAAAGTAGAAGTGTATAGGATCCATCATACTAAGAATGGTCCACTAAAGCTTGTTCTGACAAAACCTACCTTTTGAGGAAAAGTTGTTGACCACACACAACCTTTATTCTTTTGATTGTAAAAAAACCAAAGCAAACACCCATTAATATGGTTTGGAACTCCTTTAAATAATGTTTTTTATAGCTTAAAACTCTTTCAAAACACCTTTGTAATGGCTATAAAGTGAAGAAAATGGTTTTTATGATGGCTTTTTTGGTGGTTTAATGACAAATTTAGGTCTAATTTATGGTTTATATGTAGAATAAGTGAAGGATAGTTTATGTTCTTATATATGCCTTGGCTCATTGATGAAGCTCAATTATCTTTAGGTCTAGGCATATGATGTGACCTATTACTTTATTAGATTGAAAAAGGATGGGTTAAACCCTAAGAAGTCTAATTAACTCAACTACCCCATGATATACTAGTCTTTAGATTAAACCTAAGGTTTCCACATATCCCAACACAACAACACACTCGGGTAGAGGGACAAACCAACTCCAAAACACAAGCTAGGATAGGAAAAGACCTAAAATTATTCCATCAACTCTCTATATAGTTGGTATCAAGCATTTAGAGCTCTTATGTCCTCCTGTTATAATTGGGCTTATAGATTGGTGTTTGGGATGCCTATAACCAGTGGATAACCTATATGACATCATTTGTTTACTCAACAGTGAATTACCAACCATGAGAGACTGTTATCCTAAGTAATTGCAACTAATGTAGGTTTCATATTATTTTTCCCTCACTTTATCCTTAATTCCATATAAGCTGGCATGATTTATGGCTATATAAATATCCATGAACCACCAAGTAAGGCAAGTTCCAATAACAAATTTCTTAGTGCATATTTTTCCTTTTCGTAACTACATATCATTACACAATCTACTTTAAATTATGCAAACAAATATACTTCACAACCTGAAAGGCTTTATTCCTTTTATATTTGTGATAACTTAAGTATTTGAGGATCTTTAACGCTAAAAAATAATTTGCTTGCAGGTATTCATGATTTTCAATGTTTTTCAATAATCTACTTTTAAATTTTCAGCCCATTGATTAATCTTGAGAAGGTCTTAATCTTGTGTGGTTTTCATTAACCTCGTACAAAAAAGTAAATTAACAAGTCCTTTGCTTTTATATTTACACCTTAATAAACACATAATCTATCCTGTGTCTTCCTCGTAAAAAGAACAATGCTAAATAAATTACAAAGTATTGGTTTCATGGAGAGAGAAATATTGTACCTACATAATTAATCCAGAAAATATGTGAATACATTAGAAAGAAAGGATTTTATATTATCTATAAGATATAAGAATAGTATATATGTCAAGTGTATGATAAATTTAATAAAGACAAAACTATTCATACAATGTATTTTTAGGTAAATAAGGATGGTCAACATCTTTTTTTACTAGCTTGATTCTTATCATATGTGGCTTGATAGGTTAGCACTTGTGAATTATAATTCTATACACAAGTCAATTAATTTTGAATTATTACCAGGCATTTTTTTTAAATAAGGTTTGTATAAAATCAAAATTCATAAAAGTTTTAGCCCTAAATCAAGTCTCCTTCTTGATCTTCCTCTCCATCTTTTTGTAGATGTAGATTTTGATTGTATGACAAAAATAGAGTGTAAGTTACTCAATGATTTATTTTTTTATACTGTAAATTATTATTTAATTACTAAGATACACATTATTACCTATAATAACCTTAATAAATAAAAAGGGCATAATACAATACCTAATTAATTATATTATTTTCAATTTTCCAGGGCATCGCACTAGTTTCAATTAAGATTTTAAATGATAACCTTTCTCAAATTAAGATCTATGGCAACATAAATTTCTAGAAGTATATTCAAAATAATTATCAAGTAAGTGGCCTTAGTTTCATAACCTAAAGCATCGGTCTTCTTATCAACACCAGAAGTAATCCTTATTTTCTTTTTCTATTTTTTTTCTATTTATAGGCAAAATAGTACAAGGAACACCTATGAAGAGGCAGCAAGAAATTGTAGCTAAAGAAGATTAAAAACAAATCATGCTATATTACTATCAAAACTTAAGCCACTGCTTCTAAAGTGAATGAATTGAAAAGGATGTTGCACCCCCGTGTCTTTCTAGTGAAGAATTGTATGATGTGGTGTCAGAGTACGGTGACATTGTGTTTGGTTTCTAATTCGGTAAGCAGAAGTTTCTGAGTTTTGGTTTGACCTATAATTGGGTAAAACAAAGTATTTTATAAGAGCTTTCTTATTGGAAGACTAATCTCCTCCGCCATTACCTTGGTCATGCATATAAAAAGAACATGTTTGAGAATATTTTCAACACAATCATGGACATGAAGGGGAAGACAAAGGACAACATCAAAGCCGTAATGGATATAATGTTGTTTTATCACCGTAAAAATATGGAGTTGGTTTATGCTGGGTCACAGGTTGCAAAGCCCATAGCAAGCTTCGCCTTAAACAAGAATGCACAACTACTAGTCTACCAATGATTTAAGAGTATGCGTTTTTTCATTGGACATGCCTCGAACATATCAAGGTTGGTTAATTTGAAGGATTGTAGATTGTATGGAATTAAGAGCTATGACTGACACATATTTCTACAAACACTCATTTCATTAGCTTGTCATGATTTATTGTCAAATGGGATATGAGATGCATTTATAGAGATCAGTCATTTCTTTTAAGATATATGCTCTAACAAGTTGCAAACACATCACATTGAGAGGCTTGAAACAAATATCATTCAGATAATATACAAACTTGAGATGATATTCCTTCCATTATTTTTTGATTCGATGAAGCATCTACACATACATTTACCATATGAAGCAAAAGTTGGAGGCCCAGTTCAGTATAGATGGATGTATCCATTCGAGAGGTTATATATTACACATGCAATGTAATTAAAAAGTATTTTAATTATTTTTGTTAATTGAAAAGATTTGTTTAATTCCATGCATGTATCTTTTCAACCTTAAGAAAAAGGTTAAAAAAAGGCGTATGTCGAGGCTTCGGTATGTGGGCCTATATTGTTAAGGTGATCTCAACATTTATCTCTTACTATTTTTAGCTTCATTTGAGAACAAGAATCAATCGTATTCTAAGGCATGATGATGGTAGTGAAGTGCCTTTGAGTGAGAACTTGTAAATAGTCTCTAATCTTGGACGACCCGCACTACAAAATGTTGTCAGATGAACATATTTGTCTAAAATAAAATTCAGACAAGCACATAATTATGTGTTATTTAACTGCGATAAACTGAGACCTTCTATTTAGTAAGTATACCACTTAAACTTTGTTATTAATATACTATTTATCTCTTGTAATATCACAAACTCATACATTGTTGAATACTTCGTAGACAACATCGTCAATATTTACTGTGTAATAACTCACAACAAATCGAATCTCAAATCTTTCGTTTATAAGATGAACAATTTGTCACTATCACAAACTCATTATCTATTAGGATACTTAATTTCATTACAAAATTCTCATTCATTGTTCATTATTGTACTTGATGTGCCGGATTAATAAATTGGGAGGCATTATCAATGTTACATTATCTTTACTAAGTCTAAGTCCTGAAAGATAGGTGAAGTGCCACAACGAGTATTTTGTCAATGGATATGTTTTTCATACTGAAGAATATAGGCAGGGTAGAAAGACATATAACAATTGAGTTTATGTTAAGGGATCGACTTCTAGTGAGTTTGAAGTTGATTATTATAGGAAATTAAAAGAGATATTGAATTGCAATATCATAGGGAGCAAAATAGAGTCTTTTTATTCAAATATTATTGATATGACACCACTAACAGAGGAATTAGAGTAGATTATCATCATGGTTTGGTCAAAATTAACTCAAAAGCTAGACTTCGCAATGTCAATGATGTCTTTGTTTTCACCAAGCAATGCTAACAAGTTTATTACACATATACCTCTTCCTGTAGAAAGGATTGTTCAGAAGTTGATTGGTTATCAATATTGAAAACCAAACCGAGGGGTCGTGTTGAGGTTGTTCAGGATAAGAATGATGACTCGAATGTGGGAAATGATGTCTTTCAAGTTAGTGAGTTGGTTGAGCTATATTAAGTTGTTCCATCGATTGACTTAGAAGAAAATTCAAATTTTCACATCTTTGATAATATTTATGTTGATGTTGACGCTAAAGAGTTGAATGTTGTTCTAAACTCTAGCGGACAAGCACGGGTTAATGAAGATGATGATAACAATGATATCAACATTGAAGATTGTGATGGAGCTGATGACAAGTCAATTAAAGAAGAAGAAAAAGACAATTCTAACTAACTATTAAAACATGAAAGTGTAATGCCATAAACTACAATGTAATGTTTATTGATTAAATTATCTGCAAAGAAGTATTTATTTTATTATTGTTATGTGAACTCATGTTATTGTGTTGTGCTTGCAGGTTTCAATTTAAGTATTTGCAGGATGGATAGATAGGTAATACAAATACAATCTAACATCTGACATTGTTTCACGCTAATGGAAATACTAACGGTTCGTGTCTATTGGTGTATTTTAGAGGTGAAAGGAATTGTTCCCCTCCCCATGACACTGTTCACTGTACATAACACCGATGAAAATACCGATGATTAGTGTTCGTCGGTATATTCTAGAGACACAGGGAAATGTTCCCCTCCCCTTGGTACTGTTCACTATGTATAACATCAATGGAAATAACGATGGTTAGTGTTCGTCGGTGTATTCCAGAGGTGAAGAAAACTGTTCCCCTCCCTTGGCATTATTCATGGAACTTCACACCGATAGAGATACCGACAATTCTTGTATATTGGTGTATTCCAGAGATGAAGGGAATTGTTCCCTCCATCTCCATCTCCGATCTTTCCTTACATCAATTTTTTTTATTTGATCTTTCAAGCTAGCAATTTGGGACCCAATGATGTAAGGGTAAAATAATAATTCATGGTCATTAGCAAGTCTATAGGATTTGGTATTCACACTTCATATATTTAGTAGGTGTTTGAAAGTGTGGTAACAGTTGTTTTTAAAAGTATTTTTTTTATTTAAAAATACATTAAAATAATATTTTTTTATTTTTAAGAAATTATTTTTGATCCATAAATTAAAACGAATCCAAAAACATAAAAAAAAATTAATTTCAAATAAATTTTTTTTCAAAACTTGCCAAATCTCATTTGGAACACAATATCAAACGAGAGGTTAGTCGTATCCTCGGTCGACTCCTGATGATTCGTCGATGCAGTCTACAACAGGAAGTCTATGGATTTTGGCCGTAGAGGGCGCCGAGAGAGCCCTACCATCAAATGCATTATCGTCTTCATGGGACCGTTTTCTCTTGTAAGGTGTGGAAAATATCAGACATTAATCTCCATCTCCCGATCTTTCGTTGCATCAAATTTTTTGTTTGATCCTCGGTCGGCTCTTGATATCTCGTCGATGCACTCATGACAACAGGAAGCCTATGGGCTTTGGCCGTGAATGGCGCCGAGAGAGCCCTACCATCAAATGCAACAGGAAGTCAGTCTGTCGTCTTTAGCTTCATTATCACTTGTCCTTTCCATTACGTACCAAATGGTTTGCTCTATTATTATGAAATATAAATATAATAAAAAAAACTCAAAGAAGGTAAGTTTTATCACTCAAAAAATTTAAAATGGATAAAAATTATGGGGTGTACTTTGAATTGGTTTCAAAATCTAATGTAGAAACTCCCTTCATACTATGAAATAATTTGTCTTTGTCAATTAAAAATAAAATTAAAAAATAGCAAAAGATATTACCTTTGGAAACTCAGAGGATAATCTTTAGAAGTCAATCTTTTATATTAAAAAATTAAGGAATCAAATTTTAATATCTTTTATAGAATTTGATAGGGAATTAGGGCCCATCTTCAAGATAGAGATTAAAGAGAAAATCTTTCTTAAAAAATGAATATCTCCACTTTAGAAATAAGTGTTTTGATTTATATCTTCTCTTGGTATCTATTTTTCTCCGTAAAATAAAAATTAGTATTCATTAGTTACTACTAAAGTAACACAGAAAAGATTTTAGTGACTAGATCAATTAATCAAAATTAACTCAAAAGCTAAAATTCGCAATGTCAACGATGTCTTTATTTTCACCAAGTAATGCTAACAAGTTTATTACACATATACCCCTTCCTTTAGAAATGATTGTTCAAAAGTTGATTGGTTATCAATATTAAAAACCAAACCGAGAGGTCGTGTCGAGGTTGTTTAGGATAAGAATGATGACTCAAATGTGAGAGATGATGTCTTTCAAGTTAGTGAGTTGGTTGAATCATATTGAATTTCTCCATCAATTGACTTCGAAAAAAATTCAAATTTTCACATCTTTGATAATATTTTTGTTGAGGTTGACGTTAAGGAGTTAAATGTTGTTCTGAGCTCTAGCGGACAAGCACAAGTCAATGAAGATGATGATGACAATGATATCAATATAGAAGATTGTGATGGAGCTGATGATTAGTCAATTAAAGAAGAAGAAAACAATTCTAACTAACTATTAAAACATGAAAGTTTAATGCCATAAACTATAATATAATATTTATTGATTAAATTATCTGCAAAGAATTATTTATTTTATTATTGTTATGTGAACTAGTGTTATTGTGTTGTGCTTGCAGGTTTTAATTTAAGTATTTGCAGGATGGATAGATAGATAAATAGTACAAATACAATCTGACATCTGACACTGTTTCATGCTGAAGGAAATACTAATGGTTTATGTCTGTTGGTGTATTCTAGAGGTGAAAGGAATTGTTCCCCTTCCCATTACATTGTTCACTATAAATAACACCGATGAAAATACCGACGATTAGTGTTCGTCGGTATATTCCAGAGACGTAGGGAAATGTTCCCCTCCCCCTAGTACTATTCATTAGGTATAACATCGATGGAAATAGCGACGGTTAGTATTCGTCGGTGTATTTTAAAGGCGAAAGGAATTGTTTCCCTCCATTGGCACTGTTTATGGAACTTCACACCAATAGAAATACCAACAATTCATGTTTGTTCCCTCCATCTCCATCTTTGATCTTTCCTTACACCAATTTTTTTTTATTTGATCTTTTGAGCTAGCAGTTTGGAACCCAATGATGTAAGGATAAAATAATAATTCATGGTCATTAGCAAGTCTATAGGATTTGGTATTCACACTTCATATATTTAGTCGATGTTTGAAAGTGTGGTAACAATTGTTTTTTAATGTGTTTTTTATTTGGAAATACATTAAAATAATATTTTTTTATTTTAAAAAATTATTTTTAATCGATAAATTAAAACAAAGCCAAAATCATAAAAAAAAAATTAATTTCAAATAAATTTTTTTTCAAAACTTGCCAAATCTCATTTGGAACACAATATCAAACGAGAGGTTAGTCGTATCCTCGGTCGACTCCTGATGATTCGTCGATGCAGTCTACAACAGGAAGTCTATGGATTTTGGCCGTAGAGGGCGCCGAGAGAGCCCTACCATCAAATGCATTATCGTCTTCATGGGACCGTTTTCTCTTGTAAGGTGTGGAAAATATCAGACATTAATCTCCATCTCCCGATCTTTCGTTGCATCAAATTTTTTGTTTGATCCTCGGTCGGCTCTTGATATCTCGTCGATGCACTCATGACAACAGGAAGCCTATGGGCTTTGGCCGTGAATGGCGCCGAGAGAGCCCTACCATCAAATGCAACAGGAAGTCAGTCTGTCGTCTTTAGCTTCATTATCACTTGTCCTTTCCATTACGTACCAAATGGTTTGCTCTATTATTATGAAATATAAATATAATAAAAAAAACTCAAAGAAGGTAAGTTTTATCACTCAAAAAATTTAAAATGGATAAAAATTATGGTGTACTTTGAATTGGTTTCAAAATCTAATGTAGAAACTCCCTTTCATACTATGAAATGATTTGTCATTGTCAATTGAAAAGAAAATTAAAAAATAGCAAAAGATATTACCTTTGGAAACTCAGAGGATAATCTTTAGAAGTCCCCCTTCACTCTCATCAAATTATATTAAAAAATTAAGGAATCAAATTTTAATATCTTTTATAGAATTTGATAGTGAATTAGGGCCCATCTTCAAGATAGAGATTAAAGAGAAAATCTTTCATAAAAAATGAATATCTCCACTGTAGAAATAAATGTTTTGATTTATATCTCCTCTTAATATCTATTTTTCTCTGTATAATAAAAATTAGTATTCATTAGTTTCTACTGAAGTAACACATAAAAGATTTTAGTGAACTATATCAATTAATCTAAATTTATTTATTTAAATAAACTAAACCCCAACATATAATTGCAATTGTGATTTGATTTCAGTATAATTGATGAAACCCAAATGGGCTCATTAATTAATTGTTAACATCGAAAGTTTAAAAAAGTTGAAACACTACCAGAAAACCGGAGAAAAGCAACGGAATTACCGACAAAATATTTCCGTCGGTAATGTATACCGACGGAAATAATTCCGTCTCCAAATCTGTCGGTATATACCGACGGATTTATTCCGTCGGTACTTCCGACGGTTTTGCCGACAGAGTATACAGTTCGTCTGGAAATACGCAACGGCATGGTGACGTCAGGCGATTTTACCGACGGACATTACCGAGGGATTCAAACTGAGATAGCCGTATAGTAATGTGGCGCTTTCACCGACGGCATCACCAATGGAATCACCGACGGAATACTTCCGTCGGTGATTCCGTCGGAAAAAACCATTATATACCCCCATCTGCCGACACTCTCTTCCTCTGTTTCTCCTTCTTCTTCTTTCCCATCCCACCTCTCCCCTCCCAAACTGCAGCCAAACACCCATCC
>Ga0325411_1000664_pt1 | contig 36486 bp, 16 predicted proteins | sample PopdelMetagenome_13_FD_206181 | JGI IMG/M metagenome (GOLD analysis project Ga0325411, IMG submission 206181) | Populus deltoides microbial communities from Bellville, Georgia, United States - Xylem-PdIQD-R4 | ecosystem: Host-associated > Plants > Phyllosphere > Stem > Wood/Secondary xylem...
CAGGAATCTGTGAAGTTCAGATTCTTAGGCAACGAATGCTAAAGCATGTCCCAGCTACGGAACGGCCATAAATGAACCCATCATGGCATTGCAAACTCGAAATAAAGTACTTAATTAAATACACTTTGACTGACTGTGTGTGGATGTGTGGTTTGTACTCAGAGAAGCTGGGCTTAAGGCTAGAACTAGCATTTCGTGTTTCTCATGGGTGTGGACGTGCACATCACAGCTAGGCTGACCTAGCTAGCTCTCCTCCTTGTGTGCACTGATTAGGCTCACGCACGATGCTTGCCTAGTCCTAGTGCAACCGCGTCCCAGCTGCTGAGTTCGTCAACCCATTACGTGACCTCCATTTTCACATACTCTCTCATCAACATTTCCTGACACCATCAGAATCCTTGAAAGCATGTATATCTTCATGCACAGAGACAATAAAATTATATATCTGTCCAAACTTTTCAGACTGAAATATAGTTGTACAGGCAACTATTGAATCTTTCAAGTTGGTTCTCTTACTGCACGGTTAATTTAAATTATTTTTTATTTAAAAATATATTAAAATAATATTTTTTTTAAAAATTATTTTTAATATCAGCACATCAAAATAATCTATAAATATAAAAAAATTAATTAAAAAAAAGTATTTTAATTTTTTATGAAACACGATTTCAATCACGCTCTCAAACACTGCTTAATCTTATAGTATTTTTGTGATTGTTTATTAAATATTTTTTAAAAAAATTAATTTTTTAAATATTTTTATATCATTTTGATATGCTAATGTCGAAAATAAATTTTAAAAAATAAAAAATATATATATTTTAATATATTTATAAGTAAAAAAATATTTTAAAAAACAATTATTAATAAATCCACAAGAAAAATATAAATGAGTATTCTTCCAATCTGGCTGCCCATGTTGCAGGTAATGCACATCGACCTCGTGGGGAGCACAACTTATAACTAGACAGACTTCCATTCACCCAGACAGTATTTCTTAGAACTAATACAAAATGTGAACGTCAACCACCAAGGAAACTACATAAAAAATCACCAAACAGAAACTTTTCTGAGCAGGGAACATTCGCAGGTTAGAGGCTATATAAAGCTATTGAAGGGTGATGACAAAAGCATCCCACTTCAACTCCTAGGATTTTCTAAACTCGAAGAAACTTCTGCGTTGGGGTTGAAATGGCAAGTTTACGAGCTTTCTTGGTAGCTCTATTCATCTTTGCAGTGGCATTTGATCCAAGTTCAGTTAATGCCAAATTCTCCAAGAGCATGTATTTCTATTGGGGTGCCCATAATTCGGCAATACTTGGCGATGGCGACAATCTTCAACTTGTCTTGGATCAGAAGTCAGGTGATGATTTGCTTCCTATTCATCAAATTATTGGTTTTTTATGTAAATTAATCACGTAGATGGAACTCATTAATTATCAGTTTTGTGTAAATCTATCATCTTTGGATTTCAGGCTCTGGTGTTAAATCGAAGCGTCCGTTCCTATTTGGAAGCCTTCAAATGTTAATTAAGCTGGTACCTGGGAACTCAGCTGGAACTGTCACTGCCTATTACGTAAGTTCAATAATTTCACCCAATATACATGGCTCTGTATAGCATAAGCACTGCTCATTGTTTCAAGATTTAAAAACTCGTTTGTTCTCTCATAATTGAGACTTATAAGAGATACATGAAGAAACATGGGCAAGAACAGCTAAATAGGAAGGTCTAGTTACGGCCAATCATATTAATACCTCATTTGAATATCTCTAAGATTAACAACAATTATATAGATCAGCATCTAAATGACGTTCTTAAAGCAAAAAAACTTTATAATGGAATATTTACACATGAAAATTACTAAATAATGAAACTCCGTGATGAATTTGCACAGGTATCCTCTTCTGGGGACAGACACGACGAAATAGACTTCGAGTTCTTAGGGAATACATCTGGACAGCCATACACCATACACACAAACATCTACACTCAAGGAAATGGAAGCAGGGAACAGCAATTCCGCCCCTGGTTTGACCCAACTGCAGATTTCCATAATTACACTATACATTGGAACCCTACTGAAGTTGTGTAAGTTCGCTGACCATTTCTGTTTTTCTACAACGTTGGCCTTATTTGTCAATGACTTACAGAAGTATGATCAAATATTCACTATTCACAAAACAAAATTATTAATGATGATGATATAAAAAGGAAAAAAAAACGGGGAAAGAAAAGAAACCAGCATGACTCGACATTCAGATTAAGCCGCACAGCACTCCAAGTAGATTACCAATATGTGCACTTTTTTTTTCCAACATAACATAAATAGTCTTCCTGAAGCTTTTGCTAAACTTTCATTTTCCCAGTTTACTTCACTACATCCACCAAACCAGCTATCTAATTCCTAGATAATCCAGAAGCCTAATTTTACCTAACTTGATATTTATCACTGCAATTCAGGTGGTACATTGATAATGTGCCGATCCGCGTATACCGTAACTATGAAAATGAGGGGATTGCTTACCCAAACAAACAGGGAATGAGGGTCTACTCCAGCTTGTGGAATGCTGATAACTGGGCAACTCAAGGTGGGCGAGTTAAGATTGATTGGACAGTGGCACCCTTCATAGCAAGATACCGCAATTTTAGGGCAAGGGCTTGCAAGTGGAATGGACCAGTTAGCATAAATCAATGTGCTGCCAACACCCCAGCGAACTGGTGGACATCCCCCGCCTATAGCAAGTTGAGCAATGCCCAATTGGATCAAATGAAGCGGGTCAGAGACAACTACATGATCTACAACTACTGCAATGACACTAAGAGATTCAATGGACAAATGCCACCTGAATGTTTTAAGGCACAGTTCTAAAATGGAGCAAGGATATTCATCCCGGAAACTTCGGTTCCTCCTGCCACCACCATTCAACTGCAATATAAATTTTTCTTTAAACATATTGATTTTGTTCTTCGTTTTTCGCATCCGTGTTTCATGCTATTCCAGATTTCATTGTTTCCATCCAATGTAATGATTGATTTTGAACATTATACCCCAAATATATGATATAAAGTTTGATATATTAATTGTAGAGTGTGAAATATTTCAAACAGGACAACATTAATGTAAGAACACCAAATAAATCGAAAATCATGTAACACAGCAAAGCCAAACACCAATGACGATAGAACCTGTGCCCAGCAAAGCGAAGTCGACTCGGGTATCTTCTCCTAAAAGCATTCCAAACACAGCTGTAGCAGCAAATGTTGTAGCATTGGTGACTGGGACAGCCAGAGATATGGGGGTGTCACTTAAGATGGCGAAGAAGATAGCAGAGGCAGAGAGATTAAGCAAGAAAGGAAGAGAGTATTGCCAAAATAAGAGAAGGCTGAGCCAGCTTTTGAGTGAAGAGAGGAGTTTCTGGTGGAATTTTGGAGGAGACGAAAGGGAAGACGAAGAAGAAGAAGAAGAAGAAGAAGAAGATTTTAGGGATAGGTGGTCCCAGAGAAGTGCACCGCGACGAATTAAGGCATTGGTGGCACCCCACACTAGGCCTATGGTGATCATCTTCTCTATGTCTCCTCCACCCATTGTAGTGAGGTCTGCAGTTCCGGTCGCTAAAGTAGGATTTGGGCAATTAAGAGGGAGGATTTGAAATCGGATGTTTTAGGGGCAGAATTAGGGCTGGCTGGATACTCCCGGATTTTAATGTGGTGAATTGTGCTGGAAAATAAAGCATTTAACCATGGGGTGAAAATAAATTATTTAACCCAAGCATATCAGCTGCTGGGTCTTATCAGGGTATAGGTGGAGGATCAACTAGTGGATAATCAAATGTTAAGGATAGTTTTGTTGGAGTAGTTCAGAGCATAAAACCATTACCTATCCTCACTATGTCAGGTGTGAGTTGAGGCATCCTAGAGATTGTTTTGCATTACTAAGACGATGCTAGACATGTAGGCAAGAAGGTCATAGATGGAGCGACCATCCCCATTTAGGTCATGGACATTACTACTATGGCAGACAAGGAAATTTTAAGAAAGATTGTCCAAAGATGACTGAGTATGTTCAAAGATAGGGATGATAGACACAGGGCTACCAACAGTCCGTTACTGTGAATAGATCTGTCAAGCCAGTACAATCAAGGATTAGTGGGAATTATGGTCGATTTTGAGGTCAGGGGGGAGAAGATCCAAGGCAGGGTGTTTCATATAACCCAGGAGGATGTACGGGCTATCATAGATCTAGTAGTAGCAAGTACTTTGTTATTAGAAAATCAGTTTATGTATGTTTTAATATATCTTGGTGTTACACACTTTTTTTGTAGCAAGAAAAATTGAGAATGAACTGAAAAAGCTTTAAAAAAAAATTTCTAATTAGTACTCCTTTAGGGGATGCAGTAACTATAAAACACGTGTATATGAAAATTAAAATCATTATTAGGGGATATGATGCAAAAGTAGATGTGATGCCATTAAAATTATATGATTTTGATGTAATTCTAGGGATGTATTAGTTAAGCAATCATAAAGCTTAAATGGATTGTTTTACAAAAATAATGACTCTAATAGGATTAGATGGGAAATGAGTGACTTTTAGGGGAGAGAGGAATGTCATACCGAATTGTGTAATTCCAGCCATGACGGTTAGTAAGCTTATGAGAAAAGGTTGTATGGCCCATCTAGCTTATGTAATAAATTCTAAAAAGGGCGAGGTAAGGATAGAAAACTTTCCTATTGTAAGATAGTTTCTAGATATGTTTCCGAAGGAATTGTTAGGGCTACCCCTAGAAAGAGAAGTAAAAGTCTTGATTGATGTATTGTCTAGTATCTCTCCAATAGCTCATGCACTATATAGGATGTCGCAAACAGAATTGGTTGAGTTGAAGATTCAGCTGCAAGAATTACTATAAAAAAGCTTCATACGCCCTAGTAATTCACTCTGGGGAGCTCTACTTCTATTTGTGAAAAAGAAAGATTGAACCTTTAGGCTCTATATAGACTATAGACAGTTGAATAGAGTGACAGTGAAGAATAAGTATTTGTTACCACAATACATGACTTATTTAATCAATTAAAAAGGGTTAGGGTATTTTAAAAAATAAATATGAGATCAGGGTACTACTAACTAAAGATCAAACAACAAGATGTATCAAAAACTGCCTTCAAGACTTGTTATAGTCATATGAGTTCCTGATAATGCCATTTGGATTAACAAATATATCGGCGGTGTTTATAGATTTGATACATCGAATCTTTCAACTTTACTTGGATAAGTTTGTGGTGGTGTTCATAGTTGACATTTTAGTCTATTCTAGCTCCTATTTGGAGCAGGAACAACACTTAAGACAAGTGATACAAACACTAAAAGATCACCTATTGTATGCTAAATTAAATAAATGTTAATTTTGGCTTAAAAAGGTGGGTTTTTGCCATGTTATATTTACAGATGGGATATTTATAGACGTTAAAACAATATTGAAATAGAGAAAACCTATAAATATGATGGAAATTTATAGTTTTTTAGAGTTGGCAGGGTATTATAGAAGGCTTATTAAAAGGTTTTTGTACTATAGCCACTCCATTGACTTGGTTGACTAGAAAGGAAACCAAATGGGAATGGATGAAAGAGTGTGACGAAAGTTTGAAGAAAAGGTTAACTACTTTCATTGTGCTGACACTTCCTTTAGGAACCGAAGGTTTGTGGTGTATAATGATACATCCAGAAAAGGGCTTGGTTGTGTTCTAATGTAACATTGTAAAGTCATTATCATGCATTTAGGCAACTGAAAGTTCATGAAGTCAATTATCTTGTCCATGATTTAAAGCTAGCTGTAGTGGTGTTTACATTAAGTGTATGGAGACATTACTTGTATGGGTCTCATGTTCAAATATTTATTGACCATAAGAGTTTGAGGTATTTAATGACATAAAAATAGTTGAATATACAACAAAAAAGGTGAATAAAGTTAATTAAGGATTTTGATTGTGTAATAGATTATCACCCGAGGAAGGCTAATGTGGTCACAAATGCCTTCAGTCATAAGAATAAGGTAGTAATAGAGATAATAAAGAAGGATGATGGAAAGGAATTGATAGACTTGAAAGAGATTGATGTTAAGGTTGAGGTTGGGCTTGAGGGTTCATTGTTGGCTCAATTAAAAATATGATCTGTATTGAAGGATATAGTTTTGGAAGTTCAAGAAAGAGATATCAAAGTGAAAAAAATGAGAGATAAGATGAACTGGGGGTTAAGACACCCTTCTAAGTCTTGGATGATAGGATGGTAGTGATGGGTAGATGTATATGTTTGACAATAAAGCTTTGAAAGAGAAGGTTTTAAGAGAAGCCTATGAATCGAGGTGTGTGGTACATCCATGAAGTACTAAGATGTATAGGAACCTAAAGGAATTCTATTGGTGGCTAAACATGAACAAAGAATTGATGAATTTATGACCAAATATGGAGTTTACCAGCAAATAAATATGGAGCATAAAAAACCAATTGGACCTCTCCAACCATTGTTGTTACTAGAATGGAAATGGGAAGAAATCAATATGGATCTCGTAACAGGTTCACCAAGAAGTAGAAAAGATAATGATTCAATTTGGGTTATATTAGATAGGTTAATAAAGTCAACATTTTTCATACCCATGAAAATGACAAATTTGGTAGATAAGTTGGCCAACTTGTATGTGAATGAAGTGGTGAGACTACATAGGATACCAGTATCAATTGTTTCTAATAGGGACCCTAGATTCACTTCATGACTATGGTCAAGTATTTAATTTGATCTAGGGATAAAAGTAAATATGAGCACAATGTCTCATCCATAATCCGATGGGCAATTAGAGAGAACAATTCAAACTTTAAAAGATCTATTGAGAGCCTATATACTGGAATTTAGGGTAATTGAGAAGAAAATCTGTCATTAATTGAATTCATCTACAATAACAATTACCATTTTATCACAGGGATGACTTTTGATGAAGCTTTGTATGGTAGGAAGTGTCAAACCCATGTTTGCTGGGAAGAAATTGGAGATAGAAAGTTGATGGGATCAAAATTAGTACAGATCACTTAGGAAAATATAAAAATTATAAAAAATAGAATGAAAGTTGTTTAGGATCGGCAAAAAAGTTATGTAAATGTCAAAAGAAAGTCGTATGAGTTCAATGTTAGAGATATGGTGTATTTGAAGGTTGCTATTTAAAAGCATATGTTGTGGTTTGGTATGAAAGGAAAATTGCCGTCGAGATAAATCATACCCTTCAAAATGGTAAGTAGAATAAGACTTATGGCATATAAGCTAGCTTTGCCCCTATATTTGTCTGAGATATATGATGTGCTTCATGTTTTGTTATTATGAAAAATTGATGTAGACCCTTCAAGAGTGCTGCCACAAATTTCATGGGAAGTTAAAGAAGATTTTTGTAAACCTTGGGAAATAAATGTTGTGTAAATCGCAAACTAAATAAATGGAAAATAAAAGTGAAGAAATTCACATGCCGAATTAAATAAAACGGGAATTCATAAATTTTTTAATATAAATTTCCAGATGAAATATTTTGAGATATTATAAATTTAACCTGGAAATATTAAGGGTTGGACTAAATTAAAGAAAATGAACTAAATCAAAAGTGTAGGGGTGAAATTATAATAAATGTAAAAAGGTATAGCTTCATTTTAAAATGAAATGTTGTGGGGGCAAAAATAATACACTTAAAGAAAATGGGGCCTAAGTGCAAATAAAAGAAAGTATGGGGTATAAATACCCCTTTTCTTTACTCATCCAAAACCGGCAGTAACAATTTAAAAAAGAGGGTTCTTGCCAAATTAAGAGAGAAACACCAAAATTTCAAAAATCATCCAAAATTAAGGGTTTATAAGTAGAATAAACACTTGTGGGCAAATGATTAACAAGAAAATTTGAACAAAGAGAGAGGAAGGAGGGTCGGCTGTCTTTAGAGTCAAAAAAATTTTACTGGTTGAAGATCAAAACCTTGATTCTTACCAAGTAAAAGTTTTAAACATGGTCCTATAAGTTGTTTCAAATTCAATTACGAATTGATGCCTTAATGTTGAATTTTAGATTAGGGTTCTTAGACTTGAATTAGGGGAAATGCATTAATTGTTAAAATTGAGTTAATTCATGTGTTGTATGTGATTGGAGGCATGAAATCATGAAGATTTATCAAAGAAAATGTATGGATAGTTAAGTGATGGGTGGCCGACCATATAAAGAGAAACATGGGAAAATAGGGGAATTGTGTTTCTTTTTCCTTATTGAATCTATTATAATATGTTGTTTAAGATGTGAATGTGTATGTGAATTGAATGAAATTAGCATGAAAGGAATGTTCTATTTCAGAAAGTTAGTAGAATCGATAAAAAACAAAATGTTCTATTTCGACGTTAAGAGGGGAGATTGAAATAAATAGAGTAAATTGGATCTTGAAATGTATTTTTAGCACTCTTATATGGTATGTGATATGGCTAGGGTTTGAGATAAAGTGGGAAAGTTGAATTGTGAATGTTGTGTGTGAATGGAAACGTTGACGAATGACTTTCGGAGAGAATTCAAGTAGAAGGATAAGGGAATTAAGATTAGATTCCTTCATAGAAATTGTAGTTTTGGATGTTTACTAACTAAGAAAATTGGTCTTGCGTTCCTTCATAGAAATTGTAGTTTTAGATGTTTACTAACTAAGAAAATTGGTCTTACTCAATTTGGAGCTATAGAACTTCAATTATGAGTCACTAATCAAGACTGATTCATGATAGACCCTATAAGGCAGTAGGTTTACTTTGTTCACAAGTAAATCTAAGTGTCTTGAGGACAAAACTAGGTTCTCCTCTATTCAGAGGACTTGTAGCCCCATGTCATAGCTTTCCAACGAGACCAACCTCTCTTGAAATGGAGTTCTAGAACTCTGGATATAGTAAAACATCTAAGGAGAAGTTGGAATACAACCTCTACTGGCAGATTCGGAAAGTAAAAAAAAAATGACTATCTAGACGTGTTATCGGTGAAAAATTAGGTCCTTTCCCTATGGGGAACATGTGCTATTACATCTTAACTTCCAAGAGAAACGAGCCATGTTAAAAAATGGAAGTTGTAATGATAACTATGGTCGGACAAAGAATGACGTTATTAATGGGAGAATTGAGAAAAAAGTAAAAGATAAATAAATGAATAATTGAAAGAAAGACATATATCGGATGTTAATATGGTTATTATAAAATGTATCCTTGAATGAGGATGATTTATGAGATATGTCTGTAATTACAGGAGAGATTACAGGCGTAGTGTAGCAACAGTAACATGGGAACACAAGTAGAACTTCTACTGCAGGGAGGTGATTTGCACCAATGCTTCTTAGTTAAATTTCATGATTTAATATGTTATTGAGGTGAAATGTAAATTATCAAATGTTAGATAATATATGAAAGAATGAAAGTTTCTGTAATGATATTGTTATTTCGAATAGAATCCCGAATGTATATGTGTTTAAGGTGAATAGTCTTTTGTATGAATTGTCAAGCGATGGAAGTATCGTTGACATATAAAATATGGTGTGTGTGATTTGTGGCATGACTAACATATATTTAGTGTATGTTAGGATCCCAGGTAAGGGGATCACCTTGCATCGATGCCTATGAGACATGGACTAACATATATTTAGTGTATATTAGGATCCCGGGTAAGGTGATCACCGTGCATCGATGTCTATGAGACATGGACTAACATATATTTTATGTATGTTAGGATCCTAGGTAAAGGAATCACCGTGCATCGATGCCTGTGAGACATGGACTAACATACATTTAGTATATGTTAGGATCCCGGGTAAGGGGATCGCCATGCATCGATGTTTATGAGACATGGACTAGCATACATTTAGTGTGGGATACCATGTATTGGCTAGCATGCATTTAGTGTATGTTAGGATCCCGGGTAAGGGGATCATCAAGCATCGATTAGCATATATTTAGTGTATGCTAGGGTTCCGAATAAGAGGATTGTTTTGCCTCAACGCCTACTAGGTGATGATGATACTGATGAAATTGGTATCAGCAATGTGTTAGGTGGAAATAGAGGTGGTTGATTTTATGAAATCGTGAATGGAAGTTGGAATTGGATGATGAAACGGTTTTAGTATTTGAATGAAAAGGAGTTCTAATTGAAACAAAAGGGGAGAAGTGGATGGAATAAAAATACATGTCTACCTATTTCAATTATTGGATATTTGTGTTACTATACTTATTGTGATACTTATGTTTCAATAATATATATTTTGTTTCAGGACCCTCACATGCACGACAGAAGTAGATTCTAGCTTTTGCTCATTTTTGTTATGTAGTTCTAGGAAGTATATCCTTGTATTTTGTAATATTGAATCATTTGTATAACTTAATTTGTATAACTAATGTTTAAACTTGATTAGATGAACTTATCTCTAAAATTCATATAATCATGTTCCGTCCATGCGTGTTTATTTTATTTATTTATCTATAATGACATTTGATATTCTTTGTATATTATAAAGATTGTGGTTGTGATGAATATGATGTATGTGGGATTGAGACCTATGATGATTGGATCGTGATTAAGTTATGAGATGTGAGATTTTAAAAGTGTAAATAAGTTAAATGTCAATAACTTGGGACTTCCCGATATAGGGGAGACTTTTCTGAAATTTCAGTAGACAAAAATATGAATAATGTATATATACATATAAAAAAAAATTTACCACGCTTTTCATTGGATATGTGCTTGGTGTTTTACCTCGGATTTTGGAATGTTACAATTTGACCATGGAGGTGAAACCAATAAAGATTCTAGATTAAAATGAAAAGGAATTGAGAAATAAAGAGATTCTTATGTTAAAGATATTGTGAAAGAGTTCTTAGGTTGAATAAGAAACTTGGATAAAAGAATCAGAGATAAAAAAAAAAAAGTATCCAAAGCTATTCTTAAGTCCAGATAAGAAAATTTGAATTTCAAGGAAGAAATTCTTTAAAGGAGGGGAGAATATAAATTCTGAGCTAATGTTTTCTTTCAAAATATTAAATTCTTATAGAGATAAAATGGGTTAAATTAAAATTAAAGGAATTAAAATTTAATGGCTAGGGAAAAAAATGTTGAGACACTAAATAAAAAGGGAGAAAATATATTAGAAATTTTGGGAGCAAATTAAGATTTTATATAAATGAGGGGCTAAAGTGTAAACAAAAGCCATATAAAAATAATCTTTCTCTCTCTCTTCATGGTTGGCATAGTTGGAACAAAAACATGGAGAGGAAGAATTGGTTTTTTCTTCAAAAATCCTTAGAGAAAACACTAGAAAAATTAAGGAATTAAGGAGAAATTGAGAGAATCACCCATTACCACACCTTAAACACATAAACAAGAGAGAAAAATGATGGAATTCAAGGAGAATTTAAGACCCCTGTCACGGCAGCAAGGGTATTTAAGGGGAAGTTCTGAACTGGTTGGGATTCAAAGATTAGATTAATGTTCGATAAGAAGTTCTAAACGTAATATAGCAATTTCATACAAAACAAATAACAATAGAGATAGAAATCATGAATTTTATGTTAGGATTTATGGTAGAACTTTAGGGAAAATGTAAAGAGACTATAAATTCATCAAATTGGGTTAGATTATGTTGTATTTAGTGTTAAATTAAGAAGAAATAATGAAGAAAATCATGTGGCTCCCAAGACTCAATAGACAACCAATGAAGGATTAATTGCATGAAATAGAATTGTATTTAATTAAGTGAAATTATGATAAACTAGTATGTACTTGTGTGAGGAAAATGATTCTTAAATTAAATTATATTATAAAGTATGCATAAAATGCTATAATATTGAGAAATTTAGAATTAAGAAAAATTGATGCCTCTAGAGGTGAAGGACTATTGTGTGGTGTTGACTTCTCATTTAAAAAAGAGTTGATAAAAAACAAATTTAAGAATGAATTATGATAAGAAATTAAGTGGTAGTGCCAGTCAAAAAAGAAATATTTGAATAAAAATACAATAATTATTTGTGGTATATGAAACATAGTATTTTTTGTAAATTATGTTAATGCATATGTTTTTCCATGACGTGATTTTGAAGATTTTAAATAAAATGAAATGGGATTGGTGAATTTTAGAAGGTTGAAATTGGGGATATTGTAACATGTATATAAAATGCTTGTATGAATAATGTGAAAATGAATGGAACATTTTGTTGGTTTGTAATTTATGGACAAAAAACTAGAAAGCTTTATCACCTGTTTTTCGAAGGAGTTTGGGGTATGAAAAAAATAGAATTTGAAATTAGTTTCTTTATAGAAGTTATAGATATTGGTCTTAACCTTAACAAGAAAACTTATTGTGCGTAATTTGGAGTTATAAATATCCAAATATAGGCAAAAATCTAAGAGTCAAATGGTTGAAATCTGCGTTAGCAGTTTTGTCTAGTAACGATATCGAATAGATATAGGCACGTTAAGGTTGAATAAAATCTCATTTCTTTCACTTTAAATGTAGTATAACTGTTAGAGAAGATAAGTTATAAATGAAACTATATTTTTGTAATTATAATTGTTAAATAAATGAGAGACGACATTGTTGACTAAATAACCTAGATTGACTAGAATTGGTTATTCTATTTTCATAAAGAAAGTTATTTTATTGTGGAACTTATTCAAATAATAAATATAATAAGAAATTTGAATGTCTATATATGTGTGGGGGGGGGAATGAGCTCGCAAGGAGTAATAATATGTAATACTTGCTGATACATGAGAGACTATAGAAGCTACATAACAACAATGAGGTATCATTCAAGCTACGACGGTAGATAGGTGTCATACACCTTGTCATTATCTTTCTTAGCTTATTATAGAAATATGTTGGAAATATTCTTTTATATTGTATATAAGCTTGCGGTTTACAATGAAGAAATTAGTTTCCTGGTGATGGAAACTAATGCCCAGTAAAGAGTAGAGGAATTAGCTTCCCGGTGATGGGATTAATGCCCAGTAATGGGCATAAGGGGATTAATTTTCCCGGTATTAGGACTAACGCCTGAAACTGAACAATAGGACTAGATTCTTGGAAATGGGAATAATACCTAGTAATGAGAGGAAAAGTTCAAATTCTCGAAAATAGAAATAACGTCTAAATAAAGGTGAAGAAAGGAATTATCCAGTATTGGGTATTACTTGGAAAGATTGGGTTTTAGAAAATAAATGTCAGGAAAAAAATGATTTATTAAGATATTAACAAATAAGAAATCTTGATGTAGTGAACAAAGAATGTAGATTAATAGATGGATTACATTGACAAATTAATGATTAATAATTGATGATGATGAGATGTAATCTAAATGCAATATTATATTTGTTATATTTGCTTAAATAATTTGCATATTATATAATTAATGGATATTTATAAATTAACTACAGGTGCCTCACAGCCACGAGAAAAATGATAGATATGTAGGAAAACTTTTGATAATTTTGTTTAAGAACTTGTATTAAATGTCCCTTTGTATTGTGAAAAGTTTTATATTTTGATGCGAACCTTTTGATCACGCGGTCAAGCAACCTACACGTTAAGATACCAATTCCTGAAAAGCCAAGTAAATTAAAATCGATAGGAGTATGACACAAAGATAACTCTTATCTAAACATCAGCACTATTAGAAATGAACCCTTACTTAAAGTATATTGATCTGTGAACGAGAAGTGTAAGCATGAGTTCACAAAGTCAGTTGTTCTTCGATAAGTTATTTTCAGTCTTTTAGATAAGCCAAAGATGGGAGAATATCTCACAAACACATAAAACAAAGTTTGCGGCAAAAACAACTAGTTTATTATTCAGAAGTCCCAACCCTTCACGTCTGATAAGAAAGCTATACATACTGAAACTTAAGCTTATAACCCTAAAAGACCCAAGTTGTATACTTGTATAAACCCTCTTATAATTGGACTCAAACCCTTAATTAAACAAGCCCAAAATAAAAATAAAGGTTCAAAGTTGCAGCCATAATTAACAAAGAAAATAAAAGATATTAAATCTGATTTCCCTAGTTTATAAGGTGTTATAGTTGAATAAATCTTCCTTGCATACTTAGAAAGAGTTATCGACTTTAGGAATTCTAAATAGATTAGGAATATCAATTCTGACTTGGTAACCTTTGCTTCCTCCTCTAGCTTTTCCTTGTAGAACTTGGTTTCCTTGTTTTAATTAGATAAAAATAATAATTATTTCCCTCTTAATTGCTGAATTAATTAATTTCCTTCCTAAACTAAGAGAATCATTAAATAATTCTCCTAGATTTAGAAAACAAATCTGTCGCCCATTAGTTTTCATAGTGGACTAGGAAACTTCTTTTGAATGATAAGAATCTTCTCCCATTAAGGATTAGATTTGGTCGAATTACCTTGCACAAAATAGGAGAATAATTATTGACTTTAAATCCTTGTAACATTAGGAAAAATAAGCCCAAACAAGGCTGACTTCTAGGCCAAACACATCAGCCCTCATTAAGACTTGGATTAGGCTCTTCTTGGATTTGGATTAAATGAATTAGAGGTTGTTCTTCATGCTTTTTTGGCACCCCAAGCTCCTATATGTCTATCTTGACCAATATGTTTTGAACAAGCGCATTTAATGTCTTTTTAAGTTTCTTTACTCTGGCTCTTGTAATTGGTCTACTTGGTATCTCCAATGGATCTCTAACGTGATTAAAATTGGTGTTGGGTTGGTCCTCATCATCCCCTCTCCCTTCAAAAGGATTCAACCCAAATCATCATCTACATTAAACAGAGTAGGATAAAAAACATTAAAAGTAGCATTAACATCATATTCACCAAGAAAATTAATTTTATAAGTATTGTCATTTATCCTTTCAACAATTTGAAAAGGCCCATATCCTCAAGGTTGTAATTTGAATTTCCTCTGGGCCGGAAATCTCTTCTTACGCATATGCACTCAAACCCAATCACCTGGCTGGAATACAACCTGTTTGCGCCTCTTATTGGTTTTAGTTGCATATACACGATTTTTTTTTCAATCTGTTGTCACACACTCTCATGGAGTGTCTTCACTATTAGTGTTTTACGATTACCATTCAAACTAACCTTTTCACCAACAGGTAAAACAAGCAAATCCATATGAGTTAAAGGGTTAAATTCATAAAACAAGTAAAGCATCTCTATCCGAAACAATGCTTCTAAGGGCCCCATGAAGTTGTATTATCTCTCTAAAGTGCATCATCAGTTTTATGACACGGAGTAAAGTGTGTCATCTTTAAAGACCTATCCTTTTTTTAGTACCTAACCCTTTTTAACCTAGGCAAACCTAATACAAAATCCATTGAAATATCTACTCATGGTTCCTTAGGTACAAGAAAAGGGGTATACAAGCCATGTGATTGAGTCTTAGACTTTGTTTTCCTACAAATTATGCATTTATCACATATACGTTGCATATTCGTTTTCATTTTAGGCTAATACAAATGCTCATGCAACACATCCAAAGTCTTAACAACAACAAAATGCCTCATCAATCTGCCTCTATGTGCTTCACGTACAAGCAATTCACACATAAAACTTAATGGAACATACAAACGATTCTCTTTAAACAAATATCCATCAAGTCTCTAGAACTTCTCAAAAACCAAAGTTTCATAAGCATTGTAAACATTAGCAAAATCACTATCATCCTAGTATAATTCTTTTATGTATTCAAATCCTAGAAATCTAGCATCTAAAGTAGATAAAATAACATACCTACATGAAATTGCATTAGCCATAATGTTTTCTTTTCCTTACTTATACTTGATCACATACGAAAAAGTTTCAATAAATTCAACCAATTTGGCATATTTTCTATTTAACTTACATTGCCCTTTCAAGTGCTTCAATGATTCATGATTTGAATGTATCATGAACTCCTTAGGCCACAGGTAATGCTGCCACGTCTCTAAAGTCCTCATCAAGGCATAGAGCTCCTTATCATAAGTAGGGTAATTCAAAACTGCCCCGTTATGTTTATCACTGAAATATGCAATGGACCTCATATCCTGCATTAATATAGCTCTTATACCTATGCTTGAAGCATCACATTCAACTTCAAAAGCTTTTGTAAAGTCTGGCAAAGCTAAAACAGGCGCATCACAAAGTTTATACTCAACAAATTAAAAGTTTTATCCTGTTATTCATTCCATTTAAATCCAACAGACTTTTTTATAATGTTAGTTAAAGGTGCTACAATAGTACTAAAATCCTTCGCAAACCTGCTATAAAAGCTAACAAGTCCATAAAAACTCTTTACCTTAGTCACGGACTTAGGTGTAGGCCAATCCTAGATGACCTTAACCTTCTCTTCATCTATTTCAATACTCTATGCAGTTACAACATATCCAAGAAACATAATTTTCTCCATGCAAAAGGTACACTTATTGAGATTAGCATACAATTTTCTCATCACGCAATACAATAAGCACACTACGCAAATGATCAAGATGTTCATTCAAGTTCTTGCTATAAATTAGGATGTCATTAAAGCACACAACCATAAACTTACCTATGAATGCACACAAAACATGATGCATCAACCTTATAAATGTACTAGGTGTATTTGTAAGCCCAAATGACATGACTAATCATTCATACAAACTATGTTTAGTCTTAAATGTTGTTTTACATTCATCACCTTGTTTCATCTTAATTTGACAGTACACACTTTTTAAGTCAATTTTAGAGAAAATACATGCTTCATACAATTCATCCAACATGTCATTATGCCTAGGGATAGGATGTCTATATTTTATCCATTATGATTTGCGAATGAGAAGTATAAAGAAGACGTCACAAAGTCAGTTATTTGTCGATAAGTCATTTTCAGTTCTTTAGATACCTAAAAGAAGGGAGAATATCTTACCAACATATGAAACAAAGTTTACGACAAAAACAACAAGTTTATTATTCAAAATCTCACCCCTTCATGTCTAATAAGAAAGCTATAAATACTAAAACTTAAGCTTCTAACCGTAATGAACCCAAGTTGTGTACTTGTATAAGGTTCCCTTACAATTAGACCCAAACCCTTAATTAAACAAGCCCAAAATAAAAATAAAAATAAAAATAAAGGTTCAGAGTTGCTACTGTAATTAATAAAGAAAATAAAAGATATTAAATATGATTTTCCTAGTTTATAAGGTGTTATAGCCAAATATGCTTCCTCGCATGCTTAGGAAGAGTTGCCAACTTTAGGAATTCAAAATAGACTAGGAAAATCAATTCTAACTTGGTAACCTTTGTTGCCCCCTCTAGCTATTCCTTATAGAGCTTGGTTTCCTTGTTTTACTTGGATAAAAATAATGATTCTTTCCTCCTTGGTTGCTAAATTAACTACTCTCTTTCCTAGGCTAAGAGAATTATTAAATAATCCTTCCTAGCTTAGAAAACAAATCTATTACCCATTAGTTTCCTTGATGAACTAGGAAACTTCTTTTGAATGATAAGAATCATCTCCTATTAAGGATTAGATTTGGTCGAATTATCTTGCACAAAATAGGAGAATAATTTTTTACTTTTAATCTTTGTAACATTAGGAAAAATAAGTCCAAACAAGGCTGACTTTTGAGCCAAACACATCAACCCCCATTAAGACTTGGATTGGGCTCTTCTTGGATTTGGATTAGATGAATTAGAGGTTGTCTTTCATGCTCCTTTGACGACCCAAACTCCTCTAGGTTCATCTTGACTCATATGTTTTAAACAAACCCATTTAATGCCTTTTTAAGTTTCTTTACTCTAGCTCTTGTAATTGGTCCACTTGGCACCGCCAATGGATCTCTGGCATGATTAAAATTGGTGTTGGGTCGGTTCTCATAATATTTAAATACTAATTGTCTTAAAGATTATATAATTTTAAAACGCGACTTAAATATGTACACACTTAATATCATATTAATTCTATTTACCATATATATATATAATCAATCGTAATGAAATGTGACTTATATGATTTGTTCAGTTGTGATGAGTCCAAGATGATTGGACAAGGCATAGAATATAAGTTGGCTATTTTGAAGTGTAATAAGTTTTAGTCGATAACTTGAGATCTTCCAGTATAGGAGAAACTCTGTCAAAATTTTGATAGATAAAAAAAAATCAATCTCAAAATTGTAATAATTATGTGAAATTAAGTATGATTGCATGTATTTTTACAGGACATTACAACAAAGGTCAAAATAAATATAACAGATGAGCATTATTTATCATCTTCAACCTTTGTACTTGAAAAGCTGCCCAAATGGCTACTTTTCAAAGACATTTAATGCTTAATCTCTCTACCAAACAGAACAAACAAGTCATGACTCTCATGGCCTAATATTGTATTACACCCTAACTTGATTCCTATTGGGTGCTCATCTTTTTAGCCACCGTGATGTCATCCTAAAGGCAATGACCCGATCAGCATGTACAACCTAGTTTTAGCAGCTTGTGATGGTGACTTTTGGCCAAAAGTTGGGATCCTTCCCAGTGGAATTAAGAAACATGATTCATGTCATATAAACACCTCATACCCCTCTTTAAATCCCTATAAATAGTGGTGAAATCCATTATATAATAATAAAAAAAGGGACCGAAGCATAAACCTACCTCTGTACTAGTTTTTTTTTTTTAAAAAAAGAACATAACCACCACTCTTTCTCCCATGTTTTCAAAGACACTAGACAAAAAAAGAACATGATTCATGTCATATAAACACCTCATACCCCTCTTTAAATCCCTATAAATAGTGGTGAAATCCATTATATAATAATAAAAAAAGGGACCGAAGCATAAACCTACCTCTGTACTAGTTTTTTTTTTCTAAAAAAAGAACATAACCACCACTCTTTCTCCCATGTTTTCAAAGACACTAGACAAAACCACCCCTGGTCTAACCCCAACATCACAATTTTCAACCTCTTTGGACTGTCTTTCCACCATATCCACTTGCACCAACAAAAAAAGTCAACTCAAATACCATTTTCTTTTCCTTCCATGGCAGCACTGCCATTAATCTAGACACTAACCACCTCTCAACAACCTTAATTAATACCAGCCCTACCAGCAACAACAGCAGACCTTGCTCTAGCAGTTGCACCCCCACCGTGACCTCCATTGTAGCTTCTTCTTCTAACATCGACAATAGCTTCATCGTCGTCTCAACCACACTAGCCTTTCACGTAGGGAGCTCCACCAACAAACCACCATGTAACGTCTAAAGCTCCACCATCCAACCAGCATCACCATTCAACCCAGGTACACCTCTCCATGCTCTTTATCTTTTTATATGCATGTTAAAGCATGCCAGTAGTGTGAAGAATTAACGTTACTGGCATTTTTGCCAGCCACCACTGGGTTAGGCTTTTGGTGGCTAAATAACAGGCTAGACCTTTGTTTCATCCCAATCCACGTGGTTGGGTTGGGTCCAACCCGCAAAAAAAAAAAGCACGGTGGGTCGTTTGTTGGCCCAACAAATCATATTAGGTTGAGCCTAAGTCCAGCCCGTATGCGCCTATTAGGCCCCAGGTCTAATAGGCATAGCTCATCTGACTAAGCCAAGCCCAAACCCAACCTTAAGGGCATGTTTGGCATGCCACCTTTTGTCTTAAGGCATAAGGCCTTGTTTGGCTGCTTAGGGCATGTTTTCCAAACACGTTCTTAAAGCATTTTTAATACCTCTAACCTTAGACTAAGGGCACGTTTAGCAAACACACCCTAGTCTTTTCCCTTCAGTTTTATTTTGTCTTTATTTATGTGTAGCCAAACAAACCTTTAAAATTATCAAGAAAATCTAAAAACAAAATCAAGGACTATTTTAAAAATATTTATTGGTTCCCTACTGTTTTTTTAATAGTTTTGTTTAATATTGGTCCAAAAACTTACATTGTAAAATACAGATACAGTATTAAAAATATCTAATTTTCCCTGAAACAATTTAAAAAAATCCTAAAAGTACAAAAAAAGTTTCCTTATTCCATAAAAACACAAAAATAGGTTTTTGTCTTCATAATTTCATTTAATATGGGGTTGTAGACTTACATTATAAGATACGCACTCAATATTAAAATACTTGGCTTTTCTCTAAATTTTTAAAAATTCCAAAAGCTTTTTACAAAATCCCTCATTTCAAAAACACAAAAAATACTTTTTGTTTCCAGACATATGACCACATATTAAAGGTTTTTCATGCATACTGTTTAAAAAATAATCATATTTTTTTCATGTTCACATACTAAAGATTTTTCATGCATATTGTTTAAAAAATAATCATATTTTTTTCATGTTTTAAGAAATGTAAAATATGTAAAATGAATATCATAACCATTTTATGATTATTCGTTAGGATTTGACCAAAATACTAAAATTCCCTTCACAATCATTTTGTTTAATTTATATATAATATTAAAAATTAGCTGTAGACTTTATTATTTGAAGATATAAAATTACATTGTAGAATATACCTTCAGATATTAAAAATACACAATAGAAAATAAATACGATGCTAAAATTAGAGCCTTAGAACAGTTAGGATTTAACCGATAAAATTAATTTCCTTACAAAAAAAAATTTACCTTGAATCTTAAATAATACCAACAAATAAAAACATAACCTAGATATAACAATCAATCATAATACAACTAAAATAAATAAAAATACACTAAAAATAATATCTTTTCATTATATAATCTTCTTATTCGGACTCTAGACCATTCCCTCAAAATCATAATTTTATAATAAAATTCAAAACACCCTTCAATTCTAGAAAATAGCTTCAATATCATGCATATCATGACATGTTATGTTTCAAGTAAATGCTTCCTATGAAAAAATCTCCAAAAAAAAAATTTTACTTTGGAGAAAAGGCAACTATTCCATTTTTCTTGGAGCATAGGGGAAAAAAAAACGAACAATAATCTGCAACTACAAAATCTGGCACCATATCAAACATACATCAACCAGTAAATCAAGCTTACAAGTTCAAAACAGTCAGCATTAACATTCACACCATATCGTTACATCACTGTAAATCCCTGATATGAACAATCAGGCAGAAAAAATAAAATAAAAGAGCACCCCAGCAGGCGGACACATAACATTATTATTATTCTGCTACTGGAATTATAAAATCGGAGGAGAAAGGATGGGAGGCATGCTATCAGATTTGGCACCGAGAACACGAGCCTTTGTGTCGGGGTTGTTAAGTAGTAAGGATGGGAGGCATGTAATCAGATTTGGCACCGAGAACACGAGCCTTTGTGTCAGGGAAGTACTCTGTTCCAGGCAGTTCTGTAACATTTCCTTCGCTGGAAATTCCAATGGGGTAACGGAGCAAATGACCTGGTAGATCACCCTCAAGTGTCTCACTGGAATACAAGTCCCAGTATTTGTCAGCAATCTGGTTCACCTTCCTAATGCAATCTTCATTTTCTGGTTTAAGGAAGGTGTCATCCAGCATGCCAAGGTGTTCGTACCATAATCCCAAGCGGAATCCATGGATCTGGCCTCGTGCAGGCTGTCTGGTTGCCAAGTGATATGGCTGGTATCCTCCCATGGCTATTTCAGAGTCCCTGGCACCATCCATGGATCTCTGATTAATGTTGGCAGACCCAATAATGATGTATTCGTCATCAACTGCAAATGTCATGTGTCAAATCCATGAGGCAACCACGTAATAAAAATAACAGTAAAGCGGCAAGAAACAACAAATCAAAAATTAAAGATGAGAGCATCATGCATGGATAAAATTAAAGTGTACATTCGTAAGGCATACTTTTTTCTGTCATCTATTGGGTGCATATTTTCTTTCTTCATTTTGTATGCAGCAAAAGATCCTTATGGTAGCCTGACACTCTTAAAATAAAGGATAATTTATGGGTATCCTCGACATCACTGGACATCCACCAGAAAGCCTTTGCTTCCTTTGCCAGGAAGTGCTAGTTTCAGAGTACTTACTTCTTTTCATGCCTACTAGTCAGAAACTAAGAATATCAGTTCCTGGTGTGATGTGAAAATAGACAAGCAACAAGATCAATGCCAACCATAAAATTGAAGATCTAGAGGAAGTGGAAAGTTAGCTAATTGGTGCTGACAAGTAAAAAGTTAGCTAATTGGTGCTGACAAGTAAATATTCAGTTAGTTTGCAGGACAGACTTAATTAAAGATAATTCAGGCTTACCAATCATCATCTTTGCATGAACATAAATCATGAAGCGCCTGGCCTCCTGGGCCCGGATGTAATCTGAATCAGGCTCTGGTTTTTCTGAAGGTTCATATTCTCCACTTTTCTTCACCTCACGATTCCCAAGGCAGAAAAATGTCAAGTAGTTCCGAGGATCTTCTTCGAGCCCCTTGGCTCTGAGAGCCTGAATGACATCTTTATACATCATGTCCATTGTCCTCCTCTGCCAGTCTAATATTGCCTGAACTGATGCACTCTCTGGTATTCCCTCTGGCCACATTGGAACAACAACATAAACAGTGAACCTCTCCCCTGCCTCAATCTTGCTAACTATCTTAAGTGAAAGCTCTTTTGGAATTAGATGCAAAGCATTAATGTCCTCCGGCTTAATACCATCAGCACTCCAGCAAAAAGAACTCCCAAGAAAATACTGATTCTCAATATAGATGAAATTCTTCGCACGCCGAATAGCATTAATGTAGGCATCTTGAATGCTTCGATCAATGATATTATCCTTTCCACTGACAAGCCCAGCTTTGGCTGCATCTTCAGGTGTCTCCGGGAAACCAAATGCAGCCCCACCATCAATGGATCTAAATAACTGCACATTCCATGTCTCATGATCATCAGGGTACGTAACTGGAGAAGGTGGAATGATTACATCTTCCAACTCTCTCAGCTGAACAAGTAAATCTTTACCACCTTGCTTCTTCCATCTCTGTTCAAAATTAAACAAGACATCCCAAGCAATAGGTCCCTCAAGCCGGGAATGGATGTCATGCCAAGGTTCTCTGGGACCACCTTTTTGAATTGAAGCACCGGTAAAGTTGGGCTGGTGAAAATCATCATGGTGAGCAGTGTCCAATGTCCTAAAAAGGGAATGGAAGGGGGTATCGTATCTCCCATCACAAAGGTCAATCCCCCCAATATAACTAACAATTCTCCTCCGCTGGGAATCTCCATTAGGCATTGCACTGTCCACTACCACAATCTTCTGGTGATGAGTGAACATAGTAGATATTTGCAGATCCTGAACAATGCTTCCACCATCATCAGGATTTCGAGGACACAAGACACAGTGCACATCCGTATTCTGGAAGTAGTGCTCAGTTTCTTCATCATGGGTGGCCATCAGTCCATCCCTTTTCAGCAAACCAACAGAGGTTCTGTCATCCCAAATAAGCATAAGAACCCTAACACCTTCACTTGCCTTCTTCTTCAGCAGCTCACCCAGAGTGATGTCTCCGCCAGGCTTTGGCCTCCTTGAGTCCCTTACCAGACTGATTTCAGTATAAACAGACCAGCCAGTGATGTAGATCAAGTGCTTTGCATTTGTGATTGCATCAAAGACATCTTCCCAACATCTGTGGGGCTCATAGTACTCTCCTGAAGCAAGAGGGATTTTTGGAATAAATTTGTCTGGTATATGAGCATCTTGGTACAGAGAAACCCTACACCCTTGTCTCTGAGAGTAGAATGTATAAGGTACTCCAGGATATTTTGAACCTCTGATGCCACGGCCCCAGTTATGGTCTTTTGTGATATCAAAGTATTGTAGCTTCACATGGATCTTGGAACCTGCATGAATTGGATTTTTGTCTCCATCCAATATCTCAACCCATCTATCTATTTCTTCCCCATCTAGGATTTCTTCAACAGGTATATATGCTCTTCCAATCAAGGTTGCCCCAATTGGATTAACATCCTTGACTGTGAAAATAACATTTGAGGCCATATGAGCACAGTAAATGTGAAAAGACTCATACCACCTTGGGTTGGTTGCTTCATTTTCAAGGATTCTGGTCCTCCCAACTCTAGCCTTTTCTAGATCAATAGTTGCATAGAGTCTGCTGATTCCATTGCCAATACCAACTTTCTCTCCAATGTTCCCCACGAGCTACAAGAAGAATTTCAATTAGAAACTTGGGAAGATAGATTAAGCGACCACATAATTCTAATGTGAAGAATCATGAGTTAAAAACAAGGACTTGTAAATTGATGTCTTGAACAAGGGAAAATCCAAATTGGATAATTCAAATGTGAAGAGTCATGAGTTAAAAACAAGGACTTGTAAATTGATGTCTTGAACAAGGGGACAATCCAAATTGGATAATTCAAAAGTGAAGAGTCATGAGTTAAAAACAAGGACTTGTAAATTGATGTCTTGAACAAGGGAAAATCCAAATTGGATCACTTCTCTGGGGTGATTGGAATAAACTCTTCAGCATGGGAAAACAGTAAATTCTCAGAAGTGCAAGGGGGGGAAAGAGAACCAAATAGCAACATGCATCACTATTAGAAGAAGAGGTTGCTAAAATGTTACAAGCTTCTGTAACTATATTTTCTTTCATAAAAAGGGGGGGGGGGGGGGAGGTTTTTTTTTTTTTAAAAAAAAAAAGATTTATGGTGGTTTATATGACATAGCATGAATTACAAATAAAATATAATCCAGTGCATAGGGTTCTCGATGAAAAAAGACGCTGATGTTTATAACAAGACAAACTGCAACAAAAGCATTTACAACAGTAAAGGGCAATGTTGTCCAGGTTCACCAATTCATATCATAAAAGTGTATGGTATTTAAGAGAGAGAGAGAGAGAGAGAGAGAGAGATTAAACTGTGATATGAAAAAAATACTAAAGGATAAAAAGGTACGCAAAATGTCGCAGAAACTTTAAACTAAATTATTATGCAAGAATTCCAACAAACAATACTGTCTTAAAAATAATACATATTTTCACACTTTGCAATTATTTCAACACCTTTATACAAGTAATGAGCAAAATAATATTTTCTAAGACTTCATAGATAAAAAGTCAAACATCAAACACATGAATAACACAAGATGATTAATTCAAAACCAACATAGAAGCAGTTTGTAGGTGTCGATGCTCGTACTCACTTACAGCACCTAGAAATAACAGTAATAAATGCAAAATCATAACAAGTTGATTTAATAAGCAAGCAAGATGTGAAACATTAAGAGGGGTGGATGTGAAATCTCAAACTTCCTTCAGAGCCAAAAAAAAAACAAAGATATGCTGGCATTAATATAAGCATATATCTTGGAGCTACCTACAGAGGCAATTCCTTCATGCAGACATGTATAACATCTGATCTATGCAGAAACTTCCATTAATCACTGGTATAACAAGGATCTGGACATATTTAATCTACTACAAATCCACAAGATATGACTTCTCGGTGAGAAGTCATTCTAGTTTACAAGTGTTTTGCTTACGAGTACTAAGAAATTAAATTTTTTTAGTTTTGGCATCAAAGACAACAAAACAAAATTTGTATTCCTGAGATGGCATGTGGCGATGTTAGCCTCAGTGGATAACCTTCTCTTCCTAGGAATGTAACAAGAGAATCCATTCCAGTGAAGAAAGGTAGTACTTATTCCACTGAATTTATAAAAATCAAAATGGGTTTTCCCTTTCTAAAAAAACAAAAAAAAAAGGGTGGGGTTCTCTCACTCCAATCAAAGTTTCAAACAAACATATAGTAGATGTAAAGCAAGCTTGGTATCATGAATGTTACAATTGTTGGTTGAGGGCATCTTAAAACCTCATGTTTCCTTCATTCTTTCAATAATATTTCTCCTCTTTTACATTTTTCAGGACAAACATGTTCGATATCAAATGCTTTGCTTAGTTCTGAACAAAAACAACAAAAGGGTATTTAAAAATAAAAAAAAAATCTCTACCCACCAAATAAATAAATAAACTAAAGATATACCAAGATCATCAAACAGATTAAATAAACCACTTCCATTACTCAATCCCTATCCTTAATTCCTTAAAAAAAAAAAAAACCAGCCCATAGATGGTCAGAGAGTAAAGATCTGTGCCCAAAATGTAATCCTTTCAAAAAAAAAATAAAAGCAGTAGGATCAGTATTCGAAAACTTGATTAGCTCCCTATCAAATAAAAAAAACAAGAAGAAGAAGAAGAAGAAGGAAGTAATCAGAATTAGCAGCATCGATCCATAGCATAAAAAAGACAAGACAAAGACCTTGTGGAAGAAGCCATGACCACCACCCTCCCCGATCTTATCCACCTCATAGATCGTCACATGTAAATTCCCGTGCAACAAAATCTGCGCCATTTCTCACCTATACATTACACACATACATGAAAAAAATTCAATTCAATCTTCAAAGCAGATTAACGATAGATCATGAACAAAAAGAGTAAAATCGAGCTGCTTACTACTGAATACTGAGAGAAGGTCTGGTGAAAATGAAAGGAAAGAGATCACTGAATCTTGGATTGAGAGAGAATCGAAGGTGGTCAATTAAGATTGTGGGATCTGATCCGAATTACACGTGATTTAAGTAACAAAACAGCGCTACGCTGCCTCCGGTATCTTTACGCGGAGAAAGAGAGTGAGAGAGAGAGAGAGAGAGAGCGTGTCGCGAGGCAGGCAAGTTGTTACTGTTGGCGCTTCTTACCAAAAACAAAAAATAAAAAATTCAAGGACAAGACACGTTGCAAGTCAAGTCACTCATCCTGATCTCAGTCACTCATCCTGATCTCTGTCATGTGTTATTTAAATTAAAATGATAAAAAAAATTATTATAAGATTTATTTTAGAATTGAATTAGCATTTAAATTAACACTAGTATTTTGAATTTCAGATTTCATATTAATGTATAAAAACACTTCTTGTATGATTGGTAATGCGATATAGAGTATTTGTATAAAATTTATTTAATTAAAAATATATTAAAATAATTTTTTTATTTTTAATATCAAAATAAAAAAAATATTAATTTAATATTTTTACAGAAAAAACAAAATTGATAAAATCAAAAAACATATATAGATCAAGACATTTAATCTCATAACATGAAATATTTACCCAGTTGTATTTATTGAATATATTTATTAAAATTATTTTTTTATTCAATCAAATAATAATAAAAATAGATACATATATGAAATTGATTAAATAAAATAAAAGAAAAAATAATCATGTAATGATGTACATATTAGAAATATTATTTAAAAATAATTTTTTTCTATTTTTAAAAAATAAAGTTTATATGTATAGAACATAAAAAATTATATATGAATCAGAACAATATCTTCAAAAAATACATTCAAAATAATTACTTTAAAAAAACTCTCTTAAAAAATCAAAATAAGCAAAATAAACAACCATATAAGAGATATATTAATTGAAACATAAATTAAATAAAAATTTATTAAAAAATGTATCAATTGAATAAAAACCAACATTAGAAGAAAAAAACAATTATAGTTCAGGTGCCGCAAGCGCATTTCAAGAAATAAGAAAAACAAACGATTCGAGTTATAACCCTGATCAGGTTTAAAAAGTTGGTTTTATTTTAATTAGATGATAAAAAAAACAACGATAGTAAGCAAATATTTTTTAAGAAAATCATAATAACTTGAGAAAAAAAAACTACTCAGAAAAAAAACCATTGAAAGTACAAAACTGAATAAAAATGGACAAAAACCTGAGTCAATCTGAGGTAGCGTAATACACATGTAATTTGGGTAATAAGATGCTGGACAAACCAAGTCAACTCATAAAAATCATGGCATAAGTCATGATATTGGAATAGCTCGATATAAAAGAAACTAAAGAAAATCATAAAGCCAATCTTTAAAAACAAATAGGGTTAAATCAAAAGGAAAAATAATTTTAATAAAAGAAAGAAAATCAAAAGAATGAAGACTAAATTAGAAAAAACATAACATACCATAAACTTGAATTGAAGAATGAAATTGAAAACCAATAAAACTTTTTACAAAAAAACAAGGAAAAAATAGAAATAAAAAAAATAAAGACCGAATTAGAAAAAATAATATATGACAAATTAAAATTGAATAAAAAAAATAAAAAACAAATAAAACTTTTATAAAAGGGCTAAGAACAAAAATTAGAAATAAAAAAATAAGGACTAAAATTGAAACACCAAAAATAAAGAGGGTCAACTTGTAATTTTTAAGGTAAGAGAGAGAAAATAAAGGGAAAAAAATGTCAACCGACAACAAATTACACCACCTCCGCCAACATGCATCGCACTAGGAGGAAGAGGATGCAACAACGCTTCAAATGACATGGCGAAATGATAGTTTTGACCACCAAAAGGTATTACACGTGCCGCCCAAATAGCGCAAGTGCCTCCTAGGTGCTGGCACTTGAATAGCACGCTCTAGCAGTTTTTAAATTTTAATATTAATTAATCATCCTAAAAAGACCAAACTACCTTTAATAGTTTTAAAATTAACAAAAAACAAAAAACTATGTGAAAAAGACTAGAAGGCCCTTGGACTAATGGCTATTTTTTTCTTGATTCCAGCGGTAAAGATATCTTTTTACTATATTGAAAAAAAGACAAAAAAGCCTTGATGATAACAATAATATGAATATTGGACTAATAGCATGCTTAGTTGAAAATAAGTTTCCAACAAGTTTTATATGAATAATAAATCAATAAACTGAGATCAAGTTCAATAAAGAAGCAAAATAAAGAATTGGTTTAAGTAATTATTTTAGTGCTTAAATATAAATCTTTATATCTTATATAACCGCACAAATTAAAATGATTGCATGCACTTCACTTTACATGTATTTTAAAAGGATTAATAAAACGATTCTAAGAATTCACCAGATTTAAAATTGCTAAAATTGAAATTCCACATGAACTAGTATCATTTGGTAATACCAAATGAACTGATCAACCACTTGTTCTCAAGAATGAACACCTGGAAATGGCTAGTTTTATCTGAACTGGTCAACCAATTTTCTTGACCAATCTAAAGTAGCCGACCATTTTATTTGTAAGAGGAACAATAGTGGCTATGAAATTGTTAGTTTTTACTAGAAACATGTGTGTGTGTGTGTGTATTTTATGTCTACTTGTAAAATATACAATCTATCTTATGAGAAAAAACACTTTAAAATTATCAATTCCTAATCATGCTCATATATGTGCATTAAAACCTTTATAATCTTGCACAAGAGTATACATTCTCATCCTCAAAACACTTAAACATTTTCCAATCAATTAAGTGTTATCTTATGAGATATAAAAAGACTGGAACTTTCAATTGTATTATCTACTCCACGAGAGAGTATCTTATTGTAAACAAAAATCATCAAATGTAAATCTTTTAGAGTTTAGGTGAAAAACTCTTAGTTATTAGTGAGGAACATCACAATAAAATCTTGAAGAGGAGTTTTTTTTTGTGGTGAAAAAGGACTTGGTGTGGATTCACCAAGTGAAATTGTATCCTTGAGCTTTAATTAATGAAAAATACAATACTCAAGTACGGTTTGGTACTTGAGGTGTGAATATAGGCTTCCCAAACCATGTTAAAAACCGAGCTTGCAATTTCTATCTCTTAACTATTTACTTTACATAATTTAATTATATCATTGGTTAATTAAGTTTAATCAAAGTAAATTGATTATTTGTTATTATTAGTGGAACACTTAATTCACCCCTTTGGTGTATTATTGCCTCAATCCTAAAACAACAATAATTTAGTCATTTTATTGTTTATAAAAAAAATACACATTTACTCCGAGACAATCCTTTAATGACCAATAGGTCATGGGAAAATACTGAATCACCACTAAATCCAAGGCATCTCATTTTTTCTTTGAAGTGTAAACATAATTTTATTGTAGCATTGAATAGTTTTTTATGTCCGAGTGTACAATGTTTTTTCTACACCTTTTAGAGTTTTTATAATGGAAATAGGAGTTTTGTTAGCGACTACAGCTAATAATCTTTTATAATACAATAAAACTAGTTTACTAGTAGGCAGAATGTTACAGGTGAACTTAAATTTTTTTTTAACATAAAAATATATCTAGGAGTTGCGAATGTATTTTTTTAATCTGTAATTGATTTTTTTAATTATGTACTCAAAATTTAATGTATACAAAGTAGTTGGGGGATTTTACCCTAAAAATATCATTTTCAACAATCCATACAAAGGTTGGATAATCAGATTTGGTTTTCACTACCAGAATTTTATAATTTACCGACATAATATTTTTTTGGTAGTTAAAAACTTACTTTATCAACAAGACTCTTACTAACGGGCTCACATACAGTTATTGTTCATCAAAAAAACTTTTCTTGGTGATTATTGTTTTGTATATGATTTTGGTGGTAAAATAATCATCAATAGATTTATAAACTAAATAAGCATGTCGAACAAAAAAAATACCCACTTTATTTTGTTGATATCTCCCTTTATGAATATGACATAACACCAACAAAAAACACCATGTTTAATTCATTTGTTGATTTTTTTAACATGATCGACGTAATTAAATTGTCTTGGATTAAACATTAGTAGTGGTATTTCCAGCAATTCTTTTCCAACTCTCTATAATGTACCGAGGAATTTAATCTGTTTATAAAACTGTCGGTAAAATAATCAACAATAGATTTATAGACTAAATAAGCATGTCAAACAAAAAAATACCCACTTTATTTTGTTGATATCTCCCTCTATGAATATGACATAATACCGACAAAAAAACAATATGTTTAATTCATTTGTTGAATTTTTTAACATGACTGACATAATTAAATTGTCTTGGATTAAACATTAGCAGTGGATTTCCAGCAATTCTTTTTCAACTCTCTATAATATACTGACGAATTTAATCCGTTGATAAAACTATCAGTAATTTTAGTAATATATATATATATTAAATCTAATAAATTGAGTAAAAATAATTAAAATAAATTAAATAAAAATTAAATATTTATTATATATTTAAAAATTTATCAGTTCAAATACAATTCATCTAAGAAAGAGGGGCTGAAGAAGGAGGCGGGTTATCTCTGGGACCTGAAGGTGATAAGAGGGAGCACATGTACCACTCATGTGTGATTTTAGCTTCATGTAAAATCATCGAGTTTGGTCATCTCAACACTAAGTTGTTGTGTCTCAATAGCAAGATGGGTCGTCCAAGTTTTAACTCGTTGGTTTAAAATCTCCTTAAACTCTAGAGTTTGAGTGCTTGAAACGGATTGCGAGCATCCAACGATCAAAACACTTCAAGTCGTCTACAAGTTCTCGGCCGTAATATTTGAGATACCATATATCCAATTTTTATCAGGTCCATCAACCGATATTGCTTCCAACCATAGTTCCAGATCAAGTTCCGGATAGGTTGAAAGATCGTCTCTGTATCTCTCCTGCATTCATATGTTATATGTTTCCTAAAAAAAGTCATCAAATTAAAAAAAATATGATAACTTAAGAAAATAAATTATTGAAACTCTAGGCTCAACTATCTAAGAGTTGTCACACCTTTTTTTGACGCTTATCATTTCACATATGTGTTTCTACAAAAAGCTCTATTGGTCTTGGTTCGCGTCTAAGAATCATAGCCTACAAGAGAAAACTGTGTTAGTTAAACATATACATATAAAAGAGCAATTTTAAAAAATAGATGTAATAAAAAAAGAATTTTACTATCTACTTAACATGCAAAATGAACGAAATGGATCTACTAGTGTGAGTGGTAATGGAATCGTAAATCTCTCTATTCTAGTTCTCTGCATTGGATTGTGACCATTGCATGAAATGCTTGGAAACAACATGCTAAATATAATCTACTCATACAACCCTTGAGACGTATGGAGGTCTGAAATCCTTTCAGACCGCCACATCCTTTCAATTTTAAAGCTTTTTTTTTTTTGCTTTTTTCTATGCCTCGTACAAAAAACCATGCAACCTATATGGTACAAATAAATTATTGATTAATAAATGAAAAATAAAATGTTAACATTTAAATTAAAAAAAATATTTATTTTGATTTCAATCTTACTTTATTACATTATAATTCTCTCAAACCCTTATGAAAACAGTGTTGTTAGCCCAATCCCAGTAAAAATTTCCTTGCAGATCAAATTTGTTAGTTAATAAATTAACGAAATTAAGATAAAAAAATATTTAAGTTAATATTAACCTTAAACTTTCTGAACCATTCATCAATCATGGGTTTCCATTCAAGATTTTTGGAAACATGACTTCATTGAAACAATGACACTTCCATCGATGATTTCATCGCTAGTGTTATTGTTCAAGCAACCACAATATTTGTAAACCTAAAATTACATTCGTTATTTGAAATTAATTTTTTAGAAATTATTAATTGTTCTTTATTTTTTAGTAGTGCATAAAAAAAACTTACATTGAGTGGTCAGGCTTCCACTAGGCAAGGTACTTCCTAGTAAATGGATTCTGCTCTAAAAAGACCCCTTCTCAGTGTAGCGACATCACACTCACTGAACCTGCGTCAAGAGAGATTGCACAAGCCTCAGGGGTTAGTTCATGATCTGCACCTAATGACTCATGGTCGTCAAAAGTGCTACTAGTTCTTCTAGTAATGATCATGTCTATACAACGCGCTAATGATTTTTCCTTAGGCATCTACACAAATCAAAGGATTGAGATACCGTAAACCATTTCTATTTAAAAACAAATTGGCAACACCTCTTCTATATAGGAGACTACCCAAAATTTGTTTACTTGCAATTACACATTAATAATATATTACCACAAACTAGTTGTTTTATTTCCATTATTCCTATATTTCCAACATATCAATTTACCATAATAACTGCATGTACTTGGTAATCAAACTAATAATTTGATTAACTATTTGTAGCAGTTAAGATTGACATTTAGATTTATTGTTGAAAATCACTCCGACTCTCCTACGGTTTACTAATGTAAATCTAATATTTCTAATTTCTTAAGAGTTTAAGTAACTATATAAAGGCACTTTCATTGTCTAATTTTTCTGAATTATGAGTGGACATAACTACATAAACAAAATTGTTAGAGATACATGAATTAGGATACACCAATATCTTATTTAATAAGAACTTCACATTACCAAGCGTGGCCAACATCCAAATCCATTTAATATAACCTTTTACATTATCTTAAAGATTATAAACAAATGCACAAACAAATCCATTTTCAATCCTAGCATCTCTTGAAACATCATTTACATGGCCTTTCTATTCTACATTATCTATGTTCTCATTGTACTTAAAATCTTATAAAGCAAAGCCCAAAACACTCATTTTCCTATCCCTCATCTCTTACCTAGCTAAAAATAAGCACCACACACTATAAGTAGTCATAAACATGAATCCAAAAATCACACACAATAACCAATTCAAACCATTCTCTATTTAAAACAAAACACAAAGAAAAACAATACAAATATTCATAAAACATTTTAAGCCATAAATAAAGACCTTATACAACAAGTTCACCTATCCAAAACTACCATCAGAACAAAAAAATCCGACACAAAATAAAAATACAATTAAGTTTTGAAAATTAAAAAAAAAGGATGAAGAAGGAAATTGACCTTGAAATATTCTCCTTACTGGTGTAGAGGACCTTGCTGGAGTGTCTTTGGAATAGCTTGAGAATGAAAAAAAACAACTAATTAACTTAACAAAACTTGGCAAAAATTTTAGATATTTTTTATCGATGGATTTACTGACATATAGTTAAATATTAATATTTTTAACACGTTCGTCGGTGATTCTGTCTGTAATCTTTAATTGAAAATTTCAATTTAGTCCAAAAATTTTAGAAACCCCCCTAAATATCACCGATGACTTTTCGGTCATCGGTGATTCCATTTATAATGAACAATAATGAACAGTGTATCTGAGAAATGAACACTTCCAAACCTCTCGGGAATATACCGATGGATAATGTCCGTCGATGATTCTGTCTATAATGAATAGTACATATGAGAAATGAATAGTGTCAAACCTTTCGGAAATATACCGATGGACATTTTCCGTCGACGATTTCATTTGTAATGAATATAATGAACAATTCCAATGAGAAATGAATAGTTCCAAACCTCTTGGGAATATATTGACAGATATTATTCGTTAGTAATTTCATCGGTATAAAACAATTTTTGTGTTCATATTGTAATTGTATTTTTTATCTATCCATCATGCAAATAGTTAAAATCACAACACAGCACAACACAATAACACTAGTTCTATGTATAATAATAAAATCACAAAAAAAATAAATGTTTCCTTGTCATGTAATGATAAATTCACGTCATTGTCATTATATTAAAGTTAATTTCATCCAGAAATATTAGATTATAGATAATTTCATTACATATTCATGTTGTGCAAATTAATCAGAATTGTCTTATTCTTTATTGTCATCATCTTCATCTCCATCGCAATCTTTTACATTGATTTCATCACTACCATCATCTTCATTGACTTCTGTGTGTCCGCTAGTTCTTAAAACATCATTTAAATCCTTAACGTCAACATAAGTAAAGTATTCTCAGCGACGTGAAAATTTGAATTTTCTTCTAAGTCAGTAGATAGAGCAACTCAATATGGATTAACTAACTCATCAAGTTGAAAGGTATTATCTCCCATAGTTAGTTTATCATTACCATTCTAAACAAGTTAAACATGACCTATGAGTTTGGTTTTCACTATAGATAACTAATCAACTATTGAATGATCATTTCTAAGGGAAGAAGTACATGTGTAATAAACTTGCTGGCATTGCTTGATGAAAATAAGACATCATCGACATTACATAGTCTAGCCTTTATATTAATTTCTACTAAACCATGATGGAGATCTACTCTAATTCTCTAGTCAATGGTATCATACCAATAGCATTTGAATAAAAGACTTTATTATGCTTGTTGTGATATTACAATTCAATTACCTCTTTTAACTTACCATAGTAGTTAACTTTGAACTCATTAGAAGTCGATCTCTTAACATAAACTCCTATGTTATATGTTTTTCTACCCTAACCATACTCTTCAGTATGAAAAACATGTATATTGATGAAATACTCATTTTAGCACTTCACATTTCTTTTAGGACTCGAACCTAATAAATTCAAAGTAACATTAGCATTCTCCCAATTGATAAACCTGGTACAGGAATTACAACCATTAACAATTAATGAGAAATGTGTTACAAAATTAAGTATTCTTAGAGATAAAAATAATTAAACAATCCTTAAATGTATTCTGAACCACGTGGAAAATGTTCATCTTATAATCAAAAGATTTAAGATTCAGTTAGTAGTGAGTTTTGGAATTTTAAATTTTACGATGTTTCCTACAAGAAATTATTCAATATATTAGTTTATAATAGTATAAGGGATAAATTGTTCAAAAGTAATGACATGTTAATTATTATACTTACTGAGTCTGAATTCATCATAGTTAAATAACTCATAATTATATGCATGTTTGAGTTCAATTTTTGTCAAGTATTCTCCCTTCACAACATATTTGGTACAGGTTGTCTAGGATGAGAAAATATTGACAAGTTCTCATTCAAAGATACTTCCCCATCGTCATTATGCCTTAGAACGCGGTTGATTCTTGTTCTTAAGTGAAGCTCAAAATAGTATGAGATAAATATTGAGATCTCTTCAACAATTTAAGCCTCATATATTAAAGCTTCAACATGCACCTTGCTTTTTACTTTTCTTCTAAGGTTGAACAAGTATCTGTATGGAATTAAATGAAAGTTTTGAATTAAAAAAAAAAGATAGTAGAAATTTAATTACGATACATGTGTAATCCCCAACCTTTCAAATAGATACATCCATCTATACTGGATCAAGCTTTCAACTTTTGCCTCAAACAATAAATGTATGGGTAAATGCTCTATTGAGTTGAAGAAACGATGAAAGCAATATCATCTTAAGTTTGCAAATTGTCTAGATAATATTTGTTTAAAGCCTCTCCATGTGTTGTGTATGTAACTTATTGGAGCATAAAGAGGGCTCCGAAGATATGGTTGCCCCTCTTTCTGGCCCTCCTCAGGTGCAGCGAGTTACTGCTTTTCAGCGTTTGGAGAAAACTGTGCACACTCATAAGGGGCACGCCAAGGGACAAACAGAGGCTGCACACTCCAACAAGGGGAATGACAAGGGGCAAACAGAGGTTGTACACAATAATAAGGAGAATGATAAAGGGAAAACAGTTGTTGAGGATACCTATTTGGACCCCATGCATGTGGAAGCAGATGAATGGGAGGTTGTGAGATGGAAGCACAGCAAAAAAATTCAAACCCACAAAGGCAACAATGTGCATTTTGTGGAGTTACATGCAGGGATTTCTGCCGAAGTCTCTACTAAAAGTGGAGGACGTAAGCATGCCAACAAAGCCCAAGGAAGTGGTAGGGGTCCA
>Ga0325411_1000670_pt1 | contig 36320 bp, 22 predicted proteins | sample PopdelMetagenome_13_FD_206181 | JGI IMG/M metagenome (GOLD analysis project Ga0325411, IMG submission 206181) | Populus deltoides microbial communities from Bellville, Georgia, United States - Xylem-PdIQD-R4 | ecosystem: Host-associated > Plants > Phyllosphere > Stem > Wood/Secondary xylem...
AGCGGAGCTTGTCTGGCTGTGCGATCGATGTTGGTCTAAAATTGCATGCACTCATGCAGGCTACGTTCATGATCACTAGCAAATTAAAAGCCGAAGATGGACGAGCAACAATGAGACATCGCTCATACTTCCAAGAACGTGTCAAACAGTGAATTTGGTAAATCTAATTACTAGCAGAAAATGGTCTCGAGCCAGGAGTAAGAAATAAAAAGTAAGCTAAGAAAGGATCAAAGGGAGAAGAAATAGTAATAAAAAAGGAGCTTGGGTGGTTGAGGGAATTTAGAATGGTGGACCCTAATGTGTAAAGAAAAGCATGCATGTGCATAGATGCATTGGACTGAGCCATGTGAACTTGTTTGGCTCATGGGGCTTGTGTCGCCCAAGTGTCAAACCCTATCCCGTGTGCGCCGCTGCAGGGCATCCCACTTACCACTTATTTATACTATTGCTATATATCGAGTTGCTAATTAATTAACTCCTCCAAGTTTCTCAACGGAGATGCAAACATTGGATCATATTTTAATCAGAACTGCCTTTGAGATTAACATCGATCTTCAATGAAGATCTATGGTTTCTATAGCGCTGAGATTGCTTGTGTTATATCTTGACACTTGTTTTCCCTACAAAGAATCATATAGAAGGTATAAGTTTCAGCAATCATCAATCACCAAATGGTCTGTGGTCATAATAATTATAACCCTTCTGCCGCATGTTCAGTTTTTTTTGCTCCCCCTCTTTCTTCGAGCTAGGGAGACTGAATAATGATTCAATGATTATTGATCAGATAAATTGTTAGTTGTTAGGTTATGATCCGTGGGCGGTGGTTACGTAACAGACTAAAAAAGTATGGGTCAAATGGAACAAGCTTATATGTGAAAGATCATAAGCACAGAATTGCAGAACGCAAAATAAAATATTAAGACTGATATGCCTGGTGGATTCTTGGTGCTCTGAACCTTCTATGCTGAAAAATTGATCTTGGATTCATGATCTCTTGAACCTAAACCTCATTTCGAGAGCGGATCCAAAGCGCGAGTCCTGCTACATATGTGCTAACTGGAATTGTTTCGTTAAAGCGTTGGTGAATCTATATGGGAATATTAGCCTATGCCCTTCCCTTGATATCCCTAAGGCAGCATAGGTTACTGTGATGGTAGAATTTCTTCAAGCTTAATTTCCTTGTATTGAAACGATTAAATACAGTGGTGAATTGTTGCACCCTTTTGGATTGACACGCCTCGCTGCATGCATTCGAAAATTTATTATGGAAATCTTAAGTTTTAGGGAAGGATCGTACTCATGTCATGTCCTCAAAATCGGGGAAGTTATGGTTCTTGGTGCCTCGGCCATTTGGCTACAAGGGCTAGTTAAGGCCGTCCGGACTCCAGGGAGTATAAATAAAAAAATGCACCCATTTCGAACAATCTTTAACTCGCTTTTTTTTTTTTAAAGGGGAGAGATATGGGAAAATCCCATCTACTGGTAGGTTTTTTTTTTTGCCATGTTTTCGAATTTATCACACTTGCAACTTTCCATTACAAGCCTTTTGATGTGAAAATGAGCTCCCCGCATATATCTCCTAGTAGTAAGCTTCAGGCTTGAATTTGCATTTTTCTGTTTGATGGTGTAGATTTTTTTTAAAAAATAAATAAATCATGGCCACATATTGTTTGGCCATGGCCTAAAAGGCAACACTCGTGAGGTTTGAGTCCCGGCCAAAACGACTACACCCTTACCCCTGCGCGACAGGTTGTCCAATATACGTACACCTAAATATTTTTTCGAGCTTCAAGAAGCTAGAAAGAGATGTAGTCGTGCACAAAAATAAATTACGCTTTACTAGTAGATTTTCTACAAGTACACACTTCTATGTATGGTTTACACCATATTTTTAACTAATAATACAATACGACACTCATTATTATGTTCTAGATAGAACAATCAATGATAAACATTAATAGTTTTATCAATCAATTGTAATATAATTTTTCAAGATAAACTAATATATCTAAAGTTTATAAATAACTTGGATTATCAGGTAAATAAAAAGATTTATACTTTTTTTAGATCTAACATTTTCTCTAACCAATAAATTTTCTTTTAATTTTCTCATATACTATTTCTCTGGTATATCTATTGACTTAAGTATTGGAAGTCCTTCTATAAGGAGATTTTTATTTTCTTAGGAATAACTAAGCTCATATTTAATTCCACATGTCTTGCTGCATGATTACAACCACCAGAAAGCTGAATTTTGATGTGAAATTTTTTCACGACCTACGAACAACATGTAATGCAAACAAAGAATCAATTACACATATGATTCAAAATTAAGAAACTATAATATTGCAAGTCAAATATTGCTAGAACCAAGGTTTAACTTCCCAGCTTAATTCCTGTGCACGTACACGCATGAACACGTCGTATTATAAACTAATTCGCCTTCGATGATCAGAAAAAATGCTGACGGTCAGTAGAGACATGTAAGTGTGCATCCTTATCAACTTAGGTGTGATATTTACTTGGAATCTTAATTCTACATTGTAATTCATATCTTATACAAATTCCTTTAGAACTGGCCATGCGAGGGAGATTTTGCGTCCGTACTTGTGGCCATCAATTCCATTTGTTGTGGGCATATATGTATTGGCTTTGAATCGATTCTGAGTGGCTCAATGATTGCAGAAAAATTATTGCTGATAAGGAATGATTAATGGTGATCAAGGCACGTAGATTGATACCAAGCATGAGTCATCTGGGCCTCGTGATGCCGGATATCATGTCTCCCTTTTTTATATCAATACGGACCAGACCTCGTTAAATCCTGTGAAAGAGGCCGAGACACCTCCTATACGGCACTTGTCAGTGTGAGATGTGGGCCTCTGTCAGCCTCAATATTGGACTGTTTTTACTCGTCCGCAATGGGGTCAAGAGTTGAGCGAGCTCAGCCTCACGTGTGGTCCGAGAACACGAGATGGCTATTTCTTCACCCCCCGAAGAAAAAAATATATGAATTACGTGTTTCAATCTTGGTGAATTGTCATTCTAAAAAATTAAAATGAAAGGCGGTTCTTTCTTTTTCTTTCTTATAATATAGGAAAGAAAATATTATTTTGTTATAAAAAAATATTAAATTGATGTTTTTAAATGGGTTTTGAAAATTTTATTGTGTTGATTTTAAAAATAAAAAATTTATATAAAAAATTATTTTAATATATTAAAAAAGTAATTAAAAAAAATATATACCACGACACTAAACACTCCTATTACAAGAATCACCAATAGGTTGATGCAAATTCCAATGCGGGGTGCATTACAAGTATTTTTTATTTAGAAATAAATTAAAATAATAATTTTTTATTTGCTAAAATTTATTTTTAATATCAACACATTAAAAAAAATTAAATTTATTTTTAAAAAAACAAAATTACAGCACAAAAAAACAAACAGTGCCTTGGATTTTTAGACTGTGGATCCCTCTCCGAGGCATGCCATATGGGCATCTTGAGTGACATGATGAGCGGGCGTGCGAGCTATTTGGACCCATACATGGGAAACAAGAACTAAGAAGGAGAGAAAGGGGGCTTTTTTGCCTTTCCTTTTTATGGGCCTTAATTTCTTCTACCCCTGATAGTCCAAAATCCAAAACATTTTGCTACCACGTGCGGCTCAAGGCCTCCGTTTCATTATCACACGTGTCTCGTCGATTTGACATCCTTTATAGTTTATATTATATTATTTGCCCATTTATTGCAGGAAAATAAACTCTTGTGTTATGTGGTGGAGGGTATTTTTTAAAAATATTTTTGAATTTAAAATATATTAAAATATTTTTTTATTTTAATATCAATACATTAAAAAATCATTTACAAATATTAAAAAATATTCTTAATATATTTTTAAATAAAAAATATTTGTGAAGCCTTACCGAGCACACACTAAATCAATGCCATGATCTGGTCTTGGTTTAGAAATAGGTGGTAGGCCCTTTTTGCGTCTGGCATGGTTCATACAATGGATGATTAATTGGCCCGTTTCTCTTAAATTATTGCTTTTTGTCGAGATGGTTTTTCGCTACTTGTTTTTGCCGTAGATAAATGTGTTTTATAAAAAATATTTTTTTTTATTTTAAATTAAATTTTTATTAAGTATTTTTAAATTATTTTGATGTGTTAATATTAAAAATAAAATTTAAAAATAAAAATTATTTTCATATATTTTAAAACAAAAATATTTTTAAAAATAATTATGTTAGGTATATTACAAAAACTCCAGAGATAAATTTGAGATCATTTGGGTACGCGGTTGAAACTGTGTTCCCTTAAATTTTTTTTGTTAATTATTTTTTTATGTTTTTAGATTGTTTTGATGTGCTGTTCTTAAAAATAATTTTTAAAAAATAAAAAAATATCATTATAATATATTTTTAAGCGAAAAATATTTTGAACCGCAATTGCCACTACAATCTAAAAAGGTTTAATTAAAGGATTTGAATGTGGTTTTACAATATATATATATATATATATATATATATTAAGCAATCAAACTTCTATATAGCTATGCAGTGGCTCATATCTTCTTTATCTCTAAGCTTTAACAAAAATTGACTGCGTTAATTTTAATTTCAGTTGACATGACTTGATCTTCTACATGGGCTCATAGCTTTGTATGGGCGTGGCTATGTGCTAGCACCGGCAACTGCCAGCTACTTTTTACTTGAAAGCCAGAATGAAGCTAGCTGCTTCATATCCCAAGCTATCTCTCATATTGGAAGGTCTGCTCAAAATTAAAGATAAAAGGGGCTAATTAATTAACTTTTGAGGCAAATACAGACTAGAAAAGGATTTTCTCTCAATTTTTAATTCTACTTTACATAAGAAAATACGTGAGTTGTAACAAGCAAATACCCAGCCAGTATAGATTTGTTTTATAAACAGATTTTTAACGCAGTTAATTTGAAAATTACTAAATTGAAGATTTTTGGATGCTCAGAATTCTTCCTCTCTCTTTGAACCAGGGAATTTATTCCAATCTTATTAAAAGCAACTGGTCCTGCAGCATGTTCCATCACTGCCAGATGCTTCATCTTCCCTTTCTTTGAGCTTGCCTGACAGAGAAAGATTAGACCCAGCATCGCTGAGTAAGCACCACGAATCCTTTTTGCGTACATGCACATGATTGATTTAATTTTTTTTTTTACAATATCCGAACCAAGTTGGCTCATGTTTCTGTACCGTTTTAGGAAGATGCCAAGCACTTTCATCGGCAGGAATCTCATCGCCAGAAGAAAAGATCAAGCCAGTCACTTTTCCTGGAAAGAGTTTCACTCCTCCAACTCAACCAAGTTCATTTTCGACTGGGAGAGGGAGCATTTTAATCGAACTTTTCTATAAATAAATGGTCCATGGAAAGAGCAAATATGATCTTGGTAGTGAGTCACGATCCCAGGCAGCAAAGCAGTCGACTTTATCAAAAGGAAGGTTGATGATTTGGTTGGAGAAATTGAAGTCGCAGTCGGAGCTAGAATTATGCAGGAGCACACGAATATCTTGCTACCAAATTACTTAAATCTCAAACCTGCCAAGATAGCGGACTCGCGGAGGCTCTGTGTTTTTACACCTATCAAAATTCTAAATATCATGGCCAAAATTAAACATAAAATCAAATTGTGGACGAGATTTAAAAGGTAACAATCAGACAGCACTATCGCATAACGGAGAAACAGATTGTAGTTATTACGCATTCCCATCATTCAATTAATTGCAAAACCGAGAAGATTTGGGAGCCATATGGGCTTGGCTTGTAAATTATACGCCTCAAGACTTGATTAAACAAAGATTTTGCCTCGAGTAGTTGGTCATGGGGCTCCCATGGATGCAGGCATTTAATGTGTGCTCTTGGCTAGGAGATTAGACTCAAAGTTAAATGGTGGCATCTTTCCCTGTAATTAACGTGGGGGCAGTGTTGGTGGAAGGAGGAACATCTTGATGATGAATTCTACTTGCCTACATTGCATTGCAGCAGAAACCTTTTTTTTTTTTTAAACAATTAACAAAAACCAAAAGGATGGTGACTCTGCTGTTTAACACTTCACAAAATATTATTTATTATAATAATATATATTTTTTAATTTTATCATTTGATTTATTAAAAATTAGGTTTTATAATTTGTTGTATTTTATTTTTTATATGGTTATATCGATTTCATTATTTATATTGTTGGTCTAACAAGTTAACTCGATTTGACTTAAGTTTTTTTCTTTTTAAAATAATATTTTTTTTTCAATTTTATTTTTTAATATTGAGTTGATTAAGAATTAAAATTTATGATTTGTTTCACTTTACTTTCTATAAGATTATTCTCGTCACATGACCAAAGTCATTTTACTGTGTTCTTTTTCTTATATTGATTTTCTTATAATTTCATAATTCAAATAGTATTTCATAATTTATTTTGATTTTTTTATGAGGTTTTTTAGTCTCATAACCCAAGTTTACATGAAGAGTTTTTGTATCTTTTTTTTATTATTTAACATTGAGTTGATTGAAAATTGCGATGTGTAATTTATTTCGATTTGCTTTATATGAAGTTATTATAATCTTGTAATATGGCTCGTGAATTTAGCAACCTGAATTGTTCTAAATTAATCCAATATGTTATTATTTTAGTATATTAAAAAAAATATCTTGAATTTATTTAAATTAAGCTATATTTTTAATGGTTATTGACGCTTATCTTTCAACATGTGAAGTTAAATGTAACATGAATTTTATATGATTAAAAAAAATATTCTATTAAAAAAATAATATTTTTTTATATTAAAAACTTTAATCTAGCACACAACATAGATAATAGTACAGCCTTTATAAAAGAAAAGAGAATGGCATAATTCATTTAAGGTCATGTAAGGCTCAAAAAGGCAAGAGCTGACCATGCCACATGACATTACACATGTCATGTACCGTCCACGAGACCAAATCAAATTCCAAACACAGAGGGTCCCATTTATGTCAAACCCATATGACCATGCATTGCCAATCAAAGACATCTACGAGGGACCCTCAGGTCACATGGGGATGTCCCCATCAAACCCTCATGATCCAACGTTCCTTGATTTGCCTCTCAAAGAATCAAATCTCATCCGTTCGCTCCTGGTCCCCAGCCTTCAATACCATCGGCCGTGCTTGTCTCTTCTTTGTCCCCCTCACTGACAACACCAAACTCCATTGTGCGTCTCGTTTGACAAGCAATGATATCTGTTGCCGTCTTTCACTTCAATGATTCAGCTTCACGCGCATAACTCAGGCGAGTTTCTGTGAGCCCAACCTGCAAACCCTACTTGGCAATATGTGATTGGACCAGAGGGTAGAGCGTGTGGCACAGGTTCGTGGGGATATCATTCCTGATCAATGAAATTCATGCACGAACAGAATAAGTCACCTGGATATTGTCCCTTGTTAACAACCCTTATAAAACTATTTCTGTATCGCCTCTTTCTCAGCATCACAACAACAGTTTCAAGAAATAGTTCAACTTTGATTGATTTGGAATATTCAAGAATTCCCTCTGCGCAAGAGGTTGTAGCCAAAAGAGAGATTAATTATTGTTTGGCATCATCAAGTTTTGCTCTAAGATTTGTGATAAGCAATGGAGAGGTCAGTGGCATACGAAAGACATCTAAATCTAAAGGCAACAGAACTGAGATTAGGGTTGCCTGGAAGCGATGAGCCAGAGAAACCATCAACTACTCCTAGTGTTAGGAGTAACAAGAGAGCATCACCAGAAATATCAGAGGAGTCTAGGTCCAAGGGCAGCTCTAGTCTGTCCTCCAATGTTGAAAATTGTGAAGGAGATGGTGCCCCTCCTGCCAAGTAAGTTCTTTCACCTCTAACATATTGAACAGCCGAATCTTTCTAGACATGATCAAGATGAGCAACTGCGTTGATTTGTGTCGAATATCTCCTGTGATAACATGTTTGTGTTGGCTAATGATGGCAGGGCACAAGTAGTGGGATGGCCACCAATCCGATCTTACAGGAAAAATTGCTTGCAACCAAAGAAAAATGATCGAGTTGATGGTGCTGGAATGTACGTCAAAGTAAGCGTGGATGGAGCTCCTTATCTCAGGAAGATTGATCTTAAGGTGTACAGGAGCTACCCAGAGCTCCTCAAAGCATTGGAAGATATGTTCAAGCTTACCATCGGTAAGCATATGCAAATTAACTCCCTTATCACATATATGATAATAGTAATGATGGTGGATTAAATATTGTTTTATCGTTTCTAATTAGAGTCTAAACAAATGTTTCAGGAGAGTACTCAGAGAAGGAAGGATACAATGGATCTGACTTTGCTCCTACTTACGAAGATAAAGATGGAGATTGGATGCTTGTTGGAGACGTTCCATGGGAGTAAGTTCCATCTTCCATTGTTTCTTAATCTTTTATATAGATGAAGTGCTCTCCTAGCTATCTGTTTCCCCAAACTTACAAGGGTTTTGATCGTATTGCAGCATGTTTATCTCCACCTGCAAGAGGCTGAGAATTATGAAGGGATCAGAAGCCAGAGGATTGGGCTGTTAACAAAAAGTATATACAGAACACAATTGTTCAAAACGTGTCAACGAAAGGAGATTTGGAGATATTTAGGACAAGAGTAATTGGCCTTGGGGTTCTACAAGAGATTGTGAGGTCTCTCAAGGTTACTGTAATAGGAACAGAAACATATTTGATCAGATGTTTTTTTCTTTTCCCTTCTCCGTGTAGCTTGATTTTGCCTTCATTTTGTTTTTGTTTTCTAAAATCATAAAGAATTAATACAGCTGGGAAAGAGAATAAATGGAAATTCTCGAGATCCAACTGCACAGAGAAAATGTATCGCTTTCTTCCAAGATTTGGATATGTATCAATTACACTACAGATACAAAAGATTATACCTTTTTTTTTTTTTCTGAATCATATACGAGTGTTCAATATTCAGTGCTAGAAACATAGAGAGAAAATATTTGCTCTTACTTGGTAATTGAGGCTCCTTTTTATGCTTAATAGTCTAAATGAGATTTGGTATCGTCATGCATGAGGCATAGCATTTGTAGGGGAATGAGAGATTGAATGGACTTTGATATAAATCCAAAACCTTATTTCCAACAATATTTTCCAAATCTAGTTCAACAATATTTTCCTTTTTCCATTGATGGTTCAAAAGAGAAATTCCAGCAGGAATTCATACCCTCTTCAATCCCACGATAGGAAGAGTTACTATGAGAGCATTTTAATTCCACATTAGGGTTCCATCTAAAACTGTACATCTCAATTCATCTAACAAATATTGTTTTTGGCATAACAGGGAGAAATGGGGGTAAGTCCAATAAAAAAAACCAGTTCGAGCACTAAATACCTAGATGATCATTTACAAGGATGGATGCTAACATCACACTTCATTCATACAGAGAGGAGATGAAACTGGGTTTTCAGGAATGTACAGAAAAATTGCAGATACCTTTCCACCAATTTGCTGGAGAATGAATCCCATCCAAGCCAGATTGCCTGGAAGGGCTTTACCCGATTCTATGAGCGTACGTTACTAAGATTCAGATTGAAACTTCATGCATATGCAAGACGGAAAAAAAAAAAAAGGGGGGCAGGCACATGATTATGACTCCGGCAAACTTCCATTTTTAGGAAGAGAGGGCAACAAAATCTAGAAAGACGGTGAGAAACGTGTTTCAGTATTTATAATTACTCGTCATCAGCAATGACTAGAGAGATTGCTGATAGGAGAATAAATTTCTTAGATTCCCTCCTATTCTAAATGGCAGCTGGAGAGGAGACACTAGAGCTGCTACCAGTTCTAGAATTTCTGTATTCTTGAAGCCTTGCTACCTCTATCATCTACGGACATTGAGTTTCAATAGAGCAAACTACTAAAAAGCTGAAAGAGTATCTCTTATCATTGTGAATAACAGAAACATTGCGATTAAGACAACAGAGGCATCTATTCATCATCAGTCATGTCTTCTCTAATTACTTTTAGTGTAAGCTACTAGTAGTGAGCACAGCACAAAACGTCAAACAAGATTGTTGAGGACGTTGTAAAGGCGCAAGAGCTCAGGTATGACGCTGCCAAATATAAAGTCTAAGCCATGGGTTATGTGTCCATCTTCATATACAAAAACTCTGACGTGGGATTACATGCATATCTCAACAAATATCGTGTTGATTTCCTTAATTATGTTAGCTCTACATCCTACTCCTTTACTTAGCCCATGGTAGTAATAGATCAAGTTGAAGCCAAGCTGGATGGATTGAGGTCCAACCAAGCACTCATGCATAAACACTAAAATAATCCAATCTTGCATAGAATACGCTATATAATGTTCCTGATGAAATCCATGAAGAAATACCAGTCCATGTTGGACATTTTTCTTGAGGCCAAAGAGAAGAACCATGTTTTATAATGACAAGCATGTTGATTACGGTTCTAAATGGTTCAAAAGCCACAACTAAACTTACAACTCATAGTCAATATATTTCTACATCACATAATATAAATACAAAGCCTATTCTGGATCTTTCAAAAATTACCTCAGATAAAGAGGGAAAATAACTTGATAAGCAGGAATTCCACCATAAGTGACACCAGTAATGGGGGGGAAAGCACTACATGCTATGAAAAGGACAAGAAATCATCACCAGACATTGAACTTAAACGCAACTTAGAGTCCTGATTACGAAGAGACCCCATTCTTTCATCCAATATAGCTAATTGTGACTTCACCCAGGATGGATTGTACCTGCCTTCAACCCACAAAGCTTCTCCAGTATCTTTGTGCTTGAAATCAGGATATTTTGGGTTCCTCTGTAAATCAAAGAAATAATGGTGAATTAACATAATGAATGAAGCATATAGGAATATATAGCAGCAAACAATCAATTTGAAGTCCTCATGCAGTATTAACAAAAGGCAGACTACTACAGGCCTCTTGATCCATTTTCATAAACAATTATGAAAAACACCATAAACTGAAAATGGATTAACAGAACAACAATAAAACAGAATCTTAATGCACGAAGAAATTTTTTTCAGAACATACAAACACAAAACGATCATTGCATCAAATGCAAGCACTCAAGAACTTTCCAATCAAACACGATGGCAAGAAGCATATGTATGCATGCATTTTCCAATTTATTAACTAAGACGACTACCTTGTCCTTCCTGTTATCCCACCACTCCAAAGGACTAGCAAAAAATGCTTGCCACCGTTCTTCTGTGGAACCCATGTCATTTGCAGTGTTATTACCAAACTTTCTACCTGCAGGCAGTTAAACATCAAATAACGTCAACAACCAAACAATAACTTTACATTCGAAATCTTATGTCATAAAAGACATGTGATTTACCAGCTTCCATGTTATTAAAGCCTCGGTCATATAATCCTGTCGGAGAGCTCCTCTCTATAAAATTCAGCTGCTGGACAACCACCTGCAAGAAGTTGGAGCAAGATAAAAATCCAGATGTATAAGCTTATTAAAAAACCTAGCCCAGAAGCACATATGACCATAACAGAACCTTGTAGTAGGTCTGCAGCTTCCCATCATCATTTTCAACTGAATCTGAAATCAGACGACCAGACACGTATATTTGCTGGCCTTTCTCTACATGCTGAGAAACAACTTGGGCCAACTCATCCCAGAAAGTCAAATTGATCCTGGGAAACACGCATTATCATTTCCATAAAGGGTTTATGAAATTTAAACCCTATGAAGCAAACTGCAATGCTTGTAATATCACAGGAAAGCAGGAAACAAATGTGTGACAGAGCCCTACAAGTAAAAGGTAACAGATACTGAACACATGCCATTAAATGTACCTATTTCTAGGCTACGCAGATGCAACTGTAATTAATTAAAAGTACAAAATTCAACTTGTTAAATTAAAAAAAAAATTCACTTATGTTTTGCATATGTGCATTTTGTTTACCAGGAGGTGTCGGTTGCAGATTTCTTGACAGCAAGTCGAGTCCAAGCGACTACCTTGCCGGAGGGGAGGTGCTTGATTTCTACAGGGATCCCAACGATGCCGATGAGGTGCACCGAGTTACAGAGCTCCTTGTTCCATTGAATCTCAGCCGGTTTAGCATGCGTAACCGTTTGACTGTAGTGGTTGTCTCTGTAGTCAATGGAGCATTTCAAGCTGCGTTTGGGGAGGGACTTCTTAGAGGAGGTGGAGAGGGGGCTTAGGGGTAAAGTAGGGATTTTGATGTTTGTGAGAGGGTTTTTTGGAATGGAAAAAAATAGGTTAGCTGTTGATGATAATGCTAGTGTTTGCTCTAGAGCCATTGTTGGAAGTTGAAAATTTTGGTCTTGCTGTGATTTAGATTTAGACTTTATGGCAGCGAATGGGCATGAAACGGTGAGTTTTAAAGGTGCCGATACTGTGAATGCGGTGGGGAGTTTGGTTTTGCGGGAAAATATCTTTCAAGGGTTTTTGGCTCCTCTTTTCACCGCACTCTTCTGGTTATCCTTGTTCAGGAGATGAATGGTGTCCCCTTTCGCGAGGAAGATGGGCTAGTTTCAGTTTTGGCATTGTCTTTGGGCTTGGCATGGATCCGTACTAGCACCCTGTTTTTTTTATTTCAAAACAATTTATATTAAATGAATATGTTAGTCTCTTTGAAATAAATAAAAAAATTAGAGAGGAATATATATATATATATATATATATATATATATATATATATATATATATATATTAAGAGTAAGAAGTAAGAACAACCGTCTTTCGCTAAAGGTATTAAAAAAAAAACTTAATAAAATTGTATAAAATAATTGATTTAGAAAGAACTTTCATTTAATTTTTTTTTCCAAATATTAATACGAGTTGACAACAAATTAAACATAGAATGCAATATAAATGGCAAATATTGGGCTAATAAATACATTTTGATAAAAAAAAAGAACATAAAAAATTTTAGGGCAAATCTGATCCAATTTAATTTAATATGAAAAAAATTCTCTCCGAGTATGAAAATTGATAAAAAATAATAAATTAAAATCAATTTTTAATTAATAATATTCCAGATAATCAACTGTGTGTCACTTTATCTAATCTATAAATCACATTAAAACTGATTAAATTCTCATTTATTATTTTTATTTTTAGAAATCCGGAAAAAAAAAAGAGGACAGCTTCTCTATGTTGTATGGGCCGGGCCTTAAAACAATCCACATCCACCAATCTTCACGTGTCCAGATTCAAAGAGCGGGCTAGATTAATGGGCCTGACGAAAACAGAAGCTCGCCTACCACTCGCCGATTGGCTTGTACACGCATCATACTCGGAACATGCTGGCTTCATTCATTTCCTCTCTCGGATTTGTGGTCAATATCATCAGAATCGTCCCACCCAACCAAATCGTCTTCACTCTCCACTGAGCTCAGCGTCCCCGGAAAATGCTAGCTCGTCTCGGAGCCACGCGTCTTCTCGAGATCCGTCAAGCTCTCCGCTTAACTCCTCAGGTTTTCTCCTTCGATTTTTATTTCCTATCGTTTTTCTCTGCATCCAATCGCCTCCTTCGATCTCATTTCTCTCCGCTTCTCTCATTTCCACAGGCATCTCGATCCTTCTCCACTGCCTTGAACTATGTAAGCACTAATCCTCCCTGCTACGAAATTTTGACTGTTTGCTTTGATTTTTTCATTATTTTCATTATTTATTTTTGAAATTAATGTTGTGTGAAATGAAATTGGGGTTTGGTGCAGCACCTTAATACTCCGGATAACAATCCGGACCTTCCATGGGAGTTTACGGCGGCGAACAAAGAGAAGGTAATGTGAAATAGCTAATAATTTTAATCTTTAAGTAATTCACTCTTATTATTTTTCTTTCGGTCTGTGTATATGGCATTTTCACTTAATTTTGCATGTATTTTCAATAAATCTTGATCATTTATATTCATAATTATTAGTAGTAATCGGCGGAGACAAGCCAAGTTTAGTGTAGTTTAAGCTTTGGCCTGGGTTGTTTAGAAATTAGAAACTGTCTCCTGCCAAGCTATTGGGTGCGGCGAGATGGATAGCCTTACTAAACTAGAGCCTGGTCATGAAGGTAATGACCTTGTAAATCAGAAGAATCTACAATTATGATGATGCTATGTAAGTTGGGCCACTGAAATGGGAGTATTATATGATAAATGCAGGTTTGGAATTAAATGCTTTGTGCAGAATATTGGTTAGTTATAGGAGACTTTGGCATGGAGTGATCATTTTGTTGGTATGTTAGTAGCGTCGTTTATGGCCTTGAAGAAGGTTATTGCCTTTAGCAAATATATGAGAAAGGTGATCGATAAAAACAATTTATGATTTGGTGACCTTCTTCAGCGTCATAGAGGAACTGCATTGGAGGGTGACGGGATATTATTGTGTGAAACTCGCAGGGTGCCTAGGCTGTAACTTCTTTTCCTCTCTTGGGGTGCTGATGTAACAACTTTTGTAGGGGTTAAAACTCTGTGTTAGTAGATGATAGTGAACTCTTTGCATTTAAAGGAGGCTTCTTTCTGGGGGTTATTATTACCGTTGGCCATACAGTAACGTATTCATACATGGGGAATAATTCTCCTCTTCTGCTGTCTTCAATGAGAGTTTTGGTAATTTTCTTTCTTGTTTTGGTAGCATGACTGTTAAACATGTACAGACAATTTTGTTGGTTGTAGCTATTTCTCCTTTAATGTGACCATGGTGATATAATGATCTCATCATTGTTACGAGGAAGATGAGAGTGAAACATAACACCAGCAGCTTGTACCTAAAATTCTGTAAATCACAAAGACAACTGTTTACATTCTTCAATTAAGTTAGGATCATGCACTTATGAATTCACCAAAAAAAATTAGCTATTCATAAGGATAAAACTTTGTTTTCTTAAATCAGCAGTACATATCCAATTTTTAAGTGGCTTGTAGGCATGAAGGGTTTCTCTATTAGTATGAATGGGTGAGGCAATTAGCCTTGTGTTCTTGTACTGCAGTAGCAGGGCAGTCGATCAAAGTATGAATGCTGGCCCTTATAACCCTGGAATCTCAATCGAACAGAAGCTTGCCTAGCCCCTATCCTTAACTCCCTTCACCAAAAACATTGATTGTTCTCTTAACTGATTGTCTATTAATGTTTAGATGTTAACATTTCATTTTTCATAACCTCTGATGTCAGGTTAAAGAAATAATATCTCATTATCCATCCAACTACAAGCAATCTGCAGTTATTCCTCTGTTAGATCTTGCACAGCAACAGCATGGAGGATGGCTCCCTGTTTCAGCAATGAATGCTGTAAGTGGACATGATGGACAAAAAATACTGATTTTAATTCACATATATAAACTTCTAGCAGTAAATTCGAGCTAGTCTTGTTAAATACAGGGAATTTAATGGCACATTTGATATGTTTGTGGTAAACAAAATAATTGCGGTGAGAGTTGGATGCTAACATATCATGGCGCTTTTCTATTTTAATGAAATGTTATATGATATTTTATCATATTGTGTTAACAGTTTGTTGGTTGCTTGTCTATTGTCGAATCATTTAGGGATTGCATCTGGTTTGAAGTTGGGTAAATCTGGCCATAGTTACTGTTTTTTTCCCCTCTTTTCACATGACTTTTCCAATGGTAATCAAGCTTAAAAAATCCTCCAAAATCATGATTTGGCATTATCGGACCCCCCAACCCTAAGCTAATGGAGAACTAGAAAATGCATTTCTTAATCACATAAGCAATTGGATATGTGTATCCAAAATTCACAAATGATCACATTTTGTCATATCAACTTGCTATAACCACAAGGGTTTGTGGCTATGCTCCCCACTTTGTCAACCATTCTTCAATTCCAAGGCCAAGTTATGAGGATCTATTTTCTAGTGAATTTCATACTCCATAATCCTGGTATTGATGGCATGCCTGTGACTGGACGATGGCGATTCAGGCAAGCTAGCCTTGGGATACCTCCTGACCATCAAACCAAAAAAAAAAAAACCAAAAAAAGGAAAAAAAAAACTTGGAGCCAATTTATTTTCTTGAAGGTTGTACCTAATATTGCTGTATCTATCAGGGGAAAAAATAACCTAGTAGAATAAGCATTAAAGCTACCCTGTTTAGTTTGAGGATGGTTTTGTGCTTGGCACTGTGTATAGTATTCTTGCTTCAGCAGGTGTGACATTCTTTTTGTCCCTCTGTTCTTATTTGTAGAGCACAAAATTATAGGAGATGCAAAATAATTGATATCTTGAACATAAATGGATAGATTGATAAAAATCCAAGATGGCCATGAATTGTATTATTTTATATCAAATATTTTATTATTTTTCCTTCTGAGTTTCAGTGAGATTTACTGGATTATTTGGTTCATCTAATCAGATCACGAACTTGTTTTGCTAACATGTGTTGCCACTTTGTTTTTCTTAGTTTTTAAACCTGTTTGCTGTAAATTTCAAATTTTTGGATATCTTCATGTGACTAAAAGAAAGATAATTGTACTGGAAAGCAGACTGGTATATGATTAACAGTATTGAAATGTTTTGTGGATCCTCTAGGTGGCTAAGGTAATAGAAGTTGCCCCTATCCGTGTGTATGAAGTCGCAACGTTTTACTCAATGTTCAACCGGTCTCCTGTAAGAAAATTTATCCTTTTTTACATCTTTTTACTCAATGTTCAACTGGTCTCCTGTAAGAAAATTTATCCTTTTTTACATCTTGCTTTCTCCATGTATGCGTAATGCAATTTCATGAGCCTCTTTAATTGTTTTTTCAGGTGGGCAAATATCACCTATTGGTTTGTGGCACAACACCATGTATGATACGAGGTTCACGGGAAATTGAAGATTCATTGTTAAAACACTTGGGGGTGAAGCGCAATGGTGAGTTCTAAATAACATGCTTGGCTTCTTTCATGTTTCAGTGGATCACATGTTATTCAGAATTTGACTTGAGATTTGGAGAATAAACCCTTGCTTCCAATTTTTAATGTGCAGAAGTAACCAAGGATGGCCTTTTCTCTGTTGGAGAAATGGAATGTATGGTGAGTATTTCTTCATCCATCTTTATTAAATGAAGTGCTGTTTTCCTTAGGTTGTTCTTGAATCAGGACTCGGTAATTGGAAAGAACTACATCCATGCTGGATGCTCCAATGAAATTTTTGGAAAATGGATTTCAGTGTGTTTATTGCTAGGTTTAGTTGAAATCTTCAAGTTCTAATTAACAAATACAAAGAGGAAAACTAGCAACTGAAATTATGGGTATTTTGTTATGGATTTTACCCAGTTCTCTTGCTACACATTACTGTTTGAGTGCTCCTGTCCTGTGGGGTAACCGCATGGAATTGTAGAAGGGTATTAGAAGGTGATCAAATGCAAACATATTGATTAGCTTAGATTGTAAAGGCTCTTGCCATCTTAGCAGAGAGATCGAACCCAATTTCACAGGCAATTAGTGGTTAAGGGGTGGCAATCCATCCACTTAAAAAGTACAAAAACTATATGAACATGGATAAAGAAATACAGGTCTTTTATGATACTCTTGATCATCTTTTGTTATGGATGCATGGTGTGATATTAGTTATTGCTTTTCTGCAGGGATGTTGCGTAAATGCTCCTATGATTACAGTTGCCGATTACTCCAATGGATCTGAAGGATATACTTACAATTATTACGTGGGTCAATGATAATCCCTGTCCTTAAAAGTTGAGTATTCGTGTGTTCAAATGATGTAAAACTTTCAGAATTTTATGTTGGTCTTTCATTTTAATTGCAGGAAGATGTTACTCCAAAACGAGTGGTTGAGATAGTTGAGATGCTAAGAAAGGGGGAGAAGCCACCGGTAAGACTACTGGCAGGGGATTTTGATTATCTTTACTTTTCCCTGGGGTTTTTTGTTTCTCATATGACTAGCGCTATTATTGCTGTAAACTCAATTTCTCTTATGCATTTCAGCATGGCACACAAAACCCACAACGCACTAAGTGTGGACCAGAAGGAGGCAATACTACTCTGCATGGAGAACCAAAACCTCCTCCATGTCGGGATCTTGATGCCTGCTAAAGCAATGGTAAATGTTGTCTCAAATAATGCAAAACTTGGAGTTTTTCAGGCTTACTTGATGATTTGCTCTTGTTTCATTAAGCTTAACCATTTTTTTTTTGTATTTTCCTGCCTGCCTGGTTTCTGGTGGATGTTTAAATCCATGCAACTGCTTATTTCAAGTTGTGAAATGGCTTAACAGATCATTGATGTCCTTGGATTCTCATAAAATCTGTAGGTGGTTGAGGGCTTGCCTTTTTATGGTGGCACTGAAAACAGTTTGTTGTAACCACTTGGGTATGGCATGGCTCATAAAATGTAATTCTAAAACCATCCCTAAGATGTTTCTTCGGGGCACCAAAGAAAAAGGAACAGAAAAAACCACCATATGATAACGAGTCAAATTTTGTTGATTCTGAAGTGAAACGAGGGAGAGAGAAACCCAGATTTCCCATGAGTTTGTCATTCGGAGGTTAATATTTTCCAAGCTTTTTTCTGTTCTTTTCTTTTTCTTCTGACATGAGGATCTGTACTCAGTAGCAACTAGCATGTCCACAAGCTTTGTTTCTTGGATTTCTGAGCTATCCCTATATGGTAACTGAGCCATCCAGCAAACTGGATACCCAAATTGGATGACAGTTTGAGCTTGTTGACCTTAAGAGGAATGTTCACCAATGTCGTGATAGCTGTAACGATTTGTTTATGTTTAATGCGGTACTCCGCACTTGGAATGGACCGTGTTTCCCCCCTCATCCGGAACGAACAATTAGTATAAACAAAAGATAGATTATCATGATGTCAGCTCTGCTTTATCAACTTGTCTCATGTAGTGCCTTGAAAGTGATAGACATTTATCCATTTTCGTTGGAGGATTTGAGGATGGTGATGACCAAGTTGTAGTAGTGTGCGACTAAAATGCGGATATTAAAGACGATAGACGTGAACATATTTGCAGAAGTTGAATATAAGCGTGGATGTAGTGACTTGCTTCATTTGTCGTAATTGACCAGCCCACTTCTGTATTAGGTTAAGAGTTGGATTAGGGTCAAGGAATCGAAAACTAAACCCAACAGGCTCTGTATCCGCAACTCTTCTTTTTTAAAACTTCTTACCTGTATGTTTTTTTTTAAAAAAAATGTTTTAAAATTTTTGTTATTTTTTGTTTTAAATTAATATTTTTTTTAGTGTTTTTAGATTATTTTGATATGTTATATCATTAAGAAAAATATTATTTTAATATATTTTAAAATAAAAAAATTTCTGTATGGGATTATTAAAAACACTCCCTTTAATGAATCCATTCACATAGCACCGCAGGTACAAGAATTGCTGCGGATACTTGCTGTTGCACAGACGTGAGTGCAGTTAATCACGGGCAGCAAGAAGAGGAAATATTTGATAGCGATGTCCGATGATACTCGTCGGATTTGCTGAGGCATTGAGGGAAAAAGGACCAGCATCTCAATGACGCGTACAAAAGCTGTTTGAGTTTTTTCCTCCTTGAATCGAAGTCCCCTCTTTTAAGGATTCTGTTTCCTGCCCTTCAAGTACATATTCGCACTGAACGAGCATTTTATGGTTCCAGGAAGATGGCTGTGTTAACAAAACAGTCGGATTAGCAACGGTAATCAACACAACCCAGATCTCCCATTGGATGTCTCTCTCCAATGATTTCATCCTCCAATAACGATTCAGGAGAAAAGGAAGTCAAATTGCTTTTTGAAACACCACGCGCAGTTTTTAAACAAAGTAGCACCATCATTTTCTGTTGGACTAGAACACCCAGCATATTGAAACAACCAGACACCTACCTTTGCATTCCATTTCCTCTGAAATACACCATTACAATAATAGTATTTACTTTCAGTCTACCTCTTTTACAAGGTCCCACAACCCACTACAAAAAAATTGAGCTCCACTAGAAAAGTGCTTTCATCATTTTCCACTCCCCCACCACTGATTCCAAAAGAAGAGCATGTCATGCGAGCTTTGAAAACTCTCCTCTCACTCGAACTTGCAGAGCGCCTGCATTTTTTTAGGCATAGACATCGAACCCCGTTTTGAAAAAAGGCTGGAAAGAAAAGGAAAAGGCAAGAACTATGGCATCTGACTTTGATTGCAATTTGAAACTCGGGGAACATTTGATCGTGGGGGTTGAAACGGGACAAATAAGGAGCGGGACCCTAAGCATTTGGTGACTTTTAAACGGGACCACGGGATGCTCCCCCCTTTCCACGGTTCTATGACGGGGGGTTAGTTTCTGGTTTCACAATAGTAGTGGTATCTGGTGGTTGTGTGTGGTAAATTGCAGTGGCTAGTGTGATGGGCATGATGCAAAGAGCCTTTGATTGGAGAAACTGCATGGCAGCACCAACATTTTCCTCCATTAGCTTAGCTACCTGTCTTTCAGTGCCATCATTTGACCACTTCTCCCACGCCAGTTGGTTTCTTCCGCCTTCGCCAGTTTCATCCTATAGTAAAAGGAGTGAGCTCAGTTGCCTGGGTGCAAAAGGGAAAGGAAGTGAATTATCCTCCATAAACACTATCTTTTCCTTGTTACCTCAACTGGTGATAGTGGGATGTCCGTTACAAGTGGCGCAACAGCACCAGCTCCGCCCAGTCTACTCATGCTTAATATCTGTTAAATTGATGATGTGTCATTATTTAAAAAAGGAAAGAAAGGGGAAATTAATAAATTCATTACAGTTTGTGTGAGCACTTCATTTCCCCATGAATGAGGTACGTACCTAAAAAAGACACTGAATATTCAAACTTTAATGGCATAACATATAATAATTCACCTTTTCCAGGCAATCTTCATTTCATAATTTGTCATTTATAGTGAAGATATTGTCATTCATTACAATTTATGAGCATCCAAATATTCCTGAGGGAACTATACATGACCCTCTCATTTCCTCGCAACAAATTCTACCACAAAAGTACCAACAATATTTAAAGACAAAAAAAACTTGGTTCAGAAATGGAAGGATCAAAGAACAAAAAGTGTACACCCGAGACAAAAGGGAATCTAAAATTAACTGACAAGTGGAAATTCATAATTTATGTGGAAGACCATAATCAATAGTCTAAACAACTGACCACCAATAATTTGGCTTTTATATTCTAAACAACTGACACCACACCACCACTATTCTGGCATAAATGCCTGTTTAGGTTGGATGAAAGAATGACTCTTGCTAAAATCACCCATTGGTTCAGCAATCATCAGAACCTTGACTGGCATAATCAATTATTCTCAAAACATAAATTAGAGTAGAAAGGGGGGGGGGGGATAAGTGACTAAAAATCTTCTTGACTCTTCACAAACACAAGAATATTGATGTTCGCCATAAAGATATTGGCCGAATGAGGATTATGCAATTGAGACTGGAAATTTCGAGATCATACCTTTACTTGAAGCCTTAAAAACTTCACATAATCCACAATTTCATCAAGCATGGCGGCTCGATCCGTCTGTACAAATAAATTATGCATCAGTGATGGAGGATGGATTGAGAAAGAAGCAACCATCATGCTTTGTGAACCTTCCTTTCCTTTGATCAACCAAAACCACTCATTCTATAGCCATATTCCTAGAACAATACACCTATAAATCCCCACCTATAAACTAGAGGAATCATACTCCATTGGACTTTTCCCTTCTAGTACTTATCACTTGATCCATTTTTTGATTTCCATATACACAGTTCATTCTCATTTCCATCACAGCGATTGATTGGAAGCCAAAAGTTGGAAAAAGACTTGAAAGTGTAGGAGTCAGGACACAGATGAACCTATCAAAATACAAAATATCCTGTATCCTCGTGGACAGTCAAGTCCAGCTAGATCAAAAATATGCACGGAAGGAAATCTATACTCAGATGTGATTTCTTGGATATACCAACAAATATTCTGTTAAATCCATAATCCCCAAACAGTTCTGAGAAGAATACAACAAACTTCTGGCAAATGGCCAAATGCTCATATAATTTATGTCAAGGTGCTCAAGTCATATTAATGCATTTGCCACCAGCAGAAGAGGAATCTAATCAATTATCATAGATGCGCACGGTTAAGGCAAACTTGATCACAGACCTAAAACTAATCATGTATAACTCTAGCAGTTTCAGCAAAATTAACCATTTTAACTACATGACACTATATTGAATTTTTCATATTCCATTTGAACACATACAATTTTTATATATTAGTTGATTCCCAATTTGTAGAGGGGTTAATTGTTAGACTTTATAAGCAAATTTTTTGAACACAACTGAAACTCCACTGCATTGGCAAACTGCAGACTGATGCTCAAACTCCTTCTCCCTTGTCAAATAGGGCAGCTTTTCTATAGTGGGCTCGGTAGTAGGACTCTGTTACCACCACACATTGCCACATATTTAGCACCTAGGAGGTGACAAGTACCAACGAGTAGAAAGCAGTAGATATTCGGTCTAGGCCAGCTTGTTTGACCCATAATGTGCTGTAATTAAGGCTGCGAGACAAGTCATTGCCACTGCCAGATAATCCAGCATAACTACAAGGTCAACCACCATGGAGTAAAACTCTCACAAACCACCACTAACCATCCCTATGGTGGATTTCTTTACTGAAATCAGACCAGAGATTTGAAACAATAAAGTTGTCGTAGTATTTAAAATCATTAACCTCAACTTGACAAGCCCTACTAATTTTTCAAACAACTTGATTCAGGAAAAGAACTATCCACTTGGTCAAAAATAAATTCATTTGTACTTCATTAATTGTTTAATGTTTTTTCCTTCCAACAAAAGATGCAAGAATGAATTGCCAAATGCTTTTCCTGGAGTGCAGAAAGCAATCCCATTCTGCAAGAAAAATTATGAAATTATGCAAGGGGAAAGACACTGACCTTGTTCACGCTAGGAACCAGCTCCTGCAATGCCCTGATTCTTTCGGCTATTCTTTCTCTGCGCAACTGTGACAAAAGGGGAAAAAAGATCAAGAACAACAGTGCAATTTCTATGGGGAAAGACAAATGAAATCTGAAAGATGAGAAAAGAACAATGAACTCAAGAGCCAGCACTCAAGTCCTCTCTAACCCTTCAAAACATCATAACATGTGCCTAACAATCCTTCTTGATGTATAAAGGTTGTGATAGTCAAAATCACATGGAAACATGCCCATCAAAAGAAGAGTATATGGAAGCTTTTCAATTCAACACAATGTAATCCATGTCAAAACCTTAAGATAAGTGTTCCCAGCAAGATTGATTGTAATGATGAAACTAGTCAGTTTGAAACCTCAACTCTCAGTGAGATAACTCCCTCAAACCGAAGCATTAGTGTGGTGACATTTTAATAAGATCATAAACATCATACTGATGGCCTTCTTGCCAGATTTGTTTTTTATATAGATGGCTTTTTTACCAGATTTTCCAGAGAGATATGAATTAGATTTATCATCATAGATTCATAAACATGGCATTTTAGGCATGCTAATCATGAACCAGCTACATTTTGAATACTTGCATTGATTCTTCACCAACACCACTTACTGATCATACAACAAAAAGCCTAATTTAAAATACAATTGCCAGGACTCAACCCAATTAAATCTTAATAAAAAATAATAATTTGAACTTCGAACATTAATCAGAGCCTATATTTTACTCCTTAACATGAATGTTCAAGTTGCAGTCTCTCTAGTCCTCCCATTTTACTTTATAGTCGGTAAGGAACAATTTGTATCCTTTATTCTTCTAGAGCCATGTGTAGTCTTGACAATATTATATCATTCCATGGTTACCACTATTGTGCATGCTATATTAAGCTATTTCCATGCTTAACATTATCGTGCATACTACATTAACCTTACCCGTTCAGCAATACTGTGAGGATCTGTGGCCTGGCCTCGCCTAGCCCTTACCCTTGGGCGCATTGCTGGTGGATGTGTAGCTGCAGTGACTGTTGTGGGCATTGGTTGACCATGAAAAACCTGCAAAAATATGAGAATCTTACCAAAGACAGATTACAGTAAAGGATAGGCTATTTCACCAGCTCCACTAAATCCTCCAATCCCAAAAACATAAAGTTGCAAAAAAAGGAAACCAAATATGTATGAGTGAAACAATAAACTGCCTGACAATGGTTGATCACGCGAGAAAAGATAACAACAGACATTAAAAATCAAAGGTATTGTGACAACACCAGAGAGGAAAGAAACGTTAGGTATAATTTGGCAATTCCTAGAAAATATTGACTAATCTAGATATTCGAATACATCAGCTAATTACGGTGCTTGTGCATAGATTGACAGTAATTTGAAAGAATATAGCATATATGACCGTGCAATGAATGTTTTTCACCACTAGGATTGGACTACAGTAGATCAAATCCAGATCACTCACGTGAGAGGTGTATCCTGACCAACCACTACACTGTTACAATTCGTTACTAGATGAACCAAAGAAAATATATGATTCTTATTGAAGCATAAAAACTGATTCAGTTTAACGTCATCTGAAAACTTGAGTGGATTTCACTTGAGCAAAATCAAGTTTTCTTCTGTTCTCAATTTCAACTATTACACACAATCCCTGCTCCTTAACTGTTCCTTGCATGCCAACTTCAAAAGCTGACAATTTCACAATTAGGCAATTGTCCAATCCAGCAAAATCAAACCCCACAACACCCCACATGTTTGACTTCTCAAGAAATCATTTGTCAACTAAAAAAATATCCAATCAGCCAGCTATAGTGTTGAGCTGGTAAAGATCTACTACAGCCCCCGAATACTATTTCCACTGTATCACTTAATTTTCCTTTACTGACCATGATCATACAAAAAGAAAAAAGAAATTATACCTTAGAAGGAGAAAGAAAACTATAGATTAGGAAACATTTGTATATAAGTGTATCAAAGTAATCAGTCTTTGCCACTCAAAGGAGGACCGACAACAACCAGCTTCCTATTCTTTTCCTGTGTCAAAATACACATCTTGGAATCTCACTACAGTAACCTCCAAAGATCAACCACCTACTTTTATGTCTCTATATGAATTCCTTTTTCTCCCTCACGCACTCTCTACACTCTAATGGAAAGAGCTACAAGCATTGAAAGGGAAATAAAAAATGATTAATTAAGAGAAATTAAACTGGCTTTTGAATTGCATGTCTTCAATTTCTAAATCAATAGTTTTAATACGATCACTATTTTCCTTTTTTGAAAAACTTTAAAAATAATAATTTCGCTCCGAAGAAAACTAAACTAATACTGCAAAAAAAAAAATAACTTTCACTCACATTTCTAACTCTACCATCAACAATATCATCACGGAACGGATTCCCACTCCCGGACGCCTCCTCGGGCTTCAGAAACCCTCCCTTCCCCTGCTCCAAGCTAAGCCCCAGCGGAAACCCGTGAAATCCCGCGCCTCCGCCTCCAGGAGCACCGCCGAGTGCGGAGATGTGGCCGGAACCATCACCGGAGCTAAGCTGAAGCATCATAGGAGCTTGAACAGAAGCAGTGCCAGCCAAGCCAGCGTCAGCTCCAACCAAGCCAGCTTCAGCTGAAGCAAAATTAGGCATCCCAAGAATTTCCTGCAGGAAATCATCGGTTGGAGGTTCGGTTGGGTTATTGGCCATTTGGAGTAGGTCTGGGAGGAGTCAAAGTGAGTAGAGATAGCGAGTTAGGGATTCAAAAGAGCATCCATTTACATGCAAAACCGTTTTAATTGGAAGGTTTACGGCATGTTTGGGGCATGAAAGATTTGGCAGCAGTCGATTTCAACTACTTAAATTGTGGCCAGATCTCGTGTTTTGAAAGAACTGTACTCTAAAGGATTGAATTCAACTGCTTACAAACATGTACGGAAATCAATTCTATTTTATAATCGCACGAGAGGAGGTGTGATTTATTTGAAGAATTCTGGCCTGATAACTCTTCACATTCACAGTGCCTAGACTACCCCTCGATATAAGAATCTCACTCGCGCAACACATGAGTCTCCTGTTTTGTTATGGGTTTTCTAATTGCGGTTTTTTAAAAAACAATTATAGTTTTAATAAAAGTATTTTTAGTTGATATTTAATATTTAATATATATATATATATATTTAATTACGAGTTTTTACATTAACAGAAGTCTCCATAAATAAAAAAATAAATTATTTTAATTTTTATAAAATCAAAGCAATTATGTATAAAGAATGAAAATTAGTAGAACATTAAAATATCTCTTAGTGGATAACTTTACTATTTGACTTTAGCCCATTGACGTTGCTTCTAAAATATACATGTTTTTTCTTTCTCATTATTATGTTATGTACGATTTAAAACTACGTGGCATTGCTGTTATTTTGACTCGTATTAAGTTTTTTTTAATAGAGTTAGATTTTGTGGGAATATAATTGTTTTTTAAAATATTTTTTATTTAAAAATATATTAAAATAATATATTTTTAAATTTTTTAAAAATTATTTTTAATATATCAAAATAATCTAAAAATATTAATTTTAAGTAAAGAAAAAATAAAAAAAATTTAATTTTTTTCAAGCGTTTTTAAAACATAAAAATAAATTTTTTTACAAATTATTTTTCATATCAACATATCAAAATAATCTGAAAATATAAAAAAATTTAAAAAATAAAATTTAAAAAAACACAGTTTGTACCTATTTCCAAACATATTTTAATTTGACTGGATGAAGTTAACTTAATTGTTAGTTTTTAAACAATTAAAATAATATTAATTTATTTTTATTAAAAAATTCAACTCAAACAAATATTTACAGTCAATAACTAAATTCTTATAATAAGTTGACTTTCAAATCCAAGTTTAGTAAATACAATTATATCATATCTATAGTCGTGTAAATTCCTCTCTCTTTCTGCTTTTATAATAAAGCTGGTGTTAAAATGACTCCCGAAAGCTGTATTGTGAATTTCGGATGTTTGTCAATAAAGATAAGATTGACCGAAAGGGATCAAGGATACACTTGTCAGGAAAATACGTACTCTAAGAGGATAATATAATAAAATAATATATTTCAATTAATCTCTAAACATTTCAAATTACACAACTCAATTCGATTACGATGACTTGGAATCTGTTCCAAACACAAGAATTTAATTGGTTAATAAATTGATCTCTACTTTAATAATAGAAACGAGTTCATTTCATGAATGGAATTGGTTCCGTATACCTTTTCAGGGGTTATTTGCATTCCTTCTCTTTTTAGCTAAGTACCTCGGCTTTCAAAGTTTCAGCTTTTCGCTTTGCTTTGGCTTGCTTTGTAATACTGCTGGTGGCAGCTAGTGCCCGGCGAGGAGTCCTGAGAGCGAAGAGACAGGGGGGGTGCGAAAAGGAGTGGCTTTTATCCGGATTGAAAATGTTGTGCTTTACGTAAAGGGAACGCGTTAATTTACATTCTAGCCACTTTCCATTCTGCTTGGGTTTATCGACAAACGGTATCGTTTTTCTCGTGCTCGTGGACCCACCCAGCAAACTACATGCTCAATTCCTTTCCGGACAGGGATGGCAACGCTATCCGTGTATCGGATTATTTGATATTTATATTTTATTTACTGTTTATAAATTATTTATTGTATTTTAGATATTTAATAAATATTTATTATTTTTTAATTAATTAAAAAATAAAATGGTTAATATATATATATTTGAAGCATGTATATGTATACATTAAATAATAAGATAATAAATATTATTTGTATTTATATATTTAAGTTAATATTAAGGTATGTATATATTATATTTTACTAAAAAAAATTAAATATTTTACAAATATATATCTTATGTTAGGTTCGTTGGGTTCAACAATATTCAAATTTCACTTATTATTCATTAGATCTAAAAATACATATTTATTTAAATTTAATCATTATTTGGCATCACAAATTTTATAGCTAAACTAAAGAAAAAAATAATGATGCACGTAATATTCATTTAATGTTCCTATATAACCACCCTTTCTCTTGAGCTTTTTTCTCTTTTTTAATTACATATAATTTTTCTCATTCTGAATTACATATAGTTTTACTTCTAGTATTTTATTTTCCCCGAACTTCTTCATATTTATTTCATTATAAAAAATAAAATTAGTATTTAATTTTTTTAAGGTGTTTATTTGATATTTTAAAAGAGGTGGTGATTCAAAGTATTTTTTTATTTAGAAATACATCAAAATAAAAAATTTTATTTTTTAAAAATTATTTTTGGTATTAATATATCAAAAATAATATAAAAATATAAAAAAAAATTCAAATTTTTCCATAAATGCGGGCACCTATCCCTCACTCTTATGCAGGCCTCTTTCCAGGCCAGGTCAGTTTACGCCGTGAGAGCAGGGCGGGGCCCATGTCAATAGACACCCTCGTGGACGTGCAGTCTGGTGTCCAAGAAACCATCACGTCAAAGACTTGCAAAAAGAAATGATTTTTTTTCTTTTAATGCACGGAACAGTGGAAGGGGAAATGCACAATGAGAATGAGTGCATTAAAATAAATCATCCGCGTTGACCGGAAATGTTTCAGATGGCGGAACTCGGTGGCAGATTTTATAGGGGCGAGGTATTTTTTCTTTTCGGTTTTGAGATCAGTAGAGGGGCAAGGTCAGGGAAACGAGAACACAGGAAAAACGAGGCAACGTCAAGAATCAAGCAGCAGTGCCCGCGCAACGATCTTATCCTTTATATGAATAAATGATACACAATGAAACGTCAGGCACTGGAAGGTTAATTTTCCACTAACAAGATGGTGGGGACAATGAAGGTCGGAGAAAATAATTGTTTCAAAGTATTCTTGAATACAAAGTTGAAGAAATCACAACAATAATGATAAACATAGTAAATAAAATCAAGTTGGGTAGCCACTTATTGCATCATTTGACAAGCAATCATACTTTCTTGGATTCTTGCCTAACAATATTTGAAATCTTTAACGAACAGGTACAACTCCAAAATTCATGATAGGCAGAAATTGAACAAAACTTCTTGAGGTCCATACAGCAAAGTACTGGTTGGTGGAATCCATCCAAGAGTTTGGCTGATCATCCTGCCGTATCTACATGTTTAAATAGATTCTTAACAGCTCCACTAGGAAGTTTTATAAATATATGTCGGCCAGCAAGAGTTGGAGAAATTGAACTAAAATCCTTCGGCATTTTTTAAGTTTAACAGGCACAAAGAACAATCAATGGGAAGCACAAAATCTACAAGTAAAATGGCTTATTATATACAAAAACCTGTGTAAGTCTATATAATAGGTTTCCTACGCACATAAATTACTCGCAGAGTACTTATTGTCAATCCATGCTAAGAAACAGCCCGTGTTTTCCAAGGCTGCCATTGAAAAGTATCAATCATCTGAAGTTTCATCCTTGATCTTGTTTGAAAATCAAGCATCCTTTTTAGAACGCTATCTGCAACTGGTGACCTTTCTAGCAAAAACAGGAGCATATTATTTAATGCTACCTCTCATCATATTTGATCTGATTTGTAGGCTGTGCGAAAAAATCTTTGGCACTGTGAGCCACCTCAGCCTCCAGTATAGCCTCCAGCACAATGTCAGATCCGTTAACAACATCTGCAAGCAAAATCCATAAGCTTCTTTTAACATCAAAATGAAAACTATAGAGCGAGAATCCATGTGCTTCTGTCAAATTTAAATGAAAGGTCCTCCATATACATACAAGTCAACAGAAATGACAACAGTCATATACAAGAAACAACCGTTCGTGCAACTATTCACGAATAAGGAGCATTTTTTGCAGATTTATAAAGAATATACTGGAAATGTAAGCAACAACAAGCAACAATTTATGTTCTAATTTTGACCACAAGCAACAACAATTTATGTTCTAGTTTGCGCTTCATTAAAGATGAGGGTGCCAAAAGTGAAATGTTTTAGGTGAGAGAATATCTAATTGTTTGTCTGACACCATATTGATAGTTCATCCTCACATACTAACTCAACGCACCAATCACACTTGCACAACAGAAATTTCTGTATACAAGAGAGAAAAGGCCATCAAAGCTTCATGCAAAATGCCAGATGCTAACCAAAGTTGAGTAAAGATCGTTACCCTGACGATTTGGCAAAAGCCCAGTGCTTTCAGCAGACACAGGCAAAACATTTAAAAGACCAATATCACTAGTGAACTCCCCTGCACCTGCCCCACAGTGCACCGGGCCAGTTTTCAGGGCTGAGGATTCAGCCAATCTTGCATAAGCAGTGGCTTGGCTGTGCAAATCACATGAATCTGAGACTTTTGCACCAGAAACCTAGAAAGACATAAGAGAGTTAAAAGGAGTGTGAACATAATAATCTCATAAATAAAGCATCAAAGGATAAGAAAAGGAAGATCACTCAGTAAGAACCTTGGAAATATTAGCTGTTGGTAAACTTTCTCCAGCTGTTTGTTCAGTATAAACCTTGGAAATTGTGGGGTTCGGTACATTCTCTGCATCTGCATTTTCAGGCGCACCACTGGCTAAATCTCCAAAAAAACTAACAAGAATTAGAAACTCAGACAATCAAGAAGAAAGAATCATTAACTTGGAAACTTATATGACAAGGTGATAAAAATACCATTAGTAGTAGGCGGAGGGTCAAGATTATCCACTAGTCTCCGAGTAAATGGACCAGGATTCAAGACAGATATGCTTCGAATTTCATGACGTATAGCATCAAGTTGAGCCATTGTGTCTTGAAGTTCCTTGTGAACCTAAAGCACAAAAGCCTAGTAACTCAAAAGCACCCATCTTCAAAATAATAAAATACCACATTGAAAATCATCACATCACCTTTTTAACTGCCTAGAAAGTTGGGTTTTCTAGTTATGACTTATTCTGCTCTTGAAAAACAAATGGTTGTTCTGTCTTATTAATCCAAAAAATTGCAGATTGTGTTTGCTTCTATAGTTCAGGAAGTCTATGTTTCCTCAACCTTTCCAACTATTTTTTTTTTCTTTTTTCCCTGTTTTTTTATCAGAATTCCACTGCTTTTCTGTAGCTTTTAGGAATAGCCAAAATAATAGAGAGCATATGAAACAGACATATTTTCTTAATACATGTCTGTTAGAGAATCTGTCATGTAAATAATTACACAACTTCCCATTTAATTTTTTACAATTGAACTTTTTTTAAAGGGGAAAGAGGTACCTGGCGAGCTTGTGATTGCTGCATAACAGAGTCAAAGTGACCACGAGCCATCTGCACATACCCAATGGCTCGACCAGCTAATCTCCCTGCAGTTCTGGCTATTAATGGTAGATCCTTGGGTCCTGCATATATCCGATATCAGAAAAGGGGAATCATTACACATCAATTGCGACCTTGAAAGTAAGTATGGTAAATGCAGCTGAGATAGATGGAGATGTTTACCGATTAGTGCAGCTGTGGCCCCAAGCAAGAGAAAGAGTTCTCCATAAGAAATTCCAAACATTATAATCACAAGTGATTAGGGGTTTTGGATATTTTAATCTAGGAGACTCACGTTATCCTTTGGCTCACTCCAGCATCCGGCTCTGTTGAAAATGATTTTAATATTGTCAAGCTATTGACAAATTGCTTATGCTGTCATTTGCAGATGTGGATGCCAATGTGTGAAATGATGTGATGTCCACATCAGCAAGATAATTTAATTTACTTTTCACAAAATCAATTATAGGAAAAGGATTATGAAATTAAAAAAAAAAAAGACAAAAGAAAGAAATCAAATATAAAGAACAATCCCAGATCAAAATTCTTTGATTTGCTGTACCAGGTGAATCTTGTTCATGAAAGGTATTGCATTTTGAAATGGATTTTCAAAGTACAAGGCTCGACAGCGAAAGGTAGTTGTTTAAAAGACTAAGTTGAATAGAGAATAGGATGGAGCAAGATAAGGACAGGATACTTCAAAAATCATACATGATTCATGATAACAAAGGAATAGTTTTGGTGATTCTACATGGAAAAATGCTACTTAACTTTAACATGCTAGATTAATCCTAGATACATGGTAGAACCAGATTTCCAAGAATTTCCATTGCCAACAAAATCTAATTGTATCTGAAAATTCAAGCACTCCTTTTGCAAATTCAAGACACATTCAGCAACAAGAAAACAAAAATTTCAGTTTCTCTACCAAAACTTCCATGAATATAAGCATCATTACCACAAACACCACAGCAAGAAAACACAGATTATTGAAAAGAAAAAAGAAAAAAAAATCAGAAAGGGGAGAGTGAAACACTAGCGGTAGACAGATAGCACTCACAACCCAATTAAAGCTCTTCTTCAAGTGTTTTAGTTCTTGACAAACACCTTTCCTGTTCTTCAACACAGTCAGAATTTTAGATTTCTGACATGGAAGCAGGGTTTCTTAGGAAGTGAAAGATTTCAAATTTAATACATTGACGCTGGAGTTTCGAGACTGAATTGGTCAAATTCCTAAATGGGTTGTGTGTGTTATAGTGTACGTTATTGTATAGCAAGATGGCAGTGTTTTTCACCTAGAGGGCACGGAATTTCAGTGGTGGATGGGAGAGTTGATTAGGGATGGGTTGCAATGGAGAAAAAGATTTCTTACATTTTTTTTTTCATTTCATATTTTTTTCTGAAACCACCCGACAAATTATGTTGCTTTGCATTGAAACAGAATTGAAATAAGTAAAACCAGAAACATAAATTGTAACGGATATTTCAGCCGCGGAAACTTCTTTAACGATCAATCTCAAACTTGTTAGTTAAAAAGGGTATTAAAAAATCAAAATCCCTAAATACATTTAATTACCAAGAGCTAACCTGTTATGATAAAAGGGACCCTAATTTCCAAATGGGCTGTAGCTGAAGCTCTTAGAGGTCATTGATCCAGGTTCCAAAGTCAGATAACTCTTAATCCAGGTCTGATTTAATTTTTTTTGGTGAGGAAACAAGGGGAAGTAGGGTATCCGTGCTGGGATTTCTCACTATGTTAGTCTTTTCATGACAGTTTTGAGCATGGTTATCTGAACTCTAAAGCTTGTAATGGATTAAATAGGCGTTGTTTGGTATGTCATTTAACTTGGACAACATGCATCTCCTAAGCCAGAGGTGTTTTTTCTAGATTTTTTTTTAAATCAGCACTATTTAAAAACAAATGGCAAAATAACAAAGTTTGAAAAGGATTTGGTAAAATAGTAATTGACTTGTCCAAAGTCATAATTCCATTATCACAAGAATGGAAACAACTAAGAACAACACAATTCATGATCATTGGATGACATGCATTCTCAGGATGCAGTGATGTGCCACCTTAAAATGTGAGGGGCTGATTAAGTCTTTGACATCTTTATACCATGAATTCTTTTGCATATAGCAACAAATAGAAGTTCAAACTCCAATAATTCCCCCCAGGAAGTCCTGAAAAGGTTGATCTGTTTGCCTAATGAAAATAAGAAATAAAGATTCGCATATCCAAATATATAAAACCAAATAATTTAAAATATTTCTTAATTCAGTTACAAGTCAAAAAGTTTCATGTGAAATTTTATAGTCATCAACTAATAGATTGCTACCAATGATTGTGCCTAGCCAAAGAAACCTACTTAACATAAAAGAACAAATGTCACTATGTGGATGCCAAACCAATTCTTACTAACCAATATGAAATTCATAGATGGAACCTATTTAGTGTGTGTTTGGTATTGTAGAGCAGGTTGCTTTTCAAAAGTGTTTTTCAATTGAAAATACATCAAAATATTTTTTTTCAGATTTTTTTTTTATTTTTTACATTAGTGCATCAAAACCATCGGGAAAGCACTACAAAACATCAATTTAATGTTTTTTCAAGCTAAATGCATTTTTAAAACGCACTCAAACACGATTTCAAACGCGATACCAAGTAGTCACTTACTCGTTTCACCAAAGCTAATATTATTTATTTTGCTGCCATGAATCAGACTCTTTTTGAGGCTCTTGGCAAACCCAGGATGAAATGACAACAAGACTATCAGGCATCTGAACTTTTTTCAAGATAGTTCATCTGGAGAGTGGAATTCTAAACATCATAATAGCATTTGAACCAACATCTTAAGCCCTTACAAAAGCTTAGGAAAAACAAAATCTTAGAGCATGAAATGATATGCACTTTTACTCAAAGTCAAGGTTCACAAACTCGACTTTCAAAAGTGTGCTAAACTTTCTTAGCCTGTGCTAATGGGTGCTAGTACGCGAAAGTACCCTTTTTTTTCTTTTCCTCTTTGCAGAGGCGTGCTTCTTGATTTGTATTGTGCTAGAGCATCCACGTTCATGCTCTCTAAGAGGGTTCCTTAACTATAATAGCTAACAGGTTTGTTTTCACCTAGAGCATTGTTGCTCTTCAAGTAGCTCACCATTCAAGCTCCGTGAAGTCCTCGCTGTATATAGCGAGTACTGTATCACTCTTCAGATAGTATTATTGAATTTAATAAAGAATGTTGTTGGTATTGAATAGTAAATCTTACCTGCTAAGTATTGCCCAGGCTTGGAACTGGCCTAGCTGATGAGACAGCCGAATGAAGTGGAAGCAGAGGTTGAATATCACCCGGTTGAGGAACTGGCCTGAAATTCAAAACCCAACCGCCACAATTTAAGATTTTTTCACATTTAAAAAGAACCCATTTCAGAAAAATAACCTAAATTGCAATGCCCGACAGTCGAAATTTAAAATCTTGCTGATTTAAAGAAAACCCATTTCAGAAAATTTGAACTTCTTGAACAAAATTGAAAGGATGTTTTTAAAGGGATTGCTTACCTTGAAAATGTGAGAGGAGGACGTGTAGGGAGAAAGGAAGGTGTGTATTTGGGTTGAAGGCTGGGTTTGTTAGTGATGGATTTGAGAAGAGAAATTGGTTTAGAGAGAGGCCTGTAGCGAGATGACAGTTTTTAGAAGGCAAGAGAAATGAAACGGGGTCATCGGATTCAAGCGAGGCAGAGCGTGATGGGTTTTGATTTTGGATGATGTCTTGTTGAAGGGAGAAAAGGCCCGTTTGTAAAATATTTTATATTTTAAACTTATTTTTTATATTTTTATATTAATTTAAAACAATAATTATTATCACAATACTAAATAAAAAATAAAATTATAGTGTTAGCTAGTGAGATGTTTTGTCCTAAGCCATTATATTTTGTTCCGTTTAATCAAGATCTTCTAATAAAAAAAAAAGTTGTAATCTATCCACTCTATTTCTAGCAATTAACAAAAAAAAACAAAAAATTATATAGTTGAGACGGGGAGGTGAGAGAGAAAATAATATTTTTTGTGGCATGTGTTCATTAAAATATAAACGTTAAAATATGGCAATTGAGAGGATGTTCGTGAAAATATTGTCGTTATAGTATTTTAAATGATTCGAAAAATATATATATATACACAGTATTTATTCTACATTTTAAAGAATATAGATACAATAACATTTTTTTTGAAATCTAGCTAAAACACATCTCTAGCTATTTTAGCTAAAAAATAGGATGTATAAATGTAAATTTCCTTACAAAGCTAGGGAATAGTTGGCGTTCCGTGATTATTTTTACATGACGGATAGATCCTAGCATAAAATCAGGTAACCAGGTCAACTTATAGGTTAGCGGATTTATCCAAATTTATTAAATTTTAATAAAATAATGTTGTATTTTTATAGAGATTTGAAAAATATATAATTGGATGAGTCTCACTTCAATTATGAATTAACATGTAAAATTAATAAGGTTTAATTATATCAACTCTCCAAATAATTTAAAAATAAATTTTACAATTTTAAATCATCAACTTAAATAAATCGTTAAGTTGTTTTTTTAATTAACGTGAGTGTTCGGGTCAATTTACACGTATCTCAACTAATTTTATGGGTTCTGAAGTTAATGACCATATAAATTTCTAATAGCTATTATATTAACAACCAAAAGACTCGAACTTGAGAAACAAATCCTTTAATTTCAAAATATTTGCATTTTGTTCAAATTTGGTAACTATGCTAAAACGCACAGCATAAGACAAATACCTGGCACGAAACAAGAGAAAACAATAACTGGACTTGCAGACGACCAATTCCCTTGCTTTTATTTGAGTTATTTTGTCACTGGCTTTGTCGAAAGCTAGATAAATGTAGATTCGAGCTGCAATTGTAACTCTTTTATCAACCAAATTTTATTTTCTTGAAACTTTTAGCCCAGCCTTCGAGACCTTAAAATCTCAAATTTATAATCCATCTCGACGATATTTTCCAGTTGTCAACACGAGTGTGAATT
>Ga0325411_1000671_pt1 | contig 36315 bp, 25 predicted proteins | sample PopdelMetagenome_13_FD_206181 | JGI IMG/M metagenome (GOLD analysis project Ga0325411, IMG submission 206181) | Populus deltoides microbial communities from Bellville, Georgia, United States - Xylem-PdIQD-R4 | ecosystem: Host-associated > Plants > Phyllosphere > Stem > Wood/Secondary xylem...
TTTACTAATCATGGGGAGCCAGCAAGTTAATTTCTTTCACTGATCAGATACTAATCATGGGGAGCCAAGATTGACCAAACAGAAGATGGCCTTTTCAACCCTTGAAGAAGAACAGACAAACACTAGCAGTCACAAACTTTTTTTTTGCCGAGTTACCTAACTCTTTTTGTTTTGTTTTATTTTATTTTATTTTATAAAAAAAAGTCTTAATTTTTGGATCTTCAGGCATTAATTTAATTTTAAATTACTCTTCTAAAATCTTAAAAACTCATCATCGTATTAAATCTACCTAGGCTATATTTGTCTACGCTGTTAAAACACAACTTCGCCGTGTAGACAAACAAATACCTAATCATTTAAATTTATTTTTTAATTTAAACTTAAAGAGGTAATAATATAAATATTTCTAGATTATATTTGTCTAGGCAGTTCAAACACGGCATTATCATACATACAAACGGATAATTAGTCATCGAAATCATTTTGAAGGCTAATTTCTTGCCTATAATGGTAATCCATGTCAAAAGAACTCAAGAAATATGTCCAATTCATGGACATGGAAGTGTCTAATTCCGTTACGCGTGACAAAGGTTGCTAAATTGCCCCACCAAGGATGTGATTGCCTTATCCATAGTATGATGATGGAGCATACATGTGTTGCTTGTTAAAGACTTGTGCTTTGTACGAGTTTGATCTATACCTTTCAGAGGAGCACTTGTCGGGAGAGGTAGATAGTGCAAAATCAAGGAGAAAAATGGGTATCAAGTTAGGACAATTATAGAGGGGGGAATTTGGCTAAAAGTGACTCCCAAAAGAAATGCTTAAAAGATGTACTAGCACTAGATAGTGATTCATTAGTGTTTGTTCATCGAGTTTTCTCTCCAATGAACACTTCAACAACAAGATGCTCTTATCCTTGAACATGTGAAAAGATTTGAGACTGAATAATAATACATCATGCATTTGAAGGGTTTTTCGAGCTTTTTGAAAGGATGAGGAATGTGCTAAAACTTGGATGAGCTTGTCCCGTGGTGGCGGCAACATTGAAGATCCTATTTGTTTTTGCTTTTAAAAAGTGTTTTTTTAAAAAATTTGAAGGTTTTTTATTTTTGATTTTATTTCAAATTAATATTTTTGGTGTTTTTAGATTACTTTGATACATTCATATTAAAATAAAAATATTATTTTAATATATTTTTTAATAAAAAATACTTTAAAAAATTCATAAAAAAGAAGACCGCTATTTGGCACTTCATGTTTCCCTCCCCTCAAATTAGGCTTTCTTCATGGACCACAAGAGCACTTCTGAGACACTACTCCTTCATGGACCACAATCCCACTTGACCTCTTTACTCTCACTGTTACAATCATGAGATTTTATTCTACCAATATGCCTTGCTTAGTTAAACTTTTCTCAATTGTTTTGGAGGGTAACCTCAATTTTATCTCCAACTTTTTACTCAATTCTCAATTTCATTCCAAAAAAAAAAAAAGAATTGTCAATTGGGTCATTATATCCATATTGGGTAAATATTCTCCATTTGATTTGCATATTATACAAAAAAAAAAAAAAAATTCAATTCGAAGAAAATTTGCCAAAAAATAGTGTTGAACAGACATTATAAGAAGGGACCAATTAAGGAGTGTTTAAAACCCAATTAATAATAATATATTTGTTCTTTGAGATGAAAACGAGAATTAAGTGATATTCGAATTAATTTAAAGTATCATATCATTATTTTCAGGAAAAAAAAAAAAAAGGGCAAGACTTGAACTCTATAATTCTCATCTCTCTTACTTTGCAAGGGCAGGCAGAACAAGCACGTCTTCCTATTTATGATGTTAATGGGTTCCTGCCCATAGTTAGTCACCTTCTTCATCTTTTTGCATGTCTCCAAAGTCACAGGGGCCTTGTTCATGGCGCGTGGCCAGTCTCTTAACAATCCCCATCTTTTATACACTGTTACGAGTTTTGAACAACGATCCAAACAGGTAAAGGAACCCTTTGCCCCACCAGGCATTGTAGGTGATATGATAGATGAGGAAAAGGGGATCAAAGGACATATAATTTTGGCTTGGTTTTTAATGATAATATGTTTTCCCAGTCTCTCTCTGTGATGTCATGCCATTTGCTCGACGAGAGAGAGAGGTAAAGGGACTGAGCACACAGACAAAAACTACAGCTGAGACCACATTTCCTATTACATGATGTTGATTGCACACACACACAATTGGGAGAAAGAAAAGGGTGTCATAAGCATAGTAGAAAGGTTGTTGACAAGTTTTGTGGAAATTGTTCTAGCAATGATAGATAGCACTTGAAGGGATTTTTCCATTTCGAGGGAAAAGTGTAGGAGATGGAGAAACTGAGGACAAATAGATTAGTCTGCTAGGCAGTGAAACCGTATGGACACTGTGATTGTGGGGTGCTGTGCTCGTTATGCAGAAAGATTTTTGACTTGTGAGTGAGAAAAATCCTTTCACAAATGTGTGACTAATACACAGCAATGAAAACACATTGACATTGATCATTGCTCGGGGATTTTTCATGTGTTGATTTCTGACTATATCAGAACATGACAAGGGAGACATGTTTGATTTAGACACAATAGGTTTGGTTGCTAGAGATTCAATACTATTAAGAATCTAACATGTGATTTGAAATAGATCAACCATTTTATTTTTTTGCTTTGAGGGGGATGCATTATTCACTATACAATAATTAACATATTTGATAATGATATATATTTTTGGAACTCGAGACAAACATTAAAGTATCAAAAACCTGATTTTAATGCGGCCAACCGCACAGTCAAGCGTATTTCCAAATGAATTCTTACATTTATAATAATCTATTATCTTTTAAATATTCCAATTTCCTTGTAAATAATAGTAAATAAGAATCATGGAAATATATCAATACAACATCAATTTTAATTTTTTTGGTTAATTTTCTTAAATTTTGATAGAAGTTTTGCATGATTATCAATTTCCATTCACAAGAAGCTTGTGGACATTATTTTAACAGATTAGAAACTGGTGTTGGTGATTTACAAACCAAATCAAGGATGATTTATCTTTTTGTTTAAATTTATCTTTCTTTTGAGGTGAAATTGTTGATTGTTGCTTCAAGTTAATTCAAGGGTCTTGGTGTAGGGTGGGGCTAGGAGAGTGGTTGAAAATTGCAACAAGGTCAATTCTAAATTACCAGCTGGTGAGTTTGAAATACGAGCTTTCTTGAAAATGAACATGGAGAAGGCAGCACAGAGAATGTGGAAATTGCATGCCAAGGAAACTACAACCTTATAGCACTTAGCATGGGGAACATTAGGTGAATGAAAACAACTCATCACTCAAGATGTTTCATGAAAATCTTTTGCTTTTCAATTTTTGTTTCCCGTCACATTTTCCATTTGTTTCCTTTCTTCTCCCTCCCCTCTCGAAAACATGGCTAGTAAGACTTGGCAAGTCCTGCTCTTGTCCACATTACCATATATTTCTAAGTGAATAGATCGAACACCTTGACATTTTTATCATGGCTTGTTCTTTCTAGAGCTGAGTAAATGGGTTCAATGGATCTCATGGGAAAGAAAAGGGAAAAAACTTGGTACTTGACATTAAAATTGATGATGAAGCCCAATTCATCCAAGTAATCATATCATCCATTGGCATCAAGCATATCTAATGACCAACACGATCACTTCAAGAATCTTTAGGTCTCAAATATGTTTTATATGTTCATGTACAAACTTCACAAAATCTAATGGTGTGGTAGAGATGGTAGAAGGGTGCCAACTTTCAAACGGCCATCCTTCTGACAACCAATTGATGTAAGTTTGAGCTTCCATACTTGAAACCCTTAATTTTTAATCCATGTTGAGCTTCCAATACGAATTTGATAAGTAAGCCCATCACACACACACACTCACTCACGGTAATGGTGGTAAAAAGGAGGCATTTCGTTACCAAATTGAAAGGTACAGATATTATTTTAACCCATCAACCACACAGTAAATATAATAGCCCAGATGAAAATTACATTCTTAATCTGTTTAGTCTAAATCTTATGTTTTCTTAATTAATCACATTCTTGGGCTTAATCTTGGAGATGGAGGGCATACCTACTTGCACATCAACCCTCAAGATCAATGCTCGAAATGAGACTATGGCACCTAGGCCACACCTTCTACAACTAAAGCCACATAATGAAATGATTAGATAGCTTTTTAATTTGAATCGACTATATCACTCTAGAAATTTGAAAGGTCTTATCCATTTGTTACATTGAAGGGTCAAATCCAGCGAGCTAGAGTCCACATTCGGTAGCCCCATTTAGGTCTAACCTACTGTTTTCTAAGGTTGTGTTAGTTGATGTTTAAAGTTAGATATAGACAACCCAGAAATTAATACCAGAGCCCAGGATGTTGGGTTCCTTAACCGAGAAGCTGATTAGCCAACCTCAAACGTCCAAGATTCTTGGTTAAGGATCTTGATCATTTGATTAGCCCAAGATTCTCATAAAACCCCGACCGGAATGAGTGAATATAGGCAACCTAAGCTGAAAGACCCAGTTCAGATGCCAAACTTCGAGTTTGAAAATTCCTGACACGTCAAAAACCCTAATAAGCCCACAGGTTTTGCTTGGGGGTGGTTTGGCTACCTTTGGATCGGCTTTTTGTTTTTTAATTTTAAAATTATTTTTTTAACTTCAAATTAACTTATTTTTCCCGTTATTATATCATTTTAACATGTTAATATTAAAAATAAATTTTAATAAATAAAAAAATATTTTTTCAATACAATTACAAATAAAAATAATCCGATTGGTTAAAACAAAAGGGGATAAGAGGGTACCATTTTGTAATTGACCAATGGATTTACAAGCACATACAAATCACAAATACAGATTTAGTCAAATTGATTAAGAGAACAACTAGAATAGCAGAACAAGAATTGAATAGCTCGCAGAACTCGATAAAACTGAGTTCGCAGTGAAGCTGCCAAAAAACCTCCGCATTTTTACTTGTGTCGAGCAGGCAGCTCTCCGTGGCTGTACAGCCCAACATATAAGTTGATTCATCGTCTTGGACAAGAAAGAAAAATCATGCAGTCCCAATGACACGGACATGGAATGGGGGGCCGCGACAGAATATTGGCTCCTCAGGTGAATTGGTTTTAGCTCGCGCTCTGAGGAGGTCATTAGCATCTTCTATCAGGGCAGCAGCTATTAGAGTGTACTCCCCAGGTACAAGAAAATACAAAGAGAAGGAATGCTTGGATTCTTGGAGGGGAGGAACCTCTATGGTTATTCCATTCAGAACACCTACCAAAAAACCAAGCACAGTCATTGATCGCATCTGTCATGGTAGTAGCAATATGCAGAATTAGTTCTCTACCTATGGGAGGCCAAGGCACAGATTATGCTGATTACCAAGGAGGCGGCCAGAAATGAAAAGATTGAATATTTTATGAGCGAAACTTATTGATGCGACATGAATATTTCACTAGAGTGAGTAGCGGGTAATAATAATGAAAGAAAGTAAATGCGAACTAACATCCCTCAACACAATAAAGCCTTACCAGACCACAAGACAGTTGCCTTGGTACCCTCAACGCAATTCTCTCCAGCTACGTCCCTGCACGTAATATTAAGACTCATCCTGATCATTTCCTTGGTGTTATTGCGGACCAAAACTTCCATAGGAGTCATGTCATGTGCCACAACAGAACCTCTAGGCCTAGAGTCACCAGATTCTTGCGAGAGATTGTTTCTAACAAGCCTGAAGCCAAATGTCAAGGGATCTGGTAGCAGTACATCCATAGCAGATGTCTTGAGTGCTGCCTGTATGGCATCCTTGATATTTAATTCTCCAGAGCTGGTCCGGCCTGATTGCCACCGGACCTTTATTCTGGATATCAGGTTATTAATGGAAGCTTTTAGTTCAGCCTTGGCACTCTTTTCTGAGAAGCTTGAATTTCTGCTGCCAGCAGCCCCATCAGGCTTAAAATCCTTCATGAAAAAAGAACCATCAAGGATAGGTAATTTAAAATGTTCCAGTGGTATTAATACCCTAGCAGAGAAATCCCTATCGATTCTTGTTTTTGGATAACCATATTCAGTAGCATCTTGACCAGCAGAAAGCTTGTCCTCTGTGCTATCCAGCTGGACAGAGACACTGATTTCGAACACCAAATCAGTTGGATTAGACAATTCTAGTTCCAGAAATCGCAGTCCCCAACTTCCTCTGAAAGGATCAATCTTCACCAGTCCATCCATCTTTGTTTCAGAACCAATAGCTTCTTTACTAGCACTATTCTCTAGATAAATTGGTTTTGGAAGATTTTCACCAACATGGGCAGGAATTTCCATTGACAGCAAACGAGCCTTTACAAAAGACAAACCTTGCAAAACGCATATGTTCAAGGGAACAACCAGGCGTCTACCAGGAGGCACAGCAGATCCTTTTAGAGGATCTTCACAATCTGTTAATGGCCCTGAAAATCAGAAAGAAAAGGGCAAGCAAAGAAAAAATAATTTATTCGCTTAAATTCTTTCATGACATTCAGAATACTATTTCTAGGGGAACAAGGAGATAAAAATAGCTTTAAACTAACAGCAGAACAAATCTACAAAATAATAAATAACAACACTCTTTTCAGTCAACTCTCAACAATAGACATATATAAAGTGCGGAAGATTCTAAATGCTGGGGGGGTTGGTTTCAAGTAACTAAAATCTCATTTATATATATAAAAGATTAACAGCAATTTGAAAAAGGCCGGACTCTTAACTCAAGTGGTACTGACTACAAATGAGCTAAAACTCAGTTAGATAACAATTCTTTTGTGCGTTTAAATAATTTACAAACAGAAGAGGTATTGAGACACCTGACCTCACATTTCCTTGAATCCTCCAAAAACAAACTAGCAAAGTAAAAGCATATACTTAACCTATTGCAAGCCCGCACTATGGTTTTATGGTAGAATAAATCTTTGAATTGGAGGACTAGCCGGATTATTTCACCCAAAATTATATGGCACGAGCAAAGAGAAGATAAACAACGAAAAGTTTCTGTCAGCCAATAGCTTTCCCTTTTTGCTCAGTCTGCAGAATTAAATATCAAATTTGAAGGGGGGTAAATGTACAGAATGAAAATTACCTGCATAATGAATCAACAGCGACGGGCTACTACTGTCCTTTAACTGCCTTCCTGTGCTTCCAGAAGCATTGTCAAGGTCCACTAATCCAAGCTTCCAGGCTTTCAAGGTCACAGGCAGGATCACCTCAGCACCAGGTTTTAAAGGAAGAACGGATTTTAAAGTTTCATATGATATTGAGAGAACAGAATCTTGGTGTTTTCCTGAGAGTGAAATATGTGCCTGTTCAACTGGAACAGTGCCTGCATTAGCCAGACTAATATAGATTTCACGTATCTCGCCTTCATATAAAACTATTGCACCGTTACCCCCAACAACATGTGAAACCAGTGAAGGCAGTGGTGGTACAACAGAAATATTTGGGACAGATACATTTTTCAACTTTGGAGAACCACAGCATCTGAAAGGGTCAGAAAGCACAAGTCCTTGTGCTGCACCATGGAGCAGATTATCTACATCCCTGAAGAGGTGTTCAGTAATAACACCAAAACAGTGAACAGTGCACCCTGGAATTGTCACTGGCCCCACTGAAGTTGGGATTCCAGATAAGGTGATCACCTTCGATGAATTGGGAGGGAGATCTACACTGATGGGAAAAGGATCAAAATTTCCTGAATGCACTGACAAGTAGATACTATCAACCATTAAATTAAAGCCACATGGGTTTGCCAACTCCACTAAAATCTGGACTGGTTCCCCAACAATCCAAATCAGCTCCTGCTTGCTGCTATCATTTGGTTCCCCTTTGCTGAATGGTGTATAAATAAAAGGCCCTGAAGGAGCAGATCCAACCCACCAATCTTCTCTTCCTGGATTGCATTTTACGATGTCCATTTGAGAGGCATGTAGAGGAAAAGAATACAACCTAGAAGAAATAGACAGATTAATTGGATGATGATTGCCGACTTCAGAAACTGATATGAAAAGAAAATGAGACTCCATAAGCAGCTTTCTTGTTGACAGATTCAGTAAATACAGGACCATCTGCTATAAGTTCTTATACACATATTCTTTGAACACCCAAACAACAATAGACGAAAAATAAAATAAAAATGAAAGGACCCACAACACATTTACTACTAAGGTGATAGGTAAAAGATGATAGAAAGCGAGCTAAGATTCCACGGATGAAGCAAAATACCTTACAAAAGGTAAGGCAGGATCACTGCATCGAATCCCAGAAGGCAGCATCTCCGATGAATTAGCGAGTGCACGAGCAAGGCCATTCTGTCCAGCAGGTGTGATTAGAGGGTAATATGATCTTAGAAGCCGAGCAGCAGCGCTCCATGCAGCAAGAGGATCTCCTGCACGAACAGCAGATAGCAGTATCTCCCTCAGCACAACCATTTGAAGTGTGCTCCACTGAGACTCAAATAAAGAAACTACAGACTGGTGATGCATTTTCCCGCTATCAGCATGACCCGATCCAACCTCCTATCAAAAAGAAGATAATTCATGAAAGGTAAGAATTTTAAAGGACGCAAGGAACACTATAAGCTCATTTCTTTCACCCATTGTTTGGTTTACATGACAAGTTTAACCCTCTCCCTTTTCTTTTCTTTTCTTCATCTCTTCTTTCCTCTTTTTCAGCAGGATTTGATCCAGATTCTCTTGAGACAAAAGCAAATGAATTAACTAGCTAGGCATCAGTAGACACTAATCAAGTTACACAAGGACTTTATGTACTTATTATGCGGCCTTTTTCTTTCTGTAAATTGAGAGTGCTGCATTTTCTAAGCATAAATAGATAGATTTGTTCAGGGAAATAATGTAGTTAACCCAGAGGAATCCACAATAGATGACTCCACACTACAGCCAGCCAACAGTACAAGCATCCCAGCAACCATTACATGCATGGTTTCAATTTTCCACCTGGCTTGTATACTCACATTGATATGAGAATTATTGGAGATGGAAGCTCTGCTCTGAACACGATATGCTTTGGTGGTCATTGCCAAAACTTGCAAAGCACTAATAGCAGCCAATTTGCTGTCTTGTTGCAGATACAGCTGAGCAACCTGCCTAGTAAAAAAGGCAGCTTTCCTCTGGTAACCAAGAGTTCCAAATAAACGAGCTATTTCGACATATAGTATAAGTCTATCAGTCGCATCAATCAAAGATTTTGCACCATCTGCAGCACTTGTCAGCAAATCCACTACATCCTTAGCCAGCTCTCTTCTGCAAAAACAAGGACCGTTACTTTGAAAATTGCTTTCAAGAAACAGAAGCCTTAGCATCTTAATTTAAAGAGCTCTCTTCTGTGTGTATCTTCTTACGTTGCAAAAAAAAAGTTGAGAGAAAAACATTTACCTGCAAAGATATCTTGCCAATTTCAAATCAGCTTCAAGTTCAAAGCTTAAAGGTGAAACCCTGCATTCAAAATATTAAAATAAATTTTGCATTTAATAAGATTTATTAAAATGTGAAAATAAATCACCCGAAGATCTCTAGGCAGTCTATGCAAGAGCATGACCTCCTAATATATGTAAACATATAAACCAACTGCAATTATTAGGGAAACAGGCCTGGAAATTATATTTTACACTGTGATTCATAGAACAAGAGTTGAGAGATTGAAAATATATATAATATAATGAGAAAATTTGCAGTTTCACTTCCAAGCATAAGCATACAAAAAAAATTTGAATTTTTAAGCACTATTTCACATTGATTCAGGAAAAAGATGTTTAAAAAGATAATCGATCAACAAGAAATTACCTCTGAGCATTCTCTGGTATAAATGACTTCTTGTAATGCAATATCACATTGTTGTACCGATACCTAACTTCATCCTCTAGAGATGGGTCTTTCAGGCCTATCCGGTCTATCTGATAACAGGTAAAAAAAAGGAGGTAAGTAATAGCATAACTGCAGGGTATGCCAAAGATGTAGACATTAACAAGACCCATAATTCAAGAGGAAAATAACAAAGCCTTAAACCAATCAGCTTTCGCAGAAACTTCACTACGGAACAGGGAACAGCCTAACTACTCATAGACCAACAAAAGGATGTGTTTGACATGAATGTCATTTTATCATTTAATTCAAAAGGCGCACATACCAATAAGGCACAAACACTACCCTCCAATGCCCCAGCATACCAGAAGTAATCTGCAGTCAATCTGGATAATTCCAATGCGGTAGAATAATGAGCATTGGCATCAACAGGAGATCCTGCCAATAAACAATAATCCCCTATAGTCTTTTGTGCACGACCAAGTCTTCTCTTTTTAGCCTTGATCACCTGTAATTTTTACAAAACTCAAAATTATCAACCTACAGGGTACAAAATACATGGCATCACATTACAAAATAAAAACTTTTAGAATAAAATTTCCAGATTCAAAATCCTTAGGACACCTAAAAATAAACCTCCTCTGAGCTTAAACTAGCTTGAGAATCCAAAGGCGTCTTGAGTATAGTTCCAGCAGATTCCGCTTGAAATACATACTTCTCAAATTCCATCAACAATGAAGCCGCGATCTCTTGCATCATAGTCTGCAAATGCATCTCCTGCGTTTGACGATCTGCCGGCGGAAACAATCTCAAATTCTCTCCCTTTTTACCACCATCCTCTAACTGTAACAAAACCATGAGAATCAAATCACTGATCAGCCAAATAAGAGAGACAATTGCTTGGCATTTACATCAAAAACCACTTCAGATTCATTGAAATCAAAACCTAGGTTCATTTCGAAAGCAGGTCCGCAAGCAAACTTGAATCCCAATCCCAACTCCCACTCCACTCCAAGGGTTTCATAGATTAGTTTCATTCCTCATTTCTCACGGAATCCCAACCTCCTAGTTTAGCAAACTAAATCACATTTAAATCTAAAACACCTAATATCCACGTAAATCTCTATAATACGTAATCCAACAGAAACAACACATGAAAAGAGAAATTCAAAAAACCATTCCTTAGCATTTAGCTCAATCATAATCATAGTCATTGTCACTGTCATAAAATTAAAAATATATATATAATTACAAATCCGATCCGATTCCAGTTAAGAAATAAAAAATTTACTAAAATACAGCGAAGCGACAAACTAACCTGAGAATCACAAGGAAAAAAACCGAAACAGCGAGTAACACGCGCAGAAGCGTAACCTTTACAGACTCCATCGAACTCTTCAATAACTGAATCAAGATCAGGCGATAACGGACAATGACAAACACCAATAACAGCCAAGATCTTACGATTTGACTGGAAATCTTCCCATGGACTAGGCGGTGCACCGCCGAGGACGAATTTGAACCGGAGGGAACCGGTTTCCCAAGGTTGATTGGTAAATGGTGATTTTTGCTCTTCAGTGTAGAAGGAGGAGATGGAGGAGAGTGGGATCGTGTGATGGTGGAGGAACATGGAGTAATAGTCGCGTAGGGTTTGGTGAGGGATTTTGCCGATTGGGATGATGGCGATTCGGATCATGGCGGAGGTTTCTACGCTTACGTCTGGTTCCATGATGGGATCAGACGGTGATTGAAGGTGGAGGTGTAGGGAGTTACAGTAGGGAGTGGAGTGTGAGACTGACAACGTTAGAAACTGGAGAGAGTGGTGGAGTAGTGAAACGTTTCGACTTTCGGTGGTTGCGTTAGAGGGAGGGGGACGAGAGGGTGTGTTTGGCTATACGTGGGTGGGAATAGTTTTGTTGGCAAGAGAGGTGAGTCCTTCTAGTTGTAAAATAGTTTAACTGAGTCCTACTTCTTTTTGGAAGGTTACAAGAGCAAGAACAAACGGTACAAGTCTGTGCATTTAGGTTGTGAAAATGTTTGGAGTTGTTAATTAAGCCTGCAATGGTAAATTAATACTAGATGAGGGGTCGCGTTGCTCTGTGGGTCCGTGCTATTTTTTCTATATAATATTTAGCTGCTGTAAGTATGTTTTTTTAAAAAAAAAAACTTTATTAATCCAGGTTATAAATTAGTTTTATATAAATTAAATAAAAAAATGATTGTTAGATGCAAATAAAATGAATCCAAAACCCCCCAAAATGAGCTTGAAAGATACCTTAAGATACGCTTGCTCGGTTTCGTAGCCCATGCCTAATGTGCAGTGGTGGCCCAAATAAAATGGGCTTCAATGTAGTAGCCCAAGCCCAACTTTCTAGAGGGCATGCAGGGTGTTTGCTCAAAATAGACACAAGTTCAGACTTGTTGGGAGTGCATCCCAGCACCTTCGTGCGCTCGAGAGTACACCCCAAGCCCTGTATGCTTAGGTTTAGGTAACGTGTCTGAATCTATTTTTCACCTCTAAAAGGTCCGAGCTTGACATTTAAGAGAAATATTTTTTATTTACAAAAATAAAGTTTATTTGTATAAAACAAAAAAAACATGGGATTATATAATAGTATCTTTAAAAATTAAATACAAATATATTTTAAAAAAGAACTTATATTAAAAAAGACATGCAAAATAGGTGACTTGAATCATAAAATCAGGATAAATCGACTGAAAAGAAATTAAAGATGGTCAAAAAACCATTTTTAAAAAATAATAATTTAGAATGATAAAATTATAAAATAAAATGAGGCAAAAAAAGATGTTGAACCATATTAACTTTTCAAAACAATAACTTCGATTATTAGATCAAAAGCACTATAATTGAGAAAATTACGAAGTCCAATCCCCAATAAATCAAACAGCAGATGAAAAATCAAGAAAAAATATCAATTACATGAAAGGATCTAAAACAAAAGGATGAAATTAAAAGAATGGGGTGAAAAATAAAATAAAAAATAAATCAGAGGGCAATAAAAAATGTTCAATTAGAGAGTTAAATTGAAACAAAAAAAATTAATAAAAGGAAAAACATATCAAAAAAATGAGGGTCAAATTAGAAAAAAAAAAAACATCATAAAGACCGGCTAGGGAAACAGCCCGGTTAGACCCGAGCAACCCGACGGGTCGACTCATAACCCGAGCGAACCCGGACAAGACCTGGTTTTTTATTTTTTAAATGTGGGATTTGAAAACTATTAGTATATAACTATATATACTCTATGTCCCTAAGAAAAAAGTCATGTTTTTTTAATGTGGGATAAAAAACATTTTCGTTTAAATACTTTAACTTAAAAGGATAACATAGTATCTTTTCAATGTGGAATTTGAAGCCTTTTAGTATATATACTCTATATTTCCAAAAAAAAAATTATGTTTTTTCAATGTGAGATAAAAAACCTTTTGGTTTAAATATTTCAACTTAAAATGATAACAAGTATCTTTTCAGTATGGGATTTAAAGTCCTTTCGTATATATATTCTATGTTCCCTTGAAAAAAATCATGTTTTTTCAATATGGGATAAAAAACTTTTGGTTTAAATCCTTCAACTTAAAAGGATAATAAGTATATTTTCAATATGGGATTTGAAGCCCTTTCGTATATATACTTTATGTTTCCATGAATAAAATTATGTTTTTTTAATGTGGGATTTGAAAACAATTAGTATATATACTCTATGTTCCTTTGAAAAAAATCATGTTTTTTCAATGTGGGATAAAAAATCTTTTAGTTTAAATACTTCAACTTAAAATGATAACAAGTATCTTTTCAATGTGAGATTTAAAGACCTTTCCTTAAATTCATTCATATTAATTATTTTTATAAAAATAATATCATTTTATTTTTTAAAAAGTAACAAAGTTTATCTCATTGAGTTTAGTTAGATTAACTAAATTATTAGAAATCTAATACATTAATCAAGTATTAGTGAATTAATATTTTTTATTCAATTTAAATCTTGACAGGTTTGATATTCCAAGTTATAAATTTCTAAAAAGTGAAATCAGATTTAATAATTATACCCTTACACTCAGATTTAATAATTATACCCTTACACTCAATAACTTGGCAGAGATTTGAATCTCAGTCGGGAAAGAACTTCGAATATAATTAAGCATTACTTCTTTCACAAAGCTCTATATAGACAGCTTTTTGGAAAAAGTAAGGATATAATAGTGAAAGCATCCTCTCTTTTTTTTAAAGTTCTCCCCCTCAGAATTATTGAAATAGTGATGTACAAAAAGCAAATACGATCTGGATATTTATAATATAAAAAAAATATAATGAAATAATTGGCATTATTGAAATAGCTGTCATTACAACTACGCTGCAAATATAATGAAATAAAAAGCAGCAGGATCATGCGAGGAAAACAAAGACAAGATCTCGTTCCAGCCCCGTTTAGCAAAACACTTCGAAAAAACATCCTCACAGCCCTGCCCTAAACCACAAACATAACTGCAGGCTTCTCTACATCCAACCCCAACAACAAAATTTTCTGGACGACTCAAGATAGTGAAATTCAAACTTGAGGATGTAATCATGATGAATGGATGGCTTCTCCGCTTCAAATGCTAAAACAGAGGATCATGCTTTGATCCGTTGGCAGATTCATGTCTTGAATACTTGAATCTGGGATTCAAGCTTCAATGGGTGACCCAGATAATCTGGTTTGTGTCAAGCAGACCATGGAATCTTCAACAAGCTCTGATCTTACAGATTTGTTATTGATTACCAAGTCTAAAAACCAATCCGAAATACAATTTAAGCTGGCAAACACAAGGATTTAACACACTAAAAAGATTTTCAAGTACATCATGAACAGGGATTTCAAAAAGATAACCCCTAAAAACAAAGGCCATCAAAGGTCATCTTAACAGGCTCCTGTTACAAAATTAAACATGATAAAACTAAACCGTCATTAACTTAAAAGGGGCTAACTGTAACCTTGAATACCCCGAAACACCTTAGAGATTCTAAATTCTAGCAATTAACTCACACGAACTGATAATTAAACTATACACGGAGAAACAGCGAGCGCGCGCACCCAATAAGACTAAGAATTTTAAGGTCAAGCAATTCGATTTTTCCCCTTGAAAAAATACGGGATAATCGAATGCAAAACATCAAAAAACAAAACCCCATCTACATCATAATCTTCATCCTTCAAATCCCATCTGCCAGAGCAGCAGGAGCTTCAAAACCCACCAAAAGAAACCTTGATGAAACTACAAACTAAGGCCTAAAAGCTTCATTATCTCACTGCTTGCATCGACAGCAACAGGGTTATTTGTCTTCTTTGTGAAAAAGCCAGGTAGAGGAAGAGAGCTGGGTGGCGGGGACGTAATAAAAGCCGATCCCGCATAAAAACCATTAACTATGTCCGTTGACTCAGTGAGTCGGACCTGAGTCGGAGCCATAACGGCTTCAGGACCCAGCCTGTTGGTTGAGAAGAAACCCAGGTCTTCACTTTTCACAGCCTCTGTGTTATGACTCCCTCTTGGAGTCTCATCCTTCTTTCCGGGCTCGATTAAATCTTCTTTGCCTCGTTTGAGAATCTTGACTTGTCCCATAACAAGGTTACTGTTGTTGTTCTTGGGTACAGCGGCGCGTGGAGGTGGGGATGAGTTGGGACTCCGTTTGCGGCGGTTGGGTGGTGCCCGGTTTGGGCGGGGGTTGTTGAGGTTAGGGTTCCGTGTGAACCTCATCCGTTGTGGTTGTGATTGTAAGGGATTTTTCAGGCAATCTTGAGGATTTACAACAAGAACTCCCATGTTATTTTTCAAGAAACAGATCGAGAAGACAAGATTTCTTAGCAATAAAATAAAGGAAACCTATAGAAATAGAGGAAGAGAGGAAACCCTACGTTGGAGTAAAACGTGGAAAGAGAGGAGCGGAGAGGGTTGGTTTTATAAGGGAAGGGGAAAGGAGGATGAGACCGTGGATTGGAGGATTAGGGGGCAGTTTCTTATGCCAGTCTCACTAGGGATACGTGAAAAACACGGAGCGGATTTTTTTTTTTTTTACTAGAGTGGTATTTGACTTTAAATTTCAACCGAATTTTTCTAAATTTTCCTTAACGTTGCATTTCTTACTTATTATTTTTTAATGTCATCCTCAAGTTACGATAACTTTCTTTATGCAAGTGATATTTATCGTAAAAAATAATCACTGTTTACGCAGACGTTAACTCTTTCTTTCTTCATATTTAAAAAAAATTAAATTTTATTATTATTTTGATGTAAATTTAAAAAAATAAAAATAAAATATTATTTTAATATATTTTCAAATAAAATATACTTTAAAGCCTGTTTCTTTAAAAAAAAAAATTTTTATTGATAAAATACAAATTTTAAATATAAAAATAATATATTATTTTAGTATATTTTTAAATAAAAATTTTAAAAAAAACATCATCTACCCCCACCGCCTAACAAACCTTTATTTTAACAACGTGATTTAAGGAGCGTGATGGGGGTAGCTGGGAGAGGGAATACCCCGCCAGTGCTTTGGTTGCGAGAGGCTCTGTATCTGACGTGGGTTAGATGCCACCGGTGCCATAATTATCGTCTATCTTAAATTTCAGCCCTTGTGGTTTCTCTTAACTACGATAATGCCACGAACCACTCCAACCGTTTTCTTCCTGCCATGCTACTGTTGGGAACTTGGCCAGTTCTGTACGAATGTGTTGCTAACGCGATGTAAATTGATATTTTTGAAAGTTTTAGTTTTTTTATTAAAATTTAATATAATTAATATATTTTAGATTATTTTGATATATTGATATAAAAAATAATTTTTAAAAAATAAAAAAAAATTATTAACATACATTTTAGTATAAAAAATTATTTATAAAATAATCACTACTACACTGTTTATCGTTAAATTAATAACATTAACTTGTTATAGCAACAGATCCAAATTCGAAACGTTAAAAAACATTAAATTCCTCTTCTCTACTGTGAACGGGAAAAAATCCGTCCAGCTAAAATCAAAGAAAAAATATTCTCTGTACGGCCGAAATCCTTTTCGAATGTAAAGGGAAAAAAAAAGCACACCAGATGTCAACTTTATGTGTCATGCAAGCACACATAAAAGATATGCCCGGTGCGTTAAAAAGTGTGACAGTTTATGTTTTTAAATATTTTTTAAAATATATTTATGATTTTTTTAAATATTTTTTATAATTTTAATATAATTTAAAATAATGAGAGTAATTTAAGCAACTTTTTTTTATTCCAATGAATTCTCAAATATGAAAAAATCTCACCCTCCCTCCCTTTGCTTGAATTTAAAACTAACAAACGAACAGTCTCGATTATCATACAGGTCAAAGCTTAAAAATAAATAAAATTAAAGCTATTTACTATTTTCAAAGAAAGAAATTGATCTATAGGAGCTGCTTATGACCACAATTCACGAGAACCATGCGAGCAATCAAAATTTCTACACGGTTTGGATCTTTGAAACGCGCTTTTCACTGGGAAAATCGTGAGGAAAGTTCCTTGGTCAATGAATCATTCTGGGATGGATTTGGAAAAAAAAATGGTTATTTAATTAATTTACATGTAAAAAAATTATGTTTTTAAATTATTTTAATATATTGATATTAAAAAAATATATATATATATAAGTCCCCAAGGGGCGTAGCGTGATGGTAAAGGGTTTGAGATCTGCACAGCAGGTCTCGAGTTCGAGTTAGGGCGTGCACCTCTTGTAAGAGTCTGGGACAGCCGGGGTTTTACTCCCTCACCTGAGCCCACAAAGTGCGCTTTCCGGGGGTGAAGTTTCCTCGAATCAAAAAAAAATTAAAAAATATATAAATTATTTTTTTTTACAATTAAATTTTTTAAAAAATAGTAAAATCTATGTAAAATTATGGTATATTTTAATAAAAAATATATTTTTAAATCTATAATTAAAATAAAATACAGAACCACCCAAGTAAATGTAGCCTCGACAACTTAGCAATGAAGCTAGCGAAGAAGCAATTAATAAGAGCGGACCACAAGATGCAAATGATCTTGGATACTTTATTGTAATTTGAACAAATATCAATGGGCATTTTTGTAACATCGAAGAGCATTGGATCCTCGATGATGAGAGGACAGCTGGACCCGGGAATTATTATACGTGTTTCTTGTTAAATGGAATGACGTAGACGTTGGAAAAGACGTGCATGACTGATTGAGGCAGCCGACCTTTGCTTCGGCGGTCCGATTGGACCGCTCTGGGTTATTATAGACATTTGAACCGGCAGAGCTTTTTGTGTGGAGGAAGCGTTTCATTCTTTATTTTGATAAAGAGATTTGATGGAGACAAGAGAGCTTCCTGGATGGACAGATGGCACATGTCAAGGATGTGTCGAAGAGGACGAAAAGTTATTTTAGTGGTCGTGATTGATTAGTGTTTTATGAGAAAAAAGTGAAAAAATAATATAAATAGTTTAGTTATAAAAAATATAAAATAAATTTATCTCTTTAACATAAATATAATTTTAGAATAAATTTCTATATTTAAAAAATAATATCTCTTTTATCATTATCATCTTCATCTTTATTATCTTAAAATAGTGACCAAATATTACCATAAATATATACATTTCTTGATAATCTTACATGAATTATAAAATATTTAGCTTTTCTATTCATGTCAAAAACAATTATATTTCCACCTATCTTGTTAATAAAATATAAAAAATGAAGTTTTTATGTACATCTCTTTACGTAACCATATTTACTTGAATAATATATATTTTTATTTTTTTTTAATTTTATCTCTTAACAATAAATTTATTAAAAATTTAGTTTTATAATTTTTTTCAATTAACTTTTTATGAAACTATCATCATCTCATTAGCAAGTTTGACAAGTAAATTCGATTAATTTGAATTTTTTTAATCAATTTTTTATTTTATTTTCACTATTTAATATTGAATTAATCGAGAATTAGGCTTTGTGATTTATTTTGATTTACTTTCTATGAGGTTATTTATATTTCATAATCAACCGAGATAACTTGAGTCATTTTTATCTTATTTTTAATTGATTTTTTTAATTTTATTTATCAACACTTAATTGATTTAAATATAATTTTTATAATTTATTTTAATTTAATTTATGTTGAGTTATCATGATCTGGTATCCTAAATCACATGTTTGACAGTTCAACCCAAGTTGCAACTGAGATATTTTTTTAGATTATTTATTAAATTGATTTTGTTTTCAATTTCGTTTTTCAACATTTGTTTTATTGGACATTGAACTTTATAATTTATTTTTATTTTATTTTATGGAGTTTTCATGGTCTTATTATCTGACATACAAATCGACATATTAACATCGGTTGACCCGAATCAATCCAATTTATTATTGTCTTGATTTTCATAAAAAATCCTCATTTTCAAAATTTATTTTAAGTTATTCAAATTATATTTAAACCTATTAAATTAACATGATTAGATTGGTTAAATCCCCATACAAATTAAATTTTTTTACATGATTAGATTGGTTAAATCCCCATACAAATTAAATTTCTTTACTAAAACAATACTAGTAATCATTAAATATTTTTTAATTTTTAGAAAATTATCGAATTTGCAGCGCATGCCAGTTATACAGCAATTCAACTACTTCGGGAACAAGAACCAGAACTGTATAATTAATTTTTAAACAGTTCTTTTACAATTAATTTTTTTATTGTTTCTTATTGCATACATTGAAAATCATCACAAATGATATTGAAATTTATTGAGAATTGATTGCAAAGATTCTAATCGAGTAAAAATTGAAGTCCTATTTCTTCACATTCACGTGTGGTTGGATTATTTTATTTATATCTGGGTTTTTTTTTTAAGTTTAGCATTTTGATGGTATAATAACCCAATTTATAATTTTCTCAACAGCATGATATATTTCCTTCAAAACATCTTATCAAAACCAAATCCATTTCTATATTTTAAATATACAATCATAAGTGAAAGATGTATTTATAAAAAATTTCTTTTTCACAATATTTTTCATAACAATAACAACAATACAAATTCACTTTCATACTTTTAAAAACACAAATATAACTTTAAGAGGTGTAGTTTAAATGATCAGATTTTAGATTTGCTTTTTAGAGGTTACTAGTTCGAGTCTTACGAATCTCAGGGCCACTGGAGAATTACATGGTCGTTAACTTCAGGGCCCGTGAGATTAATCGAGGTGCGCGCAAACTGACCGAATACCGATGTTAATCTAAAAAGACACAAATATTAAAAAAAAGGTTAAAACAAAGATATACCTCGAGATTAATATATTTTTTAATATATACATTAATTTATGTTTTAATAATGACTTGGATAGGTCCAAGTGTTCGAGGACACTTTGGACTTTGCACTCGTTGTTGATCTCGATGAATCTTTTAGCTTATCATCTCGTTATTCTGTCCATTTTCCAAGTCAAACATCTCATGCTCCGAATCACAGTAAATATAAAAATAAAATATCGAAACAAAAGGCTGAGAAATTTATTTGAAGAGGAGAGAAAAAAGAGCAGCATGGTACGAGGTCCAGCCATGGCTTCCCATCTTTCCCGGGCCTAATCACAGCTTATCCAATCCATTTCCAAAGAGGCACAGGCTTAGGTCTTGGACTGGGCACGTACTTAATTACACTGCCAGTCTCATGAGCCCTAGGCCTAGTCTCTGAGCTGGGGTTATAATTTATTGCCATGCCAGCCCATGAAGAAACCAGGGAAGAAAATATATATTTTGAAACAAAAAAAATTAATTTTTTAAAATATAAAAACAAACAGCTCTCTGAATAATTCGAGGGAGAAAAGATTTCTGCATCGGTTTGGTTTTTATTAATTTTAAAAACTAAACCTATTTTTTATATTTTTTAATTGAAATTATCCAGCAAATTTAAAATTGGAGTGGATTTTTATGGGTATTTCAGTCCATTTGCTCACCGCCGGCAATAGACCCACCTTCACAGTGAATTAAATGATTAAATTAGTATGATGTTTGCCAACCATGCGAGATTTTTAAAAAATGAATGATCAAAGTCTTTGAGGCATAATTGCTTTTAGCATTTGGAACTACTTTATATAACGTCGAGAGACCTATCTTTTTAAGGTGCTGCATGTGTAGATATGGCCATTAACTCGTCCCTTTAATTAACCACATGATTACCATTTTTAGTTAATTTAAATTCTTAATGCCCTGAATTGATTTTGGCATTGCCAAAATCTCACTAACCCCGAAATTATTGTTCCCTTGATTGTATTTTATGAAATAATTTGAATAATCATTCTTTCATGTGTGCACTTGAGACCACTTATCTGCCATAAGTGTTTTAAAAGAATTTTTTTTAAAATAAATTTTTTTAAAATATTTTAAAATTGGTTTTGATGTACTGATATTAAAAATAAATTTTAAAAAAATAAAATAAAATAAAATTATTTCAACGTATTTCAAGCAAAAAATATTTTGAAAAATAACTACTACTTTAATATAAAGAATGTGCTTAGGAACGCGGTGCAAACCGCGCTCCCTCAAATTTTAAATTTTGTTTTTGTTTAAAATGTAATTTTTTATGTTTTTAAATCGTTTTGATTTGTTGATGTTAAAAATAACTTTTAAAAAATAAAAAAATTATTTTAATATATTTCTAAATAAAAAAACATTTTAAACCGTCATCACTACTCTAGTTATAAAGATATTTTTTATTATTATTAATATGAGTGTTTGGGTCAGCTTACGTGCACCTTAATTAATCTCATGGGCCATTATATTAGACATGACGACAAAAAAATATTATGTTAACGATCATATAAATCTCCAGTGACTATAATATTAGTAACCAGATAACTCAATCATGAGACTAAAAAAAATTAATCTCTACCATGCTACTCTAGTTACAAATACACTATTAATCTGTCTATTCATCGCTGCAAAGTACTTTGATTGATGCAGTGATAAATTCATTAACGTGGGCAGTTGAGGTTATAAGATTCATCAATGAAACATATTTATTTAACATATAAGGTATTTCTAAAAGGAATCATTCATTAAAATTGACATTTTTTTTATTCCATACATGTTAATTGAAGGATTTTTTTTTTATTTTGGTAAAATAAAGTATATTATAAATTATATATCAATTAAAATTAAATTCTTTTTTAGAAGATGGGAGTTGTTGCTTGCATGTTGTATTGTGTGTACTCTTGTCAAATTAAAATAAGAGAGACACCATGGGCGTAGGTGCGTTGCTCATAAATAAGGATCCTGTAATTTGTCTTCTTATAAATGTCAATTATCGCACGTAAAAACCCTTGATCCAATACTTTGTTCTTAAAAATTCTTGATTTTTTAAAATTTTAAATTAATATTTTTTAGTATTTTTTTTTTATCATTTTAATATAATAATATTAAAAATAAAAAATATTATTTTAAAATAAAAAACAACTACCATACTCCCAAAAACTCTCCATGGTGGTTCTAGCTAGTAGTTAAAGATTTATCCCAATAATCAAAAGTCATTTTAACCCCAGGAACCCGCTAATAGTTAAAGATTTACCCTTTGATTTTCTAAATTTAAATATTAGAATTGGTATTTAAAAGAATTTATCAATAAATACTTCTAAATACATCATATCAATATAGAATATACCCTTTTAATATTATCCGAAAATAAAACTTACTCTTGATTAATTCTTAATCTGATTTAAATATATCTCTTAACATTAAAAAAAATAAAATCATCTGGATGCTCATGCATAAACAAGTTCAATAATATAAAAACTCAAGCTCCAAGAGTTTATTATTATTATTATTATCAATAACCTATAACCATGCTGAATTAGACAGTATCAGACATAATAATTCAGCTAAATTCGAATCATTTTCAAGATCTAGATGTGGATCCTCAGATTAAAGAACAAGGACCCTTAGAAATTAGAATTGATTTTGTTCAAATAAAATATGAAAAACAATTAGAATTAAAAATAGAAATGGAACCCTGAAGGAGGACTTATCCCACAGGTATGATCTGTCATGACTGACTATTTTGAAGCACACCATTTACCTAACACGTGACAAGTTTTTTTTTTTTTTTCTTTGAATTATTTTATTGTTGGATTGTCTAATAATTATTGATTTCGTGTTATTGAATTATAATTATGAAAATGACTAGCTCAGACTACTTTTAGATCAATGCCGTTTTTTTTCTACGAATCCATTCTTGTAGCGGTCGGTAATGTGGAGATGCTCGCAGATAGGCTATACGAGTGCTTGAGAGTTTCGTTTAATAGTGTTTTTTTTTTAATTTTAATTTTTTTTATTATTCATATTAAAAATAATTTTTTAAAAATAAAAAATTATTTCAATATATTTTCAAGTAAAAAATACTTTAAAAATAACTTTCTTTTTAGTTCATTGCTGGTAATTTTTTTTGATTTTAGTAAGGTTTTTTCCATAATGATTTAGTTAGTAATAGTGCATTTAGATCATGTGTGGAATGCAAAATAAATATTTTTTTAATTAATCCAAGTAATTGAGTTAAATTGCAAATATCTTATTGTTTAGGGACCAAATGCAAATACCCAAGGAACTGTAAGGACAGATCGAGTTAACAAAGATGACAAAATTGGAAAATAAGAAAAAGTGCGGAGGAAAAGGGTTCAGTATCCAGTCGTAATCATTTTACTGTTTTTATAAATTGTGACTCCTGTCCAGAAAAAATTATTTCAACTATTATTAGTGAAAAAATATTTTATTCAAATTATATCAAATTTTTATTTTATTTTTTTATTATCAGAAAAGTGTAATTTTAGAGAACATGGGTTTTTCACAGTACATATCTCATTATTTATCCTTCCCTACATTATTGCGGATAAACTCTTCAAATGTTTTTATTTTTTTTAATTTGATTATTAAGTTTTTTTTTTCCAGTTATTTAGTTTTAATTAAAGACCAATTAATTTTAATTTTTTATAGAAGGATGAGATTAAAAGAAAATATATCTAAATGAAAAAAAAAATCAAACATGGATGGCGTGCTATAAGTTTTGAATAAAATACACTTTGATTCTCAAATTTAAAAAATAACTCAAATTATACAATTTTGATATCTTAATATTTTTCAAATTATATCTTGGTATAAAAGTTTTTTTTATTATGTTTCAGTCCCTGATTTATAAAGGAGAAGGGGAGACGTCAATTGATTCTAGCGGTGGAAAGAGAAACATGATACCGAGACAGATTTAAACCACCAAAACGAATAATTTTTATGTCAAATCATTCCTTATAACGAGAGGAGTTCATATTAGATGTTTTTTTATCTTTAAAGTTTGTGAAAAAAATATATATAAGCTTGGGTTGAATTTTTTGTTCCGGTTGCTTTTGGTTCACATGATGGTTTTTTGGTTTTTTTGAGGTCATGAATAAATTTATCATAATTCTTAAGGTGTTTTACGTCAAAAATAGATTGAAAAACATGTTTTTAGGTAAAAAAATTAAGCCTTGATATTCCTGCCACTCGGGATCTGGGCAAGATTAGACAACGTATTATCTATTCCATGTGCAACAAAAAAAAGATTCAGTCGCGTGGGTCTATTAGGGTAGGCCCGTGCAGGGCCTTGACAAAATGGGCAAAGCGGGCCGACAAGGGTTTTTTTTATTTTTTTCTCTGTTTTTTCAATGAATGCTTCTTTTATTTTTATATATATATATATAAGTATTTATATTTAGATTAATATCATTCTCTTTTATTTTATTTATATATATTTTTAAATGATGCTTATTTTGTTTAGAGAATCCTTTTAATTTTATTTTTTTAACTCGATCATCATGACCATGAACTTAAACTTGATCTACTCTTGGATAATGTTTTGCAGCCATGGGAGTAATTGCGAAGGAGCACCAATGATAAACCGAAAGATAAAAAATTCTTATGGCAAGAGGAAGGGAGGAGGGACGGAGAGTGGCAATGAATAAATTGAGTTTTAAATTAATATTCCTGATTAGTATAATTTTATTTTCAAGTTTTTATGTTTTAGTGTCAGTTTGGAATTGAAATAGATATTATTTTTTAAAAGTATTTTTGTTTAGAAATTCTTTAAAATAAAATTTTAATTTATTTTAATATTAATATATTAAAAAAAATAAAAAAAATATTACTTTATAGTTAAAAATTTAAAAGCATCGTGAGACTGCAATGCCAAACAAAACGAATTTAATGTGTTTAATTATATTATAATAACTACTATTCGTGCGAAATATTTGATTTGACTGAAATATTTTTAATCTTTTATTAACTTAATCAGTGTTTTTAATAACTGTTTTAATTCCTGTTTTTATTAAATTTCCTTGAGTTTTTTTTATTAACTTAATGAGTACAATATACTTTGTAATTTCAATTTATTTTCCATGTACATGGTTAATTTTTACCTTCTTCGATTTTTACTGACTTACTTTCCCAATTTTTATTAGCTTAATGATTACAATAATGATCTTAATATATATTCCCCATCGAATTTTTATTAAATTAATGACCATGATAGCGATTTTAGCACCTATTTTAATTTAATTCATTTTTCAAACATAAAGTTAATTAATCATTACATTTTCTGATTTTTATTAACTCTCCTTGAAGTTTTATTAACTTAATGACCATAATAGAAATTTTAATGATTCATTTAATTCCTTCTCCATATATAAATACCCTTTTCCAATTTCTATGAACTTAATGGCTACAGAATTTTTAATATCTATTTCCATTTTGAATTTTTATTAACTCGATAAATCAGACGAAGTGAAATCCAGCCAGGCTCATTTGCTTTTGCCAGGCATGTCGTGTCTATTGGTTTAGAGGAAAGTTGAACAGAGGTCAGGTTTTTTTTTTAAAAAACAATTAATGCAAAATTAACATTAAAAATAATATTTTAAAAATATCCACGCCTTTCTTTTCTCTAAAAAACCCTACAAAATAACTCTGTTTTTACCAAAATCCCCACAGTTCAAGGTGTAGAATCAAAATATATAAATTAATATTTAAAAAATAATTTATGTTGCAAAAATAATTTCTTAATTAAGAAAAACATAATTATGATTATCAATTTAATTCGCTTTCACAAGTATCACAAAAAATATAATTGAATTTAATTATATAATTTAGTATTTTATTCTAAACATAAGAATTATAATTCAAATATTCTTATAAATTAAATTAAATTAAATTTAACGAAATGCGAAACGAGGAGACGTTGCCACTTGGAAAGTTCAAAAAATATTACACAAATCTATACAGAAATGCGAGAAAACGAAAGGCCAAACGACTGAAAACGAAATCAAAGGGAAGAATTATTATAATCGAAGTCATGTGATGATTAAATTGTGCCAACAGATTTCAAGTTGACATTTTCTTCAAATCAAATTAAATTGGAAAAATAAAATAAAAAAATTGAACAAGACACCTAAACCAATCAAAGCCTACTTGCTAGGCCATTGCAAAATATTTCCAATCAAAATCCTGATTCTATTTTCGATAAATTAAAATGGGTGTCCATCATTAATTATGAGATTGATTCTTACAAAAAAAAAAAAAAAAAAAGAGAAAAAAAAAAACTTAAACCGACAAAAATTATTATTCAAGTTTCAAGTTGTTATACGGTCATTTCAAAATCTTATAAGGTGTGGTCTAATCCAACAAATTAATTTGATGATATGTTAAATTAAAATTTAATTTAAATTATATTATGATTTTAATTTATTTTTAAAAATTCTTGATAAACATGAATTAATTTATCTTATATACACCTCGAAAATTGAATTAGATTAAATATCAGTTCTTATAACCATACTATTTTAAAAAAGAATTTAAAAATTTAAAATGTAAAAAGAAATATTTTAATTTTCATTAGCGAATTTTAACGAGTGCTTGGAGGTGTGGTATAAAACATTTTTTATTTAAAAATTTAAAAATTAACTCTTTTTTTTTATTTTTTTACATATTAACATTAAAATCATAAAAAATTATTAGAAAAAATCAGCTAAACACATTTTTAAATATACCCAAACATAATTTGATCAAACAAAAACAAACGGTGCCGCTGATTCAGGGCAAATGGGTTTTAACATGCGAAACTCCAAAATGCAAAAAACAAATTGGAATTTACCTGTCTTCCATGCTAGGAGGTAACTGGGCTCTTGCAGGCAACAGCTTTTTGTCATAAACAATTTTGTTATTTACTATTTCCCCCCCCCCCCCCACAACTGCCCACATGATTGTGCTGTAGTGGCCCCCACTTAATGACTTAAAAACATAAATAGCTTTTTTCTGCCTCCTTTTTGTTCCCTTTTCTCTCCCCTTTAAACATGGAGTAACAGTTTTAAAAGAAAATAAAAAAAGAATTAAAAAATATTCAGGAAAAGAAAAGGCAAGTCCAAGAACTAGGAGAAGATCCAAACCACAGTTTTAACGATATACACTCCCTTCCCATGATGTTCCACCACTTGCAAGCTTGTAACTTCTCTTTCTGTGAGTCTGTCTTTTTTCAACCTAGCGGGCTACGGAACAGAAGTCCTAACATATCTCTGTCTTCATGTGTTATTTGCACTTAGAAACAAACAAACAATGAAGCTTCTTCATCTTGTTCTTGTTCCTCAAACAGTTCCCATTTGGTTTTTTCATTTGTGTCTCGTAGTAGTTCATGCCATACAAGAAGACCCACCTGTCCCTTCACCATCTCCCTCTCTCATTTCTCCTATTTCAACTTCAATGGCTGCCTTCTCTCCAGGTACTTGAAAGGGCCCTTTTTGTTTTTTCAAAAGAAATGATTTTGTGGTGGTTTAAGTTGTTTCAAAGATTCAAACTTTCCGTTTCAAATATAAATAAAGGACTGCAAAATCTAGTGCATTCATGACTTCACGCTACACGTAACAAAGAGTTTAGCTCTTTGGGATGATCCCATCTCTCTGCACATTGTTGATAAAGTCTCAAGATTTAGTTTTTATGGTTCTTTCCTTTTTGTAAAAGCTTGATAAGCTAAAAAGTCTGCTTCTTTGTATAATTTGACCAGGGGTTGAATCGGAAATGGGAACCAAAGACCACCACCAGCATGATGACCTCCCCAGGAAAATAATCTTGTTGCTCATTGTTGCTTGTTGCATACTTGTTATCATCCTTCTTTCTTTGTTTTCTTGTTTCATTTACTATAAGAAGTCCTCACAAAAGAAAAAAGCTACTCGGTGTTCAGGTACTTCGGTTTCTTTTTACCAACACCCCATCTCTAGTTTACTTCAACATTTATGGTTGTTGTTGTGCTTTATGTTAATAATTCTTTGGTTTGTTTTGCTTTGATGTGAAGATGTGGAGAAAGGGCTTTCATTGGCACCATTTTTGGGCAAATTCAGTTCCTTGAAAATGGTTAGTAATAGGGGATCTGTTTCATTAATTGAGTATAAGATACTAGAGAAAGGAACAAACAATTTTGGCGATGATAAATTGTTGGGAAAGGGAGGATTTGGACGTGTATATAAGGCTGTAATGGAAGATGACTCAAGTGCTGCAGTCAAGAAACTAGACTGCGCATCTGACGATGCGCAGAGAGAATTTCAGGTATCATCAATTTTCTGGTAGAGTTGATCGCATCATTTTCTTTTTTTAGCTTTGCTTTTTCTTGATGGCGATTTATTATTCATTGGAATTGCAGAATGAGGTGGATTTGTTAAGCAAATTTCACCATCCAAATATAATTTCTATTGTGGGTTTTAGTGTTCATGAGGAGATGGGGTTCATTATTTATGAGTTAATGCCAAATGGGTGCCTTGAAGATCTACTGCATGGTAAAATATCTGTCTCATTTTTTAACCAGGGTTTACTGTGTCATGGTAGATGAGTTTTGGGGTTTTGAAATAGAGAAGTGTTAATATATTTCTCTCTTTTTTTTCCTGGATTTTCTTTGATTCTTTAGGACCTTCTCGTGGATCTTCACTAAATTGGCATTTAAGGTTGAAAATTGCTCTTGATACAGCAAGGTGAGATTTTATCTTTTCTGTAGATTTTTAAATTTCTTTTGCTTGTTTGCTTTTGATTCTCTGAGTATTTATTTATTTCAACTTGTTGACTATAGAGGATTAGAATATCTGCATGAATTCTGCAAGCCAGCAGTGATCCATAGAGATCTGAAATCATCGAATATTCTTTTGGACGCCAACTTCAATGCCAAGGTAAAAATGTATAAGATTTTTGAGTTTTTGTTAAATCAATTCAACTTTCAATTATTTCAATCTCTCTCTCTCTCAACTTGTGTTTGAATTCAGCTGTCAGATTTTGGTCTTGCTGTAGCTGATAGCTCTCATAACAAGAAAAAGCTCAAGCTTTCAGGCACTGTGGGTTATGTAGCCCCAGAGTATATGTTAGATGGTATGCTAACTGAACTGGTTATATTTTGACATCAGTAGTTTTGACTCGTTAGCTAGATGATGGAGTTGAGTTGAGAAGCCACTTTTTTTTATATATATAAGAACTAGTTTAGTGTAGGTGAATTGAGGGAGAAGACTGATGCATTTTGCATGAATTCATGAGCTTAGAAGTAATGAATCTCGGATAGCATGGTCAAAGCATCTCTAAATTATGCATTTCCTATCGAAGAATTTTTTGGTCAAAGTGTAAAATACTATTGTGTGTTTTGGCTTTCACAATCTATAACACTTGAATATTCTGTGGTCAGCCCTTTATTTTGGAGATGATGTGGCTAAGAGTATGACACACTCAAGGTTCATCAACCAAATAATTCTTTTAAGGATGCCATTAACAGAGCAAATCACATGACAATCGATGAAAAAAAATGTCAGCGAAATGCAAATGACTGAAATCACATTGTGTTAGCTTTGCATTTTGCCATTTTCTCTTCCCTTATCAACAATTACTTTTTGAAATATTGTAGGTGAATTGACGGATAAGAGTGATGTCTATGCTTTTGGAGTTGTGCTTCTAGAGCTTCTATTAGGAAGAAGGCCTGTAGAAAAACTGACACCAGCTCATTGCCAATCTATAGTAACATGGGTATGTTAACTCCATATCCAAAAAATTAATGTCTTTTGAGAGGCAATAAAGCAAGATTTCGATAACTATATTTAATGCTCTAGCTATTTTAAATGCAGGCCATGCCTCAGCTCACTAACAGAGCTGTACTTCCAACCATTGTGGATCCTGTGATCAGAGATTCAGTAGATGAGAAGTACTTGTTCCAGGTTTGTGAACCATAAAAACCATAGTTTACTTCTCCAATTGAATTTGTACAGTCTAGAAGTTTGAGGTCAACTCCAAGTTGACTGTTGACTATTGACTAATGCAAACCAACCCTGAAGAAGATTTTTTCCTTAAAATAATAAATCTGGATTGGTTGGTAGTTGTGAGTGGGCACAACAAAAAATTTGCCTTTGGTGAGGTTTAGTCAGAGGTTATATCGATCTATTCTGCCCTAAATGTTATCATCAGCAAGTTAGGAGAGAAAATGATTGTTGAACTAAGAAGCTCGTGGGTGAGTGCTGAGTGCATTTGCCTTGAGTTAGGCGATGCTTAGGTGATTTTAGGGTTGATGTGGAGTTGGTATTTGCGAATTTGCTTGAGTTGGCTAATTGGATAGCAATATCTGCAGGTTGCAGCAGTAGCCGTGTTGTGTATTCAACCAGAGCCAAGTTACCGCCCTCTCATAACAGATGTTGTGCACTCTCTCGTCCCATTAGTTCCTCTTGAGCTTGGAGGGACACTAAGAGTTCCACAGCCTACAACTCCCAGAGGTCAACGACAAGGCCCATCAAAGAAACTGTTTTTGGATGGTGCTGCCTCTGCTTCAGTTTTGTATTAGATGAATCATCGATCCACTGCGCTTTCTGAGTTTCTTATGTGCATATTTTGATGTATCATAGATAATTCATATCTTTGGTTATTTCGGTCAAGAAGGTTGATATAGATGGATTTGAAGAGCATCGGGATCTTCACCACATTTGTAAATTGAAGCAAAGTTTATAGAATCAGTAAAATAGCACTCCCAAAATTTATTTCTGCGCATCAAGCTCATTGTCAATCTCATGGCCATGCACATAATCAGTCATTTTTACAGCAACTTCAGAGAATCTGTAAAATAGCATTTTCTATCTCTTGGAGTTTTATTGATCTTTTGGGTGTCAAGGCATCAGCAGAGAGCTCTGCTCTGTGCTGCAATTCTTTTCTGTCCTTCCCTAATAAAGGTGGAAGCGATCGCCAAAAGGAGAATGTCTTGAGAAGAGAAGAAACTGATACCATGACCAGTGAAAATATAGCTTAGCCCCAGCTGGGATGTAATAAATAGCCTCAATCAAAACTCGGTTTGCATGGATTTGTTTCAGTCAAATACCAGTGAACATTATTACAAAACTTCCGTAAAATAATATCAACTCAGTAAAACAGTTTAGTGATAAATTTTTTTGCTTGTTGGTTATAATGCCTGTTCATCATTCTTTCAACTGACATTGTGGTAGGAGTCAATAATTGCATCAGCAAGGTATTCACATTTGGCCAAAGACAGTCCAGCCAAGGATATTCTTCCATCCTTCGTCATATAAACATGCCACTTGTTGGTCATATTATCGCTCTGATCAGACGAGAAGAGAAACACAAAAGATCAGAAGTTAGGGAAACAGTGCTGCATGGTACACAGAAGAGAAGTTTAATAATTGAATAGCTTAAGCAATTGCAGCAGTGTGAAGAACAGACTGGCAGCAAATGTTTTATGATAACCACCGATTTAATGATGACAAATGGAGAAGTCTGAGGTTCATAGGGGAGAAATGAGAGAGAACAAATTCACCCGTGACTATAAAATAAGAAGAAATGTAGAAAAACATGAAGATGATGAAAGTTTTTTTAATGATTCTACCAAAAGAAGCACACGAGATCCAGAACTTGATAAAGATTTGAGGAACAATTACCTGAGCTTTGTTCAAGCCAGTGAAGGAAAACATGCCAATCTGCTTCAGTATAAAAGACCAATCTTTCCCACTCTTATCTTTTGCAGAGAGACTGTCAAATAGCTTCTGTCTCACATTTTTTATCCTCCCAGCCATCATTTCCATCTCTGCCTTCCATTCATTGAAAAGAGCTGGATCCCCAACAACATTAGCAACAATTCTAGCCCCATGAACAGGAGGATTTGAGTACATTGGTCGGGCAATCCTTTTCAGTTGGCTCTTAACCCTGAAAATTAAGGTAAAGAAAAAAACATGATTTAAACAGGTAATATAATGTGAGAGCTATCAAATTGGTGGTTTAGCAACTTGTTCGCAGGACACCTTTGACAGCACCAGCCTGACCTCAATTACAACAAAATTGACAAAAGGAGACCCGATAATAAGAAGCAAAAGGCTTAAATATGCAGTCCATTTCTTCCATACCACAATTTAGGATACAAAATCTATGTCCTCACGTAGTAGATTCAACAGAAAAGGGCATGACATCTCATTCATTTTTCAGTGGAAAGAAAAGGAAACCAGCAGTTTAAAATAGCACGTATTATATAGTAAATCAGTTTATCACACCTTGCTGCTGCATCAGCTGATGAGCAGACAACATTAATCGCCCCAATTCTTTCGGCATACAAACCCAAATTTTTGCTGTATGACTGAGCAACCAGAAGCTCCATACCACGTGCAGCGAACAACCTCACTGATGATGCATCTGCATCAAGGCTTCCACTAGCAAATCCCTAATAGTACATTGAAAATTTCAAATTAAATATCATTGCCCAAACAGTATTATAAATTCTTGAGAAATTTTCAGCAACAAACTACAATAAATATTCTACAGTTCACACAGGCACCATCTTTGGTTCAGCAGGAAAAAAATTGATAGTGCAAATGTTATTCAGATCAGATTTAAACCATTGTATACCTGGTAAGCAACATCAAAAAATGGAATATGGTTCTTTTCTTGAATGACATCAGCAATTTTCTCCCATTGTTCAGGGGTTGGATCAATACCAGTTGGGTTGTGAGCACAGCCATGTAGCAACACAAATGATCCCTCAGGGGCTGCCTGTAATGAAAAAAATAGCACGAGTTAGAGAAATGATTCAGTCTGAAACCGGGGTTATAATGAAAGACCACCTCTCTCCCTCTCTGAATTGTCATACCAAGCACCAATAGTGTAATATTCAATCATGTGCCTGAACACTGACCAACCCTAGAGGGAGGGAGGGAGGGAGTGCGCGTAAGACAGGTAGGATAGTATACTAGTACAAATTGTAGTGAATAGCACAAAAGAGGAGCTGAAAGATTTAACAGCATGGTGTGTTTAGCTTGGGCATCGATTCTAATGATTCAAAACAATTTGGTGGGAATTTTTGAGCGCAGCATAACTACTCCAGACCTAACCTTTATGTCCGATATCATCCCCTCAAAATCCAAGCCAACTGTTTTGGGATCATAGTATCGGTACTCTGACCATGGAACTCTTGCATCATTGAAAATATTCTTGTGATTACCTGCAAAACAAGTTTGTTGGCCATTAAAATTGATATTAATTAGATGAATCGTACAAAAAGCACAAGGAAGTGACATATCAAACCCCAAGTAGGAGACGATATCAGAACTTGTGCTCCAGGAAAATATCGCTCAATGAGAGCTGCAGCTAATCGAAGAGAACCGGTGCCTGAGAGACCTTGAACAGTTGCAACCTGGAAATTTTATACAAATCGATATCTAGTTTATTATCAACGTATTATTATGTTTCAGTAATATCTTTGAGGCAGGGATAAAAAATTAAACTCCTCTCAGAAGAGAAAAAAAGCTTATGTCCTCAACATACTCTTTGTTGCTCTATCACTTGGTTGTCTGCTCCGAATAGTAACTCTGCAGTCACCTTATTGAATGCAGCCAAACCTTCGATTGGGAGATACTACATAAAAATGATCTACGTCAGGTGAGTTGAAGAAAATATGGAGATAAAAAACGCTGGTCACTCTTACAATTGAATATATTAAGATACCTCTTTGTTTTCTCCCCTCTCCAGCATAAGATTCTCAGCCTAGAAAATGAAAATCAATTCCAGATTTGCCATATCAATTGCTGCTGCTTATAAGTAAAAAAGGTCCAAAGCTAGACTGCCATTAAAGAAATATATACCAAGTAGACTGAGAAAGTGCACTAACCTTCTTAACAACATCAAGCACATAAGGCTGTAACTCTTCAGTTCGGTAGGCCCCAACTCCAAGGTTGAGCTTCTTTACATCTATGTCTGCTCTAAAAGCTTCAGAAACACCGAGGATAGGATCAGGGGGGGCCATAGCAATACCCTCGAAACGGGATACATTCACTGCAACAGTCATAGATATCCGGCCAAATGACTGCAAATCAGAAACAGCAAACCCACATCTCAAAACTAAAACATATCAAGCTCGAATCCACCGAAGTATGCATGTTAAGTTCAAATCAAATCATATCAAAATCTTCAAAAGACAAGAAGCATGCACTGGTAAAAAAACCCATGATTTCAACAAATACGTGATTAAACGACAAAGCCTCCATCTTTTACACTTCTAAACTAACATAGCTGCTGCTTCAGATAAAATCACGAATCCTCCACCAATTACAAAACATAGGATCAAGCAAACAAGAATTCAATAAAAAAACCAAGCACCCAACAATACAAGAATTAACATTCATACCTTTTTCTTGATAGAGGGATTGCCTTTCTCCTTGTTAAACAATGTACTCACACTACCACTTCCAAGCCTCATCTTTCCCTGTCCAAAACCACAATTAAAATTCCTGATCCACACCATAAAAATCCGTTTGGCTGCCAAGAAAATAACAAAATACAAACTTTTGAATTTTAACGTCTACTTTCATAGTCTATTTTATTTGATTTGCCACATTTTCCCTATAACCAAACAGAAAACTTAGAAAACTGATGTTCCAGAAGAGAAAAACAGTAGAAAGTGGCGATTAAAGTGGGAAATATAGCTACCTTGAGAGTTTCTTGCACAGAAAGTGTAGCAGAAGGAGTAGCAGAAGCTAAAGAAATCATTGTTGAAGCCATCTGAAAAACAAAAATCACACTGCTCAATGGTGAGATTTCTAAGGAATGATTTTGATAAAATCAAACAGCCAATTGTGCGATGTACAAGTATTTAAGTGATTGGATATGACAGAACTGTAAATGGTGTTTAAAATATAGATGGGTTTATTAAAGAAAATGAAACCTTGAAAAACCGTTGGCTATAGATACTGGAGTTGTTCTGTGGTAATGTTCGTAATCAAGTAGTAGTACTGTCAAATGTGTCGAAGATTTGAGTGCATGCTTTGATATGTAATGATGGCGTACATTTAAGGGTAAATTAATCCAAGGATATTTATAAAACTCCGACTGAGTCTACCGACTCTAAGATCCAATCAATTCAAGATCTCAATTAATTAATTCGGGTTCAAAATAATAAAACTGACATGATCTAATTAGATCAAAACTCAGATTGATTAAACTAAAAAACAGAGTTCATCTTGTTTCAAATAATTTATTGTTAAAATATTATTATTTTAATATTTTTTTATCCAAACCCTAGTTTTGATTTGCCTCAAATCAAGTATAATAACTATGTTTTTAGACCGAAAATATTTAAGAGAATTGTAATAGTTGGTTTTTAAAATATTTTTTATTTGAAAATATAGTAAATTTTTTTTAATTTTTTTTTAATATCAAACACATCAAAATAATTTAAAAATATATAAAAAATAATTTTAAATAAAAAAATTTAAATTTTACCCTTTGGAAAACAATACAAAACAAGGGCTTAGTTTTCACATCTCAATTAAATTTTAAAGATACTATCTATATATCCGAACGTAACATTTGACCGACCAATGGTCAAGGATTTGAGTGCATGCTTCGATATGTAAGGATGACATAATAATTTAGCCGTAATCTTCTTTTTTTTTAAAAAAAAAATAATTACAAAATTCTTGAGGTAATTTGTCTGCATCTTAATCAAAATTTTAAAAATAGTGGCCGTGTATCTGACTACTAAAGTATTCATAAAAGATTTTGGTAGCGTCGAAGATAAAAGATATGATTTATCATGTTTATAAGAACATAGAAATAATAAATCAATATAACATAAAGATGGTAACTAACGAGAGTCTAACACAAAGCTATCCAATATAAATCACGTGACGTGTAATTCACAAAAAAAGCAATTTATGAGTTACAAGATCAACGTTGTTGTTTTTATATTTTAAAAATATTTTTAAAAAATTTAAATTTTAGTTTTTTTCTTTACTTTCAACTATTTTTTTTATAATTTCAGATCATTTTGATGTGTTAATGTTAAGAATAATTTTTTAAAAAAATAAAAA
>Ga0325411_1000672_pt1 | contig 36308 bp, 18 predicted proteins | sample PopdelMetagenome_13_FD_206181 | JGI IMG/M metagenome (GOLD analysis project Ga0325411, IMG submission 206181) | Populus deltoides microbial communities from Bellville, Georgia, United States - Xylem-PdIQD-R4 | ecosystem: Host-associated > Plants > Phyllosphere > Stem > Wood/Secondary xylem...
GATTTATTTTATGGTTTTTTCATATTGCATATCCCATTTCAAAATCTCTAGCCCTAATCACCATTATATTGTTATTTTATTTTCTTTATCATTCTCATTGTAATCTTATTATTATTATTATTATTATTATTATTATTATTATTATTATTATTATTATTATTATTATTCCTCTAATTGATAAAATATTTATTACCATCACTATGATGTAGTTGTGCGTCCCTTAATATGTCCATAAGCTAAAATTATAATCATTTTTAAATAAGTATAAAAGGGAGAAAGTAAGAAATACTAAGGTAAATAGTAATAAACTAGTGATAATGTATGGGCTTGTTGTGTGGCTTTTTTTCAGAATCTATTTCTTATTTTGTTATATAAAAATATAATGATTGACAACCAATAATATTTATCTTTTTATTTTCTTCTCATGTCTTAATTTAAAAATCTAAAAACAAATAAAATAAACTTTTAAACAAAAACAAAAAAATATCAATAATTTAGGAATGGTCACGAATTTTGTGTTTTTTTACATTGTGGTCCTTTCTTTTTTATTTCTGTCATTTAACTATATTTTTCAACTTTATCTAATGGAATTAAGTCTAAAAATGATTAAATTAGAACCTAACCAAAAGTATGAGAACATAAATAAATAAATAAAAAGCTAAAATTAAGAAAATAAAATTAAAGTACTTCATTATTCATATAAACACTAAATCACCTTGAAAAAACCTCAAATGTTTTAGTTTTTTTTTAAAAAAAACCCTTAATACTATGTAAATATCACTTCATAAGTAAACAATTTACTCTAAAATAACAGGATTTCCTTGAATTTAAAGTATTTTAAGAATAAGTCATTATACTCTAAATTTTAGTTTGACCTCCCTATACTTTGTTATATTTAAAATCAAGCCATTTCATTAATTTTTTCAAAATTTTTGTCCTTATTTTAAACACTAAACTAATAAAATAACTTAATACCCTCAACTTTGATAACCCTTAACCTAACAAATGAGTTTTAAATTTCTTATATAAAATTAATTTTGAAATTAAAATTTAAAATCATAATTTTAATTCTGTATCCAAAATCTGGTTTTAATTGAAAACAAACTTGTAACCTGGATACCTTATTTTTCTCTGTCCCACAAAAAAAAAAAAAACAACGAAAAAGAAATTTTAAGGCTACTAGTGTTTTTGTGAGACAAAGAAAAGAAGGTATTTAGGTTAGTAATTTTTTTCTCAATTAAAACAAAAATAAATTGATAGGAAATTAACTTTATGATATTAAATTTTAAATTTATTTTCAAAATTCAAAAATAATTCTATCAAAAGAAATTAAAAATAATCAATTACATTGAATATTGTAGAAGTTAAGGGAATTTAAGTCATTTTATTAGTTTTATATACAAAATATATATGGTTAGAATCCTAAAAAAAACAGTAAAGAAAGTACTTGATTTTAATTACATCAAAGTATATGAAAGTCAAGAATACAATTGATATATAGTTTTTGGTTCGACAGTAATGGATGTCGTCGAGCTTTCTTGTGCATCAATTGATATCAAGTCTTCTTTCCGGGTGAAATTATACTAGGTCAAAGAAAATTTAGCCTCCAAGAACTCTTCCATTAATGGCATGGCCAAAAATCTCACATAGTTCTCAGCCTTTAACCTTATTGGCAATAACTCGGATCAGCAATAACTTGGATCATACATTTACTCTTAACTTTATTGGCAATATCTTGGATCACAGGTTTATTTGATTTTTTTATTAACATAAGTGTTCGGGTCAGTTTTTATGCATCTCAACTAATTTTATAGACCCTGAAATTAACGATCATTTAACCCTCTAATGGCCCTAAGAAGATTTGAAATCATGACCATTAGACAGCAAATCCAAGACCTGACTATTGACGATATATCAGATCACATATTTATTTGTTTTTGATTCGGTTAAACAAAGTTAATTTTTTCTTAATTTATTTTAAATCAGCACTATTCAAGATCCCGGGTTGACAAGTTCTAGGTTGGCTAGTGAAACCGATCTGAGTTTTATAACTATAGTTATTATACTATTATTAATTTCAACACTTAGAGTAAAAAAAAATTTCTATAATTAATTAAACAAGACATAAAAACAATAAATTAATGTAGTGTATCACTACCGAACTCAATTTTATTTCATTTTCATATTCTATACCTTAAAGAATGTTTTCTCAAAGAAGCTGAAGCAGAAGTTATCGGTAAGCCCTCTGAAGGGGCATTTTGTTTTTCTTGAACCACTTTAATTATGAGTCAGAGGACGCTAATCCAACAATATTTGGGATTATTAATTGCATGTCCTGATATTGATTTGACCTTCAAGGGTAATATTGAGCCGCACGCTTGCGGTTGATGTTGACTGCAATGCGAAAGCATGGTGTTGAGATTCCCTGTTATTATTATTATTATTATTATTGTCAGTCGCATATTCATTAGATTATGTTATTATAGTGTAGTATAGTCTTAAGATATGCGGCATTAAATAATTCTCAAAGCTTATGTTAAGATGTAAAATATGCTTGTTGGAATCATCTACGAAATAAAAATGGAAGTCTGAGTCATTTTCAATCTGAGCATGCTGCTGTTGACAAGTCGCCATGCCATTAGAATTTTCCACTGGAATATAAGAAACCCAGAAACCGTTCCCATTAATTATAAAACATCCTTTCTCTGCTTCGTGTGAAATGCTACAATGTTTGGAAATACGGTTAAAATTATATATTTTAAAAATATATATTTTATTTAAAATTATATTTTTATGTTTTTATAATAATTTTTATAAAATATCTAAATTATTAATTTTTTAAGAGATTTAATGTATATAAATTATTGATTGGGGGGGGGGGGGTAAATTTTTTTCTCAAACATCTAGGAGAAAATTTACCCATTAGTTTTTAAAAAATGGCCATTACATAACACATAACACCATTCCTTGATGGAATCAACATTATCTATTATGGTTTTTTTTTTTTGTCGTCCACTATGAATATGTTTGCAAACGCAGTATAATCTGTGTTCTTAAAAAATTTTAAATTTTTTGCTAAAATTTAATATGTTTTAGATCGTTTTGATGTGCTGATGTCAAAAATGATTTTTAAAAAAATAAAAAAATATATCATTAATATGTATTTCAACACAAAAAATTATTTGAAAAGCAATCGCTCCACGTTATCAAATACTCTCTACTATGAAATATGGATGTTGACGGTATTTTAAAAGTAACGGTCATGTAAATGATTACGGTGGAAGTCATGATCCTTCCATGGTGGTAGTTCTGCTCCTCTAGTTTAGTATCCAGCTGGGTCTCCAAGGTTCAAGGCAATTATGGTAAAGAAGACTAAGAGTGTGTTTGGTATTGCTGTTGCTGTTGTGGTTGCGGTTGGAAAAAAGTGATTTTTTCGAAAAGCACTTTTTCTGTGGTTTATGTATATAATTTGAGTGTTTAGTTAAAAGTGTGGTTTGACTTTATTGTTGTTAAAAACATGTTTGGTTAAACATGTGGTTGCAATTGCTTTGGTACACAGAATGACGAAAAATGACATAAATAAAATAATTCTTTGTGTTAAGAGAAAATAAAACATTTTGTCCACATAAATACCAGCAAAATAAGAAAAGCGTGATTTGTTATTACAATTAAACATTATTGCTCCGTCAAACTATTTGCAATGTCATCACGAATATAATCCATACGCGACGCACTCTAGCGTCCAGTTGTTTGTGATTGTGGAACGACATCGGGAAAAATATCTGGAGGAACGAAATCAAGATGGCTATCAAACTTGTTGAATGCAACATCTTGGCCTGACTTCCATCGAATATAGTTGTGCAGCGCCATTGATGCGACAACAATTTTAACCTGTGATTTGTAAGGAAACTCATGCATGGTTTGCAAGATTCACCATCTTTTCTTCCGAACTCCAAGTGTACGTTCGATAACACATCGTAATGATGAATGGACTCGGTTGAATAGTTCCTCCCGACTTCGCGGTTGTCCTCGTCGCTAAAATTCTGGAAGATGATATCTCTCCCCTCTATATGGACCCAAGTAACCATATTCATTCGGATATCCTAAATCAACGAGATAATACTTCCCTGCATAAATGTACTAATTGTTTAACGCTTACAAAATACTTCATAGAAAAAGAAATTAGACCAGCTGAAGAACAACCATATTTTTTTTGGGGTTAATACCTTCCGGTGGCCGCGGAAATTGTATGTTTGTATTTCCAATCGCCTCATAAAATATTCTTGTATCGTAAGCACTATCTTCCCACCCAGTCCAAACAAATGTAAATTGCATGTCAAAGCTACATGCTGCCATTATATTTTGCGTCGGTATACCTTTTCTACTAATAAATGGTATTTGAATTTCTTGTGAAACACATGCATGTGCATGTGTTCCATCAATCGCTCCAATGCAATTCTACAAAAACAAAAAATTTGCTGCCGAAGCAATTTAATTACATTTAAATATTTGATTGTAACCTTTTGAAATATTTAACTACATGTACAGAGTATTGCTTACCTTGAAATAGGGCATGTATCTTGGATTCATTTCAATTTCCAATGGTGTTGTTGTGAATTTCGGATCTACTGGTCTGATGAAATCAGCTGCTAGCAAGCACACAGAACGAAGAACCTCTTTGAAATTTCTGGAAACTGTTTCACCTGAATGCTGAAAACGCTCCTGCACCTCTCTATTTGAAGCACCTAAAGCTAAAGTGTAGAGAAACATGCCTACTTTCTCAATAACACTCATCCGTTTAGACGGTTTCAACCTGTACATCGTTTCCAACTCTAAAGCCAAACTCTTCAATGTGTCCGCATCCATCCGAAACATGTTCACACAACGCATTCAATGCCCATTTAAAATTTCTGTCAACCATCGCATGCCAGTGTTGTATGAATTCATACATGGCTCTTTGTAAACATACATATTGTAATACATCGTTAGTGCTCCAGTAGTGCATATGACTAATTTAGTTCGATCACACTCTCTATGTCAGAATAAATCGCCACTGTCATTGTCATTCTGTTGATTTAGGTCATCGTCCTGAACCTCACTGTTATAATTCCCATAACCATCACCGACACTACCCCCAAAACAACTTACTGAACTTGTACCAGCAAACCCATCAGACACATATCGACTAGCATTATTCATAACATTTTCATAATGGTCAGCAAAAAACGCATTAAACCAATTCGGATCCATATCTACAAACACAACTTAATATCAATTTCCAACCTGCAGAGTATCGGTAAATAATACATGTTCATTAAATAATATTTTTTGATTTGTTGTGTCGTTAATGACGATCTTAACACAAAACATTTATGCTTGATGAAGCGCTAAATATCGAACATCTTTAACTTATACGTAACTCATTCAATATTTTTCAACAAAACAATAATTGTAATTTTCAACCTGCAACGTAACGGTAACATGACAGTTTTCACTGCGTAATTTGTATACATTATTTTAAACATTAATGGTGGCATTAACTTATCCCAAAACATCTTCATTGCAGCAATCCCTAATAATCGAACTTATTTACGGTGAAATTAATTTAAGCAAAAAACATTTAAATTGAAGCAACCCCGACGAATCACACACATTTTACTTATAAGTAACGCATTCAATATTTTACAGCACAAACTTAAATTCAACCCTCAAAACAGTGTTTATACACGTTGGCATGCTTGAAATATGTGGTGGCAGGCCGTTAAGGTTTCATGAGGAAAAAAACTAAAGATAAGGGACTGCTGTATAAATAGGAAAAAAATAAAAAATAAACTTGCTTTATTGACAATAATAGCAGCCCTATCAGATTTACTATCTAAATTTGATAACAAAACATAAAGATAAAGTTGTATTAACTAAAAAACAACCCTAAAATCAATAACTAACCTTCTAAAGTCAATGAAGTTGACGTTGCAGTGTAAAAACAGCAACAAAACCTCCTGAAAGCAGCCCTCAATACACGTGGGAATGCTTGCAAATTTGTGGCCAGCCAATGAAAATGCTTTGGAATGATAATGCATCTTAAATAGAAACACACACAGAGCACAAACCAACATATATTTACTGCCATACCCATCAGCAAACCAGTATTTGTACCATGACCAACCATTCAACCCAGCAACTGTCATTCAACCCACAATCAAACATTCAAGTAAGGAACAATAATTCAAGGCTGTAGCAGCAATTCAAGTCGACTAACATTCAACCAATCAGCTGCCATTCAACTCATAAAAAACCATGAAATCCATCAAGTTACAATATGAAATTCAAGGCTGAAAAAGCAAACTGAACACAAAGTGTTCCAGCTATTCAAACTAGGCTATAGAAGTCAACATGAAACCTACAATTACAACTTATAAAAGGTACAACAATAGCTGTTAAAAACATCTCAAACATAACTAATGAGCCGAAAACTACAAATACAAAGGAATTGCTCAACATATGATACATTACAAGTTAAGAAACCTGGGAAAAAACAGCAAAGGCATAACCATTTGCATCAACCATTTGGCAATTCTACAGTCGCAGCAACACCTCATGCACCTAACCTTTTTGTGGACTTTTAACTGTGAGAAAACACATAACCATACAACATGTTAATGGCTCATTGGAATACAAATCAAACATTAGAAGTGTGCTAAACATTCAAAAACACTTGAAATATGAAATGCATGCAATAATTACCAAAACATATGACACACAACAAAATTTAATTGCTGCAACATATAACACAAAATAACATACATAACTGTTATTTTTTCCTAAAGCAAATGTAAACTTACTTCAAGGTCTGTAGGTTGCCCTTCGATCGAACATTAATTTCAGCCACTGAAATTTTCGGTCCATATCACCAATTGCTGACCACATTTCCCTCCTACTTCTAACCATGAAAAACTCAGTTGCAAAACAATACAGCTCACTGCCGAACACCACTTCCTCAATGGAGTGAAACTCCTTCATCACCTCTTCTATGCTACATTCTTTTTTATCCAAAACAGTTGACGTGCATTCACTCTTGGTAGACACGCTATCAACTAACTTATCTAATCACGCAAACAAATGCGATCCCCTTCCGGCACCTCTTTTTTTTTCAAATTTTGTTGGGAACTTTGTTGCACACCTTTTCTCTTCCCACTACTACCAGTGGGATTGCTTGTGTTGTTGGAAAAATTGACACCAGCCACCATATTATTGACATCGGCAACAAAATTTGATAGACTATCCTCTTCAGAATCTCCACTACCTTCCTGAAGCTGAGGGTCCTCATTTACTGCGTTAGTTTGCCTTTGACCTACACCATCTTCATCAGAATTCAGACCCTGTGATGGAGCCCAAACATACTGACCGGTAGCAACAGTGTTTGTAAACATGATATCATATTTACTACACAATGTTGGATCGATGCCAACATGCCTAAACTTTCTTACTCCGCGTATCTCCTACAACAAAGGAACAATGAAGAAAAAAATGCATCAAAAATGATGTAAAAGCACGCAATCAAACAGTTTATTACAGCTCTAAACATACTGAAAAAAACAGACCTGGTTTTTAGCTTTCCACCATTCATCAGGAGCCGCAATTGTTCCCAGTTCAGCACTCCATTCTACTCCTGTTTTGGAAATCAACTTTTTCCATATTCTCCAATCTTTTTTAATTTCGTCCCACTTATTCTTTAATTGTGCTTTCGTTAATGCATGGCCAGTTTGATCGTTAAAGCAATTCATAACATATTTCCACCCAGCTTTGTCGAAATGTGTGTTAGGTCGCATACCTTGCTCAATTGCTTTAATACATATGTCACAAAAAACGTGCAACATCTCTCTAGTCCAACAAGCCTTATCTTGTGATTGAGAATCGTCCATGTTCTCGGTTAAAATGTTTTGTCTAATATACAATTAACAGGTTAAATTCCTAGAGGCGATGTAAAGGACATGCAATGCACAATCTATCTTAATTAATAAATCGCAACCTGAAAAACAAAATGCAAATAGAGAACATAGACTTAACATAATCAGCTTAACACTGTAATTGCTAGGTTTATTTCCATTAATGTTTCAACAAACCAATGTTTGCATTGCCTAGTATTACTAATATTTCTTCAAATTTAATGCCAATGAATATAATGATAATATATTAATATGTGCTCTATAGAGTATTACAGTTGGCAAAAGTTTAGACAAAGAAAACCTTCAGTTTATATTCTAAAAAAGAAAGCTTATATGTCACTATGAGACTTGTGAATGAAGAATATTTACAAGCATATAAAGTACAAACACAAGAAAAAACCAACAGATTTAACTCACCGTCTCCCTTTCCTTGCAACAACAAAATCCCCACACAATCTTCTCCCTTCATATATACATTATAAACCAGAACTTTTTTCATCCCCTCTTAATACTTTGAAACTTCCCTTCATGTTATACAATTGCAACCAAAAAAATCCAGTCTCGGAAACTTCAATTGCCACTCTAAACTAATAAACTGGTGCAAAAGAAACTCTTAATTTCCACTACACCAATATCCACATATTACAAAATCCTATGCTCTCTTCTTTCCTAAGAAAAAAAGATCATCCCCTTTTCACATTGCACACTCCGCAATCACATCCTTTATGTTTGACAAAATCCTATAATTTTTATCCTGTCCCAGTTGATCAAAAAATTTTTTTGCAGCAATTCTAGTTAACATAAAGTATTACTCCACTCTCTTCAAACCTTCCCTTGACATCAATGATTAACCTTTTCTTAATTAAATTTACTAATTTAAAACAAAAACAAAAACAAAGAATCATTCTACTAATGCTAAACCAAATTTAGCAGAGACAATGAAGGTAATGACTAGCTAACTCCCATTTAAATAAAAAATCCACATCAAAACCAAAGTCTTTAACACGAAAGCATATGTATTTGTGTCTAGCTATGCATAATAATGTAAGGAAATGTTAACATTTTGATGATTTCACACGACGCACAGCCAAAAGCACATGTAAAAAGAGAATCAGAGATATAAAGTAACTATACAACCGAAACAGACCAACTGACCTTGAAATTTCTTGTGAAACTGAGACAGAGATTGGTAAGATGCTTGTGCTTGAGCTTTCCAGGAGGCTGATTTCGATGCTCTCTTTGGTTCTGGTAAAGAAAACACACAGCAAGAGACAATTTTGGTTAGAGAAAACAGTTTGCTTTAGCTGATAAGGCATGATCTATACATTTTTTTAGGTCAACTGTGAATAAAATTACCTGGTTCAGTGCGTGTCTTCTTCAACCACAAAAGCAGTTCATCATGGCAGTAGATCGGTGGCAGATGGGCTTGATTTACACTCGGCTACAAACACTGGTGACACTCTGTGTGAGAGAATGGATAAATAGTGTGTACTGAAAGCGAAATGAGGAGTACTGATTTTTTGAGAAGAGGGCAGCTGTGGAGGAGGAGAGCTCTGGGAGGCGAATGTGGAGGAAGGGAGACGACCGTGATGTTGAGGACAGATAGGGCTAATTAATTTTTTGGTAAAGGTTGCAGCGTTTTCTGAACAGCAGCCACGACAAAAGCAGCAGATAGTTGCTTTTGCTTATCCTGTGTTTGGAACACAATTTGTGTGGGCCCCATGAAGTTTGAAAACGTGGGTAGCTGTTAACCAAACAGCTTGTTTTAATAGAACCGTAGGAAACGTTGACGCTCCCACGTAACCAAACATGCTCAGTGTAGAGAGTTTGTGTGGTTTCCACTGAAGCTTGGTTTATGACAATGAAATGGGAGGGGATATGGAAGTTCTTGATGCTTAAAGAAAGATTTGGAAAGTGAATGTAGAGTGTTTTTATTTTTTTTAAATGAAAGTAATGTTGTAATATTTTAAATAAACATAATAAGAATATAATTGTACTCTTATAAGTGTAGAGAGTTTGTGTGGTTTCCACTGAAGCTTGGTTTATGAAAATGAAATGGGAGGGGATATGGAAGTTCTTGATGCTTAAAGAAAGATTTGGAAAGTGAATGTAGAGTGTTTTTATTTTTTTTTAAATGAAAGTAATGTTGTAATATTTTAAATAAACATAATAAGAATATAATTGTACTCTTATAAATATTTAGTCTGCTAGTATAATTTAAAAATAAAATAAAATAAAAACTATCATGTTCTTTTTATTGTTTTTATTTGTAAGTTTCATTTTTCTATTATCTATATTTTATTACATATTTTCTCTTTTGTTATGAGTAAACTCGGGTGTGTCAACCTGACTTCACATAAGCTCAATGAGTATAAGTGACACCCTTCGAGTTACTTTGAATAGCCCACCAACCACTATGCATAGTTATTAAAGTCAATACTCTAAAACTTGAACTACAAATGTGATTGTTGAATATAAAAACAAATCTTTAGATAAATAATTCTATACGGGTATTTCAAATTTTAAATCCATAAAATTATTTATATTATTAGATCTCATTGTAGATGAATCAATAAAAGTCACCATTTAGATGTTTAAGACTATGGGATAAAACTTCATTCAATAAAACGTGAGTGAATCTTTATCATAGAATAAATAAACTTTTATTAATCGTTGGCCTTGGAGTTTGGAAGCATAAACAAAATGTTTGGCACCGCTTCTCCTGGGTTTGGGGTTGGGTTAACCAAACCCAAAAAATCTCATCCAATTATTCATTAAAAATACTAATTAAAACATTTACGAAAAATAATATATATATAAAAAAGAGATAGCAAGACACTACTAGGCTAGGACCACATGTCTAGCCAACTACTCAAGACTATAGGTGTTTGGACCTGAAAATCTAAGCCTACACACCTAGGTCTGGAAACCCAAGTCCACGCGTATGAGCTTATATATATTTTCTCATGCAATAAGGGGTGGATGACATGTCATCTATCCTTCAGACGATGCGTCGCCGGCTGCTGCAGGCTATGTGTCCTATATTGCCTAGTCTTTGACCACTTTAGATGAATGGAAATCTACTAAAACGTTTTCAACTTTTGGACCAAAAAATCCAATTTTGAACTGATATTCCACACGAAAACACCTTTCTCAATCTTTTCTTAGTTTCCTGATTACCTTTTCTTTTCTTTTCTCATAACCAGAAAGTAAAAAATCAATAAAATAAACTTTTGGATAAAAATAAAAATTATTGAGTATTTAGGATCAACCATATTTTTTCTTTGTGCTTTCCATTTTAATCATATGTCTTTCAATTTAGTCTTTTCACAGCAATTTCAAATTTAATTTCATCTGGTCATAAAAAATCCAATCAAAAGAAAAAAAAAGTATGAGCATAAAAATAGAAAAAATGATGAAAATAAAAAAAAGAAAAAAGAAAAGGAGCTCCTTTACTGTACATCTCAATCCTTTGTTTTTATAATTCGTCTTGTTAACACAATTTCAAACTTAATCTTATTTAATTAGGCTATAAAATAATTCAATTGAAAAAAAAATTATGGACAGATAAAAATAAATGATGAAAAAGAAAGCTCCTTCACTGTTGCTGGGGATTTTCCACAACTATACTAGCTCCTTTGATGTATTTGTTAATAAAAGAAGATAATAATTTATTATTAAATAATAATAAAAAATAAATTGAAATCATTATTACTCATGACTACTGAAATGAAAAGTAAAAGGTAACATATTATAAGAGCATTTGCAATGGCAAAAACCATTTAAAAGTTTCAAATTGTTGATATAGTTTGTGAACAGTGTAAATATGATTTGTTTAATATATACTCTAATGGAAAAAAAATTATTTTAACAACTTATTTTTATTTTAATATATTTAATTTTAATATTTTTGTTTTTTTTTAGAAAAACATTGAGAAAATTTATAAAGATGAAAGAAGGAATATTTAAATAATTTATTTAAATGTATCTGGCTGTTTTGATATACATGTAGGAATGATTTTTCTTTAAAACAAAACCCATTTTGACTCTTCATTTAACTCTTCCATTGAAGTTGTAAAATAAAATAAAATAAAAACTATTTTTATTTTTTTATTTTTTACTCTTCATTTACATCTCTCACTAAATCATTCACTTATGCTATACTGCGGATTGAGTCTAAATTTTTATAAACACAAAAAAATATTTAAATGTTGTTAATATTTATTTTAATAGAAATAAAATCGTATAAGGATTGATTTAATGTAACTTGGTTAATTTTGTAGATCCAAAAGCAACCCATACAACAGGGAAAAACATAATTTAACAAAAAAAATTTCAAGATGATATTTTTTTTTAATAATAAAATAACATCATATTGGATTGACTTAAGTCAACTCGAGTTAACATGTCAAATTCATGACCCAGATTGTAAGACTATGATTATCCTGTAGTAAGGAAATCAAAATAAATTATGAAACCTAATTCCTAATCAACCAATGATGAATGATGAAATTAAAAAAAAAACATCAATTAAAAAAAGACATAAAAAAGCAACCCGAGTTAACCTATCAAAACCCGTAACCCAAGTCATAAAATCAAAACAACCCCATAAAAAATAAATTAAAATAAATTATGAACTTCAATTCTCAATCAACCTAATGTTGAAGGATACGATTAAAAAAATCATAAAAAACGACCTGATTCAATCCGTCAAACTCATAACCTAGATCATCAAACCGAGATAACCTCATAAATAAAAATAAAAAAATAACCTAATTTAACCAGGATTAACCTGCTAAATTCATGACTTTGGTCATGAGATTAAAATAACACTATAAAGATCAAATCAAGATTAATTATAAAAGCTTAATTGTCAATCGCCTATATAAGATCCATTGTTGAACAATGAGATTTGTAAAAATTTTAATTAAAAAATTATACAAAAAATGAGCCAAGTCAACCCGAATTAACCCTTTAAACACTATTCTTAGGTCATAAAGATGAAATAACATAATAAAAAGGAAACCAAAATAAATCATGAAGTCTAATTCTTAGTCAAACACAATATTAAATAATGAAATTGAACAAAAAATCAATTAAAAAAAAACTGAGTCAACTAGGTTAACTTGCCAAACTAGAGATTTGGGTCATGAGATAAGGACAATCCAATAAAAAGAAAATCAAATGTTGAAGGACCTATGACTCGGGTAATAAGACTGATATAACCTTTTAGTAGAAAAATAAAAAATGACTCAATTTAACAGGGGTTAAAATACCAAAACCCACAACCTTGTTTATGATACCAAGATATTCCCATACAAAGAAAATCAAAATAGATTATAAAACTCAATTCCCAACTAACCCAATATTGAATAGTGAAATTGAAAAAAATATCCGTTTTAAAAAAAAAACTTGAATCAACTTAGGTTAACCCTTTAAATAATATTCTCGAGTCATAAGGCCGAAATAACATAATAGAAAGTGAACAAAACAAATCATAATGTCTAATCCTCAATTAACGTAATATTAAAGGAAGAAATTAAAAAATAAAGTTAATAAAAAAATTTAGTTATTCAAGTTAACCTATTAAATTTATAATTTATATCATAAGAGCATGATAATTTAATAAAAAAAAACCTAATATTAAAAGATAAAATTAAAAATAATAATTAAAAAACAAAATAAAAATAAAACATTATTTCATTAAATAAATAATTTAACAGCGCTTGTGAGAGCAGGATTATAGGAAACCCCCTCCTCTTTTAGATTTTTAGATTATAGTTAATTGGAGATGACCTAACAACGCAAAATGGCTGATGCACTTTCAATCTTTATAATAATCGAATAAAATTAAGTTTTGAAAATAAATAAACATTAGCTACCCGTCCCACACGCTGACGTGTAAAAGAAAAATATCCCCATTGCCAAAACCCTAGATTCCCAATTCAGTGACCCACAAACAGCCCCCTCTCTCTCTTTCCCCTCTCAGCAGCAGCAGTTTATGCAACTGAAAGAAAACTAACAAAAATCAACATTATAATTCTCAAAAAAATGGAAGCAATCCAACTCAATCAAAAATCAAAACCAACACCAACACCAAAACGTTTCATAAAATCCCAAATCCCAGACTCAATCCTGAACGACCCATCCCTTAACGCCTCCATCTCTCTCTTGCCTTCCAACTACAACTTCGAAATCCACAAATGTATCTGGCGCGTGCGTTCCACCAACGCTAAACGCATCGCCCTCCAGCTCCCTGAAGGCCTCCTCATGTATTCTCTAATCCTCTCTGACATCTTCACTGCCTTCGCTGACGTCACCCACTGCTTCGTCCTCGGCGACGTCACGTACGGCGCCTGCTGTGTAGACGATTTGTCGGCTTTGGCTCTCGATGCCGATTTATTGATCCACTACGGTCATAGCTGTTTGATACCTATTGATGCCACCAAAATCCCATGTCTCTATGTCTTTGTAGAAATCAAAATCGATGTCAGCCGTCTGATCAACACGATCAGCCTCAATTTTGGGACCCACAAGAGAAATATTGTGCTCGCGGGCACGATTCAGTTTGCTTCGGCGATCAGGGAAGCGAAACCTGAATTGGAAAATAATGGGTTTGTTGTTTTGATCCCGCAATCGAAACCCTTATCAGCTGGAGAGGTTTTGGGTTGTACCGCACCCAAAATGTCAAAAAATGTTGTTGGGAATTTGGGTTTTGGTGAGGAGGAGATGGTTTTGGTGTTTGTAGCAGATGGAAGGTTTCATTTAGAGGCATTTATGATTGCGAATCCGGGGATTAAGGCATTTAGGTATGACCCTTATTTAGGGAAGTTGTTTTTGGAGGAGTATGATCATAAGGGAATGAAGGAGGTAAGGAAAAAGGCGATAGAGAGGGCAAAGGGAGCGAGGAGTTGGGGGGTTGTTTTGGGAACTTTGGGAAGGCAAGGGAACCCGAGGATACTGGAAAGGTTGGAAAAGAAGATGGAGGAGAAAGGGTTTGATTATATGGTTGTTTTGATGTCAGAAATTAGTCCGGGTAGGATTGCATTGTTTGAGGATTCGGTTGATGCCTGGATTCAAATCGCTTGTCCTAGGCTTTCTATTGATTGGGGGGATGCTTTTAAGAGGCCATTGTTGACGCCTTTCGAGGCAGAGATTGCGCTTGGGGATTTGGCTGGTTGGTGGGAGAAGAGTTTGGTAGTGAATTCAGGGTGCGGTGGTGGTGGGAGTGGTTTGGGATGTGGTCAGAAGAGTGATGGATCATGCTGTGAATGTAGCAATGGGGATGCAAAGGGTGTGGAGAAAGATTTTGGTGGGGAGTATCCCATGGATTACTATGCTCAGGATGGGGGGGAATGGAATTCTTCTTATGTGAAGAAACCAACTCGCCCAGTGCGGAGAAATGTTGTCTCTTCTATCAGAAATGATCCTGCTTCTTAACATCACTGGACACATAAGACTGTAAACTAGTGCACCTAGGAATGGTGCTGAGGTTTCTTACTACTAGTAAGCTGTCAAACTCCTCCCATATGTTTAATTTTCTATAGCTAATATTTTAGCATATGAAAGTTGCTTTCATTTTCTATGGAATGATGCATTTGTAGTTTAGGAACTAATATGAACTATGAAGGAATGATTGACTTTGATTTCAGTAAATGCTGAATGTGTTTAGATACGTGAAAATAACATATTGTTTACATTACGACAACTATTATACAGTGAGGTTCTGTATTTTGATGAGAATAAACTACCCTTAATATCTTGTTAGTTTTAGGCCCTGTTTGTTTCATCGAACGTTGTTTTCTGGAGACCATTTCCAAACTTTTTCATGTTTGCTTACCATTAGGATTAGAAAAGTTGGTTAATGGAAAACACTTTCTAGTCAAAGTAAAATGTGTCATGAATTCCAAGAAAGTATTTTCTTTTATTTTGGGCAGAATATACTTTCTAGAAATTGCACATAAAAATAAAGTGAAATGACTAAATTACCATTACAATTTGTTTTTTTCTTATCCTTTTCTTAATTGAGATTTTTTTTATTTATCAGATTTAATACTTATTTTTTTTGTTGCAATTTATTTTATTTTAAATAATTTATGAAATTAGAATATTTTTTTTTTATTTTCATCATCTTTTAACTTTTTTTATCTATTAGATTTGATCTCTATTCTTTGATTGCTATTTTTTTATTTGAAATAATTTATAAAATTGATTTTTTTTAATTTCATTCTCCTTCAACTTTTTTATTTGTCAAATCTGGTTTCTATTTTTTTAATAAACTTGAAAAAAAAAATTAAAACATTAATAAGTTATTTTCCAGCTCATTTTCTATGGCATAGTGAAACACTGAAAAATGTTTTTCAATTCATTTTTCATGATACTGCTTAACATTATAAAATAATCACTTTTCATAAATTCATATTCCAAAAGAAAATTACTTTCTGACAAACAAAGAGGCCTGAGTGTAAACTTGAGAGAGAGAGAGAGAGATGTTGCTGTAGATCATTGCTCCTTAGAGAGATTTTGTTGAGGTTGGACAGAAAGTATTTTTTGAGAAAAAGAAAATTACTGGGTCATGTTTCTTTACATTAGTTAATGACTTAAAACTTGTAGTCATTGTTAATTTTGGTGCTGTGATTGAACAATCCTGGGATGTTCTGCATAGACTGTCATGTGAAACAGACTTTGACTTTTTGGATGAAGTAAGATTTTCCAGTAATTGGAACACAATGTGTATACACGCCTTGCTTACTTGCTGGGTAAAAAATGTTGATTTTGATGTATGGTGTTAATGTAATACGTAGTGGAAGTTGCAACTCCTGGATAAGATTAGAATGTTTATATGCTAAAGCAACTACAAGGGAATAGGACTCTTGTGTGGACGTGAAGTGTTACCATGTTTCACTACAATGCACATGAATGCTAGGTTATAATTTTTAATAAAATTGTACTACTGAGCATTCTACCATGACAAATTTGATGAGCAAATGCGAGCTATTGATTCTTAAGCTACTGAATATTGTGCCTGAGTTAGTTGCATGGGTTAACACAAATTTCATCGCATATAAAGCACTAAAGCATAAAATACTAAGTGCATATTGGTATACAGTGTTTTTAAGTTCTTGTAAACTTTGCAATAATATGCAGGTTGACACTCGGCTGCACCCAGGTCCCTCTCAAGTTCAAATCTAAATAGAAGCCCCTCAAGTGGGATCTACAACGGTAGCCACTCTTCTCTATCAAATGACATATCAATGTCAATCAAAATCATGCATTTGAGTAGGTCACACCATTAGAAAAATCTGTATTCCACCTCTTGTGGCTTGCTTTTGTTGGTTGGATACATGGCACAGTATATCTTTACCTTTTCCATTCTAGTAAAATTTTAGTTGGGTTGAACAAACGAGCTTTTACTAAATCCAGATATTACACTTTCAGATGTTGTTGCACTGAGTATCTCACAATTTCATGACAAACTTCACATCTTGTATCGTTAAATTCAAATAAATGATGCACAAATCTTGATTCTTCACTCCACGATGTCTCAACACCAGAGGCAGAGAGGATTTTCTTGTCGGTCAGATGATCAGAGAGATGTTATCATGACAGTTTAGAAACAAAAACAATTGTAGTGCCCGTCTGGCATTATAAATCTAATTTTTTTCCTTCTTTCCTGAATAGTGTTGGTCTCTATGGTAGGACTTCGAACTAGCTGGTATAAACAAGTTGCGTGGAAGGGCATTCGATGCCAATCATCAAGAACTGATGCAGAGCACTAGTACTTCTCCGCTGTTCATATAAAAGGAAGTTTAGATAAAGCATTTGAGAGCTCAACAAGAGGAAACCTTGTTGCTTCATTGGAATGCTCTATCGACCATACTAGATCGTGGATAATCGAACCTCCACTTTTTTTTTTTTTCTTATAAAATCTCTTCTTCATGGTGTACCTCAGAGTTTCTGAAAGCAGATATTACTCTTTTGGATATTATTTTGTTCTTTTTCAAGTCTGTTATTTTTTTTAAAATAATTTTAGATAATGATGTTTTTTATTTACTCAGTGTTAATCTGTCAAACCCTAAGTAATTAATAGTTAGGTTTGATGACTTCGTGTTTTATAATCAAATTTGTGATTAAAATATATGATGAGAAGATAGATACACGAAGGAAAGCAATTGAAAAGGAATTGAGGAAAAAAAAGGAGATCTTACTAATATTAGAAAAATAAATTATAATTTTATTAAAAACAAAATAAAAATTGAACTATACTTTATTAAAACCCAAAACTTGAGAAAAATATATTTCTAGATGACATTGTTTAACCTTATTTTTTATATATAAATATTAAGATCACTTTTTGGATTGATATGGGTAGCAAGTCATGACACGGTCGAATAAAGTTTTTAAAATCTATCTCCCCTAATTATATGACGCTAAAAATAAATATTCACAAAATAAAACTAAAAATAAATTATTTTATTTAATTGAAATTCAAATTAAAAAGAAAAATATTTAAAGACTAAGAAAGGCAGACACCTAGGTCTGAGTGAGATAAATAGGGGTGTTCAAAAAAACTGAATAACTGAAAAAACCGATAGGGGTGTTCAAAAAAACCGAACAACCGAAAAAACCGATTAAATCGATTTTTAAAACCATAAAATCTTGCCGATTCCGTTCGGTTTTAGTTTTAAAATGAAAACCGATGAACCGAACCGAACCGAACCAACTGAAAAACAAGAGGGCTATAAATAATACAGTTAACCTAACCCTAACCCTAACAATAACATAACATCTTCATCTCTTTTGCGCAACATCTTCAAAAAGCCACCGCCCTTCACTCTCCATCTCAAAACTCAAAAGTTAAACCATCCACACATAAATAAGTCCCGAACAAAAACTCACATCTTCATCTCCTTGTCTTCTCTTTCTATTTCTGCGCAACATCTCCATCTCTTCTGCGTAAGGCGAACAAAAACCTATATCTCCATCTCATTGACTCCTCTCTTTATTTCTGCGCAAGCTATCGAGAAGATCTGGTTTGTCTTCTTGTTAAAGGGGTAACTTCTATAGCAAAAGCTGATGATAGATTGGTGGCCTAGTGAAAAGTGTGATTACAACCAGTGCCCATGGGAGAAGGTTGGCCTCTTCAATCTAGTTTGTCTTTTTCTTTCGTTTTGTGAATTTCTTTACCAACAAATATTCTTATTAATCAGGATGCTATAACTTTTAGGGCTTTGCCATATTTGTAGGATTTGAGGATTTGAACAACAAGATTCTGGCTAAACCAAAATATAATTGCATGCAATCGTCCTAATAATTCTAAAATAGAGATGACAATTGTAATCGTCTATATAGCAAGCAAATATGAAGAGTTTTCTATTCTTATACGATAGGATTAGATTTCCCGGTTTTATGGAAAAAAAACCGAATTTCACTGAACCGAACCAGTTTGGTTTGAACCGGTTTTTGATCTGGTCCGGTTTAAATTTTTCAAACTTTAAGTTACTCGGTTTGGTTGGTTTTTGTAGTCCAAACCGAACCATGAACAGCCTTAGGGATAAGACGTTAGGCCTATAAATTAAAAAGGCCAAGCCTACGTGCCTGGACATTTTGTTTTGATTTTTTCTTAACTTAAAAGGCAAATGAAATGATGCCTTTATACAAAAAAAATTAATAATCAGACAACGCGTTATCGTAGGAGAGTTGGTTGGAAAATTAAGTTGGGTTTTTTTTACCTAAAAAACCAACCTCGCCTAAAAACATATAATAATAACTCTCATAAGCTTAAAAGATCAATCTTTCAACTCGAAAAACCTTTAAATTAATCCAAATCCAAAAAAGTAAGTCAGAAAAAATTTCTTTATCAACTCCAATCTACTTTTTTCAGGAAGATAAAGGTCAAAAAAACACTTTAATGAAACTCCTATCATCAAATGGAACATGTTTATACCAAGAACAACTTGTTTTGTCTCTGGAACTGAGCCAACCATCAACCTTCTCTCTCTTTGCTATTTTCCAGTGACTCGCTCTCCTCTCCCAAACTCAGGGGCTGAAACGTGAATAAAATAAAGTTTTTGATGAAAATGTAAAATCCTCATCAAAGAGGGACCAAACATGAAACAAATTTAGGGACTAAAATTTTATTTTTCATGAGGTGCGCCCTAAATTAAAAAATACGTGCCTCATGAACAACAAAAGAAAAAAAATAGGCTGCATTTTTTCTCTTTGATCAAATATGGTCCCCGAAACTTCAATTGTTTAATCAATAAAACCAAATTTGATCTTACCAAATCAAAAATAAAATCAATGAAGTAATATTTTTTGACACATCGAGAATTCTATAGGAAGCCAATTAAAATAGATTATGAATCCTAAAATCCATCTAACACAAGTTGTAAGGGTAAAATTGAAAAAATTAGTGACAAATAAAAAATACTAAAAGGAAAAAAAAATAATGAAAAGCTTTGTTTTAATCAACAATGCTTTGTGAGGAGCTCAACTCCATAATTCTTTTCTAAGACAATTAATTTTTCTATCTTAATTTTAACTATAGCTATTGATGGATCTCACTAAACAAAAGAGTTTGTAGGACCTTCTTTAATTTTCATGGATGAAAATTGTGGCGTATTTGTCATTTTTTTCAAATGTTTTCCCAGTATAAAGTGAGAGATTGCTTTTAGATTTACCAAAAGTACAAAAAAAAAAACAAAAAACAAAACAAAAATTAGTATCACGTTATCTAACCAAATATTCAGATATTCTATCTAAACTTACTAGTCTTTTTATTATTTGTAACAATTCTTTACTTGAGTTGTTGAAATATCTATTTGAAGTTTTTTGCACTTTAAAATAAATAAAAAAGGTAGAGTCTTTGGAACAACAATTAATATTTTTATTGCATTGGTTAAAATTTATTTGATCCTTTCCATTCCTATCATAATGAAATGGACTTTGCCTAGACTAAGAGTGAATAAACTATTAAGTCTTCGATGAGAATTTCTTTTATCTAATTCTCTCACTAATCTATTATTATCAATAACCAATTCTTCACACTATAAAGTATAAGATGTCATTTCTTAATATTTCTACAATAACTACCATATAAATTCTTCAGTTATGATTGAAGTGTATTTGCATAGTGTACTTGTACGAATTGAAGAGAAAGATTTAAGTTTCTTTGAAATTCTAATCTAAAAGTATATGAATAAATATAATTCCATATATTTTGCCTTAAAGTGTCTATTTGGCATTGTAATTAGAATTTACTCATGTACTGTTTGTTTATATTATATTATATGTTTTGTCTTATAATGTTTGTCTAGGATTGTATTGGAACTTTTTCTTGTAATGCATGTCTGACAATGTCAGCATTTAGAGTCAAGTCAATTTATAAAGTGTTTTAGTAAATGCAAAAACAAATTAAAAAAGAACATGCCCAACAACTTCTCTAGAATAAAATGAAGCTAGATATTCAAGGGAGAGTTTTATGGAAACCAAGATAATTTTTTAATGAATTTTTTTTTGTTATCTTGAATCACAAGCTACAAGGAAAATTAGCAAGGTATGTTTAAATTTTCAATGTAAAACCCTTTTTCTAGTATTAGGAATTCAAGAAGGTGAAAATTTCCTTGAAAATGCCTTTAGTTTTGTTATAGCATAAATGTGGACATCATTTTATCGCAAAATATTCTTCTTTTATAAGAGCTAAAATGGTGGAGTTTTGTACTCAACTATATTACCTAGATCTTCCTCTCTTGTTATATGTTATTCCATTTAGATTTCTTTTACAAAATAGATTATGTTCTAGAAGAAAATGTTTTTTTTCATTCTAATAAGAGAGCTTTCACTAGTTGAAACCTTCTACCAAGGTTACCTAACATTATTTGCTATTTATCTAGATCAACATCATCAATGAAAAAAGTACTTAGAATTTCCATATTAACTGGTGTGCTAATCAAAGAAGAGATTTCTACTTCACCTTTAACCTTTGATTAAAAAAAATGCTTTCAATTATTATAAATGGAATTTTGATTAGTTCTTCTCATTCATAGCCCTACTAAATGGTAGGTATTAAATATTTTCTAAAAATGCTTACTATCTCCTTCTTTTTTGACATATGATAACAAAGATGTTCTCACTTGTGAAAATCTTTTATCTAGATTGCTTAACTTTATGACACAATAAGGCGATTGGTTGATAATTTTTATATTAGAAAAAACTAGCCTTATGAATATCTAGAAGTTAATTTCTCAAATATACTTGCATGAAAATCTTACGGAATATCTAAATTAAAAATGTGTTAGAGTTGATAAGAAGAGCATTGACATTTAGTTAACAATCCTAAAGAATTACTAAATCTATTTATGGTAAAATCTTATTTGTGGAAACTAAGGAATTATATATGGTTGCAACACATATTGTTCCTTGCTAATTGTCATCCCAAAAAAGTCTGTAACATTTGTATCAATGACCATCATCAAATTCCTTCTAGTTGATTGATCATATCAAAATCAATATGTAAAATCTTCAATCATGCCACACAACAACCTTTTTAAACATGCTAACACATGAAAATAAATTTTTCATTACGTACTTACATGACAACATCAAGTTTATCCACACAAAAACAACAAGTAAATGATAATGCAAAAAAAAAAGAAGAAGAAAAAGATAAGGATTTTATTGTGGTTTGATACTAACCACCTACTTCAGTCCTTAAATAGTAAGCTTTAGCTTCTATTTTCACTTGCAGTGTATTTCATAGGCCAATTCACACCTTACAATGAATTCTTTTACAAGTTTAAAATTCAAACATTTTCAACCGATCCTTTTACATAGAGCTCAAGATTAAACTCACCCAATCTTTTTCACAAAAAAAAAAAAAAATTGAAACCAACCAATCCTTTTACACAAGGCTCAAGATCAAACCCACTAATCATTTTCATATAAAAAAAATGATTGAAACCAATGGAACCTTTTAGACCAGGCTCAAGGTCAAACCCAAAATAGTCTTTTTCACAGATATAGATTGAATCCTATATAAGTTCTTATAAAAGATCACAACCAAAAACCAAGCGGTTATAGTGATATTACAATTCAACAATAAGTTTTACTAAAAAAGAATGAAAATAATACTCACTTCGAAGAATAAATTACAATAAAAAAAATCTCAAGTCTTTAGTAGGTGTAATCTAACTCTTTTTAGGTGAAGTAAGAGGTGCAATCAACGTGTAAGAGAATAATCATGAATAAGGTCAAATGAAAAGGATATAATTATATAAGAATAAAATTTGTAGATCAATGATGACAACAACCCTATAAAAGTTGTAAGAAGAGGTCTATTTATAGGAAAAAAAACATCTAGTAGTCATTTAGCATAAGACAAAACAGGTCAAAAAATCTAAATTTTAGAAGTCTGGTATATGTTTGGTTTTAGCTAGATGATGCAAAAAAAATATCATCCATGAAGTAAGAGAGAGGATATAGAGTGAGATATTTGAAATGTTTGTCTTGTTTTTCCTGGTTGAAAAAAAAAGATAAAGTAATTTTAGATTAAAAAAGATAAAGTAATTTTAGATTTAAATATTGGTGTAAGGACAAAGAATTATAATTTAGTTTACAGAGGGTGTGACTCTTACACACTTAATAGTAAGAGACCATGAATAATTTCAGTTCACTCAAATGATAAGGTGGCCAACCATTTAGTAGGGCTATGAATGAGAAGAACTAGGTGTTTTTAGAATTTTAAAGATAAATTTATCTGGTAAGGTTGTCTAGTTTACTAGATGTCCTTGGAATTTTAAAGATAAATTTACTAGGTATCTTATTTGGTTAAATGGTGTCCTATATACTTTATAGCTTACAAGGGCCTTAGGAATATATATGTATAGTCATTTGGTGTATAAAGGCTCTTTAAGTGTAGGCACAAGGTGTTTTAAGGCTAACTTTTTAGGATAATATTATAGGTATAGGAAGTTTATTTTACAAGTTAAATTAGTTTTTAAAAAGACTTGAGTCATGTTTAAAAAATAACTAAGACTAAACTTAAAGCATATTATCCCACCAATCAAGTTATGTTTTTAGCACAATTTCAAGACTTGTAGATAATCCTTGAAATATAATGCATATATTGAACCTATATCAACACAACCTTAATGGAATGACTAGTAACCAATTAATGATTTTTATTAATCAAAACTAGGAGTAATGAATACTTATGGACCAACATTTTCATATTTTTGATGATGACAAACCATTAATACTTTTGCAATTATTAGCATGCCAACAATATAAATACATGATTGCTTCCCTTATCAAATGTAATATTCTTCTTTATCAATTATACTAGGTGCTCATAGGATGCGAAAAATATTTCAACAATATAAGCATTTTAAAATCAATAAACACGAGTCCATAACATGAGAACATAATACATCAAAATGCAGAACTATATAGGCACTACCAAACAATATCATAAGAACATAAATGAAGCTAAAATATAGAGGTGTATGCTACTATTCAATTAGTTATATGCTATTAATTGAAATAGCTAGCTACTATAGAGATGAAATTCATGCTATAAAAGATAAAAGAAGTATCCAAATATCTTAAAAATTTAATTACCATATGAAAGTAAAGTATCATTAATACATCATATTTTTTATGAATATTCATAAAATATACCCCAACCTTTTAATCATAAAAAAGATCCACATGAATGATCATCTTAGATTTTAGAAAGGCACGAAAAAAATTAAATGTCTAAGATTACATACCCATATAGAAATAGTTAAAAAAAAATTAAAATGAATGAAAATGAGATTGATCAATGATGATAATTTGCGAAGGCACATAAAAATGCTTAGACTTCATTCTAAGTTGGTTCCATTGGGACTTCTTCTTCCATTTTTTCAAAAAAAAAACATAACCATTGTTTAGCTGATAGCCATTTTCATTTGATAGTAAAATATCGAGAAAATCACATGTAGCATTTGAATGAAGGAGAGGTATCACTTGAGCTCAAATATTGATAATAAGTTCTTGTTGCATAGTCACACTTTTGGCTAGTACATCAATCGAAGCAACTAATATGTCATAAGTAGATGTCTTATTTGATTTCTTATAAATAAACTTTTCTTATCTAATATCATACCTATCAAGCCCTTAGAGAAATATGTTCTATCAATTTTCTAATTTCTATCATTTAAAGATATTATGTGATAAATAGTCCCAATCCTTTAATGCAGAATATTTAAATAAAAATAGACACATATATAAGTGAAAACTTGAATTGATTTGAAAATATTAGCCATAATTATTAGGATCAATCCTGGCTAGTTAGTCTTATTCCTTATCTTAAGATAAGCCAACATTTATATAGTAGACTAACTAATATGACTTTTCTATAAACCACAGACTGAATGACTTTAGCAACCAATTTATACAAAAAATGGTTTGAAATAATCAAATGAGATGAATACCTAGTCATAACATTAAATGTTTCGGTATTATGATTAAAAAAATGACATATTATATGTCAAAAGATAATTTTGGAAAGATATCAATATGACTTTTCTCAATAAACACATCATAACATAGAGCTAAAAAATATCATATATGAACTTACATAAGATGGTAATAGGATGTTTATTAATCATATTTATGACATGAAAAATTTAACCATGAGTTATCTTCCTTTAAGGTAAGATTGGCATAAGATTCTCTCACTATATCTAGATAAATGTCTGTTTGAATCTTAGCAAAGTGTGTCCAGCTAGAATTCACAAAGATTTTTAAAACATTTGAAAAGTCCATTAACCCATGGAAGACCACTCATTGACTTTTAAGTATTGGTCTTTTTTATATGCTGATATTGTACTTCTCATAAGCTACATCTAACACAAAGAAGTCATGCCTAATAAAAGGACTTGAAAACATTACCATGATAGTGAAGGAAGTGTTGTTGTCTTAGCTAACATGAGCATTATTTGGGAGTTAAAGTTGTTCCTTCATGCTTTTAGTTTTCTTATACTTGGAGGCTGAAAATTTTAGCTTCCTTTTAGCTTTGAACTTCAGTTTTGGAGGCATGGTTAAGCAACACAAGTTTAGGAACCTTTAAAGTTTTAGTGAGAGTGAAAAGTGAGAGTGAGAAAACAGGTGCTAGAAAGAGTGAGTAGTTTAACTAAGTAAAAAGGATTAATTTCAATAAAATTTTGGCTGAAAATATAAAGAGAAAATGAGGTAGATAGAAAGATAAATGATGGAGTACTATTTATATCTAAGTGGAGGGAAAGTGCAACATATTTTACAGCTTGAAATGTACCGCAAAACAAGTATAATACAATCGGTCAAAATAACATCAATGACAGTCTAAGATGTTCAATTTCTCACCTTGATGTTTTGTTTATCAAAAGAGTTTTCTGGTATACATAACTTTTATTTTTTAACTAAAATTTACCTTTATAATTTCCTTCATGTTTATTCATTTGGTATACCTAATGTCTACAACTTAATTCTTTAATTGCAAATACTTTTCAAAGCCAAATTATGAAAACTTCAAACATACTGAATACATTCTTGGTGCTCTTGCCTTTTCTTATTATGATCAAATTATATAAGATATGATGCATGTTATTCATAAATTACAATAATAACCATACTAAGAATATAGGGAAAAAAATATATTAAATGAGTGCCAAATGAAAAAGAAAAATTAACCAAATGACATTTAAAAGTAAAGTTGAGTTCATTGAGGGTTACCAATTGCTAATTCAAGTCGCAATAAGCAAAATTGATTTTCATTAAAGGGTTTGTTGAACATATCCTCCACTTTATTGTCCATGGTCTCAAACAATGAAATATCACCTTTATGCATATGATCATTGATAATGTGATGCTAATTTCTATATACTTGGTCCTAGATAGTTGGATGGGGCTTTTGGTAAGGTTTATGACACTACTATTATCATAATATATTGAAATATGATACAACTAGAGGTCAAAGTCTTTCGATGTTTGTTTTATCCATAAGACCTAGGCATAACATGATCCTAAAACAATATATTGAGCTTTTATAGTGGAAGTGATAACCAAATTATGTTTATTACTAGACTATGATACTAATGCATTTTCTAGAAATTAACATGTACTGCTAGTGCACTTTTAATTGACAATACAACAAAGTTAGAATCTGAATAACTTATAACATTCACACTTTTTATTTGAGAGTACCAGCGACCTAATTCAAAAGTGCTTTAAAGATACTTGAAAATTCTTTTAACGACATTAAGGTATCTCTTTAGGAGTAGTTTAAAATCTAATATATAGACATACACTAAATATGATATCAAAATGACTAGTAGTTAAATATAATAAGCTTGTGATCATACCTAGATATAATTTAACATCCACATACTATTTTCATCCTCGTTGATCTTGATGGTGGTGCTCATTAGTGTTAGACTTGTTCAAAGTGATTCCAATCCAAATTTTTTGAAAAGTTCCTTGATGTACTTGGATTGGTTAACAAAAAGTCTATCTTCACTTAGTTTAATATTGAATAATAAAATTTGATTTTTTTTTTAAACATAAAAAATACTTAAGTCAACTTGTCAAACTCACAATCCTCATAGATGGGGATAACTCTATTTAATAAAAATAAAAATAAATTATAAAACTCAATTCAAAATAAATAAAGAATTAAATGATAAAATTAAAAAAAAACTGAAATTAAAAAAAAAAGAAGCACATAAGATAAAATACTATTACGAAATCAAACAGGTATTGTAGGAAAGTATAATTATTATGATAATAGAAGATGGGATAATAATTATGATGATTGACAAATCGTTTAAGGATAAACAACCTATAGGAATGAAGGAATCTGATTTTCTTCCCTGTTGATATGCGAGGTTGCAACATGGATCATCCCTTGCTGATTGTCGGATTAAGCACAAAAAGCCTATTACAGTGAAGGAAGGAATCTGACTTTGAATATTAAGAAATCCTCATATCTCTCTCTCTCTCTCTCTCTCTCTCTCTCTCTCTCTCTCTCTCTCTCTCACTCACTCACTCACTCACTCATCGAAGTTCTTCAGAATTCACATGAAGGGATCTTGAATAGAAAGTAGAAACAATCTGGATCCTTGTTTATTTTTGTGTTTTAAAAATATTTTTAAAAAAATTAATTTTTTTAAATTAATATTTTTATATTATTTTCACATCATTTTAATGTGTTGATGTTAAAAATAATTTTAAAAAAATAAAAAAATTTATTTTAATACATTTTCAAACTAAAAACACTTTAAAAAGCAACCACTACCACTCTCTAGTTCCATCCTCCATGCTTTGGTTGTGTTTTAGCTTGTTAAATTTCAGCAGAACAATGTATTGAATATGTATAACTTTCACTTATAAACTTGAAAATATCATTATTTTTATTTGTTATTATAAAAAATATACGTTATTAGCCTTCTTTTTCCTAAAGAAGTTAGACCATTTGTGTAATATATGATCATTAAAGTAGAATGCTTTCTAAAAATATTTTTAGCTTTTTTTCTACATGTTATCTTTCTTCTTTTTCCTTGTCCTAAGATTTCCGTAACTTCAGACAACTTGTTCAGACAGAAGCGAACCCTGCACGACAGTTGTTTATGCTAGGAATTCATAATATCCAACTTGAAACTAAATTTTGGTCTGTCCATGATGGTGAAAAGAAAGAAGAACAAAAAAAAGTAGTGACTTCGTGCTCATTTGAAAACAAAATCAATAGGCTAATGACATACTTGATTGTGCATGAAATGTATGATACAGATAAACAAGATACAAGAATGCTGGCAATAATTTGGATTCAAGTTTTCATCCTCGATGTAACATGGCAAGTAGCTCCTCCACCTTCATTTATGGCGAAGCTGTTCCCATGTTGTTTTCACACAATGGTATCCATGTTTTCATCCCTGCTTCAAATCAATAAAGCAACTTCAGTGGACAAAATTAATTCAAGGTTCATGTAAACTAAAATATTCACCATGGGTGAAATCAAGCAGATCATGATAAAGGGTGACTTACAAAGGTTAAATACTGGATTTGCTCCTTATTTCTCTGCAAACTCTTTGATTTCAGTCAGTTGCTGGGTCCTGAACCATAACAGAGTTTGTAACTAATAATGGAAGCTATACAATGAAAGTTATTCAAAATTTTAGATTAACCACAATATGGCCACAGTTGCAAGGTTGCTTTGTTGAATAGAATACTTAAGATGGCAAATAGCTCACTGATGCAGTTTCAGTAGATTGGTTCAAACATTGACAAGGGAAACCGCTAACAAATGAACATGGGGTTTTAACTCGGATGAGAATTCCATCAGGGATTAAGTCCAGGAGTTTATCATGTAAATTTCCACGAGAAAGTTCATGGTTCATACCTCTAAAAGACACTTTAAACTTATGATCCAGATTCGATTGCCTATATCTCCTAAGTTCAAAAGTGTTTGCCTAGTATAAGCATGGTACAATCACCAACAACGACCATACTATAGCATAAAAACCTAACAAGGGTGGAACTGAACGATCATGCAGAAGATTTTCACTTACTCATACACAGATCAAAATTTGATTGAGCTTCTAAACTTCAAAAGAAGCGGTAGTTCCAAAACAAGTTTACGAGCCATAAAAAAAATATATATCTTTTGCATCTACTCTTCGGTTTTCAAAAGCCATGCATTAATGAAAACTAAGAATGATGAAAAGGAGGTTTGCTAAAACTTGAATTTGTAACTTCAACACTGAACTTTGGACCATCATAAGTTTTTATTTAATGGATTTGTACATCTTCCTGCCAAGTCCTCCTTAGTCTTAGAATTTTACACCAACTTTGTTTATGAATAGAATAACCACATTAAGAGATATTTGTACAACCCAATGACAAGCAAAAGTTATATTGAAGAAATCCACACTGAAACCAGTACTGATAAAAAAAAAAACTCATATCCTTATTTCCACCATAAACCCTTACACTTCCCTTGATATTGTTCTCAACCACCATCCTCTTCAAATTGCAACAAATACTTGAGGTTTTGAAACAACTTTAGTTGTGATAAGTTGCATATAAATTTGTGTTTCCCACCCCTTCTATTTCTGATCCCAACATCAAGAAAACAAATCATTCTAACTAGCCTGACCTATTCAATCAAGCTAATATGCACTAACCCATTGGAGACTTTAATTAGCAGGACAGAAAAGGTGTCATATAAGTGCCCACTGACAACTAAAAAGGAAACTTTGGGTGGCGACTTTGCATAAGTCAACTCTGTCCAACTTGATTGAAAATCTAGGTAGTTTCCTGGTTAAGAAATTCAGACAATTAGGACATGGGCTTCCCACTCCAATTAAAAAAGTTGATTCGGTGGAGATCCTGGATTTTATTCTGAAATCGAGGTCCAGATAAGAAGACACCAGCAATTTTTATCCTGTATTTGTTTTCGCCTTCATCCCTATACTATAACTAGATTACTCTAACTTTCATTTCTTCCACAGTATTTCTGAAAGAAAATATTACCAATAAGATCATTCATACATCCCCACAATTTCAATTGCAGTAAATTCACCATAAACCATATAGGCATCCTTCTAATTACGGTTCCATATGACAGGAGAACTCCATTGACATCCCATCTAACATAAAGCCAAGACAAGTTCATTGAACATGAAGCACTCTTCCAAGGAAATTTCATTAGAGAAAGACATTAAGCGATTACCATATTGATGCATTACCAATACCAAGACCATTGCACGTAAGTATCATTCCTTTAAATCTGGTCAGATATTCCTGCATTGCAATTACAGAGTTTCCATATGAGCATCAATATATTATACCCAAATAGACCTTTGACATCGGCCAAGACAAGTGTAATCCTGCCATCTAGAATTAACAATATCAAAATTCTTACCCGCAAAGTATACTTATCAATCTCATATATTCCAGTTAAGTCATAATCAAAGCGTTTATCTGGATCCCTCAATACTGCAGAAGAAAATATGAGTAAGAAAAGATACGAGCAGAAGTCATCAAATTGAAGACTTACCATTCTGTAGTACCTCTAGACATTGCTATTGTATCATCTATTGTCACAGCAGTTACCTTTAAGACGTCAACATATGCATAAATTTGTTTAAGCCAAAAGGGATATGTGGATTGGAAATAAGATAACTATTACTTTCTGCAAAGTTCTCTTTATGTTACAGGAAATGTGCTCTACCTATATATAAATAAGGAGATCCCAAATTTAAAATATGTATATTTGCGGGTGCGCGCGCACACATCTTTCTCCCAAAAACTGGATAACCTTATACATAGATATGTCTCGTAAACGTTGTTTGTTATGTGTGCATGTGTGAAAATCTCTCTCTAGGGGTGCATGTGCATGTACATATCACTATAAAATGTCCTCTTTCTTTTGTTTTTTTTTTTAAAGCAGCACTCACATTTTCAATTATCCAACAAATTTTTCAAAGACCTTGAATAGTGAAGTTAAATGATAGCTGCTACATTTTATATGTAAATTAATAATACTTGCCTTGATTCATCTAAAAAGTTTGCTTGCATCCTCATATGCATTTTGTAAGAAACTTTTAATAAAAGAACGCAATAATTTCTAAAAACTATAAATAATGTAATTGACCAGAATGATAAGCAAGATTTCCCCAATTTTTGCCCTGGAAACAATACACAGTGTTAAGAATTACGAGCTTGGTCTTATGTGCATACATGAGAATTACCATTGTAAGCTTCGTTGATCTCTTGAAATTTGGAAGTAACTGCATTATCCCCCTTGTGCTTATCAGGATGCCACTTCTACAATCAAACAAAAATATCAAGAAATTTTCTTAGTCAATGCCAAAGTTATTAAAGAAAACAATTATTCAATCAAGAATTAAAAAGCTCACTTAAGAAGCTGCTCAGAACAGATGCACCACTAACCAATGCAAGCCTTCGGTAATTTAATCTTATCTTCTCATCTGTTGCATCATAATCAACCTCCAAAATTTTGTAGTAATCCTACATAGAGTAAGGGTTTATCATAAGACGATGTAGGCAAAAGTGTGACCTAAAATATCCACAATGAGAAAGTATGTCAACTTATTACACAACAAGAAAGTATTGTGAACAACAGGATAGAGGCATGACACCTGAAGCCATCGTTAAATGGTCCCTGAGACCACATAAATAGGAATAAAAAACAGATAAACAGGGTTATGATTTGCAATTATTCTCTAATTCCGCTACTTAACAAACAAACATGAGGATACCACAACTTACGGGGAAAAATGATGTCCTTAACCAGAAAAGATTCAAGCATTTTTCTTTGGTGTTTTATCATTATCTTTGGTTCTATAATCTGCTTCAGCACAATACTCTTTATCCTATAGTATTTTACTTGTCATATGACCATGTGACTCATAGAAACCACCTTCTTATTAATGGAAAATTCAATATTCTGTTGTCATGTGATATTCAAAAACTCATACACAGGTTGGAAGGCAAGTGCAACGGCCACTTGCCAAACCAGAGGGAAGGAACCAACAATCTGACAAAACCTGGACGTAGATTAGAATACGATTGTTTTTGGAAAATCAAGTTTCTGGTTTCATGATTCCGTTATTGAACACCCAACCCCCCCAGCCCGAAAAAAAAAAGAGAGTAATTCTTGAATCTTTTAACTTAGACGCCATTGGTAAAATATCCTATCTCATAGTTTAAAAGGTGTCTTACATTTTACATTTCGTAAATGCATCATGCATAACTAACTACATATTAGCACCTGAATACAAAATAAAGTGAATTGCTGAGAGAAAAAAACGTGTGATCAGGAAGCACGCCATCATAGAGACAAATGAATGAGACTAAAAAATGAAGCTGGCCCAATATATTAACAGTTGACAGTTATAAGCAACAAAACAGAGGAGCATTTAAGATTGCAGGATGCCAAATATGCAGCAGTAAACTGTACGAAGTTGTAAGGGACAAGCTCTCATGGTATGGCATATCTGTTATAGAAGCAAGCATAACTTTATTATCAACAAGAGATTAATTTACACAACTACGAATCAGACCAACCAGCTAGCCTGAAAGTTGAATAAAAATCCTGAATCCTTGCTTTTGTATAATATCTAAGTAATCAAACAAAGCTTCTTAAAGTTTACCCATTGACCATTACTCATTGGCAAACAAGTTTCAAGTAGCTGTACTACAAATCATGAATGAAGGAAAACTTTAACAATAAAATAGCTTTCATTGTGGTGTAAACAAGAGCAACCAGATTCACATGTACATCAAAGAATATTAAGAAATCCGTTCAACCAGTTATTATACTTGAGTAGACAAACTATTCTCTAGGATGCCATGCCATGCCATGAATTATAGACAATCCTTTCCATTTATTATGTTTTCCCAACTATTTCTCATAATTAAGGAAAAGAAAAACGGAAATCAATGCCTTCAAAGAAACTAAGTTGGGGGGGAAAACCATGAAAATGAAACCCCAAGAGGTATAAAGGATAAACAGCTGTGCACCTTTTGAGTGGTGTTTTCATTGCCTTCCATATGCTATGGTGATGGTTCTGTTGTGGAGAGGATTTTGCGCATACTTCATCTCATAAAACATAAAAAAAAAAAAACGGAGGATGTTGATGGGATCTCCTCAAAAACAATGAAATTCAGTCTGGTTAGATATTTGAAGAGTTATAAAAGAAAAAAGAAAGAGGGTGTTGTGTGGTGGATTTATTTTGGATTACTAGCAGACGGATAATATATGGAATGGAAGGAGAGGTTCTTTGATTGCCACAACGCTGCTCTTTGGATTTGTGTCCCACTTTTTTCTTGGTGTATATATATATATATATATATATATATATATATATATATATATATATATATATATATATATATATATATTTTTCCGATGCTCGCGACAAACATTATTGTATTATTTTTATGTGATAAATATTTTAAAAAAATCAGTATCATCAATAGATATTTTAAAAAATAATTATTACTATAAACACCGGCACAAAATGATCTCCAATTAGTTTAAATTACGGTAAAGTTGCCGGAATTTATTAGAACGAGGTGATTAAATAACTAAAAAATTAATTAAATTAAGAAAATTAAAAAAAAATAACCGAAAAAATCAAACTATAAAAAAAAATCAATTAAAATTTTGAAAAAACCAACAATTTCGATTTCAGTTTTATAAGTCTGAAACTGAAAAAACCAAACCAAATTGAACCCGAACCGGAAAAAACCGAGCCAAATCAAAAATACCGAGCCAAACCGGAAAAATCGAGCCAAATCAGAAAAAACCAAGCCAAAACCTGTTTGAACCGGTTTTTGTCCTAAAAAACCAAACCGAACCGAAACCAGTCGGTTTGATTCGATTTCGGTTTTTTTTAAAAAATAATTTTGGTTTAGTTATTTTTTTTATATAGAAAAACCGAACCAAACAAAAAACGATCACCTCTAATTAGAACCAGAACAAGCCAAATTCTAAATGCAAATCATAAACACAAAATCAATTACACCCTTCAACGATCAAATCACAAAATGTTATAGGGAAAATTCAGAATTACAAAAGACTTAAATGATATCGGTGGAATTTAGATCTGCAATTCTTTTTTTTTTTTTTTTGTGTTGTGTATTTTTTTATTTTGCTTCAAATGGTTTCATAGAATATCGGGATTGTTCATGTGTTTTGATTGGTTGCTTTTAGGGTTGGATTAATTGAGGTGTTTGTATTGTTTGATATAATGCCTGAAAGAGAAGTCGTAAATTTGTAACATTTCACTTATATTGGTATTTTATATATTAAATTAATTATAATAGTACTTTATAATATTTAAAAAAATATTAATTGGATTCACATCTATATAAATAATAGAATGTAAATTGTAATTTCTAAAGAATTCAAGGGTTACCGAACTCAGTTTTATTCAATTAAGCATAATTTAATTATTTTAATGTTGATAAATCACCTAAATTTTCATAAAAAAATATTAAATAATCATCCACAAATATGCGTGGATGTCAAATTAAGAAAAAGAAGAAGAAGAGGAGGATTTATTTACCTCAATTATTAGACTATGGACTACAATGCAATAAAAGAACAGATAAAGGGACCGGATCATAATAAAATTGAAGATGCTCTTGCTAGGCGTGTGTGGCGCATGAAACTGAGTGTTCAGGACTAGAGGTAAGCAAACAAATCAAAAAACTGATTAAATCGAGAAAATTAAAAATAAAATTAATTGAAAAAATTAAATTATAAAAAAAACTAATTAAAATTTTAAAAAAACCGACCGGTTCGGTTTCAGTTTTATAAGCTTAAAACCGAAAAAATCGAATTCAAACCGAAAAAAACCAAGCCAAACCTAAAAAAACTGAGCCAAACTGGTTTAAACCAGTTTTTATCTTAAAAAACTGAACCAAAATTAGCCGGTTTAAACCGATTTCAATTTTTTTAAAAAAATTAATTTAATTATTCTTTTTATAAAAATTAAACCAAATAAAAAATAATCACTACTAGTCACGGACCATTATTGGGGCCTGTAGTGTGCAGATATGTTGGGTAGGTGCAGCCTTGGCTACGCCTCTAAGGTTTAATTATGGTGGTCAGGTGGGTGGTTATTGCATGGTTAGTTGATCTCCATGTTTTTTTTCCTTCTTTTAGATGATTTTTTTATTTACATTTGAATTTTTTTGTATATTTTTTCAATGAGGATATTAATTGTTTGATAATACAACTTCATTAGCAAGTGATTGTTAATTTTTTATAATTCTATAACAATAAGTTAATATCAACTAATTGTACTTAGTTATTTTTATGACATTGGTTCATAGGTGGATTATTCAATGTACATTTAATATTTATTAGTAATTCAACATGGATTAGTTAAATACAAAATAGTTAGAAAATACAAAGCTCACATATATTTAATATAAAAAGCCTAAAAACTAATTTTAAGATATTTTTTCATGATTTTCTTATAAGCATTGGTAAAAATTAAAACAATTTTCTTTCTATCGTGCAATTATAAGAAAGTTTCACGTCTTTTTTTTTAAAAAAAAAGGAAAAATAAAAAATGCTTTGTTGTTTTGGAATGCATAAATAAGCAATTGTCTAAGATTAGAAAAACAAAGTATCTTGATTTTTTTTTTATTAAAAACAAAGTTAGTTTGATTGTATAATTGTATAATTGAAACATATCTGATCAAATAAAAAATAAAAAATGTTATAAATTTTAAAATTTTGATTTTAATTCCTTATATTCAGTAATATTTGTAATTAAAAATTCTTGAAGCAATTCAAAAAAA
>Ga0325411_1000673_pt1 | contig 36296 bp, 18 predicted proteins | sample PopdelMetagenome_13_FD_206181 | JGI IMG/M metagenome (GOLD analysis project Ga0325411, IMG submission 206181) | Populus deltoides microbial communities from Bellville, Georgia, United States - Xylem-PdIQD-R4 | ecosystem: Host-associated > Plants > Phyllosphere > Stem > Wood/Secondary xylem...
AAAAAAAAAAACATGTAAAGCCCAAAAAAAAGGGGGGGGACGAAAAAAAAATGTGAGGAAAAAAAACAAAAAAAAAACTTGTGGCATGGGAAAAGCTACAATACTTTCCCATGTCTTTTAAAGTATTGTTAATAGTTTATTTGTATTTTTATTTTATAGTATAATTACTTTATTATTATTGATAAAAAATTATTAAACTTTGATTAAAGACTTTTTAGTTTTTATTTAATTTTAAAACAGTTAAATTATATCATTATTTTTAAAATTTAAAGAGTTTTATCTTTGATTTAGAGATTCTTTTATTTTTTGTATTTAGTTATTTACAGCAGTGTAATCTTAAATATTAAAAAAAAAATTAAAAATATGTGAACAGTGCCCGTCGGGTTTGGATGACACACGTGACACCGTCTAGTAACCAAAACTTTACTTCTAAGGTGGCGACCGAAACAACTCAGCATCCCTCCCACCTAAAAACAGCATGTGTGACATAATTGTTGTGAGTTTGGCGCATATGACCTTTTTTTCTTTATCCCTCTCTTATTTGGTTTTTATGTTAGCCTTTAAAAAAATCAAATCAGCTCTGAGATTTGTTATCTTTCAGATTTCATCTCTATTTTTTTTGTTATAATTTTTTTAGTTAGAATAATTTATAAAATTAATAATTTTTTTAGTTTTACCCCTAAGAAATTTTTTTGGGTCATTGCTCTAACAACACATATAATATATTTTAATTCTTAGATTCTTAGATTTTTTTTTAAAATGATATGGCAAAAATATTTTTTTATATGGGCAAAAAATTAATCAGGTATGCAGTGTAGTACATACCATTTATTTAGTGTTTATATATATATATATATATATAAACAAAGAAATGTGTCTTCTGTATATAGTATACTATACGATATTCTTGGTTTAGAAGCTCAGCTAGGCAGAACTAGGAGTTAGGAAGATAATTGGGGTTGGGTTTATGGGACAAGTTCTCTAGGTCGGCGACTTGGTCCTTTCAGGGCCTTTAAAACATCATAATAAAATTTAAAAAAGCAGTTGTACCGCAATTCTAAATGGAAACTTTCCTAGATTAGTGATGTATGCTATCCACGTCTTTTGTTTTTTAATATTAAAATAATAATATATTGAATTGATATGGATTAACTAGAGTTAATATGTCAAATTTACTACTCAGAGTTATGAGATTATGATAATCCTATTGAAAAAAAAATCAAAATAAATTATAGCGCTTAATTAATTCTCAATCAATCTAAAAGGATGAAATTTAAAAAAAATCAATTAAGAAATGACCTAAAAAAGTAACCTGAGTTAATTTGTCAAACCTGCAACCCGGGTTATAAAATTAAGATAACCCTATGGAAAGCAAATAGAAACAAATTATAAATTTCAATCCCCAATCAGCTCAATATTGAAGGATGTGATTAAAAAATTAATTAAAAAGGGAACATAAAAAACTACCTGAGTTAATCCCCTAAACCTATGACCTGGATTATCAAACCGAAATAACCTTATAGAAAGAAAATAAAAAAATGACCTAATTTAACCCGGGTTAACTTGCTAAATCTACAACTTTAATCATGAGACTGAGATAACCTCATAAACAGAAAATCAAAATAAATTATGAAACTCAATTTTCAATCATCCTTGTCGGACCTAATGTTAAACAATGAAATTTACAAAATTTATAATTAAAGAAATTCCACAAAAAAATAAGCCACGTCAACTTGAGTTAACATATTAGGTATTATTATCAAGTCATGGGGCTGAGATAACCTAATAAAAAACAAATCATAAAGCATAATTTTCAATCAAACACAATATTAAATGACTTTTCATGGGAAGAATGATCTAGAAGTTTATTTAAAATGAGAGAAGAAGATAGAGTGGATTTTTTAGTGTCACTATTATCTGAAGCCTAAGAAAGTCAAGCTTATTGTGATTGCTTTTACTGACTATGTCATTTTGTAGTGGGATCAGTTAGTAACAAACCACAAGAAAAATTATAAGAGGCAAGTTGATATATGGGATGAGATGAAATCATTTATGAAGAGGATATTTATGTCTGGCCACTATTATAGAGAATTATATCAAAGGTTGCATAATTTGAGTCAAGGAACAAAAAGTATTGATGAGTACTTCAAGGAGATGGAACTTGTTATGATTCGAGCTAATGTTAAGGAGGATAGAGAAACTTCTATGGCTAGATTCATGAATAAACTTAATCATGATATAGCTCATATTGTGCAGTTGTATCATTATGTGGAATTGGAGGAGATGGTGCATATGGTCGTGAAGAGGAGATGGTGTAGAAACAACTTAAATGGAAGGGTATCATTCGGCAAAGCCAAATGAGGAGGGTAAGGTCAAATACCCTAGAGAAAAGAAAGACACCTCAGTCATTATTAAAGGTAACAATGTTACTCCTATTTCTCGTAACTGTGATGATAAATGCTCTCGTTGTTTGAGTTTTGATCTTGTTGCTTTATAGTATTTTAAAAAAAGAGTCATAGTTATGAAAGCTAATAATAAGGTTGAGATCGATGGGTAGGATGAAGAGGAGAAGATGCCACCATTGAAGGATGTTGATGATGTTTGTGTTGAGTATTGGTTGAGAAAGAGACACTTGTGGTAAGAAGAGCCACTGTATATGCATGTCAAGGAGAATGATTTAGAAAGTAAAAGGGAGAACATATTCTACACAAGATGTCATGTTCAAAATAAGGTATAGAGTTTAATCATAGATGGTGGTATTTGCACTAATGTAGCTAGTATTAAATTGATGGAAAGTTAAACTTGTACACTACCAAACACCAAATACCTTATAAATTATAGTGATTGAATAATATCATTCTGAATTTTCAGCTTGTGTGTGAGAGTAATTCTTGCACTCTTTGATTCTTGAAAGAACTAAACCGACTTATCAAAGATTAATTGGCTTGATGGCTTCATTCAGTTTAATTCTAATAATGTTGGTGCCTTGATAAAAGTTGTCATTGTGTTACACTCCTATTAGACCCTTTTCAGCTTTCTAGGATTAGATTTCAATCTTGATTGTGGATTACGTTATCACATGATCACAAAGTTCGCATAAAAAAATATCACCCATGTATGAGATTTGTGTTGGTAGTATAGAAAGATTTAGAGAAAAAATATTAAGAGTGTATCTCAAGAAACTGTTAAGAATGTAAAAGAAGAAGAAGAAGAAGTTATGAGTGAAATATTAAGGATATTAGATAGCTTTTGAAAAAATATAAATTGAATATTAATAAAGATAAAATAAAATTTTAAGCTAAATATAATCATAAAAATTAAATAATATATATCTTATTGTTCCAAATGAAAGTAGATGAAAAAAAGAATAAAGGAATCATTAAATTAAAAAACAAAAGTTTCGGAGGATCACAAAAGCTTCGTTTCCTCTGTTAAAACTTCTTTATCCTTCACTCTACAAGTTAACATTTATCCTCAATTTTGAAGTCAAATACACTATTTTAAAACCTCACCTAATCTAACGAGTTAACTTGTGGCTTATACTTGGTAAAGTTTTAGTAAAAATATGGATCACGGTTAATCTGTGACTTGGTCAACCATGAAAAAACTCAGTCAAAACCTGTTAATTTTTTTTTCTAAAATGATATCATTTTTAATTTTTAAAAAGTAAAAAATAGAGTTGACCTGGATCAAATCACTTAAATCATGACCCGAGACTTGTCCCAAGTCAATCTCTAAGTCAAATTTTAAAACTATAGTTAAATCTCAACCTTCTTTTAATTTTTTTTTCTCCCTTTAAAATTATTTTAAACATAAGTAAATGGAGGTGAAAAGTTACTTTTTTTGGGATCAAATCTCAACCTCTAAATTCTCCTCTCTCTTTTGTGATATAATCTTAAACTCTTTTAATTTTTTTCCTCCCCTAAAATTATTCCAAGCACAAGTAAAGGAGGAGGCATCTCCATTTTACATGGTAAATGGGGATGCACCAAATAGTTAGTTTGAAATGGTTATCTTGTAAAATAACTCGTGACCAAATATCTTTTTAATTTTTTTCAAACCTACCTAACCAAAGATTTTGCACTGTCAAGTTTTCCTATGAAACCATACATGATTTAATAACACTGCTAACATTTATCTCTCATCTTCATATTAAAATTAAAAAAAAAAAAGATAGAAAAGCTAAGAATTTTTTTATTCAACTGTGTAATTACCTTTTTACCCCTTTTCATTTAAGAAATTTAGTTATGTTTGGAGGATAGTTAGGGTTTTTTCTTTTTTTTGTTTTCTTCTCCTTGTGTTAGGCAAGCAAAGACATGCTAGTTGATTTGTCTTTTTTTTTTTTTTTTTTTTCTCAACGTGGGTTATTTTTTTCTTTCCTTTCATGTCCACTAGCAACACATACTCTCTTTTCTCATATTAGAAGTTGTCGTTTTTTTCATGGGTCTATATCCTTCGGTTTATGGAGATGAGTTTTTATTTTTATTTTTATTTTTACATAATGGTTGTATTTCTCTGCATCTTTTTTTTCCTTAGCTTATGTTGATGGGTTTTGTTCTTTTTTTTTTTTACTAGGATGATGAGAGGAATAAGAGGGCATCTTTGTTTAGCTTTTGTCATGGTTGGTGGTGCGGTGAGACCGAGGAGTTTGATGAGCAACATGAGATTTCAATGCACCTTCAAACCCTAATTGAATTTAGGCCACAACTATATATTATTTATTCCTTCAATTATGGCTTTCTAGCAACTAGCGGTTTCACTACATGATATGATACCATGAAAAATAATGATGCTCATATCCGTTTGTTTAGCCTATATATGTATTAAAAGGCATTGTGGGATACCTTGAAATATATTCCATGTGATTGAAAAATCAAATTTTGATTGTTTTATTAGTGTTCTCCAAAGTAAATTATCATACTTTAAAATATATTATCAATGTAAATGTTACTTTATGAGAGCTTCTCGCTTTATAAATAGTCACATTTTAAAGCTGCACCAAAGATTGTTGAGCTATTATATCCTTGAGATGACATATAATATAGTTCTGGCTATATTAGATTAAATTTTATAGATAAGATTTATCATCTCAAGAAAATAACACGACTCATACTTTAGCCTAGTCATCTTTATCTTGTGATAGTATGACAATGATGATTTAAACATCTCTATATCACAAAACTACATTAAACATGTTTTATATTCTTAATTTTCTAGTGATAAAGGTATAAAGCTTTGCTTTATTTTCTACGTTAATTTATTTAATAATATGTGATTTTAATTATTTTAATTTTATTTCTTTTATATGCTATAAATAACATCAAGTCAGTTCTATAATCATAACATATATTTTAAGATAAATGCATAATTTTATAACTTTCCCCTCAAACTCAAAGTGGTAACATTCGAGTAATTTTATGGTGCTTAGAGAGTAATTCATGACATCTTATTAGCTACTCCATTAGGCTTTCTTAAAAGAAAGAGATAAATACAAATAGAAGAGAGAAAACATATATGGAGATATACTTATCACTTTTGGTGGGTTATGGATTTAATTTTCTCTTTCCTACATGTGTCTTTTAATTTCTTTTACAAAGTGAGTCCAATGGAGTAACTAATAAGATATTACTAGTTACTCTCAAGTGTGCATCATAAACCAAATTGAATTGATTTTTTTTCTTAGTTTTGGTTTAGTTTTTAAATATTTTTATTTACTTTTCACTTAAAAATGAAATTGTGGGTTTATTTCTTAGAAACAATTAGGGATCAAAGGATACATTATCGTACAATATAGATTAAAATATATTTTAAAATGAAATTGTGGGTTTACTTCTTGGTTTTCTTAGATTTTTTAGGGTTATTTAAAGGTTAGAATGATTTTGACATGTTGTTTGATTGAGAGAGAGTTGAGTTGAGTTGTATTTTAATTAGTATAAGGATTGTGTCAAGGGATATTGTACAATCTAATTAGAATCTAAAGTGAATGGGATAAAGATAAAAGTTTGATAAGATGATTATGCATGATTTTAAATTTTCTGTAAGAAAAGTTTTTAATAAAGAACCTAAAGATAAAGTTATAAGACTAATGTGTTTAGTTATGTTTGGATATTGAGATGAAAATTTAGAATTGAGAAATTTTAATACAACAAAAAGTTGAATGATGTGAAGCTCTTGGTGATGGTCGTAAATCTCTCTTTTAAATGTTATTATGATTAATTTGAGAACTATATAATTAATTTTTTTAATTTACAAATAATAGTGTTAATCAATGTGTAAATTGATTTATAAGGGATACTTTGGCAACTAGGCCACCGTCTCAAGCCGGAGTGGGGACTTCGAACACAATAGGTAGGTGTATAACACCTATAACTTGTTAAATTATTGCATTTTAACATTGTTAGAATTTACCCATTTTATCTTCTTATCAATATGTGAAGCAAATGAACCTGTGAATGATAGAGGAAAAGAAAGGATATAAATAAACAACCTGATTAGCTACTCCTGTAAATAGAGGCTAATGATATCAAGAGATTTATGATATCGGCATTACCGATGGAAAAATTAAAGTATTTGACAGAACTTGATTAGCTACTTTTGGATTCAAATAGCTAATGATATCGATGAATTACATTGACACCGGTATTACATTGAACTTGATTGGCTACTCTTGGAAATAGAGGCTAATAATGTCAAATGATTCTTAACATTGACATTACCGATGAATAAATTAAAGTATCTAAAAGGACTTGATTAGAGACTCTGATTTCAGATAACTAATGATATTAATGGATTGCATTGATATCAACATTACTTTGATTTTGATTAGTCGATCTCGGCCTCTTGGGTAAGGGAGACTAATGATGCTAATGGGATTTATTAGCATTGGCATAAAACCCTCCAATGGATTTGGGAGAAGAAAATATACTTGATTAGCTACTCCTAAGAACTAGAAAAAGTTAATGATATCAAGGGGACACCTTGATATCAACATCTTTCCAAAATATAAGTTAGCTATCTAAGAAAAGATAACAAATGATACTAGTGATTTGACATTAGTATAATCTTGGTTAATTATTCCTAAAGTGTCAGGTGGAAACAAGAAAAGAGAACATAGTGATATTTTCCACTGTAATAGGTATTATTTATAATTATTTTATTACTCATATTGACTTATTGCATTTTATAGGGTCATCTATTTCACGTTATGAGTAGTCCTCATCCTATTTTACTTTTGTTATCATAGATTAGGTATAATATGACTAAAATTAGGATTGAATGTATTTTCACTTAATTATGTAATAACAATACTAAATTTTTAAATTTAGATGCATAGATTTGAATAAATCTCTCTATAATGATATATCTGTGAGTTAATATACATATGCTTTAGTTTTTATTTTCCTTAAATTGCATAATTATTTATGAGTATATTCTAAGGACTTTGGTGATATAATAAGTGTTCTTGATACGGTTTGAAATCCAAGATGATTGGATCGAAAATGAAAAATATGAATAAAAGTGTAATAGGACATAGTCAATAATTTGGGATCTAATTTAGGCCAAGAGCACAAGGATACTGCTACTCTCCACCTCACCTAAAATTAGGGTGTGTGTTCTCAAATGGTATTATATGAAGGTATGAGTCTGTGAAAACTCGATAAATTATAATCTGAACAAAATAAAATACCGAATAGATTAAATAAAAGGATTTCAGGTATTGTAAATGAACACAATTGAATACAAGGTAAGGTGTTGTGGTGTAATTAAGTAAAAAGAGGAATTAAGTGACAAAAATTTGGTAACTACGAATATATATGTCATATATTTTGAGTTTACAAATTGAGACTGTTACAGAGCCCTTATCCAGTATATACATGACAAAAAGAAAAAAATAGAACACATGCTAAAAATTAAAGTAGAAGGTAAACAAGCACAACAAATATTTAACAATAAAAAAAATAAAGCTTAGTTCTAAACTCCCCAGTAGTGTCACTATTTTATTGCACCCGACATCGTGAACACTCTCTTTCTTGGAAATGGAAAATGCATTTTTTATATTATGAAGGGGAAAAGGTCTTATGTTATAAAAAGAAGTCGTCACCCAATATTATGGTCACTAAGAACCTTAACTGGTCTTTAAGATTCTAAGGTAAGAGACTGGTTATGCTAGAGAAAAAATATTATCACCCTAAAGCATCCTACATGAGATAAGTTGTATTGCTACTTGTCTTTTATTCCTAATGGTTTGTTGTACCTAGTACCAGTGCTACATGGGTGAAAATATGTGTAGTGTTATGAGTTAAATTCTAAATGGATAAGTAGGTTCAACTCTATCTATTCTAAAGTCCAGATTATTTTTACCACTCTTAATTGCTTGGTAAATTGACATATCGACAACCATTTGCTCTCGATTACAACCTGTGACTATTAACAGTCTATCAAATCATGTCAATAAATCATTGAGTGAGCCTTTATTAGGCTCATTAAACCTAACCCAAAACCTAAAATGAGTTATCGCTAAATATTTTCGTAATGCAACAACAAACCTTGGATACTGACTTTTTAAAGTTCTATTTCCTATAATATCAAGGTTTACTCACATTGTTTTGTAGAATGAGGTTTTTAATGTTGCAGTTCTAAATATCTAAACAATAACCAATATGAGTTGATCTACTTGGAGGTAGGATCTAATAATACAAATGCTTTGGACTTACTCATCAAAATTAATACGCCTAATTAACACTTAAATGCCATTAGTGATTATTAGACTTAAAGGCTTGAAATTTGAAAAGAATATATGTTTTGAAAACAAGAAAAACAAAGGTGTTATCACTAGATCCTACTTGGAGGTAGGATCTAGTGATACAAATGCTTTGGACTTACTCATCAAAATTAATACTTATAATTGACACTTAAATGTCATTAATGAATATTAGACTTAAAGGCTTGAAATTTAAAAATAATATATGTTTTGAAAACAAGAAAAACAAAGGTATTATCCCCCATTAACATTTGAGATAATAACTTTATATGAATCTATCTCTCTCAAACATTACGAGTAAATAATAAAGCATTTTTTATACGGTTTGAAAAGAAAAAGATTTTTTGAAAAGGGTTTTGAAATATCAGTCCATAAAAGTCTTTTTAATTTGGGTTGAACCTCAATGGATTTTATAAATAAGTTATAAAACCCAATATGTATGTAATATGATGAAAACACATTCTTTGGACTTTTCTTTTTAGAAATATTGGAATACAAACCTTGGAATGCCTACGCATGTAAACTTTGTAAAAATTAACATAAAATAGAAGTATTTATAAATTTTTTTAAGAGTGAGCATAAAAGGTTTGGTTTATATGAAAAGGATTTAAAACATTTTTTAGTCATAAACATGAAGCTAAGGATAACTACAACAAGTATAGTAATAAAAATCTTAGATAACAATTTAAGCCTTAGAAAAAAGGATATCAAGTCTCATATTGTTCATTCATTAATCATCCAAGCAAGGAAAAACATATATTATAACTTTTTCTCATTCGTAATCAATAAAGCATGCCACATTTAATTAACAAAAAATAGTTTTTTTTATGCACTATCATCTACAAAAACAAAGCATATTTCAAAACTTAACTTTTATCATTCCAAGTTTAGATTACAAGTAAACCTAAAATCACCAAGTGTTGGGTTTTCTTTCGTGCATTTGTTTTGTTAACCAAAATCATCACATTTATTCTTCTATTTTTTTTATATATTTTAAAATACCTAAATAACACATAAACAAATGCTAAAAAGCCAAGTTTTAAATTTCTATCCATGCATTTCTCGTATATTTAATCATTATTTATTTTTTGTATTTTTTATAAAAACATACAATGTCTAAATTAAACCTAACTAAAGCCTAAAAACATCATTTTTAATTTGTGTTCATGCATTTTAAAGATAAAAAGGACCATTTTGCAATATTTTTCACAAAAACCCTAAATTAAAAAAAGAAAAAAAGAGTTGTGATTTACCTCAAGGGTGGTTCCAACATAGTGAGGAGGTTCTGTGGTGGTTTTTAATGGTTGTCATGGTTGATAACCGATGATGGAGAGGTATTTTGGTTGATTTCCTCTTTATAGGCTAGGGTTTCTTTTTTCCCTTTAGTTTGTGCCTCTTTTCTCGTCATTTTTCTTCCTTATATTCCTCTCTTATTCTTTTCTTTTCTTTTGAACTCTTTGGTTCAAGATGAACCAATTAATGCCCTAAAAATTATTTTTTTTTTCATTTTTAATTTATGCAATCTCGATTGATTTTGGACTTAATTTTGATTTTCTTTTCAATTTCACCCCTAATAACCTTTAAAATCATCCCTTAATATGAGTGCCTTTTACAATATTGTTAATGGATTTTCAATTTGTGCATTTTCAATCAAATTGATTCTAAATCTTATTTTTTCTCAATCACACTCTAATTGAATTAATAGGTCTCCAAATTCCACCACTTATTCTATTTTGGTTCTCGGTTTTTTAATTTTTTTATTTTTGGTCAAATTGACTTTAAATTTCAATTTTGTCTTAAACTAAGTCCATAATTGAATTAATTGCAATTCCAAACTTTTTTAGCTCTTTCATTTTGGTCTTTGGCTTTCATATTCGGTCAATTTCGGCCATAATTTTAATTTTCTCCTTAATTAGGCCTCTAATTTAATGAATTAGACTTCCAAACTTTGCTAAATTCTCCATTTTGACCTTTAGCCTTTCTGTGCAATTATGACCAATTTTAACTATTTTTCCAATTTGTTTTCAATTAAACCTCTACATGGCATGCCCATGTGATTTTTCGACTACTGTTGTAAATTAAATTCTTACCCAATTGCAACCTAAGCTATTTTATTTCTGAATCCTTTTTCTGTGAAGATTTGTTTACTGAAAATGATTTTTAAAAGAAAAATTGAAGAAATTTTTTTTCTTAAAATTTTGGAAAATTTCAAGGGGTAAAATTTGAGTTATGACATAAGTTGTGAATAAGAAAAGCCATGCACTCTTTTTAGGTGAGGAAGTTGGTTTCTTTCTTCTTCCTTCTTGATAAAATGCTATATTTTGGTGTATTTACCAAGATGTCTTTAAATTGATATGTGACATTTTATGTGGAGGCATAAAGTTTCTCAATTTCTAAGTATATACCTTTTATTATAGCCAAGTTGTATAAAGTTATGGTTTGTGTCTCATTCATAAATACAAATATGTTATTTAACTTAAACTAAAAAAGAGAAAAAGTTGTCAACATCTTTTTTTTTTGTTTGATGATGATCATGAATAATTGGTTGCATAAAAAATCATCTAGCATTTCTATTTTTCACCAAAGTGTTGTTGCATTATATATAATACATATGATGTAATTTGTAGAGATAACACTAAGCCATATTAGTATGGACTTCTTCCATATGCTGAGGTTCATATAATCATCCTAGAGTGGAAATCTTTTTTTTTCTTCTATATCTAAGACGAATAAAGCACCTTTTTCTTATAGAATCTTTTTTTGGTATGAACCAAGACATTCTTCATCCTTGTTTTATAGAGCATTGTTAATGATCGACTAGTGTACATAAGTGACCCAATATGTATAGTTTTGGAAGCGGGGAAGGTCTTTGTTATTTAAAGTTTAACGATGTCATTTTAAGTATTTGAAATGAAAAGTAAACTTACGATTCTTTTGTTTTTTTAGAAATCTTTTGTATCATATGAGAAAACCGAAGATTTAATGAAGAAGGTGAAGAGTTGGGTATTAATTAAAGAATTGATGAATTAATTTCAATTCAATGATATGGTTCTTGTAATTCTAATCATTACTCTAAAAGCCAATAAATGTTCCGTTTTAAAATTGCTTAATTGGTTGACAAGTAATATAATGAAACATAGTTAATTTTTTAGGGAATAATGATTGTTTTTTCATGGTCATTGTTATGATTGATTTCAGCATAAATGATAGGTAGATATTCATTCATTTAGACTACAATAAAGGAAAAAGAAAGGCATTATTTATACCAAAGTCAAACTTGTTGGGTTTCCTGAAACACATACATGCAGCGGAAATGATAAATTTAAAATTTTTAGGAGTCCTAAGGATCCTATTAGACAAATTTAAAGTTATTTAGGGTTTATGTGGAGATTACCTGAAGATTATACGTTCTTTTCAGTTTTGAATATTTGCTTCAAGGCTGAGCTGTCTCAAACTATAAGTCATCCAAGTGTTCGGCCTCTAACATTAATCCACACAAACCACTAGTGATAAATCTTCTAAAACCTTTTAGGAGAGATGAACTGCTATAACTTAGAGTTTTAGCTCTTTTCTTTTGTGTTTTAGGTGTTTACATACTATACTATTCTCACATTTACTTCTTCTTGGAAAATAAGAGGCATAACATTTTATTTATAGGGAAACCTAAAAACCTATAAATGACAAATATCAATTTGCCCCTTAAATAATATCGCATATATTATTTTATAATAATTTTAAAAATTTATTCAATCAAGTCTCTACTTGATTTTTCTAGGTTTAAAATTATAATTCCCTGTATTAATCATATTTTAGTCCTCAGTTTCTAAAATTTATTTACAATAAACTTATACTTGATTAGTCATCTTATTTTAATTTTTAACCAATGATTCTTATATATGTGACTTATTAGGTTTCCTAATAAGTTGGTCTAAATATAAATCATAAAATAATGTTAAATAAATTAAAAATTTTAATTTATTATCAATTCAATAATTAATTTATTTATATTTAAAGATCAAATAAAATGACTAGTAACTTGTTATGATCCCCAAAATATCAAGAAAGTCATAAGTGATTTGACATAACTTTTTAGTGACTAGTTTTTTAGTGTAATTATTATCCTTTCATCATGAATGTTTTGATTTATATATTATAACATAAAATATGTATGCTTTGTTAAATCATGTTAGTTCTTAACATTATAGTCATTGATTATTTGAATAAGATATTAATTTTTTTTCAAAACTTATTCCACCTTAACCAAGGATTTCACAATCAATAGTATTTGAGAACAAATGAAACTTTTTTTCTAATTCACCTAGAATGATGAATCCTCTATTGATTACTCAAATACCTTCGTATAGTTTATATTATACCCAATGTCTGCCCGTTTCTTACCTTTGATTATGACAACATGTGGTCAGTATCATAACATAACACTCTCTCTATAAGATAACTTAGTGATATCAAGTTTAAGGATCACTTACACAACTATTATGAGAGTTTTTTCATAGATATAAATGATCTTTCCATATGAAATTCTCTTGCGGGTTAGTTCAATATACATGTCATCTAACAAACACCTACATATTAGTTCTAAGTAAGGTACCTCAATTTATAAGAGCAATTGCTACCTTTCATAAAGGAAAAAACATAATATGCATCGGTCCTAACACCTCTAATTAATGTTCAATCTTAATAGAACATTGATTAGGAATATTTAGGAACAATGCTTTGATATAATAGGAATCTTATAATTATAGCAACTTTATAATTTTATTTGCAAAATATTTTTGTTTCATGGGTTTTATTTTTACTCTAAATTTATTAATTAAATATAAGATTCATTAATCAAATATAAATAAATATTAAAGATAAATAAAGTTTTTATTAATAATAAATATGTTTTACATAAATAAAATCAGTATTACGTGTAACCAACTGATTAATACATAATATATTTACTAAAAAACCCATCCATTTATCAATTGATTAAGAACAATAATTGTTCATTGTTAGGTTTTTAGCTGGAAAGTAAGGAAAGGAAATCGATCATTCATCAGGAGATTAAGATTCACATTAATTTATTCATCAATAAAGACTAAAATTAAGATTCATTGTTGTTTTTATTTATTTATTTTAAAGAATAAATCTCACATGCCATAAAAAAAATTAAAGGATGAAAATACGTTTTCAATACAGACTAAAATGTCATAAACAATTTTATTTTATTAATGTAGGTGTTCGGCAAGCTTGCACATATCTCGATTAATTTCATGGACTTTAAAGTTAATAACTATATAAATTTTTAGTGACTCTTGTATTAACCACCACAAAATTTAAATTTACAACAATAAAAAATATAAATTTTTTAATTTGAAATTCTTATCACGAGAACAATAATTCTCATTGCATTTTTATTTGGACGTTATCTAACACGACATACCAAGCACATCCTAAAATTACAATTTCACTATTTTCATAAAAAAAAAAAAATAACTCACAGGTCTCTTTATTCTCACGCCGAGGCCGAGTTAAAGAAAACCCAACCGAGTTCATCACAAAATTCAAATAATCTTTCAGTATCTCCTTCTTGCTATTCCTCCATTACAAATACAATCTAAGCGACAATTCCACTTCTCTCAGCACTAACTAGGGTTCGCTATTCCTCCTTTTTTCATTCTCTCTACCCTACGCTCTTCCTCATGGTAAGTCTTCCTTCTTCATTGCCGTTGCGATTTATTTATTTTCTCTATTGTTTGGTTGTTGAGAAATTCGAGCGAAGAAAAGAAAAGAAACTGCTGTTGAAATTATAACCTGACTTTCCCTTATTTTCTTCCTCTTGATTTTCCTGCGTTATTGAATATTGCTTTCTTACTTCCCAATTCTGTTGAAGATGCTATTACTATGTCGTTTTGCTTGTTTAGATTTAATTAAATTCCGCTTTCCTAATTAATTCATATCAATGTTTTTTTTTTTATTATTCTTATTGTTTTTTTTTTCATTTTTCTCTTAATTAGTTAATTAATTTCTGCAGGCTTAGGAAAGTCGTCAAATTTCTCCAATATGTATGGTCAATGGAGTTTTAATCCCCAGTCCGGTGGCCAAGGTTCTCAAACACCCATTGCTCCTTCATACTCTCACCGTCCGCCTCCTCTTCCTCACAATTTCCAACTAGGCCCTCCTCCTCACACTGGTCAGCCAAGTTTGCCCCCGCCCCAACATCTACTTGCACCTGGTGGGACGGCAAATGCTGCCCAGTCTTGTTTACACTCTTCTACAACTGTTCGTGGAATTGCTCCTTTCCAGCATGTTTATGCACCTGCACAGCATTCTTCCTATTTAGCATCAGGCCCTCCCCCTCCTCCTCCCTTTGGTTTGCATCGTCTTGAAATGTTACAGGCCCCGCTGCCTCCTAGAGGTTTACCTCCTCCTCCACCACCACCACCTTCTCAAGGTCAGAGGTTTTATAATTCGCTGCCACAACAGCTAGCTGGTGTGCAGGGTCTACAGCATATCCCCCCTCCACCTCCCCCACCTCTTCTTCCAACTTCCAGTTTCTCATCATCTGCTCCCTTTGGGAGTTCTGCTGAGTCTAATGGTGCCAATCCTCAAATGCTTTCAATGGCTTCCCTACCACCACCCCCACCCCCACCACCAACCTCTTCTGCACCGTTGATTCCACCTTCTCCTCCTCAGTCTAACTCTCACATGTTGCCAGTATCTGCGCCTGTCCTAGCTGGTTCCTATCCACTGCTTCACTCTGATATTGCTTCCAACTCCAGCATACCTTCTGGTGATAAATTGGGCACTACTGGTTCTGTCAATGAAGCTATCCCTCTCAATAAGGGTGGACATAGTGTTCCTGTGCATGATGGCAACTTATATCTGGAAGGTGGAAGTGGCACTGAGGTAGATTGTAAATTGGATGAAGCAAAGAATTTTTCACAACCCAGTCATTTGATGGTTGCCGCTGGATCCCACATGTCTGCTGATTCTGATTCCGATATGGAGATGGAAGGTTAGTGCCTTATCGGTATTTTCTCGGTCTACTTCATAAGGTGTTTGTTTGCTGATATTTGCTAAGGTAATTATGTTTCTCAGATGTCTCTATCCCTCCTTTGAAGCATGTAAATCTTATAAAACGTATCATCTATTAGTTTGATGTTAAAGAGAAAATGAGATGCCTGACTGTTCCTTGTTTGCACCGTGATTGTGATGTGTGACCGGGATACAAAATATTTATTATTCTTGGAAATTTGTTGTTTGTATGCCAATTTTTTTTACCCCTCCTAGATCACTTGTGCTACCCCAAACATCTGATTGCGTTTTCGAACTGAAATGGGATATCACAAAAAAAAAAATTTCCTTGGTTTTGTTTTATTGATTTATTCATTTAAATCCAATCTTAATTTCATAACTTAAGGTAGTTTCGTTAGTGGAATGGCTTGCTGTTTGGTTGTCTTGTGTCAATGTGGTGCCAAGAGGCCTCTCCCCTTCTGAGTTTGTCAAGAAGTGGTACTTTTGTGTTTTGGATGATGCATGGTAGTTGGTGGAAGAAAGAGTTTGTGTTGAATGATCTGAACAACTGATCCAATTTGGTGAAGTTTTCTTGACTATTTATTTTGTTTGTACATATCGTTATGGATGAGTAATATTTTGTGTGCATTGTGGAATTATTGATTCATATCATTGTTTGCTTCTCTCTCATCACCGGGTGCTTTTCAGATGATATTACCCAGTCTGACAATGACCAGGCAGCAAATCACCCTATTGGAGATCTAACTCACTGCAATCATTTGATAGCTGGAGACTCTGATATAAGAGAGCAGTTGCGTGAACTGCAGAGTTCAGCACAATCTGATGCTGCCACATTGGTTTTATCAGTCCCTGGTTCCTCCAGGCTGGATAATGGTCGACAAGGTCAATCTTATACCCAGACACTGTTTTTCTCTACATGAACAATCTCTTCCTAATTTTCTTCTTTTTGAGATAATTATATATTTTAATGGCTTAATATTGTATGCCCGTGCTTATAACTGCACTTGTATGGTTCTCACGTAGGTTGCTTATGATGTGTAGACCTGTTGCATGTCCATTAAGTTTGGAGTTAATAATGATTTCAATTTAATGGTCGAAACTCAATTCCTGTCGTAACCAATTGACGTTTGGAAAAACAGTTTCTGAAGTTCATAGCCCAGTCATTAATTCAGCTGGAGCTGATGAAAAAAGTTCATCAAGGGCCATGGCAGCTGCTGGATGCGAGAATTCTGATAAGTATTCTAGTGAAGTTTTAAAAGGCGGCAGCCCATTCAGACTTCTGCAGGATAATGCTTCTGAGGATAGCTCAGAAAATAATGATGAGCCCTGTTTGAAAAATACCATTCCTAAAACTGCTTCAAAATTAGTTACAGTTGGCTCTGAAGATCTGCAGCAGCAACAGCCATCCTATTGTTTGAGTCACTTTGCTTCTGATAATGTGTATGGTCTATCTGGGAAGATAGGTTCTTCATCCATGTTCCCACCAGATATTCTGGACTCAACTCAGTTGTCTTGCCTGCCCAATTTTGCAGTATCAAAAAATTCAACTCTCCCTAATACTTATCCAGCTAGTTCTGAGCTGCCACTCAACTCCAAATTCAGTTCTGATGTTTTAAGACAAGAAAAGGTTGCATCCTACACTAGTATGTATGATCAATCTTCAAGTTGGAACCATATTTCACTTGATGGACAAGATGACAGTGTTCGATCAAGACAGCCAATCTCTTCTCCCAGTTCTGCTAGGGATGTTGCACAAATTATTCCAAGGTCAGGTAGTGATCAGTATGATCCATTTTTGGACAGCATTGAGCCAGCTTTAAACTCATTTAAGAGACTTGACCACATTCAGAAGTGGGAATCCAATAACACTGACATTATGCCGAGGCTTAGTGGCTCAGACAAATCATTGGATGTCGAAGAAAACAATAAGAAAGAGGTTAGAGGCATTGCTCTTTCTACATCCCTTGATAATGAGGAATTTGGTGAGACTGCAGATGCAGAAGTCGGTGATGTTGAGGATCAGAGCCAAAGTAATCCTGTTGTATTGAATGTGAATATGGGTGATATGGAGATCGATCAGGTTAAGTCTCCAAGGAAGAGCAAAAATAGTAAGGACTCCAGATCAATGAAGCTTTTCAAGGTTGCCCTTGCAGATTTTGTGAAGGAGGTTTTAAAGCCATCATGGGAACAGGGTAACATGAGCAAGGAAACATTTAAGACTATTGTCAAGAAGACAGTTGATAAGGTTGCAGGAGCGATGAAGAGCCACCAAATACCCAAGTCCAAGGTGAAAATAGATCATTATATTGGCTCATCGCATTGGAAATTGACAAAACTTGTGATGGTAAATCCTCCTTTCTTTTACCTTGAAGCTGCCAAGCTTTCAATTAATGATGCTTTCTAATTAAGTTGGCAAAAACATGATATTTATATTTAAGGCCTGTGTGTATAAAAATCAGTGGGGATGGATAATTAGAAATGGTTCTTTTAGAAATATCATATCTGATGCATGTTGTCTGGCCAGGCCATATGAATTAGTAGTGACACATAGAGGTCCCATGACCTCATTACTTAGCTTATGAGTCTACTGATTGGAACATTAATTTCTCGCTATCAGTAAAAATATGATCATGGAATTAGATATTGTCATTCTAGAACATAGAAATCATGGATGGAAAACAGGCAGTGTGATGCAGCTAGACAACTCTTCTATAGGTATGCTTCCTCTCCAATTCTGCCCCTTTCCGCTGAAAGAAGGGAAATTAATGGACATGAATTCTTAACCATGAGTTTTTTCTATCTAGTAATTTTTTTAGTGGGACTTGGGATTTGTTGCAGTGTACTTTTTAAATTTTGAACAATGAATTGTACAATTGTATTTCATTTATCAAGGGAAGGTAGGTTTTTAAAGTTTGGAGGTTGCGCCTACAACCTTGCCACAAAAATGGTCCAATTTCAAGAAGCTCATATGACTAAAAAATTGCATCAAGTGTGGGCACAAAATATCATTCTTAGCAATTAAGACCATCATGAAGAATATTTCAAAATATGATTAGAACTTCTCTTTTGTAAATGGACATGTTTGGGGACACAAAACAGGAAAATTTGTGGGGAGTGCAACTTCAAAAAGTTGTTCTATGCATGATTAGATTCTATATGCTCTTTAATTATGTCATATTTTTTTTGGCAATACCATTTTCTTATTTTGTTCTGCAGGGTTATGTTGACAAGTATGCCAAAGGGTAAAAGTTGATATCAGGATGGTTTCTGGTTGAAGGCATTGATTTTGCTTGCTTTTAGGGACTATAGTGCCACTGGAGCTGCAAAACAACCTAGAATTGGTCGTAGAGCTGTGAGAATAGGTGGGAAAAAAAGAGAGCCGGCGTTAGTAGATTCCTTCATTTTGTGAAGTTTGCACCTGCCAGAAAAAGAATATATTAAGGTCTATGACTAGGTGAACTCAGTTACAGCCTATTCCAACTTCAAGGAAATTCTTAGGAGGCTCCAAAATGTGTATGTAATGTGCTGCTTTGAAAGAATGTTGCACTTTCCTTTTGATGTGGAGCTATTTTGTTAGCTCTCTTGTAAATTGCCAGTTTTTATTATGATCACTGAGTACATATTTGATTTTTGACTTTTTTGTTGTGTAATCATTGGAAGGAGAGAGGATGAATTCGGAAGCATGAATATAAACAACTTCAGATTTATTAAGAGAAGAATTTTTTTTTTTTGTTAATTTGCATGATATATTTTAGAGTCCTGACTCATCTCAATTTGTCATTAGCAATGATATGTTTTGGTATCTGGTTTATTAATCAAAACTATAAAAAATGAATTATCTTTCTTTTTTCCCTTCTCAAAGTATTATATCTATGCATGTTTTGGACAATGGTGCTGGATTGAGAAACAGGTGCTACAGTGTTAGCTTGAACTTCTAAAGATAAGTTGGTTGTACATAATGTTAGCAGGTAACATCTGTATGCTGTCTTTACATTGTCTGATCAGTACAAGATTGAGCTCTAGGTAATTATAACGAATTTGACTGCAATCATGAATTACCGAACAATGATTGAAATTTTGATTTTTTCAACAATCAAATCATGATCACAGGTCAGATAAATCTACATATGTACATAGCGACCATGCATCTGATTCTTGGTTGCATAGGTTTTCACTATTTTACTTTTTTTTTTCCCTTGTTTGCAGTCATACTGCAATAGAGAGGTCATTGAGCAATCCCTTTCAAGAGTTTATCTTAACAAACATGATTCCCAGTGGTGGAGCAGAACCGTTCTCCAGAGCTTACAGGCAGTCTAGTTAGCAGTAACCTCTCGGGTGAGATCTTATGGCTTGTTCATGTTTTCTGTTCTGTGAGTAGCATCTTTCAGTAGAATTGGATTGGTATAGTTACCAATGAGATCAATGACTTTATTGAGTTACAAGATTGAGATTTATTAATTTATTTTGAATGCATGAGATGTCAATATGTTGTCTCTCTCTTGAATGCATGAGATGTCAATATGAGTTTATCTTAACAAACATGATTCCCAGTGTTGGAGCAGAACCGTTCTCCAGAGCTTACAGTCAGTCTAGTTAGCAGTAACCTCTCGGGTGAGATCTTATGGCTTGTTCATGTTTTCTGTTCTGTGAGTAGCATCTTTCAGTAGAACTGGATTGGTATAGTTACCAATGAGATCAATTACTTTATTGAGTTACAAGATTGAGATTTATTAATTTATTTTGAATGCATGAGATGTCAATATGTTGTCTCTCTTTATTCCTTCCCTGGTGATGCATACATGTGAATAATGAACTATGCTGACATAGTGTTGCTTAAATCGTAGTTGAGAAATTGGAACTAAAAGAACAAAAGATTTAAATACATATAAAAGAGGCCTTTCCTTTTTATTTAAATTTTAGAAGGAAAAAAAAGCCTTTCTTTTGTTTTCATGACATAACGCCGATATCTTGTCATTTAATACTTCTTGCTCTGCCTGTGTTATCAAATTGTATTTTTGGATGAGGAATAATCATGAGAATTGTGAATGGTTGATTGGGCTGCAAGATGAAATCGAGTTACTTTCGGTAAGGTATTGTATTTGTGCTTTGACAATGAAGTGAAATTTTTTTACCTAATTGGGTTTGTTCAATGAAGCTCAAGTTATGAATTTGTAGAATGTTTTTCAACTGTGGTGGAGCTCATCATGCGAACCACTTGTTATTAAGGAAACCCTTTGGAGTGATGTGGGGATTGGAGGAAGATTTACATTTGGCCTTTCTCTGTAAAAATATTTCAGTTGAAGGACCCGTTGGGCATGCATTTGAATCATCAGATGGTTTCTGTCAGATTTCTTCCTTCTTATTATATTATTTGCCCTAGAATAAGAAGTGTTGCTAGAAGTGATAAGTTACATAAAGGATGTGGTATCTCGGGAGACAATGGTAGAGGAAATGAGAAGTCAACTCAAGGCAGCCCTTGAGACAGATTATTCTGTTATTTTATGGAAAAAATCCCACTGCGTATGCTTCTTTGTAGCATCCACTTGAAAGAGAATGGCCTGGCCAATATTTTTATCCTATTAAAAAAAGGGGGAAAAATTGAAATTATCAACAAAGAAAGGGTTTATTCAGGGGGAGAGATGTATTAATTTTTATAGTGATTTGAACAATTATTTTTTCCATTTTTTTGAACATGATTAAAAAGGGTGAGTTGAAGTGTTTGGTACATTCTCGTAAAATTACAAGATTGATATTTAGCTAAAAATGGATATAAATTTGGATATATAAACTGCATTTATATATTTATATATTCTCCCCATTTGGCATGACTTTACACAAAATTACAAACTTCTTATATTTTCCCTTTTGGCAAAGTAGCATACACTTTCCAACACAATTATCTCATCTCCTTGTATTTTCTTTTCTTTGGCGGATCAAAAAAGGAATTTAGGCACATGTAAGGAAATAACCAAATTATTACATGTCAAAGATCATCAATAGCTGAATACCATCAACACAATGACATAAGCAAAAAAGGGATAGGAATAATATATATATATATATATATATATATATATATATATATCTTCAATTCCCCCACTTCCTTCGGATCCTCCCTTCTACTCCCTATTCATATCTCTCAGCAATCTTTCACTCTCCTGCTATCTAATGACAATTGACTATTGCATAGATTGTTTTGCTTTCAAGAGAAATAATTGTATTGCAGGCTACAAATTGTACACAGATCAGTGTTCTATATATATACATAACTTGTAAGATCTATTCTAGGAAGGAAAGCTTAAGTTAAGGATATGTTTCCTAACAATTACAAGATTGAAAACAGAGTCAACATACACATACAACTTTCCTTGTTATTTCCTAGCTGTTACATGCTTGATTGTTGGCAGATTTGTGGCTTATAGGATCTTCAGCATGATTCAAGGAATCATCCTTTATACACCCCCGCAAGATGGAGTCACCATCGGTTACTCCAATCTTGGTCCAAAGAAGCTATGTTCGTTGACGGGACATAGGTTTTGTCAAGAGATCAGCAAGTTGAACTTGTGTATTGACATGATGAACATGTAGGGTGCCTTTCTAGACATAATATCACGAATAAAATGCAAATCAATCTGAATGTGCTTCATCCTGGAATGTTGAACTGGATTGAAGCTTAAATGTGTTGCTCCTAAATTGTCACATAGGAGTTGTGGAGGAGCTAAAGTGGAGTAGCCAAGTTCAGTAAAAAGTGCTAGAAGCCATAACGTCTTGGAGGCAGCGTGGGCAAGTGCACGATATTCAACCTCAATTGATGATTGGGATACATCTCTTTGTTTTTTTAAACTCCAGGAAATAAGATTGGAACCAAGAAAACATATGTATGCCAAAGTAGACTTTCGATCGTCACAGTTACCTGCCCAATCAACATCATAGTATGTGATGAGTTTGGAGGCTATGTTTCTTCGTATATGAATTCCATGAAAGATTGTATGCTTCAAGTATCGAAGCAATCGTTTTGCAGCTGTCCAATGTGCTGTTGTTGGCTTATGCATAAATTTGGACAACTTATTCACTGCAAAAGAAATGTTAGGACGTGTGAGAGATAAGTATTGCATGGCACCAATAACACTTCTGTATTATGTGCAATCAACCGAGGATGTGCCATCAATAAGCTTGAGCACAATAGTTGTGGATAGTATAATGGTAACCTTTTTTGCTCCATGCATGTTCATCTTTGTTAATAAGTCTCTGATGTATTTGTGCTGAGACAAAAAGAGACTTGTGGTAGTGGGAATAACCTTCATGCCCAGAAAAAAATGTAGCTGACCCATGTCTTTTAAAGAAAACCGGTTGCTAAGTTGGACAATGTTGGATGAGACAAAGATGGGATCATTTCCTGTAATAACCAAATCATCCATGTACACCAATAAGTAATAAGCAACAGATTTGGTGTTATAAATGAACAAGGAAGAATCGACTCTGGAGTTCACAAAGCCAAACTCTAAAATGGCACCTCTGAAAGTGGAATACCAAGCTCGTGGGGCTTGTTTGAGGCCATAAATAGTTTTGTTTAGGCGACAGACATGGTGAGGTGTGGTATCATCTTTGAAACCTAGAGGTTGAACCATATATACATCTTCATTTAACAGACCATGCAAAAATGCATTATTAACATCAAGTTGTCTCAATTGCTAGCCTTGTGTGACAACAATGGTCAAAATAATCCGAATAGTAGCCGGTTTCACAACCGAACTAAATGTTTCTTTGTAATCTAAACCAGGACATTGATTGAAACCTTTTGCAAAAAGTCTCGCTTTAAAGCGATCAATCGACCTATTAGCTTTTCTCTTAACTCGAAATACTTATTTACAACCGATGGGATTATAATGTTTGGGTGGAGATACTAATATCCATGTGCTGTGTCTCATTAGAGCCGTAAGCTCTTCAGACATGGCTTGTCTCCAACGAGGATCATATAATGCCTGTCTCACACAACTGGGTTCAATAGCACAAGGGAGAGGATGTTTGGTAACAACATGAAATTGCTCAGTTTGTAAATTTGATTCATGGACCTAGTGATCATGGAAAGGGTTCTTTGGGGCTGAGATTCATTAGGAATAATAAACATAGTGGGTAAAATTTAGACAGGGATGGTAACATCGGTGTTTGTTTATGAAATAGAAGGCGATGTGAAGGGCAAAGTTTGTGAGGGAGAGAGATCCTCATTGTGAGGAAGTACATTAGGACTAGAACATGGAGAATTGAATTGCAAATGTTCCTCAACAGAAAAGGGAAGATTAGAGGCGGTACTTGAAGATGATGCAGAAATGGTGGCACGATTCGAGATCACTAGTGATGGTCGCAGTGGAGTGGGTACATTGATGGGTGGTGTAGCTGTCACAGAGGAGGAATTAGAGGATGTGTATGCAGGGGAGAGTATCTGAAATGGGGTTTGGGTTTCATCAAACGTAACATGGTGAGAGATATAAAGTTTGTTTGTGGATAAATTTAGGCACTTGTAAGCATTCTGAGTTGTAGAATATCTAATAAACAGGCACAGGGTTGCTTTTGGTTGAAGCTTATTTGTGTTATACGGTTTGGTGAGGGGAAAACAGAGGCATCCAATTTTTTTTTTAATTTGAGATAATTAGGAATTTGACGAAATAAGATTTCAAATGGGGTTTTGTTTGTAGCAGGGGAGTTGGTTGCCTATTAATAAGATATGCAGCTGTGGAGAATGCATGAGGCCAATAAGATAGTGGAAGAGAGGCATCATGTAGTAGTATAAGACTAGTTTCTACTAAATGACGATGACGACGTTTCGAGACACCATTTTGTTGAGGTGTGTAGGCAGTGGTGTGGTGACTAATTCCATGTATAGAAAAATATTGTTTAAGTACAACAAATTCACCACCATTATCAGAGTAAATGCTTTTGATTTTTGTGTGAAATTTATTTTCAACTAGATGTTTAAATTGAGGAAAAATATGGCTAACACAAGATTTATTTGTCATGGGATAAAACCATATATATTTGGTAAAATAATCAACCAAAATCAAATAAAATCATGAACCATTAAGACCAACTGTGTTTGAGGGTCCCCATACATTGGTATAAATAAAATCAAGTGGTGCATGACTTACAAGACTAGTTGAACGAAATGGTTGCTTATGAGCTTTATTGATCGAATAAGAGGTACAAAGAAAAGGTACTTGATCTTTGTGTTTTATTGGAAGCAAAAAAAACTTGACAATTTGTGTAATAAGTTTTTGAGATGGATGTCCTAGACGTTTGTGCCACCCATCAAGTGACATACGTTCATGCACATTTGCAACCATTTTTGAAGGATACCAGTGAGTCCGGAAGTGTGTAAACACCATTTTCACATACACCTTTGAATAGAATCGCTCCCGTGATCTGATCCTTGACAAGAAAAAAGAAAGGGTGAAATTCAATGAAAACATTGTTTTGGATAGTGAAATGATGAACAAAAATAAGAGTTTTGTTTATACTCAGAACACAAAGTGTATCAATTATATGAAAGGTGCGAGTGGGTGAATGAAATGCTAATGAGCCAATATGTTAGACTCGCAAACCTGATCCATCACTAATGACAACCTCATCAGTACCGTCATATTCTGAATGAACATATAATTTTGCAAGATCACTGGTGATATTACAAGAAGCAACAGAGTCATTAAGCCATTTAGTATCCTTGGCTTGTGAGGTAGACGCACAATTAACTGTTGCATTACAGGAATTAAACTACGGACAATGCTTAGTAGTGTGACCTAATTGATCATATATTTGGCATTTTGGTGGATACCTGCGCTGACCATTGAATTGATTGGGCTTTTTATTATCACATGGGTTTCCATTTTAACGATTTGAGGTAGAATGACAATCATATTTAAAGTAGCCTCCTTTGTTTGGCTTGTTAAAGCCTCTGTAAACATTAACCCCCATTTGAAGGGTTGGAGGACAATCTGCGATTGGAGAAATTAGCTGTAGCGATGAGCTGCTGCATGGTGGCATCAAGATGATGCATATAACATTCATGATTCACAAGTAAATCATGAAGCTCTTCAAAAGACAGTGGACATTCGTTTGCCTGAATTGACGCTGTAATTTCTTTAAAATCTGGTCCCAAACCATTTAGGATATAAAGAGTAAGGTCATCCTCTAAAATGGGATGATCGATGAGTGCAATCTCATCGGCAAGAGCCTTGATAGTATGCATATAGTCTTGAATCGACCGATTTGCTTTCTTCATTAAGGTAAGTTCCTCCTTTAATTGCATGGCACGACTTCGTGATTTGTTGGCATACATGGTGTTTAATTTACACCATGCGACTTCAGATGTTGTTGCAGCAGAGATAAATGGAGTTATGATGGGTGTAGTGGGGGCTAAGATATCATTTAGGATTAACTTGTCTTACCTGACCCAGTGGGATTTTTGAAGAGAAGAAACAGAGGAGTTATCTTGGAGGGGACATGGTTTATCATCAGTAACATAGTCAATGAGATTGTAGCCAATTAAAAGGGTTTCAAACTGTGCACGCCATTGAGGGAAGTTTGAGGGTGTAAGTTTCTCATTGATTTGGGTTGCAATGTTTAGGGCAAAGAGCGGAGCTTCTGTAGTGGATTGCGGATTTGTGATGGGTGGGAGAAAATTATCTGGGTTGGGGATCAAGTTCTCGGTGGAGTGAAGCTCTAATACCATAATGACAATTGACTATTGCACAAATTGTTTTGCGTTCAAGAGAAATAATTGTATTGCAGGCTACAAATTACATATTAGTGTTTTACACACACACACACACACACACACACACACACAACTTGTAAGATTTATTCTAGAAAGGAAAGCTTAAGTTAAGGATATGTTTCCTAACGGTTACAAGATTGAAAACATAGTCAACATACACATATAACTTTCCTTGTTATTTCTTAGCTATTACATGCTTGATTGTTGGCAGATTTGTGGCTTATGGGATCTTCAGCATGATTCAAGGAATCATCTTTTATACTATCTCTAGCCTGCTCTCTCTCCAGGTAAGCCGCTCCTCTCTCCCTCTCCATTTCTAAATGTTCAACTATGTGGTTTTTTTCTTCTCAATTCTTGTATATTTGATAGTGATTTAATGGTTGTTTTATGATAGTGTTGATTGTGAGGATTTATTGATGTTTATATATGTAATGTGAATGTAATTGGTTTGATAGTTGTTTTTTTCTTAATTTCTTGATGAGAGTTTTAGTTTTTTAATTTTTGGCTAATTTAATAGTGTGGTGGTTGTTATATATGGTAGATGTTGTTTGAAAAGATTTGTGGAAATTGAAATGAATGGTGGGGATCTATGCTCTATACCTAAGAGGTTATTGTCCAGCTGCTAGGTGTAAAATTAATATTCATTTGAAGTTTATCTCTTGCATGAGAGGATTTCCATTTAGAGGTTAAATCTAATTTAATTAGTTTATATTTGGCGTATTTATCTTGTAAAATTTTTAAGCAACCTATTTCATAATATTATTTTTAAGTAATTTGTTTGATGTATGGATGTTTGCATTTATTTTACGTTGATTTTGCATTTCTTATACTTTCTATGCTCAAAACTTTAGTAACTTTAACTTATTTTTTTTTTCAAAACAAAACTATTTTGTTGTTGTTTTTCCTCATAATAACAAATCTCCATATGAAATTAGTGTAACACAATCACATACAATCATAATTTTGACACAATAAAGAAACTAATAAATTATCATGAGTTTACATAAAAGAACTAATTGAAACAATATATAAACTTCAATACGATTATCATTTGTTACGTAACCCATTACAATACAAAAAGGGTTTCTAATACATATTCATTCAAAATTAACAAGAGCAATCCTAAATATTTATCATTCAGTTTGTGGCTGTGAAGTACTTGTAAATAATTTGTCACAATAAAAGATAATGTTATTTCATAAAAATTAGCAAACAAGAAGAACAGCCTTAATAATGCAATTAAATTGTAAACTCATCATTATTAACAATTTCATTTTATTAATCAATAGTGTGGTGGCAAACATGAAGTTGAATGATGGAGTTGCCTCCTGGATTATAAAAGGTTTTTGAGTTTAATCATGAAATTATGACTTGAGGGAGTCACTGTCTAATATAATGGTCACTAGAAAACCTAATAGTCTTTGATAATTTGAGTAAGAATAGTTGTGCAAGGGAAAGACACATCACCCCTAGTGTGCCCTATTTATGGTAAGCTGCATTGTTAATTGATTATTTATCCAAGTCATGTTTATATCTGTTGGTCTCATCTAAGGTTTAAGATAGATATTCCTTCGAGAGAAAGTGTCTACCTTATCAAGTTAAATCTTATATGTTCTAAAGCTCTAATTTTAGCATCACATTTATTTCCTAGTTAGTACCTTTAATACATGAGGGTATATTTTATAATGTAATTTTATATCCCCAAATATTAAAATCTACAACTAAATCCTAACACTCCAAAATATTAATTAAACAAAGTAATTGTTGTGGGATTTTTGGTATTTTAACCTAACTCTAATGGATAATCATAAACTGGTTGCGATATTCATTTTGTATTTTTAAAACATGATAAAAATATGATTTTGTTTTTTAAGAAAACATGCATGAGGAAACTTTAGAATTTGGTCATAAGCACAAAAGAAAAAACATTTTTTTTTATATTTTTTAAATGAGGAAATTTTTTAATGTTATTTTATTGTTTTTGAAATTTCAGAGAAAACTAAGTATTTTTAATATCAAGTTCGTATCTTATAGTGTAAGTCTACAATTCAATATTATGTAAAATTATTGAAAAACACACACAAGAAACCTATATATAATTTTAAAATGATCCCTTTTTTTTTTCAAAATTTTGAAAGCTAATTAGGGCTTGTCTGACAAAAGCACAAAAATGCGTTTTAATTAAGCTATTTTAACCATAATATCATCTCCATGCAAAACATTTATTCAATCACTCCACAACTAAAAAAGAAGAAGCAATATCCGAAATCAAACATCAAGTGTCTTGTTAACTTCATGAATTACACTCAAATCATATGCTCACTCAAATAAATCAATACAAACCCAAGCATAAATCATGATTCAAGAAATTAACATTCAATTAGTAATCATGATTCTTGGAAAATAAACTCAAAATCCACCATAAAATGATCAAATCACTTCAAAATCAAGACACATCAAACCATATAAATGTCAAAATAGTTCAAAATTATACATAACAATAAACATTGTCTCATATTATGAAATCTTTTGAGATGTTTAGCATTTCCAAGAGTTACTATAATGAAATTGGAGGAGCACTGGAACAATAGCGACGTGAAGTTGCTATCAATATTAATTTGTTCAAGCTAGAGTTTTGGTGGTCGAGAGAGTTCATGACAGCGAGGTGACTGGACAAAGAGAGGGGTTGTGTTTATATTTGTACTGGTCGCGATGGTGTTGCCGTTGTGCAGAGAGATAGGGAAGTTGTGAAGCTGGAGTTGTCGGGTCTACCACGGGTCAGTTAAAAAAATGAAGTATGTGTGCTGTCGGCTGCTAGGTTTAGTGGAGAGTTATTATTGGCTATTTATTCACTCTTGGGTGGTGCTGGCATTGATTACGACTGAAGGGGTCAGCCGTGGGTATTGTTGACAGTGGTGGAGAAGGGACTTCTTATGTTGTTTTATGATGATTATGTAAGGAAAATATGGTTTTATTTAAGGTGAGAGTGGCGAGCTAAAGAGAGAAGAGAGGTTGTCTGTGGGTCATGGTTTTGGATTTTGATTTCTATTTTTTTAGAGATGAAAAAGATGTAGTTGTATGAGGGAAAGCATTGGTTAAGGGACTGTGGTTATTTCAAATAGGTGGCTTCTTGGTTTTTTTCTCCTTGTGTAGTGGTAGTGGATCGTGTAAAAAAATTAGGTTATGGTTTTTTTTTTTTTTTTTTTATTTTCATCCATGTGTGTGAGACTCCTTCAATATTTACTCCTTCACTATTTATAATTCTCTCTCAATTGCTTGGTGCAAATCAAATTAACTTTAGTTCCTAATTTTTTTTCCTTGCACTTTTGATTCCCTTGTCCATATAGTTTTAATTTTAATTTTTCTTACTTTTTTTTTGTATTTTGATTTTTTTGAAAAAATACAGCATCAACGTCAATTCAATGAAAAAAATAACCAATGATTTTGAAATGCGCGCGTTAATAATTGAACGCATTGAAAACAAATTTTTGAATTCTATTGAAAAGATGCTGAAAATGATGCAAATATAACAAGACCATATATTTTTTAATTTTTTTGTATTTTAAAAAGTGATTAGAAAAATAGGTAGTCAAAAATTGGGTTATCCTAAATAGAACTCATTCATCTCATCAAAAGTTCGTAGTCATTATCAACCTAAAGTGACCAACCATTTTCGACATTAACCCCTCGCCAAAAATCAAAATTTTCAAGTCCATTTTCCAAGTAATACCCTTCGCTATATACCTTGTTCCTTTGCTCACGTCCAAACATTAGTCACATTATCGAGAATCTAATTCCATTGCCTTTTACCGGGCATTAGTTTCGTTTTCAGGAATTTAATTTCATCACCTGTTATTAGACATTAGTCTCATTTATGAGAATCTAATTCTATCATCCTCTATTGGGTATTAGTCCTATTTCTAGGAATCTAATTTCATTACCCCTTACCGGGCATTAGTCTTATTATCAGAAATCTAATTTGATTGATCTTAAAAAAAAATTACAAACATGACATATCATTTCATTTACGAAAACTATTACCATATACTAAGTAAAGAAAAATGCTAAAGTGCCTAATACCTACCTCTAGTGGTCTTTCATGTATCAATAGATATACCACATGACTTTTCATTTCATGTTCACTCCATATAAAAATATTCTAGGTTTACTTCTTTTAATTTAACATTTAATTCCAATTCAATTCTCACTAAATTTCATTTTTATTTTCTCATTCTATTCATTTTATATAGTATACTCAATAAGAAAAACTTTTATAACTAACACATAGACATGCACATTCAAATTTATTTCTTACAACCACCATCATATTAAGTCTCACATAAAAAACAACTTCTAAACAAAGTAGAAGCTGGCCAGCTTCAGTCAACTTAGATTATTCATTCAAGAATACAATCTTTTGTTTTAATCATAACTCAAATTATAAAAATTCATTTTCGATCGCAAATTATCTTTTTCAAAAGCTAAAATACAAAAATATAGTTTTACTGAAAGAAGATAAATTCAATTTAGCCTTTAACACACCAAAATTTCTCAATATCACAACTTGCTAAAACTGTCCAGCACAACTCTCAACTCGACTCCTCTAAGATTTTAACCATAACTTCAAATTACACAAGATTAGTCTTGTTAGAAAGTTAACGTCCTTGTCTATAACTTCTATTAAGAAACTTATCCCAAATTTTATCATTTTCATGCCCTAAACTTCTCTGGATATTATGGGAAAATATTGTCTAGTTTTTGTCTATGAACTTTACAAAAAATTTAAACATTCTATTCATCTTCTCAATATTCAAACAAGCATTCGCCTTCAATATATGTTATAATATCAACAATTTTAACCTTCTAAGAACCATCGATCCAGCATATGTTTTATTTCAATTAGTTAAAACTATTTCATGAAAACATATGCATTATAGAAATTCACAAATATACCACGTTGCATAACCACAAACATAATCGCATTCACTTTCAATTTATTTCCTCTTTGACTGGCGTAACAATCTCTTCTCTTGCCATGATTTATTCTTAAAATTTTAAATCATGAATTTCCCTTACATGAGACATTAAGCACTACACAAGAATCTTTCACCTCTAAATATGCTAATATTCTTCAATTCCCAATTCTTAACAACATGACATTTTCATCACACTTTATAGATAATTAAACTCTTTTAAGAATCATTTTCCTCATTTTCATGTAATTTAGTCATCTATTGGTCAACCATTGGACCCTTAGGGACATTATTTTTTTTTCTTCATTATTTCTTTCTAATTTAGCATCCAACATAACCTAATCTAACCTGATTTGTTCAATTCATATTTCCCCCAAATTTCTACTATAAACCCTAATATAAATTTCATGCTGATTTGTTCAATACATATTTCCCCTAAATTTCTACTATAAACCCTAATATAAATTTCGTGCATTTAACCTTAATTGTTAACCATTTCATATAAGCTTGCTAAGTTAAGTTTAGAACCTCTTACTAGGTAATATTTCATTCTTCGAATTCCAACCAATCAAAAATTTCCAAGCCCTTCCCATTTTTCCCCTTTGTTGTCGTGACTCTCCCAATAAATCTCTTTTTTTTCCATCACTTCTCTCTCATATTCAAGTTTTTAAGTGTTTAGATTCACAAATCCTCACTATCTCCATTAAATTTTCTTTGTTTCTTAGTGGTTTTCCTACGAAGAGTCTAGTGAAAATGGAAGTTTTCTTCTCCTCTACAATTTCTTCTTTCTATCCAACATGAATAAGAGAAAGAGTGTTTATTTTAATTCTTTGGTTAATTATACATTAACCCATAATCTCACACAAATTCGAATTTGTCCCCACGATTTTCTAATTGTTTTTTCTCCCTTTTATTTTATGTCACAGTACTTTTTATTTCATTTTAATTTCACCTTTAACTTAAAATTTTAGTTTTCTAAATCTTAATTTAACCCATTTTATCTCTAGGTTAAAATTTTATATTTCAAAAACATTTTAGTCGGGAGTTTACAACGAGGGCTACTCGCAAAGGGGGTGTCTTTTTTGAGCAAGATGTTATACACTAAGAAGCATATTGCTTAGTGAAAGCCTGATCACATCATATGAGTTTGTTTTCCTTTCCTGAATGATAAAAAAAATAAACAACAATGGATAATTTTTTAATAATTAATTTTAATAAACGGATATAATTTTAGGTTTACAAATGTGGAGGATGCTTGCATGATAACATCGATGATGAAATCGTCGATGGAAGTGCCTTTGTTACAGTGGATTCAGGTTTCCAAATATCTTGAATAGAAGCTTATGATTAATGGTTGGTTTGAAAAGTTCAAGTTTAGTATATACATATACGATTTTTCTAATATTTAATTCAGTTAGTGTTTAAATTTTAATAAACTAATTATTGTATGAAATTGATGTGTAAGAAAGAATTTTACTGGGAAGGAGGATGACAAACGTTGTTTCCAAGAGAGTGTGGAGAATCACAGTGCTATTAAATAAGATTAAATTCAAAATGTAATATTTTTTAGAAAAATGTCCCAATTTTATTTTTTCGTAATCTTAACCGATATTTTTTTTCTATGAACCGAGTTACGTTATTTCTAGTATAAGGCAAAAAAAATCAAAGAAATATGCAAATGAAAGAGGTATTCTAGGGTTGAAAGACATGGTTATGTGGAGAGATTTCAGTCATTTGCACGTCTCAAAGGCTAACTAGGATGCTTATATCTAGCACATGATGTGAGTGTTTCATGTAGTAGTCACAGTCTAATACATAGAGTTGTACTAGGGAGATTCATGGTACTATTATCCATTCCATTTGTTTAACATACAAAGCAAATGGTAAGATTCTGTTTTATAAGATTTTTTTTTTAATTGTTGTATTATATGAAAATATTTACTAATAATAGTTTTCTTTTGCAGGCTACAGTGCTTAAATGCGATCCAAGATCAATTGAGCTTTTTGTTAAAATCCATATGCAAAATAAGGATCATTAGAAAGGGGTGCAACAGCTCATGGATAGACAAGCTCAAAAGTCTGTGGTAAGTTGGATTTCAACAAAAAAATTTAAGTTATTATTGTTTCTTAAATTTACTGACTTGTTTTTTTTATTCAGAAAACATATAAAACTCGATTGCAGGAGAGATACAGGGACTATCCTTCGACTCATCTGGAACTCAATTTGGATTTTATTGTTAGAGATTAGATCTTCCAAGGGACTCAATAGAAATCAGGCTTACGATATCTCCAACACTAGGACAAGGATATGACGGACAAACCGTAGTGTATCGACCTTTGGTTCCTCATAATCAAAATGAAGTCAACAATCCCTAATCGTCTAGGCGATTGTACAAGAACAAGTTCAAGCTTAGGCGACCATGTTTAATGTTGAGACAACCCAACTTAGGTTCGAGATGGACGCCATGAGGGATAAAGTGAATGTGATCGAGTGATTATTGGTAACCCTCATTGGTACATGTGGTCTCCCTCGTTGCACTCCTAGTTCCAACGAAGATCTGCCTTCTTCTCCAATTATATAAATTGAATTCAATAATATTTTTTATATTAATAATAAAAATTTAGTTTTTTATTTTGATTCTTTTTTAATTTTTTTAAATATTAAATAAAATAATGATGACATTACCAACGGAATTTATATCACTGATGGAATGATCAATGGACTAAGTCACTCAGAAAGTTACAAAGAATTAAAAAACATTACAGGAGTTTGCCACTACCAATTACATATGGAACCACCAATGGACTAAATCCCTCAAAAAGTTCCAGAGAGTTAGATGTAATACGCATATGATCACCAATAGACTTACCAACGGTTTATTCTATTGGTAATATGTCAAAATCACCGATGAATTTATTGACGAAATGAATGCAGATATTTTTTTTTTGTTTAGCATGTTATTTCTGTCTGTAAATCCATTGATAATTATATTACTGATGGAATGATCGACATAATATTAATCGTCAACAATATATTTTTCGACGATATATTTCTGTTCACGATTTTGTGAGTATTTTTTTTTCCTGACAGAATTACTGTTTAAACATTGATGAAATATTATGTCATTATTGTATAATATTTTGATTGTGAATCCCTTATTAGCAACAATCTAGTATTATATAATATTCTATAAAATTAGAAAAAATATTAAGTGCTAGAAAAAGTTTAGTTGTTGGAGGTCACAATAACACTTTGACATTAGAAAAAAGATAGGTTGACTTGTAACGAAAAACTTCATCAAATTCATAGGTAGACATCAACTTCGTAGTGAAAATATCATCTTAAGCTCTAAGCACGCCTTCTTCTCGAATGACAATCCCCTTTTCATCTACATTGAACACTTGCTTTCATAGAAGAAAAGATCAGTGTAGGACATATAATTTGTTCTCACAATTTTCTATGTCAATTCAGGTTGATTTTGACAAAATTAGTTTTGTTTAAGGATTTTTTCTTAGTTTCAATCGAAAATTAAGGGGGGGAGGGGGTGAGAGTGATTTGCAAAGCGATTTGGTTTGTTATGAGTTTTTTTTTTTCTTATAATAGGGGAAAATTCATCTTTTCACATATAATATGATATAAATCTTAATGTCATCACACACCAGTGGCATGTGAAATATAAAAAAATAGAGTATGAAAGTTAAAACGCTATACCATAATGTGTTCAAGGTAATTTTTTTTAATAAAATTTTTTACCTCCTATAATTTTTAATATATATATATATAATTGAGATTTTCTCAGTTTAAAGTCATGGAAATAAATTTAAAAAAATGACAATTGACATATAATATTATAGGAAACAACATTTTTGTTTTTTAAAATGTACACACCTATTTAAAATCTACTCAACTCTTTAAGCTTCTTATGCCAAAATCAGATAGAAAAAAAAATTGTCCTTTCTTGGATTATTTAATTTTATGGTGTCCAAGAACATTGGTTTTTGGTATGAAATTGCTTTCAAGGTAGTAAAGTAAATAGAAAAAATGGGAAAAAAGGAAGAAAAAAGAGAGGAGAGAATGTCGAGTTGGGAGCATTCCTTCTGAAAAAACAACGATGGAGTATGACAATAAACAATGTAAAAGATGAAACTGACAAATAATTTTGCAAATGAACAAACATATCGACAGTGTATCTCCAAAACAAGTCAATTATTTGTAGGCTCTCAAGTGTACATTTTAGCGTGTGGGGCGAGGAGGTCACGAGGCTATTGCTTTTTGCACCTCACAATCAATGAGGGCCATATGTAAATATAAAGCATAAATTAATTGAGTTAATCTGATCCTTAAATATACATTAAACTTCTTATTTATCTTTGATGCATGTAAGCAAAAACAATCCAAGAAAGATAATAAGCCTATCAACACAGAATACTGTTAAAAAGGATTTTAACCACGATGACCACAATTCATGTTTTATCACTTGGATATTTTTTTCTAAAATAGTTTGTCTTCTTAAAAGATTTACGATTCCTTATATAGGTAAGAAACTGACCTTTACAAGGTTGAAAAATCAAAATCCTAAGTCAAATTGAAAAAAAACAACATAAAATCCAAAATTAACAATTAAAAACCCAAATATAAGGATTGTAACAAAATTTGCTCAAACAACATCTTCCAAGCCTAATTTAATGATTTTTCAGAGCTTGACTAGTTATAGTCGATATACCCCTTATAGAACCGGGCCTATGGAACATC
>Ga0325411_1000674_pt1 | contig 36295 bp, 24 predicted proteins | sample PopdelMetagenome_13_FD_206181 | JGI IMG/M metagenome (GOLD analysis project Ga0325411, IMG submission 206181) | Populus deltoides microbial communities from Bellville, Georgia, United States - Xylem-PdIQD-R4 | ecosystem: Host-associated > Plants > Phyllosphere > Stem > Wood/Secondary xylem...
ACCCACCAAATTTCACGTCATTTGGCCTTCTAGAACTCCAGATATGGGTAAAATTCTAAGCAGTGTTTGGGCTGGATTACAGGACAGATTCTGACTTCTCTTTTGTGGCCAAACTTTGAATTTGAATACGGCAGATTTAGGTCTTACACTATTCATGAACATTGTAGGCCTATTTCTTAGCTTTCCATCCATATAAATTAAGCTGAAATCCAAGATCTACAGCTCCAAATATGACCCAATAACTGAACAGTGTTCCAATTTGAATTGAATCGGTATCTCCTTTCTAATCTTAGCCGTTTCTTTGTCCTTTCACTTTCAATAGTTAATCACATCAATCAATCCTTTGAATTGTGAGATATGCCTGCATTTAAAATAAACATTTACCATAAATTAAAGCTATCTTATATTATCAGATCTGTTATTATAAAACATGCTCTAGTTAAGGAGTTATTGATACTTCAAGTGCAAAATGATGATATAAAACCTTGTAATTTATTAGCAATTTTTTAGTTAATGAAGTTGTGTACTCCTAAAATCAACCATGATAAATATGGGATGTTTGTTTTCCTTGCCTGTGACTCTCAGAGTATGAAAACCAATAGTTTCTTCTAAAGTATTGATAGATACATGAGTAGTAATAGCTTTAACATTCAACTCCACTTTTTTATTTTCACATTTATTAATATCTTATTTATCATCAATAAGGCAAATGAAATATAGTCTTTTGTTTTTGTATTTATGGCCAACGACAAACCTTTCATCACACTAGAAACATAGGCATTTTGTCCTCCTATCTTCCAATTCTTTATTTTTTAATGGCCTAATAGGTTTCACAAATGGTTTGGTAATGTAGTTTTGGTTAGCAGTAGGTAGTATGCCATTTTATGGATGTTTTGGAGTGTTGTTGTATGTCAATATTGAAGGGTTTCTATAATTAGATTGAGAGGGGTTCATTTTTGTGTGACTGAGTTGATTTTGGGAATGGCTAGAGACTTTTGAAGAGTTTTGGTGGCCACGACAATAGAAAAGGATATTTTCTTGTATTCTGGATAAATTATAAGCTTGTTTTAGGGTTTTTGGTTCAAACATTTTTACTGGGTTTTTTATCTCAACTTCCAACCCTCTTATAAAGAATACTAGTGCTTGTTTTCATTGTTCCCGAGTATATCAAAATCTTGTATCTAAGACTCCAAACCTCCCACTTGTCTCATATCTAATCTATTAGCTTCTCCAACGGTTCCGTCTGACCTCTAAACCTAGCACAAAGTGCCTCCACATAGTCATTCTAAGTTATTTCTTGGTTATAATTACTTCTCATTAGATTTTGGTGCCAGTACAAAGCCATACATCCAGGTTATATGAAGCCAATTTCAGCTTCTCAAACTCTTCTATCACTTCCACCTCAAAATATTTACTACATTTATAAAGCCATATATGTATATCTTTTCCTTCAAAACTTGGGAAGTCTCGTCTAGGCTTGTGTAACTTGTGGTGACTATACCTATCATTACATGTCAAACAAGTTTTGGCACCAAACTAGCCATCATGAGAACTTATTTATCTTTGGCAGTGTTGGATAAATCTATAGGTTGTTGTATAGTTTGTAAAATAAAGGTTTGCTAGTAAGCTAACCCACTGATAAGGTTCCTTAACTCTATGAATCCAGCTTTGTTTGATGATTTAATGTCTTTTTTTTTTATTATAAGATTATAGTAGCTGCATTAATAACTCATGTTTTTGTACTGTTCTTTTTAATATATTCAAAAGAATCCTCCATTTTGTTGATGTCTTGGGATCTAGTGTCAAGCGTCATTACTCGAGTCTGAAAAGTGAAGGCTTCGATACCATTTGGAGTGGATTTAATTAAGATTGTTCCTACTTGGAGGATTTAGTAAGTTAGAAAATAATGCTAGTAAATATATTTTAGTGAAACACTCACCACTGTGGAAAAAAAAGAAGAAGAAAAAGAAGAAGAAGAAAAGGACGAAGAAGAAGAAGAAGAGAGAGATTCTTGTAAATGTTAGTTATTCATCCATGCTTCATTCCAGAATAATTTGTATTAAACTAATACTAATATAGCCAAAACTGGAAAAAAAACTCTTAGCTAAGGTTAACTAATACTAATATTAACTTAAACTATGCGTTTTATATTACCCCACTTAAAATTTTCAGCAGTCATTTTATTCAAATACCATCAGTCGTAATTCTTAATTCTTCTTTCATCTCAGAAATGTTGAACTGTAACACCCTCCAACATACTTTAATACATCATTAAAAAGCTTTGCATAATCTTCCAGTGGATGGGTCATCCCAAAGGCACAACCACTATAAAGCTAAAAGGACTTATCTTGTGTCAATAGTTTAGCCTCATATTTTACATGCACTACAAATCGAGTAAGCAAATGCTCATTTCTAGATGTAACCATTATTACACTTTTAGGACCTAACCTATTTTCTCCCACCAATTCATGAACTTGATCCTCATGATCCACATCATTAAGAACAACAAGAACTCTTTTGTAACAGAGCCTTTCTTTGATGAAAATTATTTTTTTTTATCAAAATATAAGAATATATTATAGATCAAAAGTAACCAGGTTGGAATTCAGCTAGTTTATATACAAGCATGTACAATAAAAAAGCTTCCGAAAGGAAACACAAGCCTAGATGGGAACCGCCGGTAAGCTAAAAGACCTAGCAACTATGGAGAACAGACTCCCCATTAAAATTAAGTCCTAAGAGACTAACAGGTTAACCTTGGAACCAATTAAAAGGTGTTGAAGATAACCAGTCCTTAAAATGAACCCACATAGCAACAAAGCCACAGCACATCAACAAAGAGAACAACCATGAAGCAAAAACAAAAACTTGTTAAACAGCCCGAATGAATGATGATAGCCAGTTGAGGAAGACACCGCTGAATCTAGACTTCTCTTACATCCTAAGAGAACCTCTACAAACATGAGCCTCTGGAAGGGATACTCGATAACTAGGCAGACAATGACCAGTTAATTGTGCATGCCTATGCAAACCAGCAACCCAAACCAAAATAGATAGTAGTAACTGAAGCCATGAAATAACCCATCAGAAAATACAGTCCCTAATGGAAAGGACATTAACCAAAAGCAATAAAAGAAGGGTCTCTTTCATGAAAATAAAATATAGTGTAGAAAAGTATTTGAAATCGCTGAAAAATAAGGTCCACTGAGTTGTGGGATGTTTCAAAGATTCTCTTATTTCTTTCCTGCCAAACAAGATAAACCACAATCCCAAAGGAAACCCCCCTCATCTTAAAGATAAGGCCTTTCTTTCTCGATGATAGTCCTCTAATAGCACTGGTAAGGCTTGACATCCTCCTGTTGATATTGAGCTAAGACCTGACCTTAAACCATAAGAGAGAGGTCTAGTTGCATGCAAAAAAATGATGGGCATGGGATTCAGGCACTTGTGAGCAAAGAACACAAATGAAAATCATTTCCTTTGTCTACACTAGTGATGACCCTAAAACTATTTTTTTTCAAAGTTTCACAAAGCAATCATTTTTGTAGAATAGGGCTTAAACCTTTCAATTAATGTATTCCCAAAATCCTATTTGAGAGGACCTAAAATCTAGGTAACACTCTTTATTGGTGATCCTTGTACCATCTGTTATCTTAACCATAACTTGGTAGTGGGTTGAGATGTCCACCCCTAACCTCTTTGCAGCTTTTGAATGTATAAAGTCATGGGAACTTATAGTATCCATAAAGGCCGTTAATAATTGGTTGTTAATCCTTATTTGGATCCTCATCATCCTAGGATTAAGACTTCTAATAATAACATTTTGAGAAATTTCCACCTTCTTATTAGACTCATATGAATCTCTCAAATCAATAAGATCCCCTGTTGATAAAAAAAAAATTCCATCTCCTTTAGTCTCATTATCTTCCTCCATCAAGAACAATTTAGGCCTTTTATACTTATGACCTGAACTCCATATATTATTGCATTTTAAAAAAATTATACTATCTCTTTTATCCTTGATTTGGGTTAGATTCAACTTAAGCACTAACTAAATTATATTGGGCCCAACCTTAATACTATTTTTGTATTAGGCCTGTTACTAGTCCATATAGGAATGATTCACCAACCTAGCCTTATCACTGTGAGATTTTGTTCCTGCATTCATGCCAAACCATAGGGTACCACCAAATTAGATGGGTTTAACATCTTGACCACTTTAATTTCATCCTTAAGCTAATTGAGAAAGCAACTTAATCAATAAGAATCTGAAAGCCTATAAAACGTATTTGAGAGGATTTAAAATTAAGTTTTATAACTTTCCACAATTAAAGATTGTTTAAAATTAACTAAAGCCTTCATCAAATCATCATAAGATGAGGTCTCGAACCTAATTAGTAACGATTCTCAACTAGTCATTATCGTAGACTCCACCATCTTTTGGAAGTACATAATTGTCTTGCCTTTCATATGAAAACTAGTCATAAATAACTAATGTCTTAGATTAGTGTTGTAATAATTAAAATAATAGTTTGCTTTATAAATCTATTCTTTGAGATCCTTTTCACTGAATTAAGGGAAATCTAATTCTATTGGCCTTTGTTGTAACTATTGATCTCCTTGTGGTTCAGACTCCTAATGATTGTGAACATTCACTAATGTAATTAGGGTGTTTGAAGGGGGCTCAATTGGCCTCTTTCCTTGAATTTTGGCAAAATTATCTACTTTATTCAAAATTTACTGCAATTGATGAACTAAATCTTTTAACACCTTTTGTTGGGACTGTTATTGTTGTTGCTGCTCTTCCTGTTGGAGCTTCATACTAGCTACAACTTCAAGCAATTGAGACATTCATGTACCTTTCACTATGGATCACTAGGCGCTGATACCACTTATAATAAATAATAGGCAATTGAATTCTTGGATTTAATTATAAGAATAATGGAAGTTTGTAATGGTACAATTAAAGGCATTAAGGATTTTAATTGGAAAGAGATTTTGATTATAAGGACTAAATTGAAATGGAAATAAATAGCTGGTGATCAATTTGAGGTGGCCAGGCTTTCCAAGAACTAAGTCCAGTATCTAAGAAATTCCATTATTTTTCTAGGCTATCTTTTAAGTAATTTATAGAGTTTATAAACTAAATTCAAAATTCAAATTGAAACTAAAACAAAATTTCCAGAAGATGAGATTGTGGACTTATTAAAAGAAGACTATGCTTTCTTTGTATACACTATTGTTTTTGGATTTTCATTGAAGATTCTTGTTTTTCCTTATATAACAATGTTTCTAAGTTTCTAATTAGCTGATCTCTATGACAATTGTCATGGTATATGAAATTGCCACTGTTGATAGAGATTTATGAGACCAAGGTTACATCTTGGTCATACATGTTTCTCTCCTTTTTCTTTTAGTAATTTCTAAAACAATGACCATTTCCCTTAAAGAAAAAGATCAAATGAGAGAAAGAGAGAATGAAAACTAGAGGAGTTTGATCTTCTCCTTTAGAGGCAGATCCTTCATAGATCTATTACATCTATTCTTCACTAATGTCTTCACATACCTTCTTGTTTATTACAATAGAAAAATTAACCAATTACTTTAACCCTCTCTTTAATTCTCAACTAATCTTTTAAAAGGAGTTTTGCAGAAGCTCTTTAAAAGCATAAAGAATTCTTTAATGAGGAAATGAAGAAGGTCAACAGGTGGAGAAAAGCTTTAAGAAAGGCTTCATCTCTCTTGAGGTAGGATCTCAATACTATAGCAAATTGGTATGTCTTTTCTTTCAATAACAAGTTTTTTTTTTTATCAATCCAAGCCTGATATGATCTATCCCTATACAATACTTAATTACTTGTTAGCTTTGATTCCCAATATTTAATAAGAGAGATCAATTTTTTTTTATTTTTTTCTCTTTTATATGAATAAACACGAATCAAAATTTATCCAAAATATTATAGAAGATGTGTGGGTTAAACTGAGCCCTAAATGTCTAGATGTTCCTAAGCACATTGTGTTATTGATTCTTATGTTGATAATATTATTGCCCTAGTAAGAATCGTTATAGATTATAGTCGCATTGTGAACATATATGGAATGGGTGACTAGGTAAGACAACTTTAGCAAAAGTTGTATTTAATTAGCTCTCCCGTGAATTTGAGGGAAGTAACTTTTTTTCTCATGTCAAAGAACATTCAAAAGACCCCGATGGTTTGGTTCAGTTACTTGCAACTCTAACAATGAAATTCTACGTTAGAGGAAATAAGTTATTGGTTAAAGGTATTAGGGTTTAGGAGTCCCAAGTAAACTATGGATTAAGGTTTCTAAAAAACTTAAAAAAAATAGTTAGGGGATTGATTTTATAGATATGAAGCATAAATTCTAAAAATTTAGTCAATTAAAGGATTTTTGAATTTGTTCAAGGGTTACTTGAAGAGTTTAAAGGGCTACCTCATAAAAGGTTCCATAACCATCCAATTATACTTAAAGAGGGCACTTCACCAATTAGCGTAAGGCTATATAGGTATCCTTATTACCAAATAGATTAAATAGAGAAGATTATCAAAGAGTTATTGTAACTAGGTACCATTAAACCTGGTCAAAGTGTTTTCTCTTCGTTAGTGTTATTGGTAAGAAAAGTTGATGGATCCTAGATGATGTGTGTTGATTATAGAGCTTTAAACAAGGAAAGGATAAGTTTACAATTCATGTGGTTAAAGAACTCCTAGATAAGCTATGTAGGTTAGAATTTTTCTCAAAACTAGACCTAAGATCTAGATTCCACCAGATCATAATGAAGACTGAAAACATCCACAAGACTACCTTTAAGACCCATGAAGGATATTATGAGTGATGCGATGTTGCGATTACACAAATTAATTACCCTAGCTTAAACAAATAAAATAGCATAGAGCAAGTAAGGGGTCAATCTCACGAGGAAGATATAGTTTAGTTCTTTATGCTAAATGATTAAAAAATATGGGGTTTGAGATTATCTAAACTATGCTAGGGTAAACAAAATAAAGTAATCAAACTAAATTAAATAAACCAAAATTAGTAAGAGAAAAACCTTGATCTCAAGTAAACATCCACAAACTGAAATCAAAACTGATAATTGAAACGATACGTAAATTTATATTTTGAATATTTATCTTTACTTAATATTAGTCAGATAACTTATCCACAATATGATGTCTGCGCTAGTAATTTAATTTAATGGCAGCTTTAAGAACTAGATAGGTTGATAAATCTTGACAACATAACTGTTTGTAATCTATGATCAATTTAATTGAATATTTTTCTAAGATTAACAACATAGATCTTCCATAATTATTAAACTTAGTCTCTTCACAAGTTAAATATTACAACTTTGGTTTTAATAGCAAACTTAGCAATAGATTGGTTAAAATAATAACTTAGAGTCTGCTCTAACAATGAAACTAAACAATTATAGAAAATAAGTATAGGAAATCATTCATACTCATCATATAAACTAAAAAGAAAAACTAAAATAAATCTCACAGTTTTTTTAAATCCAAAGGCTTCTGTATCCATTAAACCAAGAAAAATAACTTAGCCTTGCATGGCTATTGAAAAAATAAGGAAGAGAAAAGATGAAAACATAATTTCAGGTATAGAAAAAAAAGGTAATAGTTTTTCACCTTCTTCACCTCTCTCTCTTTCCTTTTTTTATCAGATAAAAAAACCTAATACCCACCTTCCTAGTAGTTCTTTTTTATTAGGAAAGGAAAAAAAAGAGTCATATCCGAATCTATATTTTAGTATAATAACTACTTTCCTATAAAAAAAAAAGAAAAAATAGTCTTGCATGAAATCTTTAAGTTTTGACTTTGAACTTAGTGAAGTTAATTTACCCATGTAAAGACCTTTTTCATATAAAGAAATAATTTTCATGTTGGTTTGGATGCTTGGGAAGAAAGTTGAACTTGTTTCTTCACAAAACACATTTGTTAGCAGAATCTATACATTGTCCTAGAAGAATCTATCTCTCTCATATGAGCTCTTTTTCTGCTATAATTTGATAAGTTGATAGGTTTTTGAGTTAGAAATCCAACAAACTTGAGTTTGCAACAAACAAACTTCTCTAACTCAAGATATTCAAGTCGGAATGATTGAAGGTCAAAATTGGCAGAATGCGAGACTTTTATTTGAAGGTTGTGATTTTCATGCTCTTTCTCGTTTTATTTGTCTTGCCATATATGGATAGAAAGGAATAAATGTTAGTTTTTAATGCCACTAGAATCACTTGATTTCTAGTTCTAAAACTCAAGTTTGTGCAAAACATTGATTAAATATCAAATCTACCAATATCTAACATGGACTGAAACATGGTCTGAATTTTATCTTCAAATTAGTCATTTTCGAATCTTATATCCAAAAGTACTTTCAAAACATAAAATAAAGAATATTAAGGTATTTTACATATAAAACATTGTTAAAATACTAGGTAAATATGGGTAAAACTATCATGTAAATATGGTTGCATCTATGAGTTTAAAGTGATGCCTTCTAAGCTTACCGATGTTCCATCCACCTTTCAAGTTTTGGTGAATGAGGTATTTAGGCCTTATCTTAGAAAGTTTATTCTAGTTTTCTTTGATGGCATACTTGTATATAGTAAGACTAAAGAAAAACACTTAAATAATCTAAAAACAATCCTAAAAACCCTAACCTTTCTTAAGTTATATGTTAAGATATCTAAATGTAAGTTTTTATATGAGAAGATTGAGAATTTACGGCATATTGTTTCTAAAAAAAAGGTAAAAGCAAACCCAAGTAAGGTACAAATCATGCTAAAATAGCCTAAACCCACTAATCTAAAATCACTTAAAGGGGTTTTTGGGCTGACAAGGTACTATAAAAGGTTTATAAAAAACTATAAGACCATAATAGTATCCTTAACTAAGCTTCAAAGAAAAAGAGCTTTTTTATTATGAGTTAGTAGAATTGGTTTTTGATAACTTAAGAGGAATAGTATCTAAACCTCCAATTATTACTCTACCATATGTCTTAAGTAGTGTAATTAGTGTAATTGGGGTTATTAATACAAAGGACAAACTATTATCTTATTTGAATAAAAAACTAAGGGGAAAAAATTATATATATATATATATATATATATATATATATATATATATATATATAACTATGAGAAGGAATTCTCAGCTTTAGTGCTAACTATATGGAGGTGGAGTCCCTATTTATTACGGCAACTATTTAAAGTAAAGATAAATCAACAAAGTTTTTAGTACCTCCTAGAATAGAATGCGGTAATCCTAGCTCAATAAAACTGATTTACTAAAATAGCCAAATTATTCTCATAATATGTCATGAAGTCATATGGACTGTTAGAATTATCACTGAGAGGAGGTAAATTTTAGGGTAAGTTATTTAAGATTTAATAAGTCTAACTTCACCTATCTTCAACTTACCACCTTCAAACTAATAGGTAACTAATGGCTATTACACCAATTACCATGCATTTTCAAAAATCTACTAAAAGTTTATTTGGGATTGTGATACCGGTTATGGTTTAAAGTATTTTTCATTTAGAAATACATCAAGATAATGTTTTTTTATTTTAAAAAAATTATTTTTTATATCAGCGTATTAAAACGATTCAAAAATATTAAAAAATATTAATTTTAAGTAAAAAAAATTCAAATTTTTTAGAACATGGGTTAAATCATGTTCTCAAACATACTCTAACATATTACGATTATACCCCACCAAAACTAATAAACTGCATTCCAGGAATTACAGATAATGAAGCAGTGGATACACATTTGAAAAAAAGATTAGAAATAATTCAAGAAAAATCTAAAAAAAAAAAAACACAAGCAAGATAGAAACTTCAGGCTAAAAAAAAGGGAGGAAAACTTACAAGAGAGAGACTGTCTATCTCAAGCTTCAACCATACCAACAATTGGGTTTGCATCAGAGAAGGAATCAAAAGTTAGCATTCAGTTATTATGGTCCATTTTAAATTTAATCAAAGTTGGGTCAAGTAGTTAACCGGTTGGAGTTGCTTGAAGAGACATGAATCCATCCCACTTTCCACATATCATTGTTGAAGAAGATGATTGGTTCGAAGGAATATCTGGAACCCAAGTTGCCTCCTTTTGGCTTGGAAGGAAATCATAATAGATCTATAGTGGATCTGCCTCTAAAGGAGAAGATCAAACTTACCAAGTTTTCATTCTCTCTCGTTCAATCATTTCTTTTGCAGGGAAACGGTCATTGTTTTAGAAATTGCCTTAAGAAAAAAAGGGAGCAACGTGTACGACCAGGGTGTAACCGTGGTCTCATCAACCTCTATCAACGGTGGCAATCTCACATACCATGACTGCTTACCACACGAGTCAGTTAACTTGGACGTTGTTGTATAGGCAAAACGTCAGTATATAGAAGGAAAACTTGGTCTTCTTTTAACAAGTCCACAATCTCATCTCCTGGAAGATCTGTTTTTTAGTTTCGATTACCTGTGTTGAAGAGCAACCAATCTTGGGATATTGAATTTTAACTCCTTAATTCGCCTGTTAAATCGAGACTAAAGACCAAAGAGAGGAGCCCTGAACAAGCTCTCTGTTCCTATGGAAACTTCCTCCCTTGCCATCGTTATTTCTATAATCTAATGGAGGCAGCCTGAAGAAAATACAAATATTCAATTGTATTTTGAATTAATTTTTGTAGAACAATATTAAATAGTTCATTTAATTTGTTTCACTTAACAGATCATTTGAGATAAGTCCAATATTAAAGAAATTTTCAGATTTTGAATTAACTGAACAAGTTCAAGAAGATATTAGGATGCACCTTCAAAAGGGCTAAAAACCCAAAGAAATTTTAGAACTTTATCTTAAGAACAAATGGAAGCTAAACTTCATATGCGCAAGTCTGAGAATCATGAAATGCATGGCATGAGGCTGTTGAGACTAGTTGCTCTCTGGTTCGCTAGTTGTCTGAGACTCTCAGAAGTTGTCAATGGTCACCTGCTTTTGACATTAAGATGTAAATTACCAAAACAAGAAAAATACAAATTAATAAGGGTACACTACTACTCCTAGAGAAAATAACAGAAATATTTAAATACAAAGCATAAAACAATGAATAGAGAAAGAACTGTCTTAACAAGGTAAACCATGCCATTTACAAAAATTGAGGCTAGTGTCGATACAAGATTGTCAAATGTTAAGAGGGAATGGACAAAAATACTCTCCCGTCCATGTTCTCTTGATGGCCACTGCCCCTGTCCCTGTCATTACTCACCTCACTCATCGCACCAAGATTCCGACCAACAAAATAATGAATTGCCGATAACATAGTAAAAATCTCCTACTCTCACGTACCCCACATTCCGACCTTAAAATATTTGTATAGGACCTAAGCTAAACCCGACCAGAGATTGAGCCTTTGAATATAATCGTAAAACTGTGTCAGTCTTCTTTCCACCTGTTGACATAATTGAGAAAAGCATTAGCAGGATTCTCTCTTGGTAGAGCACGGACACGTGTAGATCTCCTATGCACAGCTTCTTCCAATGCAATTTTGGTAGCCAAATCTTTTGATCTCTTCTGGAGTTCCAAGCTGGTAACAAGATTTGAACAAAAGTTTATAGGTTAGGCACAAATGAAGAAAGAAAAAAATTGTATGGCAGTGCTGTTAGCAAGCTAATTTCTTCAACATTAAAGAACAAAAAGTCCTAAGCCTTGCACAACATTGGCAGAAAGGGTCTAAAGAGCTATTTCATTCCATGGCATGTAATTCAGGAGTTTGAATTCAAAAAGAAAAGTCGCAGGCTATTTTTGTTCTGTTGCAAATTGGATATAGCACCATTCTTATGCAAGCGACTAAATATCAGCTAATTTTCTATGACAATCAGTTGAAGAGCCGCAACAGGGACTGTTGGACCATTCAATAACGAGTGATCATAGGTTTCAACTAGGGACCTTTTTCCAGATAAAAACAAAGATTGTTCTAAACGCATTCAACAATCACTCACCAAATTCTACTGTAGAATTTCTCCACCTGCTTTTGAAGAGCCCTCTCTCTCTCACCCTTGGGGTTCAGTGAGCCCATCAATGCATCAATCTGTTCAAAAGTGCCCAGTCTGATTCATTCAAATGGGAGAAAAGAAACCAAAACAAGAGTAGATGGATAAAAGTTATTCAGAGCCGCTACCTCTTCCTTGCAACAATAATAGCCCCAAAGCTTGGAGTCAGAACTCTCAACAAAAACCCTCCCATCACGCTTGAACCACCAATACCTGTTATAATCTCGGTCTTTACCCAGAGGGTTGGTGTGCAGGATTCGTTTCTCTAGCTCACGTTCAAAATATGCTCTCTGTGGTATCATACAATGTCAAACCAAAAAAAGAAAAATGAGCACGGCAATATGAGCAAGCATAAACACATGCAGACATACACAAGGGACAAGGACAGTAAAAGATAAATAACCCTTCGCTCTTTGATGCTCCATGTTGATGCAGCAATTTTTTCATCCCTCAGCGGTAGCAATGCTTCTTTTTTGGTTAAATCTATCCCCTTTTCTGCTTGGCTTTCCACACCCATATTCTTCTTCTTGCCTGTTTTCTTTGATTCAATCTCCAAACGCCTACTGTCACGGTCCAAATTGTAATAAGCATTAGCCATGTTTACAATTATTCTTGTGTCCATTTCCATGTGTAAGTGTGTGAGCTTGTGCACTGACATGCAAAAAAGAAAAAAATTGCAACCTGTTGTTTGATGCATGGTTTGGTCTGGTTGAAAAGGCTTCTCCCTTGTTTTTTGCAATCTGCCCGTTCTGACCAATGTGATTCCCATTTGACAACACAGGTTGATTGTTTTCTGTGCTATCCACACCATGCCCATTCGTTGCTCCATTATCAACAGACTTGGCCTTCAACCATTCTTTTTCTTCTCTTTTTTTCCTGCCCTCCTCCAGTGCTTCCCCCCTCTTCATTGATAAGAGTACCTGCCGCTCTTCAACATACCCAGCCAACTTCTCCCTTGCGATATCTGTTTCAAGGACTTGATTAACCAATTCTCTTAAGATTCCTAATTTGACTTGAGCATCGAGAAGGCCATAGTGCCCCCGCTTAATTGTTGTTATGTGAGTGGATAAATCACCGATGTTGATGATCTCTAAGAAATCACACAGATTGTCTGTCCAATTAGATAATGTTATCTGTTAGAAAACAAAAAACAGAGGTCATCAACAGCTAGCACAATGAAGGCGTGGTACAGAGAAGCTCCACAGAAGAGCAAGGAGAAACAAAATTTTGTAGCTAATGAGGAAATCCAGTTTTAAACAGAATTAATTTCCAGAATAAGAAGGGAATTGCTGCACTTTACCTTCAATGCTCGGGTTCTTTTCTGAACAGCTGAAAAACATTCATCTTTCTCACTTTTTAGTAACTGAATAAGAGAAGAATGTGTTTCGACAATGAGATTCACATTGCTACCCTTACGGCAAATGGCATTTTCAAAATCTTCAAGAGAGAACGGCCACAAGTGCAACAGCTTACTAAAGGAGGATAAAAAATCCCAAACCATTAGAAGATCCCCAACACCATCCATTGGAACATTAAAGTCCCTAGAAGGCAAAGGGCGGACTGTAAAGACTGGATCATCTGTTTCAGGCTGCACCAAAAGATCATCAATTGGATACTTGATAGGCTCTTCCTTTTGATGATAATCTTCTGAAAGTTAAAATACAGCAATAAAAGAAATGGTCAAGTGATGATTTATTTGATATGCATGACCTTAAGGGAATTTTAATAGCAAGATTTCTGCTCAAGTTTCCTACCCTCAATAAAAGAGACAAAAAATATATAAAAAATGCTTAAAAAATATAAATAGCATATTGTAGAATAAATAAAAGTCAGGCTAAATTTAAAAAAGAATTAGGTTGCTTCTATATTTTTAACCTACCTTTCTTGGTGGCCTCAGCTTCCTCAGCTTCTACTTTTTTCTTCTTAAGTTTTCCAGAGTCTTTTACCTCCTGGACATGATGCATATAAGCCAACATGACATGTGATGAACTCGAAAGACCAAACAAATGTTACAGTATATTTACCATTGCATCTTTCTTTCTTTTATTATAAACTACTCCATCCTGAATGAAAACTTTGCCTTTTAGATCTTGCGGTGGATCCCTTGATATTCGATATTTTTCTGCCAGTTTATCATGAAGCACCCAAGGAAAACTTTGGCGTGTAGATTTCCGAATAAAAGGCTTCAAACTGTTCCTACTGAAAGGGGATTTCTTCCATATCAGATCATCTCGGTTCACTACTGCAGTTTCTGTAACTTTTTTATTCCTATCAAGCCATGCTACCTCATATTTTGTTTTAACAGTACTGTCCTCCAAAACCTTTAATATCTTGCAAGGGCAGAGATCACCTTTCTTTCTCTTTCCATGCAATTCTGCCCCTACAAACAAATGTTCCTGCAACTTTGCTGCTATCGTGTCTGCAAGATCTTTTAACGAAAGCATACCTGAGAAACAATTGGCCTGTGAATACAGAAACATAGATTATGTGGATAAAAGTAAAAGCTGAACAGGCATTCAGAGAGACCCAAAGCCAATAGTTGGATTTACAATAAACAATAAGCATGCATACCACTTTTTGTTTTTCTCTTACATGCAATTCAGATCATATTCAATAAAAAACTTCCATTTCAAATTTGTTTTATTGCGCCAATACATTGAAAAGTGACAAACCACCTACTTTGAAAGGAAGGAACAAGATTATAATTGAGAGTAACAATAAATCGTATAAAAATTCTAAGTTTGTTGATGTGTATAGTACAATGATAAAAGTGCATATGAAAACAGATTTGTAATTACATATCTCACCAAAAAGCTTATCCTTAGCCAAGCATTCATAGAATGAACTTTATGCAGACAACTATTTCCTTATTTCATTTAAATGGGGTTGGGTGGGCCATGGCGTGAGCAGCATGCTTTCTATAATGTGTATTTTTTTACTTCTAGCAATTTGATGACTTGAGCAAAGAGGTTAGTTCATTGGAAACAGTAAAGAATATCAAAGAAGTATCATCATCTGCAAACACATGTTATATGCACCAAGGGAATGATGTAATGGAATCAAAGGTTACTGTCACATTATGAAAATACTTGCATAGTATCAACTATGATGATGGATGATCTTTTAAGACACTCTATGACTAGTCTTGCAATTCAATGTGGAATAGCTTGTTTAGTAGAAAACTTAATCCATGCCGACAGTATACCATCAGTTAGAATAATATGTTCCACATTGACTAGCTCTTACTCTACTCCATGAAAAGTGGAGTAGAGAGCATTCAGAAAGAGAAGCGCAAGTTCAGGCATCAGCAATTCCCAGTTCAGGAATATGGGATAAATTAGTAGGACTGGATCGGTCATAATCATTCAAGAATATGAAGGCTACAACTTTAAATATCCCAGGATACTGCAACAACAATTTGAAAACATCAAATTCCAGGTCACACCATTTGGGTTCAGATTGACAAATATAGCAAATGAAGACCAGAATTGTCAACTTCCTCGAGTACTCTGATCAATGTAGCTATTGGCTTATTCTATTACATGCTACTAAAGGCAACCTACATATTGACCCAATCCACTGGTACATATGAGGAGATGAGTTAAAATATGCCTAAACCTCATCTCCATAAAATCTAGTAAAGATACCTGCTATGCAGGCTACTATATGCAACTTGGAGGCCTACTTTGCAAGATGCAAAAATAAGATGTGCCACCAATGCTGCTTTGTGCTATCAGATATGTCAAATTTAAGGTATTTTCAAAACTAGTATGAATACTTAAAAGTCTCCAGCACCAGCATCCACCCTCGCACTGTAATGAGAAGAATCACCATCTATCCCCTCTTGACCTCTGAGATGTCATGACATGAAAATAAGGGCTCTTTCCAAGTCAAGATGCCCAAGTTTTCCCTTAAAAGTTGAACTATTTGAGAAGAGAAAAGTTTATGCATTGAACCTTAAATGGTATATGAAATGTTGGCATTGCAGAAAATTAATTAAAATAAGACAAAATTATACATCATGTTACTGACATGCTGTCCAATGTGTCCACGTTCTTTTGGCAAGGTTTAGAGTTTTGAAGCAGGTAAACTGCCGAACTAGAGCTTTGAAATAATGGATTACTGTACATCATGGATTGCAATTGCAACTGTTTTCCCTTGGGTCTGTAACACTAGCCTTTCAACATATGAAAGTCACGCAGACTTTCAACAAGCATAAAAGATTCAAACAAATAATCTGCAAATAGGATTCTAAAACATTGTTGAACATAAAATTGTACAAAGAAAGAAAAAATATGAATATCAGCTGATGCATATCAACTCGTACCTATGTCTCCATTATGTCAAACATGTCATCCATTTTCACACAGATCAAGAAAAGGCATAATTGTACAGTAAATCATGTGCCAAATATTCAACATGGAGCATTTGGGGGTCCAAAAGAAATCCATATTGTATGAGCATCAGCAAAGTAATCAATTATTGTGCAGCAGATACAAAGGAAAAGGAGGTAAAAGAACAGATCAATAGAAGTAAAGAAAAAAAGATCCATATTAATACATCAGATAGTTAGTTCTTACTAAACTGAATGGTGCGCAGTGCAGGGGTCATGAGCTCTTTGGGTATCTCTGGAACCTTCTCAGCTGCATGTTTTTCAGAAACTAATGCCTCTTCATAAGTCAAGTTACCTTTTCCACTAACTTTACATGTCCAAAATCTTTGGCGATACAAGTTTATCCGGTTCAAATATACTCTGATTCATGCTAAGGAAAAAAAAAAACCAACTGGCAGCGCATCTTAAATCATACAAGATGCCAATACCTAAAAGGCCTCCAACCAACAGAGTTTTGCTTGCTTCCATTAGAAGCAGTAGTTCTTCTAGATACTAGATTAGAGAAAATGGGTTAGCCTACCAAATCAAAATAATTCATTCAGCCATAAGAATTCAAACTAAAGAAATCTCTTCTAACCCTTTATCTTGTTCAAGGATACCCTAATCCAAACTAAGGAAAACAAACTACTAGTAGTATCCATTTGGCTGCAGAAAAGAAACAAGAAAACTAAAATAACAAAGATGTGGATTCTATTATCCAATATCCCGAAGACCTCCACTAAACAGAGTTTTCTTGGGCCTATTAGAAACTGTAAAAATGAAATAACTCATAATGCAAATCCAATTAAAAATCTCATACAATAACTTTGCAGAATTTTGAAAGAAGGATACTCATAATCTCGGAATATCTCTTTTGTGAACCGAACTTGGTATACAAGCTCATTGGGCTCCAAATCCTTAGGAGGTTCCAGCAAAGTAAACAGCTTTTTCTTTAATAATGGCATTGTTGGAACACACCCAGATTAGAAACCACAAAATCTCGCGATGTCCCAATGTCAAAACTTCAGTAACTGCACAAAAATACACCACGAGCAACCATCTACGCAATAACACAAAATAATGTCAAATTATTGCAACATGAAAGATTGTTAACCAATCAAGAGCTAAAGATAATCAACTGAAATAACATTCTTTGAGTCACAATACATTCTTTGAATCACATTTTTCATTTCCTTATTTCATAATACAAAAAAATGAAAACCCAGATCAAATAAATTCAAGATACAGCAAAAGTTGACATTTTTTAACACGTTCCCCTTAAAGTAAGCTCCATTCATGTCCAATTCTAACTAAACTGTCCAAAACAATAAGTTTTTTCACATAGAAACCCTAGAAACGAGAGGGCACATTAAGTCACTCAATTCTAACAAATGCATAACAGGAAAAAAAATTGTCGCATTGATCCAAGACATTACAATCACGCTTGTTTTGCAATAAATAGAAACCCACTGTTAGAGCTCTAGGCCCGGGGACGCGCCAACGAAACACCCACCATACTAAGACAGAAGAAACCCTAGAATTTATGCAACTTCACTTTCACTTTAGTACTCATACTTTTTTTAACGAAAAAAAAAAAAGAACTCATTTGCCAATATTTATTTAAAAACTATAAAATGATTTCTTTTCTCTTATTTCACTGCCCCGGAACAAAACAGGAAAAAACCATTTGCATAACCAAAAAAAAAACTAACAATGCACCAAAATTAGGTTCCCGCTACTAAATTGTCAAGAAGAAGAAGAGAAACAGGAAGAACAAAAAGAGAGAGAGAGTGATAGAGAGAGGGAGCTTACAGGGAGAACTGGATTTGAGGAATGTAAATCAACAGAGAGAGAGAGAGAGAGAGGTGGCTCTTGACTCTCTGTTACTCTCTTTTTATTGATTATTTATTGTTTCTTCCTGTGGTTTCGAAGGTACCGAAAGAAAGACGAAACTTGGCACGTTCGTTTTTCGAATGTTGCACATGCTGTCCCTTGTCCCATCTTCCGGGAACCCAAAATTATAGGATAAATTGTCTTATTAGCAAGGAAAAAAAACGAAACAATGCAGGATAAAAAAACTTCAGCGAAATAATAAAGTTTAAGGATATTATATTTTATAAGCACCATATTTCAATAGAATCACGTTTTAAAACCGTGATTTTTTTTCTAGATATCATTACTGTGACTCACGATAAAATTATAATTAATATGTTGGTTTAGAACTGTGATATTTATTAGCAAACTATTTTAGGAATAGCTAGATATTTTAGAAAAACAATTGGATAATAACACTAGTAATAATTATAATTATAATAATAGATATATAGTAATGATGATAATAAATAACAATAATGCTAGTAAAGATAATAAAGATAATAATAATAATAATAATAATAATAATAATAATGGTGGTGATGGTGGTGATTGTGGTAATAATAATACTATTAATTATAACAATGATAACGATACTAATACTAATATTAATATTAATATTAATATTAATATTAATGGTAATAATAGTTTCTTGTAATAATAGTAGTGGTGGTAGTAGTAGTAATAATAATAATAATAATAATAATAATAATAATAGCAGTAGTACTCATAATTTTAAGACCCGGCCCGGTGGCCGGCCCTGTTCAAGACCCGGGTTTCGGGTTTTGACAGGACAGGGCCTGCCGGGTCAATTTTTTTTAAAATCAAAACGATGTCGTTTTAATAAAAAAAAATATAAATAAATAAAAGTCAACAAGTTTGCAACCGAGTCGCCGGGTCACCCGTCGGGTCAGCTGGGTCACACCGGGTTTTTTCTTTTCCTGTTTTTTCTTCAACCCGGTCAGGTTTCAAAACTATAATAGTACTTATAACAATAGTAGTAGTATGGAACATATTGAGTACTAGCAATAGTAGTAACAGAAACATATTGAATCGAGTACGACAAACCTGAATTAACATATTAAATTCTCGACTTGAATCATGAGATAATGATAACTTCATATAAAACAAATCAAAATAAATTGTAAAGCTCAATTTCCAATAAATCCAATGTTGGAGAATGAAATTGAAATTTTTTTTTTCCTGAGTTAACTTGCCAAATCGTGATCCGGATAATGAGATCATGATAACTTAATAAAAAGTAAGTAAAAAATTGACTTGATTCAATTCGAGTTAACCTGTCAAACTTGTAATTAACTATATAGAAAGCAAATAAAAAAACTATGAAGCCTAATTTTCAATAAATCTATTGTTGAAGGTTGAATTTTTTTTTTAAAAAAAAATCAATTTAAAAATAGAACATAATAAAACGACCTAAGTCTATTTGGGTTAATCGAGTCACAAAACTGGAATAACCTCATGAAAAACAAACTAAAATAAATCATAAAACCTAATACATAATCAACTTTATGTTGAAGGACGAAATTGAAAAAATACCAATTAAAAAAGATTAAAAAAAAACTCGAGTCAACTGGATTAATTTTTCATACTCGTGACTCGAGTCATAAGACCAAGAGAACCTCATAGAAAGCAAACCAAAATAAATCATGACGCTTAATTCCAAATCAACTTATTGTTGAATAATGAAATTGAAAAAACAAATATCAGTTAAAAAAAAGATGAAAAAAAAAACTTGAGTCAACCAAGTTAACCAGTTAAACTCGTGATACTAGTTAAGAAATCGAGCTAATTAAGTATAAAGCAAACCATAACAAATTATAAAATCTAATCTTCAATAAATTAAATATTAAAATATAAAATTAAAATAAATAATATTTTGTATTGCGATGCATTGAAAACACTAGTTTATTCTATAAATAATGTTTTATGCAATTTGGAGTGATCTCAACCATGCGAACCAAAAACAATAGTCAAACTTTTCTTGTTTGCATAAAATAATGTTGGCCTTCAGCACCATCCATGTGCTCCATGCTCTACCCTAGTACCCTAGTCGAAATTAATATTTTCTTATGCTTTTTGAACGACAATAACAACCTGCATGGCTCCTGGCCTGTAAATTCTAACCCCTTCAAGTGTTGTGATATTCAATTCCAATCTTTAAGTTTCTTTTCAACCACTCATTTCTGACTTTCTTTCTGTGGAGGTGGATGTATCCTTGGATCGATTTCTAAGTTAAAATAATTTAACTTTTCAACCAGAGATTAAGGAAACTATCATATATATATATATATATATATATATATATATATATATATATATATATATATATAAAAGTCTTTTTCCTACACTTTTCATTTAGATTTAAACCAAAAATGAAAATATTGGGATCAAGTTTACTTATAATTTGAATCAATTCCTCAAAAATATATTTTTTCTAATATTTTGTGGTATAGTCAACTCAAAAAAATAACATTTTTCTTAACAACTACACCAAAAAAAAATGATTTTTCTTAGGAGATGTAATTACAAACGTCGTGTAAGACCGTAAGTAGTAATCTTTTCTTTTGTCAAGTGTGAACCCATAAATCTTAAAATTTCCTAACACTTCAAAAAAGAAAACAAATGAAAATCAAACCTTTAACTCCATAATATAATCTTTTCTTTTGTTCCTCTTTTCTCTCTTTCTTTATGGGCTGCCCCTCCTCCTTGTTCCTCTTCTTTTCTTCTCAACTCTTTCCTTATCTTTGCATCTCAGGCCCCATCAGTAATCAACCCATTGAACCACCGTTCACTGCTTCACATTCCCAATTCATCGACAACTCTGGTGTTTTCTTGAGACAAAACAAAAGAATTTGCCGAGAGCTTTTACACAGTAACTGTTTACACTAGAAAACTAGAAGTAATGCTTACTATATTCATTGATGCTTATGGCTGTTAAATAGCCTTACAATAACAGAAAATAAAAACCCACGATTGCAGGACCTAGGATCGTGGTACATGACTAAATCAAGAATAACAGAAAAGAATCTTCTCCCTCAAGTAACGGAGAAATTATTTGCAACACTAAATAATAATTTTCAACTAACAAATAATACTAACTTTATCATCCTCCCTTAAACTGAATGTTCTCAACATTTAATTTATTCAGAATATTCACAAACACCCATTGATTCTCGTATTTTCAAAAAAAAACTTCACTCTTCAATGGTTTGATCATAATATCAGCAACTTGTTCATGAGTAGAACATTAAATTAACTCTATTACTCCATCTTTGACTAGATCACGAAGAAAATAAAAACGAATATCTATGTGCTTGCTACGACCATGCATTACTGGATTTTTTGAGAGTCTGATGGCTGATATATTATCACAATACACCACTGTAGGTCCGGACAACACATGAGTTAGACTTTTCAGAATTCCTCTTAACCAAACAACCTGACATGCACTGATGCTGCAGCAATAACTCAGCTTCGGTGGTAGAGAGAGTCACTACTGGTTGTTTCTTTGAAGACCAAGATATTGCACTTGAATTCATCATAAAAACATAACCTGAAGTACTCTTTCTATCATTTTGATCACCTGTATAATCACTATCTGTTTAACCACAGAACTCTGCATCTCCTCCCTTCCTATAAAACATCCCGAAACTAGGTGTCCCCTTTACATACCTTAGAATCCTTTTTGCTGCCAACAAATGAGACTCAGTGGGATGCTCCATGTATCTACTGATTAGACTTACCACAAATATTAAATCAGGACGTGTGGTAGTTAGATACATAAGACTTCCCACCATTTGCTTGTAAAGTGTACTATCAACCTACACTCCTCCTTCATCCCTTAACAGTTTAAATCCAGGAACAATTGGATTTTTGACTGAGTTGCACTGACCCATATGGAATCTTTCTAGAATCTCGTGATCATATTTTCGTTGTCTAATAAAGATGCCATCTTCCTTTTACAATACTTCAATGCCAATCATGTTAAATTCAGCCATCATTGACTTCTTAAATTGATCGAACATAACTTCATCATTTCCGGTAAAAATAAGATCATCAACATAAAGGCAAATGATTAATATTTTACCTCCAACCGCTGTTTTTATGAACAAAGTATGTTCATAAGGACATTTGGTGAAGCCTTCTTTGGAGAAATAGGACTCTATGCAACTATACCAAGCTCGGGGAGCTTGTTTGAGTCCATACAATGCTTTCTTGAGTTGATAGACTTTTGTTTCTTCCCCCTTCTGCTCATAACCTGGAGGTTGATCGACAAACACCTCTTCATTAACTTTACCATGCAGGAAGGCTGATTTTACATCAAGTTGATAAATCAACCATCTTTGTTGTGCTGCAAAAGAGAGTACCATACGAATTGTGTCTAATCGAGCCACTGGTGCAAATATTTCTGCATAATCCACCCCATATTGTTGGCTGTAGCCCTTGGCAACTAAACGAGCTTTATACTTATCAACTTCTCCAAGCTCGTTGAGTTTGGTTTTAAAAATCCACTTCACTCCAACTGTTTTTCCTCCTACCAGCAGATTCGTTAATTCCCATGTCTCATTCTTCTCAATTGCTGCAATTCCCTGATTCATGGCATGCCTCCTGTTTTCACTTTTTACAGCCTCTTCAAAAGTTGTTGGATCACTGCTGGTGAACAAAGCTAGATGAGCCATATTCACATCTGTTGCAGCGAAGAAACTGTGATCAGTTTCATAGTCTGTCAGCCATGCAAGACGTCGGCGTGTTCTTCCTTCTGCAATTGTGGTTTCTGCACTGGGTGAGTTAGCCGAGCTGTTTGCTTCAACACTAGCATGTTCGGTGCCATTTTCATCCATGGTTGCTACAATTGCATGTAAAGGTTCTTCTTGAAAAATACTCTGTGCAGACCCATTCTCCACCGATTCTGCAACTATATGAGACTCATCCTCATTTTCAGTGGCTTCCCATGCTAACTCTGCTACGGTGACTGGCTTGGGAATATCATCCCAATTCCATTGTTGATCTTCTTTGAAAACCACGTCCCTGCTAATAATTATCTTTTGTGAAATAGGATTAAAGAGTCTGTATGCTTTAGAGTTCTCACTTACCCCTAAAAAGACACAATTCAGACTTTTGGCATCAAGCTTCACCTTTCTATGATTAGGAACATGGACATGGGATATACAACCAAAAACTCTGAAATGTGCTACTGAAGGTTTGATGCCATTCCAAGCTTCTGCTGGTGTCCTGTTTTTCACGGCAAGTGTGGGACTTCTATTTAAGACATGCACTGCCCAATTCACTACTTCTGACCAAAATGATTTTGGAATTTGTTTCTCCAACCACATACTGCGCACCATATTCATAATGGTTTGATTTTTCCTTTCGGCAACACCGTTTTGTTGAGGAGTATATGGTGCTGTCAATTGTTTGGATATTCCATTCTCATTGCAGAAGCTGTTGAATGTTGATGAAGTAAACTCACCCCCTATCTGTTCTTAGACTTTGAATGAATGCGCCAGTTTCTTTCTCAACCTTAGCCTTGTAGATTTTGAATGTAGCAAAGGCTTCTGACTTGTCTGTCAAGAAATAAACCCAGATTTTTCTACTGAAATCGTCAATAAAAGTAATGAGATACCTTTTGCTGCTGTTGGAAACTGGAGTTATCAGACCATATATATCCCCATGTACCAATTGAAGAATTTTTGATGCCCTCCATATGCTGCCTTTTGGAAAAGAATCACGATGTTGTCTTCCTGCCAGACATCCTTCACACACCTGCTGAATAGCTTTGAAATGAGGTAACCCGTCCACCATCTTCTTTTGCTGCAGTATATTGATTCCATTCCAGCTGAGATGACCATAGCGATAATGCCAAAGAGTATACTGATCAGTGATCATGGAGGAAAGACATTTCTGGTCTTTTAATTGTGAGTAGTCTGCTAACACAACAAACATTCGATTATGAGTCATTTCAGTCTCAATAATCAAACCTTTCTCAAGATGAAAGATTTTACAGTTCCCTTGTTGAATAAGCACAGCAAGTCCATTTTCTTAGAGTTGGCCGATGCTGAGCAGATTGGTCTTCAGTTCTGGTACAAAAAATACATTTTATGATCACATGAATAATGTCATTCACCTCCATTCGAACCCTGCCTTTTCCTTGGACAATAAGACTTGAGTCATTTCCCATCTTTACTGATTCTCTGAAGTTGCTATCAAAATGAGAAAATATATCCCTCTGTCCACACATATGGTTACTGCATCCAGAATCAAGAAACCATATATGTTTTGTTTCAGCTTGCTGCAAAGTAACATGAGCCATCAACAACATCTCTTCTTTCGTCTCTGCATAGTTTGCCTTTTGATCTCTTGCTTTCCTTGGACATTCCCACTGAAAATGTCCTAGTTCACCACAGTTATAACATTCTATGGTTGTTTTGTCAAACCCAAATCTGCCTCTTCCTCTTCCTCTTTCTCGTCCACGATAGTTATTTCTACCGCCATCTCTTCCTCCTTGCTGTGCCCCGTAAGTCATTTGCAATGCTTGTTCTTCGATGACAACATGACGGCTAATTCTCTGTTCATGAACTAACAAGCTACTCTGTAGCTCATCAATGGACAAAATATCTAGATCATTGGATTCTTCTATAAAACATACAACATAGTCATATTTTAGAGTCATAGACCGTAATATCTTCTCAATGATCACGACGTCCTTCATGCTTTCTCCATGAATTCTCATTTTATTAGCAATAATGAGAGTTCTTCCAAAATAGTCGTTGACTGATTCTGCAACCTTCATATGCAGTGTTTCGAACTCTTTGCGAAAAGCTTGTAATTGAGCACGTTTTACACATGCAGTTCCTTGATATTTCTGTTTCAAGGAATCTCAGATGTCTTTAGCTGTGTCCTTTTTCAATATTGTTTCTAATATTGATTGATCAAGAGCTTGAAACAAATAATTTTTGCACTTCAGGTCTTTCAACTTCTGCTCATCAATCTGTTTCTATTGTGCTTCGCTGGGATCAATTTTGTCTGCTGCTGCAATGATCCCTGTCTCCACCAGGTTCCAATACTCTTTGGAACGTAGAAAATTTTCCATCAGCATACTCCAGTGATCATAGTGTCCATCAAACCTTGGGATTGCAAGTTGTACAAAACTGCTTTCAGATGCCATTGTTTCTTCACGCTGGTAATTATGTTGAGAACTCAATAATATTGATTGCCCTGATCTGTGTCTTCTCGTTTGTGCAGTATGATATAAAGAAGGTTGTAATAAGAGTTTTGTGGAGTTTTTGTGGAAAGGCTCTGATACCAAATGACAGAACAAGAGAATTTGCCGAGAGCTTTTACATAGTAACTGTTTACACTAGAAAACTGGGAGTAATGCTTACTATATTCATTGATGCTTATGGCTGTTAAATAGTCTTACAATAACAGAAAATAACAATCCACGATTGCAGGATCTAGGATCGTGGTACATGACTAAATCAAGAATAACAGAAAAGAATCTTCTCCCTCAAGTAATGGAGAAATTATTTGCAACACTGAATAATAATTTTCAACTAACAAATATTACTAACTTTATCACTTCTAATGGCAAATTCACAGCCTCCATATCCAATTTCAAAGAAGAAACTTCAAAGTATTGTTTCTTCGTCACTCATGATGAGTCCCGTGCTATCATTTGGACAGCAAACAGGAACCACCCCATTTCCTATTCTTATAAGTTGTACTTGTCTACAAATGGTCTAGCCATCAATACTACTGACAATTCTGGTACAACAACTGTTGTATGGTCAGCACAAGCATTGAGCTCAAGTTCTCAGGTTTCTGTTATGAAGCTTCAGGATTCAGGAAATCTTGTGTTACTTTACAGGAATAATGTTTCTTCATGGGAGAGTTTTGACCATCCAACTGATACTGTCATGGGATAGATTTTGGCTGCTGGGACATCATTGGACAGTGATAGGAGTTGACAGGTCTGAGGGTGACTACAGGCTTGTAGTTACTGGTGATGATGCTGTTTTGAAATGGAATGGAATGAGTTATTGGAAGTTATCAATGGAGCCAAAAGCTTTCCCGGATTCTAATTTGCCTGTCTCATTTTTGGCCTTGAATGGTACAGGTTTGTTTTTGCTGGGAAGTGATAAATCAACTATTTTGATTAACCTTGGTTAGGGTCCTGTAGATTTTAGACTTGCTAAGATAGGGTCTGATGGGGAGTTTAGTGTTAGCAGATATGTTGATCAAAATTGGGTTTAAGAATTTAAAAGCCCTTCTGATGATTGTCAGATTCCTTTCATTTGTAACAAAATGGGGTTATGCACTTCAGGAAGATGCCCTTGTCCACCAAATTTCCATGGTGATCCTTTCTTGAAAGGTGGTAGCACGCCAAGGGATGCTTCACTTGCTTTGCGCTCAGGTTGCAAAAATAGAACAGAATTTGATTCTTCTGTTTTTCGTGTCAAGTTAGGCAATGGAATGGACTATTTTGCGAGTGCTTTTATGGCTCCTGCAAAACGCGATACAATTTTGTTAGCTTGCCAAGATCTTTGCTCGCGGAATTGTTCTTGTTTAGGCATCCTTTATGGAAATTCTTCTGGTTCTTGTTATGTTCTTGGAAACCATTTAGGGTCTATCATGGCAGTCTCTAACTCCAACCGCGATCGTTTAGGCAACATGAAGACTCTGGTTGTATCTTCGATGGCAAACCCGGATGCAAACAACCAGAATGAAGCTAAAAAGTTTCCAATTGCAGGTTTGGTTCTATTGCCTTCATCTGGGATCCTTTTGATTATCGTTATTGCTTTAGGATTCATTTATTGGAGAAGGAATAAACTATCTGGAACTGCTAGCCATGGTGATTCTTCTTTGTCCGACCTTGAGATAATTTCTATCCCTGGTTTGCCAGTGAGGTTTAATTATGAAGTCCTTGTGGCTGCAACAGAAAATTTTAGAGCTCAAATCGGAAGTGGAGGCTTCGGAACTGTATATAAAGGTACTCTGCCTGACAAAACCATTGTGGCAGTCAAGAAGATTACCAATGTAGGTGTGCAAGGAAAGAAGGAATTCTGCACCGAAATTGCGATTTATTGGAAGTACTCGTATGTCAATCTTGTTAAATTGAAAGGCTTTTGTACACAAGGGATACAGAGGTTTCTGGTATACGAGTACATGAACGAAGGCTCATTGGACAGAACACTATTTGGTAATGGACCTATTTTTTGGAGTGGCAAGAAAGGTTTGAAATCGCTCTCGGAACAGAAAGGGGACTTGCTTACTTGCGTAGTTCTTGAGAGCACAAGATTATACATTGCGATGTGAAGCCAGAGGACATTCTCTTGCACGAAAATTTACAGTTTAAAATCTCAGATTTCGGACTTTCAAAGCTGCTAAACCCCGAACAGTCCAGTCTCTTCACAACAATGAGAGGGACACGAGGCTACCTTGCACCAGAATGGCTATCTGGCATAACGATCTCAGATAAAGCTGAATGTGTATAGTTATGGAATGGTATTGCTAGGAACTGTAAGGGGAAGGAAAAACATCGCAGTACTGTCGCAAAGCCAAAGCACACAAAACAATATCAGTGCAGGAAATGATATGTCTTCAGCTTCTTCAGGCTGGGAACCTAGGCCTGCATATTCCCCCATGCATCAGAAAGGAAGGTACTTGGAGCTTGCAGACTCCAGGCTAGAAAGGCGTGTGACGAACTAGGAGGTTGGGAAGCTAGTAAAGGGGGCCTTGTGCTGTATACATGAAGATCCTAAGCTGAGGCTAAATATGGTTAATTTAAAATAATATAAATTATATTATAGAATTTCATTCTAATAGTTTAAGTTATTCGGTTAAAATAATTCTTTAACATGGTATTAGAGTCTTGTTGACTAAATAGTCACGATTTCAAATTTTACCATTTCTATTTATTTGATAAAAATTAAATATAAAGTAGTATGAACTTGTACAGGCTTTTACTTGAGGGTATATATTATAAAATAATATAAATTATATCCTATAATTTTACTTAATAATTTAAATTATTAAATTAAAATAATTTTTTTTTTACAAGCTATAACTCTTTTGTCATAACTGAGGCAGGAATCATTAAATTTCTTGAGATTTTACGGCAGGAGATTCAGTGAGACATTAAGAATTGAATGGTCTCATGCGCAAAATGAGTTCGCATTGTTCCCTCATGCAAACTCCACCTCTTGTTTCGTAAATTATTCTAAGCTGAATAGTACTTCCAAACTGTGAGATGGAATTGCATATTGAAAAAATAATGAGTAAATTATTATTTATTTATTGTATTTTTAGCAAAATAAAAATCATAATTATAAAACTTGATAATATCCGACTAGGATAAGGTTTGGTTTACAAGTTGAAAGGATCAACCTTGATTCACCTTATTTTTCTTAAAAATTAAAATGATAACGTTTTAACCAAAAAATATTTTTTAAAAAAATTCAATTAATTTAGAATAAGTTTTTATCCATTTAGAAACGGGTTCATGATCGGGTCAAGACAAGTCATTGTCTTAACCTATTTTTCTTCAATTCAGAGCGATCTAGATCTCGGATTAAATGAATTTTGAATTGATCCACCGGGTGATTTTGAATTTTATAGCTAGCTTGAAAAGCTCATTTTCACTTATATATTTATATTAGTTTATATTTTAATTTATGTGTTAGTAAAGTGTTGGGTAGTGATTAATTTAGTTGAATTTTTTCAAAATATATATTTTTTGGCAATATATAAATGGCAAGAAACTAAAATTGAAGTGAACTAAAATTGAAGTGAAATATGAAATTTAATGATATTAAAAAAAAAACATTCTAACTATTTTCTAAAAATTAATGGAGTTTTAAGTATATGGGTGATTATAAACATTTAAGAAATAATTATGTGTTTAATAATGTGATTTATAATGCTTTCAATTGAAAATTTATGATAACAATTTTTTTAAGATTTTTTTAATTTTTAATATTAATATATTAAAATTATATATAAAAACATATAAAAAAACATCAGTTTGATATTTTTTCAGATTAAAATTAATTTAAAATATATTTAAAGCTGACACGGTATAAAACGAACATTAAATTATTGTTTCTGAAATCAAAATAAACTAATTTATCAAAATCAATTAGAGTATTTCTACAAATCGAAGACTTCCAAATCAAGAAATCAAGATGGGGATGAGGGCTCCGAAATGCAATTCGATGCCCATCTTTATTTATTTTCTCTTGTATTATTGGCTTGATTTTGTGGAACAACGGTCGATCCTTGGGAATCATCTTGATTATGTTGCCTTTAGTATGACTTGGCTGCTTTTATACAGTTATATATATATATATATATATAAATGGACGGCCTATTAATCCTTGACACGTACACACACATTTATATCAAGAAACGATAAATTATTTTACTTGTGTAACTAGCCCAAACATATTTGGGCTGCAGATTGCTATTTATTTGCTATTAAAAATTATTTATTTGGCATAAATTATAAGTTGAAGTTTTGGACGGATATAAATTCAAGTTTTCAATCTTAAAAATTATAGTTTTAAACTGGGGAGGAATAGATAGAGAAAATTCGTAATATTTTTTTTAAAAGATTTTAATTTAATAATTTAGTGAGAGAAAAAATACACATCAATTGCCTAGAAAAATAATTAATTAAAACAATATTGTTTACACCGAATTTGAAGATTTTTCAGAGTTGTATTGTTTATATACATTAAATTTGTAGAATCTTCCAAGCTCGTACCAAATCTAAAAATCAGATTTAAAAATATGAATTTTTTTGACAAACTATGTGTTCGACATGTCCGAGTTTTTTCAAGGATATTATTTTATTTATCTGGTCTACAACATATTTAATGTCAAAATTTAAAATGAATCATTAGCAAAAGAAAAAAATTATATATTAAAAAAACAATTCTTTTTAGATTTGGTTTGGTACATAAATTTGTTCCTCACGTTATTATTTTAAATTATAAATTATATAAAAAAATATAAAAAAATATTTTTTATAAATACATTGTTTTATTAATGTTATGTTTTACTTAGAACATTAAAAAAAGAATTTTTTTAAGAGATGTTTAGGAGTACTGTGGTAGTAATATATATTTTTTTATTTTTAAAAAATTATTTTTAATATCAGCACTTTACAACAATATAAACATATATATATAAATTAATTTTAAATAAAAAAATTAAATTTTTATTAAAATTTCAGTATCAATAGATCTCCTAACATGCTTTTGGACACTTGTGTTTGAGAGTGTGGTTGCAGTTGCTTTTCAAAGTGTTTTTCATTCGGAAATACATCAAACTAATTTTTTTTTATTTTTTAAAAATTATTTTTGACATCAGCGCTTCAAAATGATCTAAAAACACCAAAAAATTTTAATTTGAAGCAAATAAAAAATAAAAAATTTCAAAATTTTTCAAAAACATTTTTAAAACACAAAAACAAACAAGCTTGAGTCTAACCTAAAAGCATAGCTTGTCACTAGAACTTCTTTGCATATCATAATTTAAAAAGGATTCAAATGGTGGAGACGGATACAAAAATCTTTTTTTTAAAAAAAAAAACATGTTTTAGCAACACATCTAAAAGCTTATATAAACTGATTCATCTTTGATTCAACAACTTATTGTTTCACCACCACAAATCTCCGATAGCTGAAGGCTAAGAAGAAGAAGAGAAAGGGGATGCTGAAGGATAAGAAGCCAAATGAGAAAGGACCAGGCTAATAAGGAGTAATGCAGACGAGGCTATTTACAAATACGGATCCTCTCTACGTATTATTTTGGTATTAGAAGCATATCTTGACTTAGAAATGCATCGAATGAATGTGAAAATCATATTTCTCAATAAAGATCTAGAGAAGGAGGTTTACATGAAACAATCTGAAGGATTCTTTTTTAGTGATGATGAGCATCTGGTTTGCAAGCTCAAGAAATCCATATATGATTTAAAACAAGCATCCCAACAATGATACTTTAAATTCCATGATGTAATTTATTTATTTGGACTTAAAGAAAACATCATGATCAATGCATATATCAGAAAAATCAGTGGGAGTAAGACTTTTTTTTCTTGTTTTATAAATGAATGATATTCTACTTACGACCAATGATAAAGGTTGTTACATGAGGTGAAACAATTTCTTTATAAGAGCTTTGACATGAAGGATATAAGTGAGGCATTTTATGTCATTGACATTAAGATATACAAAGACAAATTTAAAGGCATTTTAGGTGTGTCTCAAAAAACCTATATCAATAAAGTTGTAAAGAGATTTTAGATGAAAGATTGTTTACCAAATGTTGCTTTGATTGTGAAGGGTGATAAGTTTAATTTGAATCAGTGCCCAAAAAATAATCTTGAAAGAGAACAAATGAAGAACATTCCATGTGTTTTTGTTGGAGGAAGCCTAATGTACACTCAGATCTGTACAAGGCCTGACATTACATTTGTTGTGGGAATGTTAGGACAATATCAGAGTGATCCAAGTATAAACCACTCGAGAGTTGTATAGAAAGTAATGAGATACTTTGAAAGGATCAAACACTACATACTTATGTATAGATATACAAACAATCTAAAAATAATTGACTAATTAGATTCAGACTTTATTGTTTGTGTTGATTCATGCAAATCAACATCAGGATCTATTTTTATATTGGTAAGTGGAGTTGTATCTTGTAAAAGTGTTAAGCAGAATTTGAGTGCTACTTCCACTATGAAAGCTGAGTTCATTTCTTGTTTTTAGGCTATTGCATATGATGTATTTTTAAAAAGTTTCATATCTAGGCTTAGAATTATGGATTCTATTTCTAAGCTATTAAAAATATATTGCGACAATTTAGATGTTTTTATGGCTAAAAACAACAAAAGTGGCAAGCGAAGTAAACATATCAACATCAAATATTTAATCATAAAAAAACGTGTTAAAGAAAAGAAAATGATTGTATAGGACCAAGAATAAAGATAAGGTTTTTTTCGTTAAGTGAGATCTCTAGGCTTACACACTAATATACAAAACTTTTACCTTAGAAATACACAATTAAATTTGAGTGTGTTAGAGATTAGAAATACTAAAAACTTAAAAAAAATCTGAGTATTTTTCATCAATTATGGAAGGTATATTTTAATCTATTTATTTTTTTTCACATTAGATCTAAATATAAATTATTCGAAAAACATACTTAGATATATCAAGTCTAACACAATCTATTTCCATTTGATTATTGCCTTGTTTTAGGTAGCAGCACAACCATCCTTACGTGATCAGAAGAAATTAGTGTGTGTGATGCATGTATATATGTATGTGAAAATATGGTAATTTTTAGTATCCGTTTAGTAATATGGTGTAAGATATTTTTAAAAGTGATTTTTAATTGAAATATTTTATTTTTATTTTTTATATCATCATCTAAAAATATATATATATCTTTATTTATATATATATTAATTTAATAGTTTTTTTAAAAAAAAACCTTGTAAAGAAAGTTTGAAAAGGAAAAGTTCATACATTGCCACGTAAACTCTTTCTCAATGATTATCTTTCATGGTCTGAAACGAGATTGCCGACAGTGCATTAATTTAGAGTGTGGTTGGTATTGCGGTAGTTGTTGTGGTTGTAGTTGTGGTTTAAAAAAAGTTGTTTTATAAAAAGTATTTTTAATTGAGGTTGGTTTGAAAAAATAGGTGTTTGGTTAAAACTGTGTTTAAAATTGAAGTTGAAGAAAAAATAGTTTAATTTGTTTGGTTAAAAATGCTTTTGAAATTGAGGTTATAAAATAATTTAAAAATATATATTAATATTAATGATTTTAAATTTAAATATTGTAAAATTAATTACTCCTATTACATCACGAAATAAAAAATACTTTATAAAAAATACTTTTTATTATTCCATTAAACTATTTATAATGTCATTACATACAAAATTCATCCGAGAAGAATTACAATTTTCATAATTTTTTTAGCGTAGATAAAATATTATCAGGTTAATTCATTTTATACTAGTGTTTTTTTTTTAAATGTTAAAAAAATTAACACGCTGAAAAAAAAAATCACGTGAACAGTGCAATTCTTGCACTGTTCACATGCTCCACTATTAAGTGAACAGTATATCATGCTACACTGTTTACTGAACAGTGTACCAACTTCTGAATTGAGAGTCGTGAAAAAAAGTTTTATTTTTCTGCTTTTTATTTGCTTGCGTTTCACACGTAATTTATGGTGAGACCATGCACAATAAATAATTTTTTTGGTTAACTAAATGTTTGCTTCGTACGTTTTTGATAAAACGCAAATTCTAACGCGTAGCGTATTCTTACAATTCAGACATTTTCAACGTCCACGTTAGCTTAGAGTTTTTGTTTTTAAGAATGTGAGGCTAGAAATTTTCTTGTACTAGAATTTGATGGTGAATAGATGACTTTCTTCTGGAGATTTGTACACTTTCTTCTGCATCCCACTTGAGTTAATAATAATAATAATAAAAATAATGACTACTGATTTTGACAGGTGCAAGGAATTCAATTGTCGTTTTTAGAACCATGATCGATGGTTCTAAAACAAAAACTCATTTGTTTTTGTAAAAACATGTTTGGTAAAACAAATAAATACGACAATATACAATAATATTTATGGGCTCCTTAATTTATTTGAGAAAACTCATTTGTAATAAACATAAAGTTTATTTGTTAAGTGAGATTGACATATACAATAATATTTGAGAAATTATATGTATTATAATACATGGAATACAATAATTATTATTAGAGAACTTATCATCATGATTTATATATTTGTTTTCTAAAAAAGATAAAGGATATAATTAAGTTAAGAGATTAAGTTAAACATATTAATTAAGTGGAAGAATATTAAAGTTATGTTTTACCATATACTTATTACTGTGAGATTCAATTTTTTTCAAGAATTTTAACTTTTGGTCCAACAAATTAACTCTCGTGTTAAACTGCAATACAGTTATATATCAATTAAAAGTTAATAAGACTTTTGCTATATAAATATATGTTTTTGATTCCTAGGTTTACCCACTAATATACAAACTTTTACCTTAGAAATACATCATTAAATTTAAGTATGCTAGAGATTAAAAATACCAAAAACTTTTAAAAAAAAAATAAGTATTTTTCATCAATAGCAAGAGGTATATTTTGATCTATTTATTTTTGTCGCATCAGATCTAAACACAATTGTTCTATAAGCATGCTTGGATCTATGAAGTCTATATCCTGTCTTGTTTTAGGTAGGAGTGTGATCCTACTTACGTTATCAAAGAAAGTAGTGTGTGTCTATGTATATGTATATGTATATGTATGTGTGAAAATATAATAATTTTTAATATTTGTTTAGTAACGTGGTGTAAGATATTTTTTAAATTGATTTTTTATTGAAAATGTTTTAAAATAATATATATTTTTTAATTTTTATATCATTGTCTAAAAAATAAAAATATAATATATATATTAATTTAATATTTTTTTTAAAAGAAAAACTTGTAAAGAAGTTTGAAAAGGAAAAAGTTCATACAGTGCCACGTGGACTCTTTCTCAATGATTATTTTTCATGATTCTGAATGTGAGGCTAGAAATTTTCTTGTACAAGATTTTGATGATGAAAAGATGACAATTCAAAAATAAAAAATCTGAAGTTTTGTACCCTTTCTTCTGTCATCTCAAATATCTTTTGGCTACATTGATGGTGGATCTACTTACCAAAAAAAGATATAATTGATGCTGGTAAATGTAAAATAAAAAATTGAACTAAGAGGTTTGTTCTATTTGGATAATGATACAATGATAAAAATTTAAAATTAAAAAGTTTGATTTTTTTGTAATTTCAGTTTTGAGCCCCGTGGTTACTTATATGATGGCCACTGGAGACTTATATAGTCGTTAACTTCAGGACCCGTGGAATTAGTTGAGGTACGCTCAAGCTGGCCGGACATTCATGTTAATTTAAAAAAAAAATGGAAAGATTTATGCATTGATCATTTGTGAGAGGTGGTTCTGATTAGTGGCTGATTTAGTTCTTTCCTTCAATTTCGTTACTCTTAATCTTTGCTAAAGATAAATGTGTTAAATTTGGTTTGGATTTCTCAACCAATCAGCATCCCACATGTGTTTTCTTGAGTTAATAATAATAATAATAAAGACTGATTTTGACATATGCAAGGAATCCAATTGTTGTTTTTAGAACCATGATGCATGCAGCATTTAATCAGAATCAAAATATAGAAAAAAGAAAAACATATTTAGTGAAACAAATAAATATCAAAATATAAAATAAATATTTTCATGATGATTTTAAAGTCTGAAAAGAGATGACAAACAAAAACCATTCTCCTATTTTCGTTTTTTTATATCTTGAATTAGTAAAGAGAATTTAACACTTCAACCTAATCGGTGATCAATCACGGGATCGTACTGCCCTGCCTATAATAAATTACAGGGACTTTATTAATTACATGCTCGTAACTCAAGTCTCTCTATATAATGAGGGCAGTTTATTTGCTTTGTAGAGAAATTAAGAAACAAGAAGATAGCCTTCAGGATGGAGTTTGATAGAGTTCAAACCATCGCTTCTTTGTCATTTGACAAGGAGGCGATTCCTGAGGAGTTCATTATGCCAGAGAAAGAGCAGCCAGCAATAACCACATTTCGTGGTCTAGCACCTGAGATTCCAGCCATTGATCTCAGTGACCCTGATCAAGAGAGCCAGCAAGGAATGGGGGATATTCCAGGTTATCAACCATGGAATTCCAGGTGATCTTATTGCCGAACTACAGGGTGCTGGTAAGAAATTCTTCGAACTCCCTCAGGAAGAGAAAGAGGTGTGTGCTAGGCCTCGTGATTCAGAAAGCATTGAAGGCTATGGTTCCAAATTGCTGAATGATCCCCAAGAAAAAAAA